>Ga0335075_10017547_pt1 | contig 10641 bp, 8 predicted proteins | sample Lox_Sample_24_FD_206723 | JGI IMG/M metagenome (GOLD analysis project Ga0335075, IMG submission 206723) | Soil microbial communities from Loxahatchee National Wildlife Refuge, Florida, United States - Lox_Sample_2.4 | ecosystem: Environmental > Terrestrial > Soil > Wetlands | place: USA: Florida... | reverse complement strand
GCGACCGCCCGGTCGACCACGCGGCCGTGCCGACCGCGATCACGCTTGACGCGGTGAAGCAGATTATCGACACCCAGGTGTCCATCCCCGACGGCTTCACCGTGCACCCACGGCTCAAGCCGCAGCTTGACCGGCGCGCGGCGAGCGTCAGCGATGACACGATCGACTGGGCGACCGGCGAACTGCTCGCCTTCGGCTCGGTGCTGCAGGACGGCCACCCGGTCCGCCTTGTCGGCCAGGACTCAAGGCGCGGGACCTTCGGCCAGCGGCACTCGGTGCTCGTCGACAGGAACACCGGCGCCGAGTACACGCCGCTCAAGAGGCTCGACAACGGCAAGGCGCGGTTCTTCGTCTACGACTCGCTGCTTTCCGAGTTCGCCGCGATGGGCTTCGAGTACGGCTACTCGGTCGCCCGTCCCGACGCGCTGGTGATGTGGGAAGCGCAGTTCGGCGACTTCACGAACGGCGCGCAGACCATCATCGACGAGTTCATCAGCTCCGGCGAGCAGAAGTGGGGCCAGAAGTCCAGCGTCGTACTGCTGCTCCCGCACGGCTACGAAGGCCAGGGCCCGGACCACTCCTCCGCCCGGGTCGAGCGGTTCCTGTCGCTCTGCGCGCAGGACAACATGACGGTGGCATTGCCCACCACCCCGGCGAACTACTTCCACCTGCTGCGCTGGCAGGCGCTGTCCGGGCGGCACAAGCCGCTGATCGTCTTCACGCCGAAGTCGCTGCTGCGGCTCAAGGCCGCCACGTCTGCGACGGTGGACTTCACCCACGGATCGTTCCGGCCGCTGATCGGCGAGCCGGACGGCTTCGACGCGAGCAAGGTCCGCCGGGTGGTGCTCTGCGCCGGCAAGATCTACTACGACCTGGCCGAGCGGCGCGCCAAGTCGGGCGTCACGGACACCGCGATCGTCCGGGTTGAGCGGCTCTACCCGATTCCCGGGCGGGAACTGCGGCAGGAACTCTCACGGTACCCCGGCGACGTTGAGCTCATCTGGGCACAGGAGGAACCGGAGAACCAGGGTGCCTGGCCGCGGATGGCGCTTCGGCTGCCGGATGAGGACCTGCTTGGCCGCAAGCCCAGGCTCGTGGCGCTGCCCGGGAGTTCGGCACCAGCGTTCGGCTCCGCGAAGGTGCACGCGGCGACGCACCGTGAACTGATCGAAACGGCTATCCCAGCGGAGGGTTAGCGATGTACTTCACCGACGCCGGAATCGAGGAACTCGACGACCGCCGCGGCGACGAGCAGGTCAGCCTGTCCTGGCTCGCTGAGCGGCTGCGTGATTTCGTCGATCTCAATCCGGAGTTCGAGACGGCGGTGGACCGGCTCGCGTCGTGGCTGGCGCGACTGGACGCCGACGGCGACTCGGACGCGGATTCCGACGACGAGGAATAAGAAAGAAAGAGATCCACCGAGAAACGGTGCGTGTCCTCGCCCCCCGGGTAGTTCGTCTGCTCAGGACGGGAGTGCCCGGGGGGTCAGGACCCTCGCGTAGACGCGATACATCTTGACTTTGCGACAACACGATATATCGTGGTCCGTAGCTCAGTGGAGGATGTCTCGCCTTGGAGGGCCGCGATGACACGCTGGACCGTTGACGCGCCGACGGTACTCGAGTTCGACGACGTAGCGGCGCTGAACGTGCGCCTCATCGGCGGTACCGTCGCGGTGCTCGCGTCCGACGACCGGCCCTCGCTGGTGATCAGCGAGCTGTCCGGGCGGCCGCTCCAGGTCAGCCACGAGGCCGGCGAACTGACCGTCGGCTACGAGTCGCTGTCCTGGGACGGGTTGCTCGGCTTCCTGAAACCGCGCAAGGACAGTGCCGCGGTCACCATCACCGTCCCCGCCGACTGCCCGATCCAGCTCGGCGTGCTCAGCGCGTCGGCGGTGGTGTCAGGCTTGCGCTCGGGGGCGTCGGTCAAGGGCATGTCCGGCGACATCACCCTGGACGGGGTAACCGGGGACGTGGACGCGGAGACGATGTCGGGCGAGCTCGCGGCCTGCGACATCGACGGCGCGATCCGGGTCAAGTCCATGTCGGGCGGCCTCACGCTGGCCGGCGGGCTGCTCGACTCACTGGCCGCGACTACCGTCAGCGGCCAGCTGACGGCCGATGTCAGGCTGAATCCGGCCGGCAGCATCCATGTCAGCACGATGTCCGGCGACGTGACGCTGCGCCTGCCTGCCGAGAGCGACGCGCGGGTACGGCTGCAGTCCACGTCCGGCCCGGTCAGAACAGAATTCGATTCACTGCGGACCGTCAAGGCGCCTGCCTCACTCACCGTTAGCGGTAACGTTGGCGCAGGTACCGGACATGTGTCCGTAACCACCATGTCCGGTGCGGTCACGCTGCTGCGACGCGCACCGGTAGGGATGGAGAGCAAGACCCGATGACCCCGGTTTTCCGCCATGGCCGCCTGCGGCTGTACCTGCTGCGCCTGCTCGACGAGGAGCCTAGGCACGGCTATGAAGTAATCCGGTTGCTTCGAGACCGCTTCATGGGCGTCTACGCACCCTCGCCAGGCACGATTTACCCCCGGCTGGCCCGGCTCGAGGAAGAGGGCCTCGTCACGCACGACGAGGAGAACGGGCGGAAGGTCTACCGGATCACCGAGGCCGGCCGCGAGGAACTGCGCAACCGCGGCGACGAACTCGACGAACTCGAGGAAGAACTGTCCGCGTCCGTCAGCGACATCGTCCGCGAGGTCCGCGAGGACGTCAGGGACACCGTACGCAGCCTCCGGGAGGAGCTGACCAGGGCCGCGCGCGAGATGCGGCACGCGGAGCGCGACGCCAGGGACCAGACCCAGGAGCAGGCTCGTTCCGCCCGCGACCAGGTTCGCGAGCAGGCCCGCGAGCAGGCCAGGACTGCCCGCGAGCATGCCCGTGAAGCGCGCGCGACTGCGCGGGAGTCGGCCGAAGCGGCCCGCGAGCACGCGCGCCAGGCGCGCGAGGAAGCGTTCGCCCATGCCCAGCGGCTCCGCGAGGAGGCCTCCCGGATGCGCGACGAGACCCGCGAGCAGTGGAACAGCGGCTGGGGCAACTGGGGAGACTGGAGCCGGTGGGGCGACTGGTCGGGCCGCTCGGGCTGGCCAGGCACGCACGACATGTCCGCGCTGCGCGACTTCGAGCGGCTGGCCCGCGACTTCGTATCCGACCTGCGCTCGGTCGCCTGGGACTCCGGCACCATCCTCGGCACCGACGTTATCCCCGCCCTGCGCGACATCCTCGCCGACACCCTGGACCGCATCCGCACCGAGGTCTTCGACGTCCACCACGAAGAGCACGCCGATCCCGAGGCGCCCGCCGGCCCCGATTCCGACGCGCCCGCCGACGCCGATCCGGACGCGCCTGCCGACGAGAAGACCCCGGAACCTCCGGAGAACCCGGCAGACTAGCAAGTTACCGGGCATTCAAAGGCCCCAGACGGCCCTTGACATCGCGGTAGCCCCCGGCGGCCAGCCGGGAACCGTTCCCCTTGCGGGCGGAGGGGAGCAGGGCACGCCGGGCCCTGGCCAGGAGTCTGCTGAATCAGCGACGCCCGCGCGCGTGAGATCATGCCGGTGACCAGGCAAGATCCGGCAAATAGGACCCGAAGCGGTCTAATTCAGCCGGCTCCTAGTAAGCGTTCAGGAAGGACGCCACCTCCGGGGCGGCGAACTGGGCACCGTAGCCGGCGTTGACGACCAGGCAGGCCACCGCGACGTCCTTGGCCGGGTCGAAGGCGACCAGCCAGCTGTTGGGCTGGTCCTGGCCGACGATGTCGGCGGTGCCGGTCTTGGCGTAGACGTCCGGCCCGAATCCCAGGCCAGCCGCCGTGCCCTCGGTGACGACGGCTCGCATCTCCTGCTTGAGGTAGGCGTCGGTGCTAGCGGGAAGCGGGGTCGCGGTCACTGTCTTGGCGTTAAGCGTGAGGACCGGCTGCCTGAAGGTCCCGGAGTCAACGGTGGCCGCGATCGAGGCCATCGCGAGCGGCGAGGCGGTCAGCTGCCCCTCGCCGAACGCCTCCTGCGCGAGCTCTGCCCCCGAGGCGCTGGCCGGCGCGTTGAAGTACGAGGCGGAAAGCCCTCCGATGCCGATGTCCCATTGCTGATCGAGGCCGTAGTAGTCCTTGGCCGTGCTCGCGAGCTTGCCGTACAGGTGCGGCCACCACTGGTCGAACGCGTTGTTGCACGACTGCGCGAAGTCGTAGCTGAGCGGCGTCCCCGCGGGCTCTGACTCGCCCGCGTCGTTGTGGTAGGTGATGCCCTGCACGGTGTATGCCTCGGGACATGCGACTCCCGTGGACGGTGTCGCCAGGCCCGAGTTGAACAGGTACGTCGAGGTGATGATCTTCATCGTCGAGCCGGGCGCGACGGCCGCGGTGAGCGCGAAGTCGTTGAACCCGGCGTTGTTGGCGATCGCGAGGATGTGGCCGGTGGACGGCTGGATCACGACCATCGCGCTTTCCTTGTGCATGGCGACGGAGCTTCGCGCGGCCGACTCGGCCTGCGGGCTGATCGTGGTGGACAGCGTCGGAAGAGTGCCGGGCGCGACGATCTCCGCCTGGCTGCCGGCCACCGGGGTACCCGCCTTGGTCTCGATCTGCACGTCCAGGCCCGGGCTAGCGCCCTCGTCGGCCGGTGCCGACGCCTTCAGCAGGCCCGCGATGGTGTTGAGGCCCGCATCGCCGTACCGGGTGAGCTGCTGCCCCTCGGCATCGGTGACCATGCCGACCGTCGGCGGCACCTGGACGGCCGCGAGGTGCTGTGTCGCGGTCAGGTTCGGCGCGACCACGTCGGGCTGCCACGCGACGAACCAGACGGAAGACTTCGCCTGCTGGTAGGCGATGAGCGAGGAGTGGTATACCCAGGTGGCGCGCAGCGCCGACTTACCGCTGCCCGCCGCGACCGATGCGTTCACCGCGAACTTGACGCTTTCCCTGGGCTGCGCGGCCGTCGACCCTGGCGCGGTGCTGACGCTACCCGACGAGGCGGCGAACTTTCCCAGGTTCAGGTCCTTGGCGTAGGCGGCGAGTGCCGCCGCAGCGGCAGCATGCTGGTCCGTGTAGTTCCCGGCCTTGGTCAGGTCGCCCGCCTGCCATGCCGCGAGGAACGCCGCGGCGACCTGCTCTCCGTCCTGCTGGGCCGAGGAGCCGTTGGGGACCATGCCGTAGGCGGGCGTGCCGGTGCTTCCAGGCTTGAACACCACAACTACGAGCAGTGCGGCCACCGCGAGTGCGGCGACCACTCCCGCGGTCACCGTCACGATGAGCGTGCGCCGGCTCTTCCGCCGGGGCTCACCCGGCCCCCCGTACACCGCGCTTGTGTGATAAACGGGCCGCCCAGGCTGCCCGAGCGCATGACGTCCGCCGTGCCCGGCCGCGTGAGACCAGTTCGGAGCTGGCGCCTGTGCGGGCTCGGCAGGCCTGAGGGGACCGGGCGCATAGGCAGCGGGATCGCTGGCGGCGGGCTGATCCACGGCAGCAGGCAGCGCGGCGGTTAGCCGCGTGTCCGGCTCAGCCGCATCCTGCTCGCCTTGCCCCGCCGCCGGCTCGCCCGGCATGGCCGCGACCGGAACCGTCGGGGCCGCTGGCGCCGGCACTGGTTCCGCTGGCACCGGCTCGGCCGATGCTGGCATCGGTGCCGTCGGAGGGGCTCCCGATCCAGCCGGAGCGCCGTCTGGCTCCTCCCGAGCGTCCGACGGGTCCGGTGAACTCGTTTCGTTGGTCTCGCTCGTCACCTAATCGACCGTACCGACGTCAGCCCCCATCAAACAAACCAAAGTCAAGACCTCTTAGCCAATAGTCAGCCTCAGCCAAGAAAGCGACCGGCCGAGCTTGCACGCTGCGTCCAGCCATGTCAGAGACTCCTGAGCCGGGAGAGGCCACGGCAGCCCGTTGAGGGACGATGAGCGTCAACGGCAGCCAAGAACGAGATCGCCGGCCCGCGCGCGGACACGCCCGGCCGACGACCGCGACGTACAAGCTACGGGACGAATACGATCTTGCCGGTCTGCGTGCCGTCGATCATCGCCGCGAAACCGTCCCTGGCCTGGCTCAGGGGCAGGACACGGTCGATTAGCGGGCGGGTGCCGGTCTGCTCGCAGAAGCGGAGGAGCCGGCCGAGCTGGTCGCGGGTGCCCATGGTGGAACCGACCACGGAAAGCTGGCGGAAGAAAATGTGCGTAAGCTCCGCCGGCGGGACGTCGCCGCTGGTAGCGCCGGATATGACGATCCGGCCCCCCGGCTTGAGCGAGCGGACCGAGTGGGACCAGGTCGCGGCGCCGACCGTCTCCATCACGACGTCGACCCGGTCGGGGAGCCGCGCGCCTGTCATGAAAGCCTGGTCGGCACCGAGCTTGACCGCCGCGTCGCACTTGGCCTCGCTGCGGCTTGTCACCCAGACCCGGTAGCCGGCTGCCCGGCCCAGGAGGATCAGCGCGGTGGCGACGCCGCCTCCTGCCCCCTGGACGAGGATCGTCGCGCCCGGCTGCGCGCCCGACTTGTCGAAAAGCATCCGGTAAGCGGTCAGGTACGCGGTCGGCAGGCACGCGGCCTCCTCGAAGGAAAGCGCCGCCGGCTTCGGCAGCAGGTTGCCCTTGGGCACCATGACCTTCTCGGCGAACGTGCCCTGGTACCGCTCGGATAGCAGCGAGCGCCGCGGGTCCAGTGTCTCGTCGCCGTTTCCGGCGCTTGCGTCGCCCACCACCGCGTGAACCACGACCTCGTTGCCGTCCCCATCCACTCCGGCCGCGTCACAGCCGAGGATCATCGGCAGCCGGTCGGCGGGCAGCCCCACACCGCGCAGCGACCACACGTCGTGGTGGTTCAGCGCCGTCGCCCTGACGGTCACCGAGGTCCAGCCGCCCGGCGGCTCGGGATCGGGCCGCTCCCCCGTCTCAAGACCACTCAGCGGATCGGAGGCATCAACACGCGCGGCATAGACGGCGAACATGATCACGACCCTACCGGGATGACCGCCGGCCCGGAAGTACGGGCGGCCATCCCGGCAGGCGTGCCGGGGAGCTCGCCGAATCAGCGGCGTGCCACGCCGTCCGCGCGGGCCTGCGCGGCGACCGCGGCGGTCACGGCCGGGGCGACACGCTCATCGAACTGGCTCGGGATCACGTAGTCCGCTGTCGCGTCGTCGCCCACCAGGGCGGCGAGGGCGTCGGCCGCGGCCAGCTTCATGTTCTCGGTGATCGTCGTGGCGCGGACGTCCAGGGCCGCACGGAAGACGCCGGGGAAGGCCAGCGAGTTGTTGATCTGGTTCGGGAAGTCGCTGCGGCCCGTCGCCACCACGGACACGTGCCTGCGGGCGATGTCCGGGTGGATCTCCGGCTCCGGGTTGGACAGCAGGAACGCGATCGCGCCCGGGGCCATCTGGGTGAGGGCGCTCTCCGGAAGCACGCTGCCCGACAGGCCGATGAACACGTCCGCGCCGCGCAGCGCTGACTCCACAGACCCGGTGTGACCCGAGGCGTTGGTCACCGTGGCGAGCGCGGCCTTGACCGGGTTGAGGCCGTCGCGGCCGCGGTAGATCATGCCCTTGCTGTCGGCGACAGCGAGTTCGCCGATGCCCGCCGCAAGCAGGATCCTGGACACCGCGATCCCTGAGGCGCCCGCACCGCAGACCACTGCCCGCATCTGGGCGAGTTCCCTGCCGACCACGCGGGCGGCGCCGCGCAGCGCGGCGAGCGCGACGATCGCGGTGCCGTGCTGGTCGTCGTGGAACACCGGGATGTCGAGCAGGGCGCGGAGCCGCTCTTCGATCTCGAAGCAGCGCGGCGCCGAGATGTCCTCCAGGTTGATGCCGCCGAAGCTCGGCGCGAGCGCGGCGACGACCCGCACCACGTCGTCGGTGTCGGTGACGTCGATGCAGACCGGCACCGCGTTGATGCCAGCGAACTTCTTGAACAGCAGTGCCTTGCCCTCCATCACGGGCATCGCGGCCGCTGGCCCGATGTCGCCGAGGCCGAGCACGGCGGTGCCGTCGCTGACCACGGCGACGGTGTTGCCCGCCCAGGTGTACTCGCTGGCGAGCCCGGGCTCATCCGCGATCGCGCTGCACACCCGGGCGACGCCCGGGGTGTAGGCCATGGCGAGCGCGGCCCGGTCCGGGACCTCCACGCTCGGACAGACATCGATCTTGCCGCCCCGGTGCATCGCGAACACCGGGTCATCGTCCAGGAAGGACGGAGAACGGGAAAAAGCAGCCTCGTCGGCCACGGTTAACCCCCAAAAGCTTCGGTGCAGGTGACAGATCTGCCGCCGGGCGGGCTGACGGTGGCGGGGTTGCGCCGACGTGAGCTCACGGACGGTGATCACCGAGCCTCTTCATCCTGATGGTCCTCAGTCGCCACGTCCGCTGAGCAGGCAGGTTGAAAAAGGTTCGCAAGGTACGGGGGTTACCCGTGCATATAGTGTGCCATGAGCGGCTAGCCGCTAGCGCTGCCAGCGTCGTTCTGTAATACTCATGGACGGCGCCAGCCTATTACATAATTCTTTCCACCACAGCGGGGATCGCGCGTGGACCTGTCTTCCTATGCTGAACTTGCGGTGCGGCTCGTGAACACCGCCAGCCTCGGGCACGAGGGCGGCGACCTGCTCTCGTCCATGGACGGGCTTCGCACCCTGGTGGCCGACCGCGAGCACCTGAAGCACGGCATCACGCGTTCCGACCTCGACGCGCTGCGCATGCTCAGGGGTGAGTTCCGCGGCTTTTTCGTGGCCTGCTCGCAGGGGAACGGCGCGGAGGCCGCGGACCGGCTGAACGAGCTGCTCATCCAGTACCCGGTCCATCCCCAGCTCTCCGGGCACGACGGACAGGCGTGGCACGTGCACTACACCGAGAGCGGCTCGATGTCCGACAAGTACGCCGCGGGCGCGGCCATGGGCCTTGCGGTCCGGCTGACCGAACTGGGGCTCGACCGGTTCGGGGTGTGCCAGGCGGCGCCCTGCACCGGGGTGTTCATCGATGTCTCCGCCAACCGGACCAGGCGGTACTGCTCGGAGCGGTGTGCCAGCCGGGCCAACGTCATCGCCTACCGCGCGCGCAAGCGTGAGGAAGAGTCTCAGGCTTAGCCGGGGTAACCAGGGAAGGCGCCGTTCGGCAGGATGTCCGGCGGCTCAAGGCGCATCAGGTCGTCTTTGGTCCAGCGCCGCTCGGGATCGGCGGCAAGCCGGAACGCGTGCCTGAGCCTGGCGCTTTCCAGGTCGTTGCGAACGGTGCGGGCGTTGCCGAACCGTGGCTGGGTCATCCGCACCGTCACGTAGTGACGAAACGCCGACTCCGCCTCGTCCGACAGGTAGTAGGACGACCGGTCCAGCATCAGCTGCCCGATCGCGAGCAGCTCGTCGACCTCGTAGTCGGCGAAGTCCAGGTGGTGCGCGATGCGCGAGCTCATGCCGGGATTGGACTCGAAGAAGTTGTCCATGCGGTCCTTGTATCCGGCGAGGATCACCACGAGTTTGTCCCGGTCGTTCTCCATCACCTGCATCAGGATGTCGATGCACTCCTGGCCGTAGTCCTTGGAGTCCTCGGCGCGGAACAAGGTGTAGGCCTCGTCGATGAACAGCACGCCGCCCATCGCGCGGTCGAGAACCGCCCTGGTCTTCGGCGCGGTGTGGCCGATGTACTCACCGACCAGGTCATCGCGCATGGCATGGACGAGATGACCTTTCGGCAGGTAGCCAAGCCGCCGGAGCAGGTCGGCCATCATCACGGCAACCGTGGTCTTCCCGGTCCCCGGCGCCCCGGTGAAGGACATGTGCAGGTTCGGCCGGGAAGCGGAGAGCCCGAACCGCTGCCGAGCCCGGTCGACGAGCAGCAGCGAGCCGACTTCTTCCACCTTCTTCTTCACCGGCAGCAGCCCGACGAGTTCGATGTCAAGCGCGAGGAACAGGTCGTCGAGGCCTGCCGCCCGCCGTTCCTCGGCGAGCGAGACGGTGGCATCGGGCTGCAGCGTCTCCTTCCGCCGGCGACCCTGGCCCCGCCCGGCGGGCTCTTGCTTGCCGGGCTTTTGGCTGGAGGCCGCGGAGGCGGCCGGGCGCGGCCGGGGGTTACCGGAGATCCGCCGGGAGACAGCGGCGGGAACCAGGGGCGCGATCTCCCGCCGCAGGCCAGGATCGATCACGTTCAAGGCCCTGGCCGAGTCCGGCCGGAAGCCCCGTGCGGTGAGGTTCTGCGGACTCGTCTGGCGCCACCCGTCCCTGGCGACCACCAGTACCGTCACGCAAAGGGCGATGAAGCCGAGGCCGATGCCGAAGAGCACGTGATTCAGCCGCCACGCCACCACCAGGGCAACCGCGACGCACAGGATGAGTATCCCGAGTCCGGAATAGCGCAGTCTGGTGGTCCACATGATAAGAGCGAGGGTAGCCAGGCGGCCGTCAGCAGGTCAATCGGACGATGCCCAGACCATAGATCGCCTGTCGGAGGATGAACTCGTGAATTGTTTCACAAGCACATCGGCACGGTTGTTACCCCCTGAGATGCGGCATAAACCACCGGGACAACGAAACTTGCCGGCAATTGCCCCGACATGTCCGTGTGACGCCGGGCCTGTGTGATTATTGCGGTCACGTACCAGCTACAAGGCCCGAACTGTGTTACAAAACCGAATCCGCAACAAGACTTCTCATTGCTGGTGAT
>Ga0335075_10017545_pt1 | contig 10642 bp, 5 predicted proteins | sample Lox_Sample_24_FD_206723 | JGI IMG/M metagenome (GOLD analysis project Ga0335075, IMG submission 206723) | Soil microbial communities from Loxahatchee National Wildlife Refuge, Florida, United States - Lox_Sample_2.4 | ecosystem: Environmental > Terrestrial > Soil > Wetlands | place: USA: Florida... | reverse complement strand
CGCAAATGATTTATGCCCGATCCAACTTAGAATACCCCTGATGAAGTGTCGGGAGGCACCAAACAATCGACTGTTTTGCAAAGGGCATTGCAGCGCTGCATCCCTTGCGCAGAAAGGCTCCCGTCCCGGCTCCAAGACTGTCCCCAACGCAAGAAGCAGTATTGCCACGAGACGAGGCTATCCTATTGGAATATAGGTATCGAGAACTTGAGTGCGGCTGCCGACTGTATACGACCTGATTACTTGCTCGTATAATTGGACGTCTCACATGTGCCTCGTATTTCGGGGAGGCCACATGTTGCCATGGCTTTACATTCCTCATTATACTGGATGATCTCAGCCAAAGCTTCGTGTGGCTGTTGGGTTCGCAAGTGCTTTCCTAGAATGGATGTCAATACGATAACTCACAAAGAGCGTCCCCTCAGCCACACCGCTAGAATTCTGTCATAAGTAATGTAGCTTCTCGACCTTTTCCTGCTGTAGTATTTCTTCTAAAACCCATCTGTCTCGGAGATCGGGGTCAAGAATTTTACTTGATGATAGGTTGGTTAAAACGACATTGAACCTACCGTAAAATCTTACTGTACCATTAACCCTGATCTAGCCCCAACCTGATATCTAATCATTGATGGGTCGCGCTAGGTAATTTGGCTTTGAAATAAAGTGGTTTACCGCAGTCTTCGAACTGGGACCGGTTCATTCCTATGGAATTTCGAGAAGACGGTTTCGACCACATCGAAACAGCAAGAGAGGCTGAATCAAGCTCACAATGCATCGCCTAATTGCAGGAATTTCTTGTGTCCTATGGCTGGCTGTTCTCGTCTCCTCTTACAGGTACCATATCGAAACCATTCCAGCTGCCCAATCGAATCTTGCAAGTATTGCGCAGTACGTCTCTAAACACAACGGTCTCGACGCACCCCACGTAACACCCATCAACGAGTCAGCATACGACTGGTGGTACTTCGATACCTACTCCAATGATCTGAAATATAGCGTAGTGGTTGTCTTCTTTAATGCCCCAGCCACGGGCTTCGCACTGAGTGGTGCACCTGCGAACGATATCACCGAAGCTTATCTCTTTGTGTCTGTTCCAGGACAACCGTTTTTGATTCAGCAGAATATCTCCGCAACAGAAGCTACAGTTGACTACGCAGGCAATGGCGCAAGCGGCGATTGGAAGGGTTCTGGATTTAGCTTTACGGGCGAGCCTGATATGAGCGAGTATACTATATCGATAGATTATCCCGAATTGGCCTATAAAGGGACACTCTCCTTCAAATCGGTATGCGCAAGTTGCTTTCTTCAAGTTTTTGGTGATGACATGGACTAAATCTGCTTACAGAACGCTCCGGCCCATTATCCATGCGACCGTGTCATGTCAGGAGTCTCCATGTCGATTATGCCGAACGTGGGCTGGTCGAATGCCGTCCCTGATGCCATATCGGAGGTCCATCTCACTGTGAACGGCACAAATGTGGACTTCTCGGGCGTGGGTTATCATGACAGTATGATCCGGATCTTCTTTTCAAATTATTCGATACTAATTAAGAGCAGAGAACTGGGGTGATGTACCCTTCACAGACACGGTCGGGAGCTGGTTCTGGGGCCATGGCGAACTCGGCCCCTATTCGATTGTCTGGTATGATGCTCTCACACCTACAGGTGCCGAGTATCTAAGTGCATACGTCGCCAAAGACGGAGATATCATAGTATGCAGCTGCACGCCAAACAGCATCAAAGTCCGACCCTCAGGCGCAGGCGACACCTATCCGCCAAGTCTCGCTGGTCAAAGTCCTTCTGGTAATTTCCATATCAACATCGATCTTGGAGATGACGGTACCATGGTTATTGATGTAACGCCAAGTGTAGAGACTGTAGTTGTTCCTGGTCAAATTGGAGAAATTTATAACAGATGGATAGGGAACTTGAAAGGTGGGATTTCTGGCAAGGAGTCGTATACAGGGACAGCACTGTATGAGCAGTTTACGTTTACAGTGTAGAAATTGGCTCAGAATGGGGCGACGAATTGAGGCGTAAAGTTTTATAATAGTTGAATATGCTCAAATGCCACACCTTCTATCTCACAAACTTCACTTTTTCCAGGTTCTTGCCCAGGCTTGAGAAGTGACATTGATAGTTGGGTAAGCTTGCTAGGAATCTTTCCTCTAGACTAATTGACCAAATTAGTGACGCTTATTGGTTTCATCGGATTTTAATGCATCTCCGATCTTATAGTCTCACTTGGTCTCCCTAAAGCCACAGCTTTTATGTGTTGTAACTCGGGGGCGACTGCTTCCTATTACAGGATGGTGTTTACGCTCATTGTGAAGGGAAATCATATAACCTTCAAGTGACTAAACTATGCAGCTGCTCCTTCATCCATAATAGACGGTAGACATTACTCTCTTTTGAGATGGAGAGTTAGACTATGTGAGTCGTCTTCTAGCTCTGAGAGACAACAAGATAAGACCTTTTGAATACCAGCGAAGGGGACAGAAACAGCCATCCTTCTTTCATGACAATCGGCACAAATACGGCATGAGTCTTACTTGTGGCAAAGCCACTGGTGCCTCATTAATATTGCAATAACAGGATCATGATAAGGGTCCACTTAACGTCACGCGTGAACTTAATAGACTTTCCTGTGCTACGTTACACGAACTGAATACTCGCTTACACTTACCAACCTCGAGCTAACCATGAATCACTGTCTCTCTTTACATGATGATTTGACGCGGTTATGTCTTGCATTTAGCTTCTCTTCTTTGATTTCGGCCATACTCCAGCTTACAGGAGTGCATCGTGATACGTGAGTTGATCTATTTCTGGACTTGATATAGAACGCATAAATTGATCCTGCACAGACACTCTTGTCGACAAGCATCCTAACTCAAAAGCCTTCAACAATTTATGGCCACAAATTTATCTGACTCGGGCTCGCAGGGCCTTGCTCGTCCCTCTGTTTCTGCGGTAGACGATCTTGGGTACATCTACTTTAGCAGAGAGCCTACCATTGCCAAGTTACATGAAAACCTTCATGTTGACCAAGCCCAACTCATACACCTATAATTAGCAATCAGTATCGCAATCTAGCTACTCTTTTCAATAGTTGCACGACTCGAGTCACCGAATCTAGGAACACAGCAGAGTTCTATGTCTCACTCATGGAGTACTTTCCTCAGACATATCGCCCAGACAGGCCACTCAACTTTATGGCTTGATTAGGTGGGATGTGTGTTGAAAAGACCGTGTAATGTATCATAGACGCCACAAGCACCTTTCAGTTTGATAGAAACCAATGTAATCATATGTTCTTGTCCTCCTGCCCACCACGAATCAGGCCCTTCCTCTTGAATCCTCGCTCGCACTGATCAGGGGTATGTTGTACACGCTTGGTTGACGTGGTTTCCTTTGTAAAAAGCGCTCTGGGCACCACTGCTGGCCTGTTAAATCACCTATACGTTACCGTATTTGGACGGGCCTGACACTGATTGCTTTTCACTAGCAAAAGGTAGAAAGCGATCATCACAATAGTCGACACAAGACGTGTTACCAGCATGCCAGCATGATTTTATGGCGACATGCTGACTGTTGAAGAAGGCCCCGCGCTTTATCTAGAGCATGACTGAACTTGTGTAGCATCGAAAGAGTCCTGTTGAGGAAAGAAATCACATGTTCTCGGCTTGCCCCAAGCGCGACACCAGGGGCTACGCCGAAACGCTTTGATCAATCCAAGAGGCGCAGCCGAGTCGATGGGTTGCTCTGATTGGGCGAGTTTCTCTAGTTTCCCGACAAACCGGCTCTTATTGGCCAACTTCAAGTAGATTTGCTTACGCCCTAATTTCGGACCCTGGATGAAAATCCTTGCTTTCGTGGTAAAGTTCTTTGGAAAATGTTGGTTGGCCTTTTTACTTTCACTACTCCCTATCACTGTCGTTATTCTTATCACCTTCTATTGTATATTCTTCCGTTAGCTCTTTATCTATTCCTTCTTCCATCTCTGTCGCGCTGTGTCTCGTGATCTTGGTGTGAAAATGTCACGGGTCATGCTCTCGTTACTGCTCTGTAGCAGAGCAGTCTTAATTAACGCCCAAGGCCTTTCACTGAACGTCAATAGCGTCGGTAAGCCGTCGATTTTCCAGCTATAATGAGGAAATTCTGATATGCTGGACTAGACTCAATAAAATCTGTTGCTTCCACCATTGCAAAGGTCACGTTGGGGTATTATGATGGCAATCAGGCTGGAAATACACCAGGTATCCTGGCTCAGCCTTATTATTGGTGGGAAGGTGGAGCACTTTTTGACACTCTGATCGATTATTGGCACTATACTGGCGACAGTTCGTACAATGACATCGTAACCCAAGGGTTATTGTTCCAAAAAGGTAATGGTAACGATTACATGCCTGCTAATCAGAGTCAGAGCGAGGTGAGTGATGACAATACTTCAGGCTAAGAGCCCGACGCTATATCAATTACATTATGCTGATTTTTGTCCCATAGGGAAATGATGACCAAGACATTTGGGCCTTAGCAGCCATGTCAGCTGCAGGTAGAGATCTCCAATTCTAGGATAGAGGAGATTTTAGCTAAAAGAATTTTGTAGAGTCCGAGTTGGCTGACCCTGCTGGCAACCCTACGTGGATCGACTTAGCAAAAGCTGTCTTGGATGATCAAATCTCTCGTTGGGACGCCGCTACTTGCGGAGGAGGGCTGCGGTGGCAAATCTTCACCTACAATTCCGGATACACCTACAAAAACTCTGCAAGCAATGGCGGCTTCTTCCAGCTTGCGGCCCGGTATGCCAGATATACGAATAACCAAACATATGCTGCCTGGGCTGAAGAAGTCTATGATTGGACCACGAATATCTCTTTCATAGATGGCCAATGGAATGTTTATGACGGCGCGGAAGTCACTACGAATTGCACCTCAATAGACAAGATCCAATTCAGCTATCTTGCAGCCACCTACATTACCGGAGCAGCTCACATGTATAACATGACCAACGGCGCCTCAAAATGGAAAACCGCACTCGACGGCCTCCTAAATAGTACACTAAGCACTTTCTTCACAGACGATATCATGGTCGAAGTTGCCTGCGAGCCAGCCCAAAGCTGCGACACAGACACGAAAGCTTACAAGGGTATGACCGCTCGCTGGCTGGCTGCTACTGTGCAAATGGCTCCTTACACTAGCTCCATCATCCTGCCTAAACTGAGTGCGTCAGCGCAGGCGGCTGTTAAGCAGTGTGATGGGAACGATCAGTGTGGCTTTAAGTGGACGACTGCGACCTCTGACGGTGACACAGGCCTTGGACAGCAGATGAACGCGTTGGCAGTGGTGCAGGCCCTGCTGGTGGGGAGCGCTGCTCTTCCAGTAACGGCTGCGACTGGTGGTGTAGCACCGGGTAACTCATCGAGCTCCTCGAACTCGTCAAGTTCGTCGGGGCCTTCGAATACGTCGGGAGCTGGCGCCAGTTCCTCCGGTACCGCAGGAACGTCTTCTACTTCTGCAACATCTAAGCCTAATCTGGCTAGCAGTTTGACTTTGGAGACTGCGAAATTGGGGATGCTCTCGGTGCTGTTTACTTTCCTAGCATGTATGTTATTGTAGATTACGGTTTCACAGGCTAAATGCATGGCAAGGTGAGACATTCATGAATTAGGTTTTCCACTTTAGCTATGATGTATTTCAATTCCTCTTGGATTTCCTCTTTATCTAGTCTCCCTTGTTAAATCTCGTTCCTCAGGCAGGCATCGCTCCAAAATGAGTTCCAGTCTACAGGAGACCACACATCAAGACTTAGGCCTCCTGTCCAGGATCCATACATTTCTGATCCGTTGGTATACCAGCTATTTTCTGACACGTTACTATTCAGAAACCCCTCTGAAGCATCGATTATTTCTTTGGCTTGACGGGGCGCGTCTGCATACCGGTCAGGAATATTATGTTTTACTTGTCATTGAACAACTTACTCCAGTCGAAATGCTTCTTCCTATTATGTGCCTTCATCTTGTCGCTTCTCGCTGTTGCATATGTGCACTGTGGATATGGGCAGTGCACTTTTGGGCCATGAACTGTCCGTTTGTGGCGTGCAAGGTCATACGAGCGTTTGAATGTGACAGTGCAGCCGATAATATCACAGCTATACCGGACTTTAGATCCCCGTGGACTCGGACCATGCTTGGTCTCTAGTTCCCACTGGTCGAATCCACTATATATGAGGCTTTGTGAGCCCCCCTGCTGTATGAATGGCGGTGATTGATGGAAAGGAAAGGCTTTCGGCTTGGGCCATTTTCGTTGGAAGAGGTTTTCAGTCTTTCAGTCTCCCATACGTTGCAAAACCTGGGTTTCATATGACACGATGGCTATCATATTTATATTTACATCTGATGTCTTGAGTATCCGAAAAGATGGGACTGTCATAAGAGGCGGTCCCCTGGGTCGACATGATTCTGGCGGGTTTATGCGCGCCTTGGGGCAAGAGCAGTGTGTCTGATCCATGGCGGTCATGTTTGTACGCCCGGGACTAACAGCGGTCTATGTTTTATGTGACATACAGGGGTCTACTCCGAGCCTGGGATTTGTATGTGCTGGATTGTTTGTAATGTCGGCAGGGCTATGGGCAGGGTATTTGATCTTACAGCGGTCCTAGAGTGAATTTAGTAATTACTGGATTGCTTGTGAGAACTGCAAAACGATTGGTGTCGATCAAATGCTCATAAGGCGGTCCCTTGCGTGGCCTTGCAGCCCGGTTTGAGGCCGTGGCGGTCCTCGCGGACGATCGCCTAACCGAAAACGGAAGACCGCCTACTACATCTTCATTGTCTCGTCTAATACATACTGCAATAAATTTTCTTGTCTCCTCTCTTAAGATGTGCAAAATAATCAACTTATTAATCTAGCAGTCTTTTTGATGTTCTAAGTTCCATACAGTCGAAAGAAGCTTCCAAGTGTAACTCCATGCGGGGGAGTCGTGATGGAACCGATCTGGGGTTCTTTTGATGTCAATGGCAGTCCACTCATGGTTCCTTTGGAGAGAGAATTCTACACTACCAGCATCGACTCTCAACAACAGACACAACCTGGTAGCGATATGCCTTTTAATCTTAGTTCTCCTTACACCTCCAACGTATGGAACTTTTACTTAAGCTCATCCCCCTCTTGCGAGGCATTCGCATCTGCCGGCAACTTGAATACAGATTCAATTCTAGATATACATGGGGAACGCCTAGCCAACCCTCCTACTTCCAATCAAGCTATGTATAACTCTTCCTCCACTGTTCCCCTTCAAGATAGTGAGATGGATCAGGCTTGTGGAAAGGTTTGCCTTCAACCAATTGGAAGAGACTTGAATGATTCAGAAGCTCTGAATATCTCTTGGGAAAGTCCGGCCCAAGATTTGACAGCATCAAGTTCGTACGTGGGTATAAACACCTCGTCACTAGCAGAGCCGTCGGTCATTCATGACGAACAGTTCGGAGGTCTGGCTCAAATCTCAACTATGAGCCAGCATGAATACTTTGATGAACCACTCAGTAACCAACAGACCTGGGCATATCGATCCGAAAACTCTAACACTTACGATCCCTCCATCCATAATGACTATTTCCTACCCAACGGCGCTGCTTCAGCGACCTCTTCACTTAGCGAATATTCTGATGCGAGCTCATATTGCAGTCGAGACTCTTCTCAAAGTCTGTCCCGGCAAGCAGTGTTCCTCGATGATCTTGTAGCTCCGTCATCATTCAAGTCTAGGTTACTTGGAGCGCATAAATGCACAGTCTGTGACAAGCACTTTACACGCCTAAGCTCCCTCCAGGTACACTCATTTAGCCACACAGGGGAAAAGCGTAGGATATCTATTCTTTATATTGGCATCCAGTAATATTGCTAATCTCTAATAGCGTTCAAATGCGAGGCTGAGGGGTGCGGTAAACTATTTTCTGTCAGCTCTAACCTACGTAGACATCAAAAAGTCCACAGGAGTGAGCATCAGGGTGGCTACGAAAGTGGACAACAGTCAGCATCATCCGTAGCCACCAGCCAGTGCCCCCAGCTCAGTCAATAGTTTTCAGAGTAATCGTGGAAGAAATTCACTCCAAAGCTTCTTCAGAAGATCTAATACAAGCCTTGGTGATATTCAGGGAAATATCTGGACTTCTTTGTATACTAGTGAGGTCTCGCCTTCGCCTGGACGTCGTGGGCCATTGGGGGAGGCTGGTAAAGCCGCTCTTCGAGCTGTGAAAGCAGTTGGTGCGTGTTGGAGATGCAAAGTTCTGAGGAAGAAGGTATGTTTTCTATTGTAAATAGCGTTAAAAACCCATCCCAACGTTATTAGTGCGATCCCGAGAACCCTTGCAAAGGATGCCCAAGGAAAAATGGATCTTTTTGGCAAGACATTGGGTGTAGGCGCGGGGCGATTTTATCAGAAAAGGAACACCTTAAATTGTGCCCCAAGACTGTTCCGAGCAGTTTACTGTCCACTCCACACTTTTCAAATCTCACTATCCTAGAGATCGACTACGCTTTTCATGGGCCAGAAGCGGCTAATGATTTCCTACGAAAAGGTTCTAAAGACCGTGAAAGGCACATCAAGAGACTTGAAAGATTAATTGAAATACAATCAAGCGTGCTACCAGAAAGTCTAGCCTGGGGATATTTGAAGAAATGTTTGGGAAAAACTTGGAACCCATGGGATTTGGGAGCATTACAACTGATTATAGAAACGATACCCTCATGGAGTCCAGGAATTCCTCTTAGAGCATGCATACTTGCAATCATGTGGGATTTTGCGCAGTTGACGCAGTTGCCCTTTGCTGAAGCACATCTTTTACCTAAGGAGTTCCCAAGTTTATTGAGTTCTGCTGCACGGTATCAAACAACTTCACAAGGTGTAAGTAGTCGCCCATTTGCTCCTGCAATTATATGATCATTGAATATGACCGCAGGATGAGCTGATTGCTCAATCATTAATATGTCTACGAACGTGCCTGGAAACCAGACGCATTCAGAATGCTGGGTATCTCACCAAGTTTCACCACGAGGCGTGCAAACCTTCTCTCTGTTTGGTTGAATGCTCCGCTAATCTAACTTTATGTCTTAAATCGTATCTGGACGAATTTTCACGTGTCATTTTCAGGAAAGAGAATCTGCAAGGCGACCGGGCTTGGTGGCTATCAGCATTTTATAGCCTCTGTATCCAAGATCATGTCCGGAAATTACTCATCTCCATCGTCCAATGCCTCTCCTATGAGTGCGGCGAAGCTGATACATTGGCTCCGAAGTGTTACCTTCATCTTGCAATTAAATTGTTCCTAGCCAGTTCGGGTGGATATGACCCAATCATGGATAACTACAACTCAATGGAGTCTATTCAGACAATCACAGTTGATCACTTCAAGCTTGCTCAGGACGCAGTGGACCGATCTAGTTGGGTAGGGAGGAATATTCGGAGTTCGAGAGACTACCTTTATCGTCTTTTCGAGATCGATGACACATTCAATGATGAAGAACTAGAACCCATTGAGAGTGCGGCTAATTTCGCGGACTATACTGCACTACGCAGCAATATCCCGAGGGGTTTATCCTGTCTGTCTGATCAGGAAAATTTCCGGAGACGTGTAAGATCGGGAGGACGACCATACTGATGATCCCAGCACTTTCGGAAGACGATCCTGGTTGTCTCCTCTCCGAATCTTGATGCTCTATGGGGACAGTCGCAGAGATTCTGTTGGCGTCACAAATTTTGGTATGTATTCATATTATCAATTAGAGTTCCGCCGTTACTGAGAAGTACTAGAGAGCATTTTTTATGGTTCTCGCACTGTGGAATAGAATAATTCTTTATCAAGAAACGCAACAGATCATACCAACATCTCGCCTATACCCATTCTTACATCTAAGACGACTGGTTTTAGTTAAGGGTTTATGAATAAAGGGAGTCGGTGATAGCGCAAGTGATGGGGTACGCTAGGTGTTTAGATCTTTGTATCCGCTCATGCAGCTTTCGAGGAGCGCATCCGCCGTGAAAAGGCATCCGCTGGGAGAGACTATACAAAGTAACTCATAGAGGAGTCACGGCACCATTCTAATAGCGCCCTAATGCCTGTTCCAAGCTTCTGCTAGCAAGCCGGAAAAGAAGTATTTTATCAGAGGAAGTTTATAGTATGTTTGGTTGAATAAATAAGAAGGTTAGACAACTGATGATTTAGGACTGAATCTTGAGCCATACCTTCTTTTGCTCCCCTTGCATCACTACTTCATTTACCATCACTCCATTCGTCCCATTGCACAAGTCGTCATCCAAAAAGAATTTCAGTTTATATTACATCATGCCTCAAGACTTGCCCTGCAACTATTTACTCAATCTTGATCTACCATCAGCTCAGCTTTTTTGTCATGGATTATAAAGCCATCAAGGTGACGCTTGCCGCAATGAAGTGGCCAGCACAGGCCTCCGCCGCCATCTGCTCTCAGGGAGACACATCAAGCAATTCGAAGCAGTCGACAATTAGAGCCAGAAACTCATCGTACTTTTCAAGAGCATATTCGCCCCTTCTCGTAAATTTATCCAGCTAATGGTTGGCTAGTTGTTTCGTAGAACCGAAAGTGGTGACCCATTGTCAAGAGTGCT
>Ga0335075_10017544_pt1 | contig 10642 bp, 9 predicted proteins | sample Lox_Sample_24_FD_206723 | JGI IMG/M metagenome (GOLD analysis project Ga0335075, IMG submission 206723) | Soil microbial communities from Loxahatchee National Wildlife Refuge, Florida, United States - Lox_Sample_2.4 | ecosystem: Environmental > Terrestrial > Soil > Wetlands | place: USA: Florida... | reverse complement strand
CCAAACGCCGGCCAACTCCCTCGAATGGTCTCAGAGGGGATCGCTCAGCGGACTGACGCCGTGGGGCAGCCGTGCCGGCGTCTCAATCGCCGAAGCCCGTGCGAAGACCGCGATTGGCGGCGACGTGACCGCCAGGTCAACGTCGAGCGCACTTGATCAGTTTGGGGCAAGGCTACGTGTCGACAACGCTGCTGCGCCGGACCCGCCGCCAGTGCTCAGGCCAGTCCGAAACCTCAAACGTGTAAAGCAGTCTGTCGCCGTGCACCGGATGGTCTGCGGGAACCGGTCGGTTCCGGTCCCACTCGCTCCATTTATGTGGATGAGGCACCCGGAGCGTCGGAATCCCGTCGCCGGTCTCCAGCCGCTGAAAGCAGCCGCCATCGATGAGTGTGGCGATCTGGGCCAGCCACTCGGGCAGCGAGTTATGACGCCGGGTGAACCCGGTGTCCATCGACGCGACCCACTCAAAGAGCGCACCACCATCAATGTCGCCGACGTCAAGCTCGACCGACATGCAGTCATGATCAGCATGGCCGACGTCCAGCAGCGGCGCAAACGGTGTCCCGCTGCTGCTGCTGTCCCGCCAGAGCACGAGCGCAGTCTCCGGCGTGGTCAGCAGCGGATCGGGTGCAACTCGCATGGTGGTCACGTCGACCTGGCGCCAGAAGTCGAGCACGTCAGGAGGGATCCGATACGGCGAGGTCGCGGCTTGAAGCTCGTCGAGGACAGCAGTCGACGCGGGCGCTTGCCACGCTGGGACGCCATGGTTGGCGAGTGCGCTGCGCAGACCACCAAGTGCCGCGGCGAGGTTCACAATTCGCAACCGTATCGACAGGAACGAGTGTGCGATGGTCGATCCCTCACCAGACGCTCGCGGTAACCCCCGGCAGCACACCGCCCACGCCTATCGAAACGCCCCGCGCCAGCGTCGCCTCGGGCCTGGCTCTATCGCAGCCCGTTGAACCCACGCGCCGAACCCTTATGTGGACGCGTCGCGTGGGTTAGCGCCGGAGCCGGGCTGCTGGGTGGCGATGCGCGCCGCACGCACTCCCCTTACACCCTGAATCAGTGCGTGAAGGAGTGCGACCCCGGCAATCCACCAGCCAAACGCAGTACCAGCGAGCCCGAGGACAACCCACGCGATACAAGCCAGCATATCGATGCCAGCGATGACGAACAGCCGCCGGGACCGCTCGCCCGGCGGACGTGGATCACGAAAAAGCAGCCGGATCGTTCTGTTGCCGAGCCGCAGGTCGATGGTGCCCTCCTACCCTGTGGCCGCCCCAGCGTCGCCCGGAGCTGGCAACGAGGGGATCGCACTCCCCAACGCGTAGCGCGACCGCGTGATGCAGCAGGCGGCGGCTCGCCTTGCCCGGTGAGCGGGCCGCCGGCGCCGCCCGACCCCGCGGACACCGCCGTGAGGTGCGCTATCTCGCACGGAACATCGGAGGTCACCCGGCGCGGCGGATTTCGTCGCTACACGAACGTGGCCTTCTCAGTTCTGGCTCCCCGGGGGAAAATCGACTCGTTCTCACTCCGCTCAGGACGCTGGCCGTCGCGTCGCCCATGTGTGTCGTCGACGCCCGGCGGGTAGCGTGGTCGCGGCCGCATGTCTGTCTTTGGAGACAACGATGTATTCGTTTAGATCGGGTTGTGCGGTCGCCTTGGCTGCAACTGCTTTCGGAGGCGCGGTTGGGCTTGCTGGCCAGGCGGCCGGCTCCTCGATGGGCCGGTGCGCCACCCATGACCTCAAGATCACGGAGAGTCCGAGTCAGGGAGCGGGGGGCTCGTTCCTGCTCGAACTCTCCTACCGAAACGTCACACGGGTCTCCTGCCAGAACCGTGGGTTTCCTGGGGTGACACTCTTGGGCGCTCGACACCAGCGCCTGGGGGTAGGCCGACGGGTCGGCACGAAGCTCCCGCGCCTCGTAGTCAAGCCGAACGCTCGCGTCTACGGGTTCATCCAGTATTCCGAGACGCCCCATCCGCCGCGCCGCTGCCGCGCCGTCAAGGCGGCGCGCATCGTCGCCCCGAACAGTACCGAGTCCTCGACCGTCCCGCTTCCGAACGGTTCTCGGTATTGCTCGACGCCGGTGTTGGTCTATCCGCTGGCGCGGTCAGCGCGCGTCGCGCTGCGATAGACACCGGCAAGACCAGCCGCCGGCGACACGCTCTCCTGCACGCGGCTTCAGACTGACCGCCGGAAACCTCATCAACGGATCTGCGAAGGCTCGAGGAGGCTGGCAACGTGACCAGCGCGAAGACCGGCAACGGAACCGCAACGCGAACCAACGTCGCATTGTGCGCCTGAATCCGCCCAGGTTGATTGCGATCTGTGCGTGAGGGTCGCGTCAACGCTGGGCGAATGAGGTCGGGTCGTAATCAGGACCTTCTCGCACCTGTGGACGTCCGAGTTCGGCTGCGCCGAAATCGAGCCGCGGGGCAACGGACGAGCCGGGCGTGTTTGTTTGACGATCGGTGGTCTCTTAGTATCGGTGGCGTGGTGCCCGCGTCTAGCGACATCGCGCGTTTCGGGAAGCAGCTCCTCGCCGCTGCTGCTGGCTCGGGTTCTGCGTTACTGGCTAGGACCGTGGCGTTCGTGGGCATCTATGAGATGGGGAATGGCGGTGATCCGGTTCTGGCGTGGATCGGCGCGTTCGTTGCTGGCGAGATCGCTCGCTACTGCGATGAATCGGAGGTGGTCATGGGCCATTGGGAACACGCGCGCATTTGGCGGTCACTTGGTGATCTCTTGGGCCGCGCTGATCACGGCATGTGTGGCCTCCCGTCCGGTGAACGACTGGGTCAAGCAAAACGTCGCGCCGGGCCACGAGGTCCGTGTTGCCTTGGTGACCGGAGTTTTCCTGGTTGTGCAAGCAGCGTTCTTCTTGGCGAAGTTCGCGATGTTCGAACGCGTCGCTGCCACGCCCGCCAGCACCGACTTATAGACCAAGCGCCATCGGACGCGAGAGTGGGTGCGGGCACTGCTCCTGTTGCTCTGTCGAGGAGAGGCGGTGAGACGGGCCGAGCGAGTTATGAGCGGTCAGGGGCTCTCCACGCGCGTGGCATCTTGAGGAGGTCTTGCTTATCGGCCCGGACCAAAGACAGACGCTCCGGCGGATGGCACCCGCTGATCGAGACCTTGGTCTCAGACAGGAGCAGATAGCAGCCAAACGCGGAGCCGTCTTGCGCCATCAGTCCGCGTTGGCCCTTGCCGTCGACGAGCACATCCACCTCCTCGATGACGACGTCGGCCTCCGCCGACCGCCGCCGAGCCTTCGGGTCGGCGAGGACCGGCTCCCCCAGGAGCCGAGGCGCGAGATAGCGCCAGCGCACGGCCTCGCGCAACGCCCGGTATGGGCCGCAAGCCCGCCGGAGTGGGTGTTCCAGGTGCACTTCGCGCGAGTCGACGAACCGCCAGCATTCGCGGTAATCGGCCGGCTCACCCATGTGCCGTATCCGTACCGAGACATCAGTGCCGTGTCGGACCAGGGTCACTGATCTTGGCTGACCGCACGATTGGTCATCGGCGACGTCGTAGACCGGGAAGTCGACGGTACGCAGGAGCGCCTCGAGCCGGTCGAACTGCTGGTGCGTCATGGGCCGATTGTGCCCGCTCGGCCTCTGCTGGCGCGCTGGGTCACGTGCTGCAGCCTTCGTTCCTCGAGCCAGTCTCAATCAGCAACGCTCTACGAACAATCGTCGTGAGACCTGTGGCGCTGAGATTGGTTTAGACAGGAGCGTGGATCCGCTGCGGGGGTCACCTTCTCTGCGTGGGAGCGAACACGGCGCGGTTCCTGCCCCGGGCGCCATCTGGCTGGATGGGGTTGGCGCGATGAGTTAATGATTCGCACGCCCGGAGGATGTAGTCGTTGACAGCGACAAAGCGAGGTGCGGCGTGAGCCGCGGAGACACAACGGACGTGGGCGGAATCGACGCGATCGTACGGGGGATCGACCCGCTGGGTGGTGGGTTGCCGGAGACCCATGGACTTGAGCGGACGCTTGATGAGATCGGCGCGGCGATCGTGTCCGATGGTGCCTTCGGCACCCGCGCGGCTCCTCGCTGGAGGCGCTGGCTGGCGGTCCCTCGCCGCCTGGCTGCGGTCGCGGCCGCAGTGCTGGCCGTGGGTGGAGTCGCTACCGCTGCCGTGGTGTTCGTCAACGCGCACACCGGGATCTACCCGACCAAGCCATGGGAGCGCGAGGCGGGCGGCCCCGGCGAGTCTCTGAACCTTGCCGGCACCAATTTCCGCCAGGTCGCGCTGACCGTAGCGTCAGACATTCCCTTCCCGCCGGGGTATGCGGCCTGGCGGACCTGGCTGATCACGCTCGCCGCGAACTCCTCGTCGTGCCCGAAGGGCTCGCCGGCGGGCTGCAAGATGCTGATCAGCACCGGTGCGCTACGGGGATCGTTCGCACAAAGTGCGTTCTGCGCCTGGGTGTATGACTGGCGGCAGGCCACCCAAGCCGGCGATGCCGCGGCGGCTCAACGCGCAGCACAGGCGATCCGCGAGGCGCCGTTGTGGAAGGCGGTGGTCACTCTTGATCCCCATCCACACGCCGCCCCGCCATACACCGGTCGGCACGGACCGATGAGTGACTTCGGTTGGCTTCTGCCGTATCGCCACGCCGTGCTCGCTCATGACGTCTCGGCGGTTGATGGGATGCTGGCGGCCAACTACGGCCTAAGCGGATGCGCCTCCGTGCGTCCACCCGCGGCCAGCAAGAGCGGCACCGTAGTCCCAAGCCGGTCACATGGCTCATGAGAGCCCCGCCCGATGGCGACCGATTCGAGGAGCTGTATCGCACGACGCGGAAAGACATCCTTGCCTATCTCGCCCGTCGGACTGGCGATCGTGAGCAGGCCGCTGACCTGCTCTCCGAGACGTACTTGATCGCATGGTGCAGGCTGCCTGACGTTCCCATCGGGCACGAGGGCCGGCTGTGGCTGTTCGGCGTCGCCAGAAACCTCCTGCTCAGGCACGCCGGTCGCCAACGGTCCCACGACGTGCTCGTTCAGCGCCTTGCAGATGAGCTCCACCACGCCGTTCCGACGGTTGCGCTCGAGCATGATCGCGCCCAAGCCCTGAGTGAAGGGCTCGCCAGCCTGCCAAAGCGAGAGCGCGAAATCCTCTTGCTGACCGCATGGGAGGGCTTCGCACCGCGAGAGATCGCGGCGATCATCGGATCCTCCCCGAACATAGTCCGCGTGCGACTCGCACGTGCCCGCAGCAAGCTGCGCGCTCGCCTCGATGACGCCAGCCTGACTGTGGAACCGCCCCCACAACCCGTCACCGCGCCCGCCGATCCATAATCGCCGCTCACCTCGGTCGCGCTCACATCGTAAGCAGACAGGGCTCGTCGCGGAAGGGAACGCCCCGCGAATGGTGGCGGATGACAAGGGTCTACTTCCTGGCCTCCTCCCTTGGGGGACCGGAGGCAGCCCTTACCGCCCCACATTGAACCGGTTAGCCCAGGGGAGCCTGGTGGCGATGATGCGTATGCAGCCCTAAGGCTCTGCGAACATGCGGTGCGGACCGACTGAGCGGGGCGACCAGCCGTCGGTTGGAGCTTGCCCGCTAGGGGTAGCGCGTGTACGACGCAGGAAAGGGGTAGTCAAATCACTCGGGGGTTCATTGGGTTGGGACATCGAAGATGGGATTGAGTCAGTCTCGTGACGAATACGCGCAGTCGTAACTCATGGGTGCAATGGTGGCTTTGGGGCGGAATAATCTGCGTCGGCATCGTGATATTCGCTGCCATCAAGCAGGCTTGGTGGCTGGTAATCGTTGCGTTGGTCGTGGCCGCCGTCCACTTCGTCGGAGCGTGGCGCGCCCAACGCAGGACGACCCAATAGCTCTGGATTGGGATCGCGCAAAGACGGCGAAAGATTCTCGACTCTCCGTGCCATCGACGAGGAACGCTTCCTTTGCGAGAGATGACGACTTCCTCAGAGTGCTCAGCCGCTCGATGGGTGTCCCACCCGCCCGAAAGCCCGGTATAACGACCGCTAAACCTGACCTCGGTTGGATCCAGCCACCATCGATGATGTTCTCATCGTCGTCGTTCTCGCAGGCTTGATCTATGCAGCGGGGTGCATGCTTCGCCGGCTGGGACGCGATCGGCACTCAGTGCTACGCCGCGCACGTCGGACCTCGGCGCCAAGCTCCGCGCGCCGCTGGGTCGCGCCAGCAGTCGCTGTCGCCCTGCTTGGCGTCGCAACGCTAAGCGGCGCGGCGTGCGCCTCGACGTCAATGTCGCCGCGCGCTCAGGTACGGGCGATCTCTCTGCGTTACCTCCGGGCAGCTTCCACTGGTGACGGCAGGACAGCGTGCAACCTGCTGAGTGCCCACGGGTTATCTGACGGCGGGTACAGATCCAGAGCGGCGTGCGCAAGGTACTACTCCCGCAATCCCCTGCACACGGGATTTACGGTTGTGAAGATCACCCTGGGGCCAGCCCACAGCACGGCGACCGTGCTGTTCCGCGGTGTACGCCACCCGAACGATGGCGGCTCCATCGCGCTTCGACGGTACCCACGAGGCTGGCTGATCGACGCCGGGTGAGGTGCTGGGCCGCTACTTCCCGAGTGGATCCGCGTTACCGGCTAGAGAACTCGAATCGGAGGAGCGACGATGAGACACAGGCGATCTCTTGCCCGCAGGCTCGGCTGTGCTGTCCTCATCGCGGCCGCGCTGGCCCCGGCAGCTGCAGCTGCATCGAGCCCCGTGGTCGTCAAGCATCCTCGGTTCCTGCGCGTCACCTCGACGGGCCAGGGGTTCGCTGCTGGCGACTATCAGCTGGTCCCGCCCACGACGGCCGATGCTGGCGGCCTTCTCACCAACGTCAAGACCGGGACGCGCACCCCCGTCACCGCTCCGGCCGGCTGCACGAACTTCCTGATGTCGGCGAACAGCTTGCTGTTGAAGTGCTTCTCACCTGCCGCGTCGCCGTTCCTGCTCTACAGCTTCAACTCACAAGCTGAACGCCCGCTCTCATTCGCAGGAGTGCCCGACGCGCTGGGCACCAAGTGGGCCGAGCTCAAGCAGTTCTCGGATCAGACCCCGCACGCGGCCGTCGTCTACGCGTACCAGAACCTCACAACCGGTCAGGTGGTCGCGGATCCGCGACGCGCTGGCGGGAGCGTCACCGTCGACCTCGACGCACCCGGGCTGACGCGACACGTCTGCCGGCCGCTCACCGTCCCGCACGCGTCAGCGAACCCCACGCGTGCGACGCCCGGCAGCTTGACCATCCTGGGCACTACGGGCGTGGGGATCGGGTTGTACCCCGCCCTCTCCACGCACGCGGCGCGCACGGTCCTCCAGCGTTGTGGCTCACGGAACCGGGTGGTCATCGACCGCATGGGTGGGGAGCTGGTCGACTCGCGCTGGCTCGTGCTCTGGCAAGGCGCCCCCGATCGCTTATTGGGGTACGCGCTTCCGGGGCTTCGACCAATCGAGATCGATATCCCCAAACGACTCGCTGGATGGACCACGAATCTCGCCCTCAACAGCCGCAACGTCTACTTCCCTAGCGTGAGTGGAACGTGGTCGCTTCCGCTAGACACGGTCAAGGCGCTGAGCAGGCCGTCGCGCTGACCCGGCCCAATCGCGCACGCCGTCGCTAAGCCTGACGGATACGGTGAGCAAACCTGGGCTGAGCGCGAGGCGGGCGGGAGGCCAGAATCACGCCGACTGCTCCGGCGAGGTTCGCCGAGGCGTTCCCGGCCGGACATTCGAACTTAGTCGTAGCGTGGACACTGATTTGTGCTGGCGCCGAGGGTGATGGGCCTCGGCACCCCCCGGCGACTGAGAGGGACAGCTTGGCAACCAGCTCGCCAGCAGCCATGACGCACAGCAGGCTACTCGGCGACGGTGAGCACGACTCGGTGTCCTACCGGGTAGCGGGCGCCACGATGCCCGCTGGCGCCGATTACATGACCCCGGCGTTTGCCGTCGCGGCGGTGCAGGACGTGGACACCACACCCCGCGTCGTGCAGACGCCGCTCAGCCGCGCGCAACGCCAAGCCCTTCACCGCCGGCTCAAGGCACCAACGCGTCGGCGAAGCCCGCCGGGCGGGCGGCGTGCGAGCGCCCGCGCTGGTCGGTGAGGGGGCGGCGGGACTCGCCTCCGCGCTGGGTGGGTCGCTCTCAGACGTGGGAGCGGGCGTCGCTGCGGATCCAACGGTGGGCGTCGGCCCTGCGGGAGGTCCGGACGCATTGGGAGTGGTGGTCGTGCTCGTCGGGGTGGTCGGCGATGGGGTCGACGTGGTGGTGGTCGTCGTGGTTGTCGGGGTGGTGCTCGGGATGTTGGAGTCCGATTCCTGGATGCGGAACTCAGAGTCGTCGCCGATTGGCCACGCAGCAAGAGCGGAGCTGCCGCCGGCGGCGAGCAGGGGAGGCGACACGTTTTGGTCGTCGGAGGAGATGGTGTCTGGCTGTCCGGGGAAGGTGCCGCCGACAGGCGCTTCCTCGGCGAGGACGCGTCCGGTGTCGTTCTGCGTGTCGTCGTAGGTGCGCCACAGGACGTAGGTGTCGCCGGCCTGGTCATAGGCGACGCTGGGGAGATCCCACGCGCTGGGCATCCCGAGGGCGATCGGTGCGCTAAAGGCCGAGTCGCCCGCGTGACGCACGACGGCGCACGCGCCCGTGTAGATGAACGGGTCTTCGGAGTCCCCGGGCCAGACCACGGTGGCGTCCCCGGCAGCGTCGATGGCCGCGTTGGCCCCGTACCCGCCGCCGCCCGGAAACACGTGCCCGACGGTGATCGGCGCCCCGAAGCTCGGCGCGCCAGGCTGGCGGAACGCCGCCTTGACCGACCAGGTGTCGCCGTCGCTCTCAGTCCAGGCAGCGATCGCCTCTCCGGAATCGTTGATGGCCACGTGCACGGAGCTACCGCCCTGGGTCGGGCCTTGGGAGGGATCAGGGTCCAGTTGCTGGGCGGGTCCGAACGCACCGTGACCTTCGCGGATGGCGTAGCCCCCCTCCCAGGCAACGACGGCGTCACCGTTGCCGGCCACCGCATAGGACGGATAGTCAGCGGACGAGCTTGACGAGTCGATCGGAACCTGCCGCGCGGCGGTGAACGCGCCGTCCGCAGGCCGGTCAGCGTAATAGAGGCGCCCATCATTCTGCTCCCAGAACGCCGTCGCGGTGCCCGAGTCATCGAAGGCGACGTAGGCGTCAGCGGCCGCGCTACCCGTCTCGGTACCGCTGATCTGCACCGGCGTCCCGAACGGCTGGCCAGCCAGCGCAAAGGCCGCGCGGGTCTCGCTGAGCGACCCACTGTTCGTGGCGCCCCACACCACCATCGTGTCCCCATCGGCGTCAACAGCAACGCTCGGGTCATCGTTCTGCCAGTCCGACGGGACGCCGAGCGTCTGAGCCGCGCTCCACGCCGCACCGGCCGGGCGGACGGTCACACCGATCGTGCTGTGATAGCCGTCGTTCTGGTTAAACCACGCGACAGCCGCGTCACCGTGGACGTTCACCGCCGCAGCGGCTCCCTCGTCGAACTCGTGTGACGGGGAGACGTCGATCGGCATCGACCATCCCCACGCAGTGCCCGGAACAAGCAGGCAGCATCCAAGACCCGCAATAACGCAGCAACGCCTCAATGACCCCATTGGTCCTCCTGTGACCTATCTGGACGATGATCCGACATTTGCCCCCGACGGACCGGCCCGGCGCGGAGTCCCTACCCCGGCGTTCAACCCGTCAAACGGCCGTTCGCCGCAGAGATGGTCCTCATCCCGCGACATCCGGTGAGCGATCGACCACCGGACGCTCCATTGCCGGCTTCGGCGTCTGAGTGCCCAACGCTGATCGGCGCGAGCGCGGGCCAGCGCATGTTCTCGATTCGGTCGTGCGTCGCTGCTCGTCGACGGGCTGGCAGCTCACGTAGTGAGATCAGCTAGTCCGGCCCCGCCTGGCCGCCTCGGGCGGAGAGCTCAGTGCGCACAATCTCGATCTTGTTGCTCAGCACCTTGCGTCTGTACGCGACAGCCGCATCCTCCAGCCGCGACCCATCACCTGCCGCTGAGCAGCGCGGGATCCGTCGCGCTTCTCGCCGCCTCCTCGTCTAGCGACGCGAGGAATGCCGTTAACTGCTCGTCGCTAAAGGAACGGATGTCTGGGAATGAGTCCATGTCGCTCCAGCCGCTGGTGACGGTACGCCGAATCGTACGCCGTCTGGCCCGACGGACCATCACTGTTGGTAGAGCGTCGCAAGGGGCTTACTCCCGCAGCGGGCGCCCGCAAGAGGATCGCTCCCCGGACGGTCTTCAGCCGCCGGTGGCGTCTCACCAGGAAGGCTGAATGGACACATCCACCGGCCGGATGGTTCGCCGGTCCCCGCCCTCGGTTCCTACGCCTGAGGTCGTACGAGCGACTGTGGAGTTGTAGGCGGCGGGCATGGCTAAGCGCCTTTGGCACCATGCGTTTGCTGTCGCCGTTGGGGTCGATCAATGGCTGCGAAAGCCACATCGTTGGTTGGAGCTGCTCAGCCAGCTGCCCCTTCCGCCCAGCCGCTGACGCGGTGGAACCCGAGACGCTGAGGCGCTAGCGGGCCGTCAGGTCCGCACCTGGTATTTGTCGCGCGCTTCGGCTCGCGACGAGTCTCGGCGGTCCGTCGGCTCC
>Ga0335075_10017543_pt1 | contig 10642 bp, 8 predicted proteins | sample Lox_Sample_24_FD_206723 | JGI IMG/M metagenome (GOLD analysis project Ga0335075, IMG submission 206723) | Soil microbial communities from Loxahatchee National Wildlife Refuge, Florida, United States - Lox_Sample_2.4 | ecosystem: Environmental > Terrestrial > Soil > Wetlands | place: USA: Florida... | reverse complement strand
CGCGGCTCGGCAAGCCGTGCCAGGCCGGCCTCGATGCTGCTGAGGACAGCCTCGATCGCATACGGCTTTTCGATGAAATCGACGGCCCCCTCCTTCATCGCCCGCACCGCAAGCGGGATATCGCCGTATCCGGTAACGACGATGGTCTCGAATGGTAGCGCTTGCTCGTTCAGCCGGTGCAGCAGGTCGAGCCCGGTCATGCCGGGCATGCGCAGGTCGGCGATCAGGACGCCGGCCGCCAGCGAGGGAGCGGAGGCGAGGAATTCCTCCGCCGAGGCGAAGCTCGAAACTGCGTAGGGATGCGCTGCCAGAACCGCCGCGAGCGACTGGCGGATGGCGTCGTCGTCGTCGACGATATAGACATGCGCAGCGGCCGGCATCTGAGGCTCTCGGCGAAGCCCGGAGTTGGGTTCTCGCCGAGACTATAGATCGGCTCATTTCTAAGGGCATCGTTCTCGATGCGGCGCCCGCGCATCGCGGGCGATCGACGCGGCCTCGGCTTCGAGGATGCCAGCTTGTTCCAGGTGGCAAGCTCGAAGGTGGGGATTTCCGGTCTTCTCGGCAAATTCGCGGTGCCAAGCCGCCAGCTGCCGCAGCTTGGCCAATCGGGTGCTCGATGCGGAAGCGGGCCGGCGCCATCGCGCGAGCAGGTCCGCGACAAATGGATAAGGCATGGTCCGCCCTCAGGAGGAGAGATCGCCCGCGACCGGCAGATGCGTCGCCACCGCTTCGCTCGGCCCCAGCTGCGGCGGCGCGAAGCCTGCCGGGATCGGCCCGTCCGCACGATCTGTTGTAACGGCCGACGGCGGCGGGGCGACGAGCTGCTCCCACAATTGGCGGATGCTGCGGCAGGTCGCGTCGTGAACATAAACGTGACCCTGCTGGTCGAAGGCAAACAGCGTCGTCGCAGGATCGTGGCGGATCGCCCGGAAGGCCTGGTCGATTGCACCGAAATACTGGCCGAGGCGTTCGATGCCGCCGAGCCGTGTATGACGCAGCAGATCGCCGACGGCAACCGCATGGAGCGGTGCCATCCCGGGCATGTCCGGCGGCTCGCGGCCCAGCTCGAAGAACACCTGCGACAAGAGGAAATTGCCTTTGATCAGCTCGAAGAGCTGTGCCGCCTCGCCCGGCGTGCAGGCGGCGAGTGCCGCCGCGTGAAGCGGGGGGTCGCGCGTCGGCACCGCGATGCCGGCGAGGCTGGAGGCGATTTCGTGCTCGACCCAGCGCCGCACCTCTGGCGGGGCCGACCTGATCTGCTCAGCGGAAAAGGTGAAACCGGTCATAGGCCGTCTCCTCAATCCTCGGCGATCGCGGCAAGAGCCCGGCGATCGACAAGCTCGATGCGGTGGGCTGTGGGTGCTGCGATCAGGCGGCGCCGCTTGAAGTCGGAGAGGACGCGGCAGACGGTCTCGACTGTCAGGCCCAGATGATCGGCAATGTCGGAGCGCGACATCGGCAGATCGAGCTGGCGGGTGTCGCCGCGCTCGGCGAGCGCGAGCAGAAAGGCCGCAACCCGCTCGCAGGCCGTCATGCGGCCGAGCAGCAACAGCCGGTGCTGGGCCGCATCTAGGCTTTTCAGCATCTCGTCGCGCAGATGGCGGGCGAGCACCGGGTTCTCCTCGATCAACCGTTCGGTGGCGGCAAACGGCAGGCGCAGGACCGTCACCTCGTTCACCGCCTCGGCCGAGAAGCCGCGCTCCGCGGCGCGCTCGAAGCCGAACGAGTCGCCGGCGAAACAGAATTCGGCGACGTGCCGCCGGCCGTCGGCGAGCAGCTTCGAGATGCGCACGATTCCGGAGACGACCTTGAACCACGCGGCGCCCGGCTCGCCCTCGGCGTAGATTTCCTGGTCGCGCGCAAACCGCATCCGAGCGCCGATCCGCTCGAGCGCGATCAGCGCATCGAGCTGACCCGATCGTGCGATCTCGGAGCCGGCGTGAGGCCAGCCGCCCGAAACCGTCGCGTGAGGTAGAACCGCCGGCTGCCTGTACATCCTGTCCTCCTCGATTGGATAAGCGGCAGAATGGAGGGTCGACGGAACTGCCGAAATTGGGATTGTTACTTACGCAGTCTTGCGTAAGTAAAACTACGTAGCCGGCCCTTCAGTCGATCGGCAGGAGGGACAGCACGCCGACTTTGACGACGTCCTCCAGCATCATGAAGGCAAGCGTCGTGACGACGAACAGGCCGACGACCGCCGGCGACAGCGGCGCCATCAATATGCCGGCGATCGCCAGCGTCGCGATGACGACGAGGTCGGCGCAGGACGTGAACAGCATCACCGCGGTCGGCCGGGTGGTCCAGAAATGGTCTGGTTCACGGAGGACATAGACGGTCGCCTGACCGGCGAAAACAATGAGCACCAGGGTCAGGGTCCGCAGCTGATCCGGATCCAACCTGAGAATGAACCATCCGGCGGCGAGCACGCCGACGTAATAGCCGAATTTGACGAGGCCGAGAGGGATGGCGACGAGGGTGAGGTTGCGGATGCGCCAGGTATTGGGGTGCGGCGAGGACCGCACCCGGTCGGCGGCGCGCGACATCGATACGAAATCGCCGGCCAGCATCGCGATCGCCTGCAGCAGCGGCGTCAGCACGGCATGGCCGGTCATCACCAGCCCGGCGCCGAGGACGACGAGCGTCGCCGATTTGTTGACGAGAATGCTCAAAATGTAGGTCATCACGCGCCGGAAGGCGGATCGCCCTTCCTCGATGGAGGTGACGATACCGCCGAGGCCGGGCTCGGTCAGGACGATGCCGGCCGCCGCCTTGGCGACATCGGTCGCGGTCGAGACCGCGATCCCCATTTGCGCCTGCCGCAATGCCGGTGCGTCATTGGCGCCGTCGCCGCACATGCCGACGGCATGGCCCTGCTTCTGGAATGCCTTGACAAGACGGAATTTGTCTTCCGGGAAGACGCCGGCATAGACCGCGAAATCGTCCGGACCGACGGTTTCGGGTATGGCACCGGGCGGACAGATCGGCCCGTCGAGGCCGAGAGCGCGGGCGACGGTCGCCGCGGTGGCGGCGGCGTCGCCGGTGATGATGACAGTGCCGATGCCGAGGGATTTGAGCTCGGCGAGAAGGCCCTGAGAATCGGGTCTGACCGGGTCGCCGAAGGCGATGAGGCCGACAAATGCGACCCTGCCCGGGGGTCCGCACGCGACCGCAATGACACGGTAGCCGGCGGCGGTCAACGATGCGACCTTGTCGGTGATCTCGCGCGTCATCGGCGCCAGGGCGGCGACCGCCGCCGGCGCCCCCTTGACCACGCGGATCTCGTCTCCGTGCCGGTCGACCGCAACCGCCTCGGCCAGTTTGGCGGCCGGGTCGAACGGCGTGAAGCGCACGACGCGGAGCGGTTCTTGCGGAGCGCCGGAGCGGTCGGCCATTGCTTGGACGACGGTATCGATCTGGTCACGCCCGTCGGACGAACTGGCGATTGCGGCAATCGCGATGACATCGGCTTCGCGATAGCCCTCCTTGACCGGGAGGACGGCGCTGACGGCGAGCTCGTTCGCGGTCAGGGTGCCGGTCTTGTCTGCGCATAGCACATCGATCATCGCCGCTTCGTGCAATGCCGAGAGCCGGGTCAGGAGCACACCCTTGAGCGCCAGCGTCTTGGCCCCCAACGTCGCGGCGAGGGTGAAGGTCGCGGGCAATGCCACCGGCACCGCCGACAACAGGGCCGTCAGCACAAGAGAGATGATCCGGCCGGTCCCCAATGCGATCACGTAGGCATAGGCGATAATCCCGACGATGATCGCGAAATTGACGATCGTCAGGTTGCGCACGACGCCGAAGACGGCCCGCTGTTCGCTGCTCTCAACATGCGCCACCCGCACCAGTTCGGCGGCCCGGCCGAAATAGGTCCGGATTCCGGTAGCCACAACCTCGGCGGTGGCCTCGCCGCGGCGCACGAGCGCCCCGGCATAGGCGGTGCTTCCCGGCCCGCTCTCGGCCGGGATCGATTCGCCGGTCAGCATCGACTGGTCGAGCAATACCGTGCCGGCGGCGATGCGCAGATCGGCGGGAACGACGCTTCCGAGCGAAAGCTGAACAATGTCGCCCGGAACCAAGTCGGCGGCCGGCGCCTCGACCCAGGCGCCGTCGCGGCGGACGCGCGCCTTCAGCGCGAGCCGCTGCTTCAACAGCGCCAGCGCGGCGTCGGCGCGGTTTTCCTGAAATACGCCGAGGCCGACATTGAGGAGCAGCAGCACCGCGATCATCAGTGCCCCAAAGCGCTCGCCGACTGCGAACTGCAGGACAATCGTCGCTTCGAGCATCCACGGCACCGGCGACCAGAAATGGCGCGCCATCCGCGCCAGCGGATGAAGCCTCTCCTCGGCGACCGCGTTGGGGCCGTATTCCAGCAGCCGATGTGCCGCCTCGACCGAAGATAAGCCGGTCGAAATCTCGGGGGCGCGGGCGGCCGGCTCGGTCAGCGAAACGGCCGTTGAACCGGAGGGGTCCATGCCGGAACCTCTGAGCGGAACGTTTTATTCGGCGGCCGGGTCCGGCGGCGGCGGTTCCAGTACAGTCCCCGAAAGCGGTTCGACCCAGACGATCCGATCGTGGACAGATTTGACCCCCGGCACGTTCTCGGCGGTGACGCGCAGCGCCTGACGCTCTTTTTCTTCGGTGATCGCGCCATCGAGGGTGACGACGCCGTCGGTCACGGTGATAGTGATGCCGACCCGCGGCGCCCATGAGGACTCGGCGAGGGCGGCGAGGACGTTCTTCCGGATCTCGTCATCTGTAGATGCCGACATGGCCCCGGTTTCTTTGCCGAGCAATGTGCCGAGAGCCCGCATCAGATCAGTGCGGGTGACGATGCCGACGATTGCCTCCCCACGCAGCACCGGGAGGCGCTTGACGTGATGGCGCTCCATCAGCCGCACGATTTCCGAGAGTGGAGCGTCCTCGGTCGTCGACACGACGGCCTCGGTCATTATCTCGCCGACCTTGCGCGCGTGGGTGCGGACAAAATCCTCGGCGAGACGGCCGGGCCCGCGCAGGAATTCGATCCAGCGCGCCCGGTGCCGTTCGGTTCGGGTTTCCGACCGGCGCAGCAGGTCGCCCTCAGTCAGCACGCCGACAAGAACACCATCGTTTACCACCACCGGGAGGCCGCTGATGTGGTGCTCGAGCATCAGACTGATGGCGTCGCCGATCGGCGCATCGGGTCCGACAGAGACGACGTTGCGACTCATGACATCCGCGGCGTTCATGACGACTCCTGCTTTCATGTCGCGGCCGCGAGCGCTTCGACGCCGGGCAACCTGCGGCCCTCCAGCCACTCGAGGAATGCCCCGCCGGCCGTCGAGACGTAGGACAGCGCGTCTGCCACTCCGGCGCCGTCGAGGGCGGCGACCGTGTCGCCGCCGCCGGCGACGCTCAGCAGCCGGCCGCTGTGGGTGAGTTCCGCCACCCGCTTTGCCACCGTGACCGTCGCCCGGTCGAAGGGCGGGGTCTCGAAGGCGCCGAGCGGCCCGTTCCAGACGAGGGTGTGCGCGTCGTCGAGGAGGTCCCCGATCCGGGCGACGGTTTTGGGGCCGATGTCGAGGATCATCATGTCGGCCGGAACCATATCGGCGGCGACCGTGCGAACGGCGACACCGGGTTCGGCCGCAGCGGCGACGACCAGGTCCTCGGGCAGGATCACCCGGCAATTTTGCTGTGCCGCCAAGACCAGGGTTTGCCGTGCGCCGTCGGCCATCGCGGGTTCGCTGAGCGAGCGGCCGATTTCCCGGTTCTCGGCGAGGAGAAAGGTGTTCGCCATGGCACCGGCGATGGCGAGGATGTCGACCTTGCCGACCAGAAAGCGCAAAAGGTCGAGCTTGGTCGAGACCTTGGCGCCGCCGATCAATGCCATCACAGGCCGCTTTGGTGTCTCGAGCGCCGCCGCCAATGCCGAAAGCTCGGCCTGCATCAGCCTGCCGGCCGCGTTCGGCATTAGCCTCGCGAGCGCGTCGATCGAGGCATGGGCGCGATGCGCGGCGGAAAAGGCGTCATCGACATAGACATCGCCAAGCTCGGCGAGCGCCCGCGCAAACTCGGGAGAATCCGCCTCCTCTTCTTTGTGGAAGCGGAGGTTCTCGAGGAGAACGACCTGCCCGGGCTGCAACGCCGCGACCGCGCGCTTTGCCTCGGCGCCGATGCAGTCCTCGGCAAAGACCACCTGGCGGCCGCCGAGCGCACGGCTCAGCGGCGCGACGAGGGGCCGCAGCGAGAGGGCCGGATCCTTCTTTCCTTTCGGCCGCCCGAAATGCGACATCACGATCACCTTGGCGCCTCTGTCGATCAGCGCCTCGATCGTCGGCGCCAGCCGCTCGATGCGGGTAGCGTCGGTGACGGCTCCGTCCTTAACCGGAACGTTCAGATCGGCTCGCAGCAAGACCCGCTTGCCGAGGACATCGAGGTCGTCGAGGGTTCGGAATTTCGGCATGGCTGGACAGCCGCTCAGGCCAGCCGGCCGCAATAGGCGGCAAGGTCGATCATCCGGCACGAGAACCCCCATTCGTTGTCGTACCAGGCGAGCACACGCACAAACCGCCGGTCTAGGACCTGCGTCTGCGTCACATCGAAGACCGCGCTGTGCGGATCGTGATTGAAATCGACCGAGACGGTCGGCGCCCCGTTGATGCCGAGGATGCCCCTCAGCCGCTCCGATTTTGCCGCCTCTTCCATCACCGCGTTGATTTCCTCGCGCGAGGTATCCCGGGCCGCATCGAATTTGAAGTCGATCAGCGACACGTTGGCGGTCGGGACCCGGATCGCGGTGCCGTCGAGCCTGCCTTTGAGCGCGGGCAGAACGAGGCCGACCGAGCGCGCTGCACCAGTCGAGGTCGGGATCATTGACAAGGCCGCGGCCCTCGCTCGCCGTAGATCCCTGTGCAATGTGTCGATGATGTTCTGATCGCCGGTATAGGCGTGGATCGTCGTCATGTACCCGCGCTCGATGCCGATGCCGCGGTGCAGCACATAAGCGACCGGTGCGAGGCAGTTGGTCGTGCACGACGCATTCGAGATGACCTGATGGGACGGCCGCAACTCGTCATGATTGACGCCCATCACCACGGTCAGGTCGGCGCCGTCGGAAGGGGCCGAGACGATCACCTGTTTGGCGCCGGTTTCGAGATACTGTGCCGCCTCGGCGCGCTTGGTGAATTTCCCGGTGCATTCGAACACGGTGTCGATGTCGAGGTCCCTCCAGCGCAGCTTGGCGGGCTCGCGCTCGGCGCTTACCGCAATCCTGCCGCGGCCGATATCGATCCAATCCTCGCCGCTCGCCAGTTCGCCGGGAAAGCGGCCATGCACGCTGTCGTATCGAAAGAGGTGAGCATTGGTTTCGACGGGGCCGAGGTCGTTGATCGCGACGATGTCGATATCCTCGCGCCTCGTCTCGTGCGCCGCCCGCAGCACCAGCCGGCCGATGCGGCCGAAACCGTTAATCGCAACCCGTAACGCCATGACCCGTTCCTCCGGTCCGTTGGATCGGCGGAATTTCCGGTCTGCAGACGGGCGGCGCGTTGATCCAGGTCAAGCGGTCGGGTTCGAAGTCGGGCTTCTGAATAAGCTTTGATCTGTATCAAGACACGGTACCTGGGGAGCGCTCTATACGCACCGCGCGGCAAATGTTGCCGCGCGAGAGAGGAGTTGGTGATGCAAACGAAAATGCCGCTGGCTGCAGCCGCGATCGCCATGATAGTCGGCCTCGGTGGTCCTGCATCGGCTGCCCCCGGAGTTGCCGCTGGTGTCTTGACTTGTCATGTCTCGAGCGGCTGGGGATTCATTTTCGGGTCGTCCCGATCGCTGAGGTGCACATTCGCCGAGACAAGCGGAAATACCGAACACTACGCCGGTAAGATCTCGAAGTTCGGTGCGGACATTGGCTACACCCAGGCTGGCATCATTGTTTGGACGGTGTTGGCGCCCCAGGCAAACGTGTCGCCAAAAGCGCTCTCGGGCAATTATGCGGGCGTCACTGCCAGCGCTACGGTCGGTGTCGGCGTCGGCGCCAATGCGCTGATCGGCGGGTCCGGCCATTCCATTTCTCTGCAGCCGCTCAGTATCGAAGGCAACGAAGGCGTCAACGTCGCGGCAGGGATTGCGGCGATCAGCTTGAGACCTGCATCGTAAAGCGCGTGCTGCCGATACCGGCGGAGCATCACGGTCACGGGGCCGGGCCCGATTCGGCGGCAGCGAGGGCGCGCAGGAGGTCGGCGCGGCTGACGATGCCGATGACGCGGCCGTCGTGCACGACTGGAACCCGCTTTATGCGATGAGCCTCGAGCAGGCGCGCGATCTCGGTAGCCTGGGTTCCCTCGTCAACCGTGACTACGGGTGCCGTCATAACGTCCCGCGCCAATCGCCCGTCTCGTCGCAGATAATTGACGAACTCGGGGCTGAGCGCCTCGCCTTCGGCGAGGAGCGTCAGCCACCAGTCGCGCCGCGCCAGGCGATCGGCCTCGTTCCGCCCAACCAGATCGCCTTCGCTGACCATGCCGACAGGCCTGCCATTGGGATCGACGACCGGTACCGCGCTGATCCCGTGGTCGAGCAATAGCCGGGCAATGTCCCGGATCGGCGTCTCGGGGCCGACCGAGAAGACCGCTGTGGTCATGATGTCGCGCGCTGTGGTCATCGTGGGCTCTTTCCGTCAGGTCGCTATGACCTTCAACGCCCGCGTGCTCGCCGCGCTGGCGAAGGTTTCATCAGCGTCGGGGTTCTGGTCGAGCGTAAAGCAATGCGCGACATTTCCAGCTTTTGACCGACGAGAGCCGTCATCGCGATCCTCCTCGCCGGCGGCAAACTACCATAACAAACAATACTAGCGTCGGGACGGACAGCCCGCCTTGATTTGCATCAATCGCGACACCGCCGGGCGGAACACGCGGAGGTTAAGCGGAGACCGGGAGCGAGAAGCGAGAGATGGTCCCGCCGGCGGGATTGGGCTCGGCGACCAGCGCGCCGTCATGCGCCTCGACGATCGTGCAGCAGATCGACAGGCCGACCCCCCATCCCGTCGGCGTTGGTTGTGACGAAGGGCTCGAACAAACGGTCAGCCACCTCGGGTGCGATACAGGGACCGGTGTCGGCGCCGCTGTCTCGACTGCGCCCTCGGCGCCCGGCGCGGCCCTCGCTGTCAGCTCGCGCCGCCGCGAGTCTTGCAGGGCGTCGATCGGATTCCGGATTAGGTTGACGACGAGCTGCTTGATCTGGAGCCGGTCGACAGTGATCTCCGGCGGCCCGGGAGCGATGCCGTAGATCAGGGACGCCCCGCGAAACCCACCGGCGCTATGATCCAGATCAAGGGCGGGATACTCCGGCCACGCCAGGATGAAAGCCTAGAGACATATGCTCTTCATTGTCTACGATGACGACGCGACCCGCGACTCGCTTCGGCCGCTCGTAGAATGCGAAGGTTTCGAGGCGCAGGATTTTGCCTCAGGCCGCTCGTTCCTCGATGCCGCGCGGCCGGCGGCCGGCAACCGCCTGATCCTCGATCTGAACATTCCTGGAATGAGCGGCTTCGAGGTTCTCGCGGAATTGCGCCGCCGCGGCGACAGGATCCCAGTCATCGTCATCACCGCTGGGCCGGATGCTCTGAGGAAGCGCGCCGAGGCCGCCGGCGCCGCCGGCTTCCTCGAGAAGCCCTTGGTGGCCGAGGAACTCCTCGGCGGGCGTCGGCCGATTCCGACGAAGAACAGAACCACGATTGAGAATTCGTCATGCCGACCGAGCGGTTCGATCGATTTCTTGCCGAGCGGCGGCCGCCGACGCCTTGCGTTATCATCGATCTCGACATCGTCCGCACGCGCTATGCCGCTCTGCGGCAGGCGCTGCCGATGGCGCAGATCTACTTCGCGGTCAAGGCGAACCCCCTTCCTGAGATCGTTGCGGCACTTGCAGACCTCGGCGCCGGCTTTGATCTGGCGAGCCTCGGCGAAATCGACATCTGTCTCGATCTCCGGATCCCGTCCTCGCGCCTTTCCTTTGGCAACACGGTGAAGCGCGAGTCGGCGATTGCCAGAGCTGCGCACGACGGCATTGGCCTTTTTGCCTTCGACAGCGCCGCCGAACTCGACAAGCTGGCGCGCAGCGCACCGGGCGCGCGGGTCTTCTGCCGGCTCCTGATCGAGAACAAGGGAGCCGAATGGCCGCTGACGCGCAAATTCGGCTGCGAAGCGCATATGGCGGCCGATCTCTTGGTCAGTGCCGGCCGGCTCGGTCTGCGTCCGGCCGGCGTGTCATTCCACGTCGGTTCGCAGCAGATGGACCCGGAGGCCTGGGCCGGCGCCATCGCGCATGCCGCCTGGGTGTTCCGCGCCTGCACCCATCGCGGGGTCGATCTCGAACTGCTCAATCTCGGCGGCGGGCTGCCGGCGCATTACCGGGCGCCGGTGCCGCCGCTCGCGGAATATGTCGGGGTGATCGAGACCGCGCTCACGAAGGAGTTCGGCTCGGCGCGCCCGCGGGTGCTGATCGAGCCCGGCCGGTACCTCGTCGGCGACGCCGGTCTGCTGCGCGCTGAGATCCTGCTGATCTCGAAGAAATCGCCGCACGAGGTGGAACGCTGGATCTATCTCGACGCCGGCCTCTACAACGGGCTCGACGAGACGCTCGACGAGCGGAT
>Ga0335075_10017542_pt1 | contig 10642 bp, 1 predicted proteins | sample Lox_Sample_24_FD_206723 | JGI IMG/M metagenome (GOLD analysis project Ga0335075, IMG submission 206723) | Soil microbial communities from Loxahatchee National Wildlife Refuge, Florida, United States - Lox_Sample_2.4 | ecosystem: Environmental > Terrestrial > Soil > Wetlands | place: USA: Florida... | reverse complement strand
CCGCCTGGTCGATCCGCGACCTGTACGTCGTCCCGCAGCGCCGTCGCGGCGGTGTCGCCCGCGCCCTGCTCCAGCACGTTGTCGACGACGCCCGTGCCGCCGGCGCGTATCGCGTGTCGCTGCAGACCGAGGCCGGTAACACCCCCGCGCTGAGGCTCTGCACAGCAGCTGGTTTTCAGCTGGTCGTTGGCCTGGAACTGCTCAGCCTCAGCCTCACGCCCGGCAACGACCAGGATTCACAGGGCATGCGCTAGCACTTCATGATCGTTTGGAGTGGCCGGCGGGCGCAGGATCGCGGTCTTCGCCGTAGGTCACATCGCGACCCAGTGCAGGCGGTCCTCGATCATCCAGCAGCCGCGGATGCCGGCGGCGAGTCCAGCGCGGCTGGCCAGGGCGGCACGCTGTCCTAACCGGTCGCTTCCCCCGGGGTCGGCCTATCCCGTAGTTCGCGCTCTGGTCCCGTAGTCGGGCCGGAGCGGTCTGCCGCCTGACGCAGGCCGTTGTGGCTGCCGGCCATGGGCGGGGCCGAGCCGGCTGCCCGTGGGGCTACGGAACCGTGGCATGGCCGATGCTGGGCGTTCCTCGTAGCCGCCCGTCGCATGCTTGCGCCGGAAACCCCCTCGCAGTGAGGCACTGGCGTGTTCGGACGTGAGGCTTTCGGTTCGGCATGGCGTGCGCTGGTATCAGGCCGCGTACTCCGGAAATCCTGGCTACGGCTGCGGCGGGCGCTGCGGCCAAAATCGCCCGTGCACCGGGCGGTGGCCGCGGGCACCGCGGTGATGGTGTGCGCGGCGCTGGGGATCGTGGCCGTCGTGGTGGCCACCAGGACGCCGCCGGGCGCACCGGTCCAGCAGGTGTGGGGGTCGGCCGCTGGCCGGCCGCACCGGGTGCCGGCCTCGGCGACCACGGCCAAGCTGGTGGACGGCCGGGTGGTGCCGCTGCGGGTGCCGAAGCCGGTCTCGCGGCAGACGCTGGCGGCCGGGATCGAGGCGGCGGAGGCGAAGGCGGCGCTGCCGGCCTCGCGCCGGCCCAGGGGCGCGGTACCGCCATCGGCGGCCCCGCGCCGGCTTCGGCTCCCGGTGCGGGGGAAGGCGGAGCCGGAGCTGCCGCGGGTGCTGGCGGCGCCGAAGGCGCCGGTCAAGCAGGGGTTCGACGCCAAGACCAGCCGGCTGCTGCCCTCGCTGGTCTCGCCCAGCCAGGTCGTGTACGCCAACGCCGACGGAACGCGGACCGCGATGGTGTACCGATCGCCGCGGTTCTTCGAGCAGGCCGATGGGTCGTGGGCGAGCATCGACACCAGCCTCGTGCCCGCCGGGACCGGGACGAACAGCGCTGGCGCGCAAGACGGCGGCGCGAACGCGCCGTCCGCGGTGACGGCCAAGCCACTGGCTGGGGCATCGCCATCGCCTTCCCCCTCGCCCGACCTGGCGCCTTCCCCTTCGGCCCTGCCATCGCCGTCAACCTCGCCGCCGACCCCAACGCCCTCGCCGTCGGCCGCTGCCACGGTGCCAACGCCCGCGCCGGATGGCTGGCGGGTAAAGGCCGCTGCGGAGCCGGAGTCGTTCGCGCCCTACGCGGACGCGCCCATCCTGGTGCGGCTGCCGGTGTCGGCCACCCAGGCGGTGGGGTTCGGCATCGCCGGAGCGGCGCACGCCGCCGGAGCCGCGTCCGGGGACACGGTGACCTATTCCTCGGTGCTGCCCGATAGCGACGTGGAGTACGTCGCGGGATCGGGGCTGGTGACCGAGCAGGTGATTCTGCGGTCCCGGAACGCGCCGACGGCCTGGGTGTTCCCGCTGTCGCTGACCGGGCTGCGGGCCGTGCAGGCGCCGGGCGGCCCAATCGAATTCGTCAACAGGGCTGGCCATGCGGTGGCGTTCGTGGAGCCCGGGTACATGACCGACTCCGACATCAACCCGCACTCCGACGACGGGGCCTACTCGTCCGGTGTGCGCTACACGCTGGTCACCGACGGCGGGCGGCCGGCTATCCGGATGACGCTGGACACGGCGTGGCTGGACAGCGCGGCCCGGGTGTTCCCGGTGACCGTGGACCCGAGCGTGTCGGACGTGAACGCGGGCGGCACCACGTATGTAGAGTCGCCGAACGACGCGGACTACTCGTCGGGTCCCGAGATTGACGTGGGCACCTATGACGGCGGGACGAACGTGGCTAAGTCGTTCCTGAACTTCTCCGGCGTGTCCTCCTCACTGCAGAACGACTACGTGCTGGGGGCGCGGCTGGCGGTGTTCAACACCTGGTCCTACAGCTGCGAGCCGCGGCCGGTGTCGGTGTACCCGGTGACGTCGTCGTGGTCGGTGACCGGGGACAAGACGTACCCGGGGCCGTCGACCGGCTCGGCGCTGGCCAGCAAGAGCTTCGCGACCGGGTGGGTCCCGCTGGGGGAGGAGCAGTCGCAGTCGGCCTGCCCGAACCAGTGGGAGGGGTTCAATCTGGGCACGGCCGGCAACACGTTGCTGAACGGCTGGACGCACGGCACGATCGCCGACAACGGGCTGGCGCTGGGGGCGTCGGCGGGCGACAGTTACGGGTGGAAGAAGTTCGCCAGCGGCAATCCCAGCGAGAGCGCCGGGGACCCGTTCCTGGCCATCACCTACAGCACCGACGGCGCCAGCTACTCCCTGGCGTCGAAGACCCCGGTGCAGCAGGTCACGCCGAACACGAACGGCGAGTTCGCGGTCAACGTCAAGAACCTGGGGTCGACCACCTGGACCCCCACCAACGGCTATGAGCTGTCGTACGAGGTGTACAACGCGTCCGGGAAGCTGGTGGCCAGCCATCCGGTGTTCACCGCGATGCCGTCGGACGTGGCGCCGAACGCGTCGGTGACGGTGGACGCCAAGGTGGACGAGCTGCCGGTGGGCAGCTACGCGATCGACTTCGACATGTACAAGGACGCGACGGGCTCGTCGCCGGTGTCGTTCTTCTCCGAGGGGATCGGCGTGTTCGCGATCGGCCTGTATGTGCCGCAGCCGCCGCCCGCGGTCACCGGTGTGTACCCACCGGACGGTTACGTCAGCCCGACCGACCTGCCCGAGCTGTCCACCTCGGCGGTGTCCACCACCGGCACGACGGTCACCTACCAGTTCAGCCTGACCTGTGATCCGCTGCCCGGCACACTGTGCCCGACGGCGACGGTGGGCTCGGGCTCGATCTATACCCCGTACTGGACTCCGACGGTGCCTCTCGACTGGGATGAGCCGTACACCTGGACGGTGACGGCGACGACCAACGGTGCGTCGACCAAGGTCGGGCCGGTGACGATCACCCCGGAGGTGCCGCAGCCCGACATCTCCGCCCAGCTTGGCCAGTCTGGAGGTCCAAACGCCTCGGGCGCGTCCAGCGGGGAGGCGGTCGACCCGGAGTCGGGGAACTACACGACGACGGCGGTCGACGCCGCCGTATCGGTAGCGGGGCCGCCGCTGCAGATCAGCCGGACGTACAACAGCCTGAACCCGTCGTCGTCCGGTGCGTTCGGGCTGGGCTGGTCGTCGCTGCTGGACATGGCGGTGACCCCGGATAACGACGGGTCAGGCAACGTCGTGGTCACCATGGCCGACGGCAGCCAGGCCCGGTTCGGGTACACCGGCACCAGCAGCACGGGCGTGGCGCAGTACGCGCCACCGCCGGGCAGCCCTGATGTGCTGACCCACAACGCCAACGGCACGTGGACCCTGGGCGTGGCCGGAGGGACCCAGTACGAGTTTTCCAGCGCCGGATCCCTCTCGCAGATCGCCAGCGCCACCGGGCTGACCCAGACAATCACCGACAACTCGGCCGGCCAGCCGGCGACCATCACCGACACCGCCTCGGGCCGGTCGCTGACCCTGATCTGGTCGACGCCGACCGGGGCTGGCTACCCGCACGTGGCCAGCGTAACCACGCCGCCGCCCGCGTCCGGGCAGGCCGGGGAGACCTGGACCTACTCCTACACCGGCGACGAGCTGACCAGCGTGTGCGCGCCCACCGGCGGCTGCACCGGGTACACCTACGGGACCACGACATCGCACTACGCAACCGCGGTGATGGACTCGGGGCCGCGGTCGTATTACCGGCTCGGCGACCCGGCCGGGTCCACCACGGCGACCGACAACGTGGACGTCAACCTGGGCAGCACGGACGGCACGTACTCGAACGTGACCCTGGGGGTGAGCGGGCCGCTGGCCGGCAGCCCGGCCACGGCCGGATCGTTCAACGGGTCGAGCTCGTATGTGTCGCTGGCCAAGAACCTGGTGGCCGACAGCACCGACGTGAGCATCGAGCTGTGGTTCAAGGACACCGGCGACGGCGGAGTGCTGTTCTCCTACGACGCCGACCCGATCACCGACTCGTCCGCCACGGGCGATGCCGCCGCGCACGTCCCAGCGTTGTACGTGGGCGGGAACGGGGAGCTGTACGGGGAGCTGTGGAACGGCTCGATCGACCCGATGAGCTCGTCCACCACGGTGAACGACGGGAAATGGCACTATGCGGTGCTGACCGGGTCGGCGACGTCGCAGTCGCTGTACCTGGACGGCAAGCTGGTGGGCACGCTGTCCGGGCAGATCAGCCAGGAGTCCGCCGACTATGACACGGTGGGGGCGGGGTTCTGGTCGAGCTGGCCGGAGGCGATCAGCGAGACGTCCCCGGCGGAAAGCACCGACCCGTACGGGCACTTCGACGGGTCGATCGGCGAGGTGGCCATCTACCCGCACGCGCTGGGAGGGCCGGCGATCGCCGGCCACTACGCGCTGGCCGAGCAGGCGTCGCCCGAGCTGACCCAGATCACCATGCCCAGCAGCCGGGTGGCGGCGCAGATCTCCTACGACACGGTGAACGACCGGGTGTCGTCCTACACCGACAACGACGGCGGGACGTGGCAGATCGCCGCCCCGGTGGCGTCGGGGTACATCGCATCGTCCGAGGCGCTGCCGTCGGTGACCCGGTACGTGACCGTGACCACCCCGGCCGGCTACCAGGAGGTGTATGGGTACGACGCGGTCAACGGCGGCCGGCTGGTGTCGTACACGCCGGGCAACGGAGACGCGCCGCGGGCGTTCGGGTACGACGACGCCGGGTTCCTGAACGTGATGACCGACTCGGACGGCAAGCTGGTCACGTTCACCAACGACGTGCACGGCAACGTGCTGTCGCGGACCTGGACCAACCTGGCGGCCAGCTCCCCGTGCTGCACCACGTACTACTCCTACTACTACGATCAGTCCAACCCGCTGGACCCGCGCAACGACCAGCTGACCGGGGTCGCGGACGCGCGGTCGTCGTCGGCGACCAGCACCACCTACCTGACCACGTACGGGTACAACACCGCGGGCGAGCTGACCAGCGCGACCACGCCGCCCACGTCGGCGTTCCCGTCCGGCAACACCACCAGTTACGGGTACTCGACCTCGTCCACGCCGGCGTACGCCGGGTCCGGCACGGTCCCGGCCGGGCTGCTGGTGTCGGAAACCACGCCAGCCGGCGCGGTCACCAGCTACGAGTACTACACCGACGGCGACCTGGCCCAGGTCACTCAGCCGGACGGGGCGCGAACGGTGTACACCTACGACGGGCTGGGCCGGACGCTGACGGCGACCACCTACAGCAACACCTACCCGTCCGGGCTGACCACGTCCTATAGCTACAACGCGATGAACCAGCCGCTGACCGTCACCTACCCGGGTGTGCTCAACCAGGTGACCGGCGTCACGCACACGCTGCAGGACGCCTACACCTACGACCCTGACGGCAACGAGCTGTCGCAGACGCAGAGCGACCTGACCGGCGGCGACCCGACCCGGACCACCACCTGGACCTACAACGACTACGGCGAGGTGGCCAGCGTGACCGGGCCGGCCGGGGCTACCAGCGGCGGGAGCACGCAGTCGGACGGGGCGTCGAGTTCCAGCCCGCAGGGCACCACGACCGGGTACACCTACGACGCCATGGGCAACGTGGCCACGATGGTCAACGGGGACGGCAACGAGTACGACTACACCTACAACGAATACAACGAGGTGACCCAGGTCACGCTGCACACTCCGTCAACCAGCCAGTCGGGCGCGGCCAGCACCTGCCCGGCGGGGCAGGCGCCCGGCGCCACGGACGGGTGCGACCTGGTGCTCGACTCATATACCTACGACCCGGCCGGGCTGCTGGCGGCGGTCACTGACGCGATGGGCCGGATCACCAATTATTTCTATGACGGCAACCAGGACCTGATCGCCACCCAGCAGCAGCCGCCGGCCAACTCCAACGGCACGGTGCCACCCGGCCGCCAGACCGCCTACACCTATGACCCGGCCGGGAACCTGACCAGTGAGGCCGTCAGCGACCTGCCGGTCACCACGGCCGACACGACGACCGCCACCTGGGCGTACAACGCCGACGACCAGGTGACCAACACGGTGTCCGACGCGCCGCCGTCCGGGGCGTCGGCCTCGGGGTACGCCGACCGCACCACCAGCTACACCTACAACGCCGACGGGCTGGCGACCGCGCAGACGGTCAGCGGGACCGGCGGCTCCACCACCACGGACTACGGCTACAACAGCGCCGACGAGATGACCAGCAAGTCGGTGGTCAACGGCTCCGCCGACGACACCACGACCTGGACCTACGACGAGCTTGGCCAGCCGGTGTCGATGACCAGCCCGGACGGGAACGTCTCCGGGGCCACGGCCGCGGATTACACCTCGAATTACGCCTACGACCAGGCCGGGAACCAGAACCAGGTCACCGGGCCGCCGGTGTCCGCGGTGTCCTACGCCGCGCAGGCCCCGGCCACGGTCCGCCCGGTGACCACGTACGGCTATGACACGTTCGGCGACGAGACCCAGGTGCAGGACCCGGACGGGAACGTCACCACCACCGGCTACGACGGCGACGGCCGGGTGGTCTCGGTCACTCAGCCGTCCTATACCCCGCCGGGATCATCTACGGCGATCACCGCGACCACGAAGTACGCCTATAACGGCGACGGGGACCTCACCGGCGTGACCGACCCCGAGGGCAACACCACCAGCTACGCCTATGACGCGCTGGGCGACCTGGTCTCACAGACCGACCCTCAGCTCACCGGGCAGTCGGCGCCGGGGGTGTGGGACTACACCTACGACAGCGACGGCGAGCAGCTCAGCGCGATCAGCCCAACCGGCGGCGAGACTCAGGAAACCTACGACTACTTCGGCGACGTGGCCACCTCGACCCAGGACATCGCCACGTCCTCGGGCACCCAGGCCAACACGACCAGCTACACCTACGACTACCGGGGCGACCCGCTGACCGAGACCACGCCGGACGGCGCGGTCACCACGAACACCTACGACCACCTGGGCGAGCTGACCTCGACCGCCAACATCTACGGCAATACGACCAGCTACAACTACAACTATCTGGGCGAGGTCACGAACGTCACCAGCCCCGACGCGTCGTACACCAGCTACGGATACAACCCGGCCGGCAGCCTGACCTCCGAGGACGAGTACGGGGTGCCGCCGGCCGCGCCGGCCATCGGCAGCCCGCTGTCCACCCAGTCCTACGGCTACGACGCCAGCGGGAACCAGACCTCGGCGACCGATGGCAACGGCCACACCACCAGCTACACCTATAACGCGGCTGACGAGCTGACCAGCCAGGTGCAGCCGGTCACGTCGTCGGCCTCGGACACGACCAGCTACGGGTACGACCCGGCCGGGAACCAGACCGAGGTGACCGACCCGCGGGGCAACGCCACGTGGACCACGTACAACACGTGGGACCTGCCCGAGTCGGTGATCGAGCCCGCCACCACCGCCGCGACCACGGCGGCCGAGCGGACCTGGACCACCGCCTACAACGCCGACGGCCAGGCGGCCACGGTCACCCAGCCTGGTGGGATCACCCTGTCCTACGGCTACGACCAGATGGGACTGCAGACCTCAGAGAGCGGGTCCGGCGCGTCCGCACCGACCAGCAGCCAGACGTTCGGGTATGACCTGGACGGCAACCTGACCTCGGCGACCGCGCCGGACGGCACCGACACGTTCACCTACAACAGCGCCAACGAGCTGACCGGCACGTCGGGACCGTCGGGCACGGCGAGCTTCGGCTACAACGGCGACGGGCTGATGACCTCCCGCTCCGACAAGGCTGGGGCGACCAGTTACACCTATGACGCGGCCGACCGGCTGTCCAGCGTGGCCGACCCGCTCACCGGCACCACCCTCAGCTACGGGTACGACGCCGACAGCCTGCCGGCCACGATCTCCTATGCCAAGGGGAGCACCGCCGGGCCCAAGCAGACCCTGGCCTACACCGGTCTGCAGCAGCTGGCCTCCGGCACGCTGACGTCGGCGTCCGGGGCGACGATCGCCTCGGCCTCATATGGCTACGACGCCGACGGGAACCTGACGTCCCAGGACACCACCGGGTACGCCGGCGCGGCGTCCTCGACGTATGGCTACAACGAGGCAGACGAGCTGACCTCGGCGACCACGGGCGGGACCACCACCGATTATGGTTACGACGCCGACGGGGATCTGACCCAGGCTGGCGGCACCACCTATACCTACAGCGCGCAGGACCAGCCGCTCTCCTCGACCACGTCGGCGGGCACCACCAGCTACGCGTACACGCTGTCCGGGGCCTTGTCCTCGGTGACCAGCCCGTCGGGTACTGGTGCGGACTACACCTCCAACGCCTACGGGCAGACGGCCACCGCGCCGGGCGGGATCAGCTACGGCTACGACGCCCTCGGCCGGCTGGTCACCCGCGCCACGAGTTCGGGCACGGCCGACTTCGCCTACTCCGGTACCGGCGTCACCCTCGCCTCCGACGGCACCACCAGCTACACCCACGGCCCGTCCGGGAACCTGGTCGCCGAGCAGGCCTCCGGCGGCACCGCCGAAGCTGCGCTCACTGACATCCACGGCGACGTGACCGGCGCGTTCGCCCCGGCTAGCAGCACCACCAGCCTGGCCGCCTCGGCTGCCTACTCCCCGTACGGCACCGTGACGGCCAGCAGCGGGTCCATGCCGTCGCTCGGTTACCAGGGCCAGTACACCGACCCTTCCACCGGCGACACCGACATGTCCGCCCGCTGGTACGCCCCGTCCACGGACACCTTCACCAGCAGTGACGCCACGGCGACCGGTATGCCCGATCCGTCGGTCATCAGCGGCACTCCGTATGGCTACGTCGACGGCGACCCTCTCACCAGAACCGACCTGGGCGGCCACTGCTGGCTGGGATTCTGCAATCTCGTCAACTGGGGCGAAGACGTCTGGAATGGCGGAGCGGTCGGAAACTGGGTCAACAACAGCGCGCTCGGCCAGGACCTGTCAACGGCGCTGTGCTATCTCGCCGAAGGATGCCCCGAGATAGCCTGCCTGTTCGGCTCCTGGTGCGCTTCGGGTTCGCAGTCGTCACCGTCCTACTCCACCGAGGGAGATCAGGACTGGGCCCAGCAGGAGTACCAGGAGTGCCTGGCCACCGGGAGTAGCTGCGGTCAGCCTCTGCCCAGCGGCGGTGGTGGCGGTGGCGGTGGTGGCGGTGGCGGTGGCGGTGGCGGCAGTGGCGGCTGCAGCTGGGACTGCGTTGGCGTAGGAGTTGGCTTCGGTGTGGTCTCGGCCTGCGTGGACGAGCCGTGGCTGTGCGCGCCCCCGCCGCCTCCGCCGCCGCCCCCACCGCCGCAGGACTGCTTCGCGGTCGAGCAGTGCAGCCCGCCGAGCCCACCGGACTCGCTGAAAGACGATAAGTACGAGCCAGACAAGCCGAACCAGACCACCAACCCCAGGGACATCGCGTCCAAGGACACGATCATCGGCGAGCCGCCGAACGAGACCCAGCTTCTCCAGGAACTGCACGAGAGCCTCGAAGGCTTGGGCAATGGCGACTTCGACGAGAACGGAATCCAGAACGGGGATGGCAGCGGCGACGACAACCTGACTCGCGACGCGAGCAACAGGACCGGCAAGCCGGCTACTCCCGAAGCCTCCGGCAACCCGGAATCGGGCAGCCCGGCCACCGGTGGCAGTGGCGGTAGTGGCGGTGGCAGTGGTGGCCCGCCATCCACCAGTCCTGCGGCACCTGAACCGCCCGAGCCTGGCGGGTCTGGCGGATCTGGCCCGGGAAGCCCGACCTTCAGCGTGAGCAGCAATGGGGATGTCGTCAGGATCGTCGAACCGACCCGCATATACGCTCCTGGCGAGTCCTTTCCTGGTCAGCCTGCTGGCCCTCCCGATACCGTTCCGCAGGGTCCTTCCGGGGGGACCCAGCCGATCCCGAAACCGCCCACACCGGACTACACCCCGCCCGGGTACACGCCCAACACCGGGCCCAGCGGACTGACGGGCTGGCGCAAAGGCGTCTACGTGACCCTGCAAATTCTGCGAATTATTTACACCGGCACACCGGATGTACCAGAACCTCCGCAGCCTCCTCCGCCGATACCCGGCCCGCAGATACCTGGGCCGCTGGGACCTTGACCTCCCGTAGTTTTCGGTGCTGGTCCCGTAGCTGGCGGGATGGCCGTCCCAGGCTCATCCGTAGCCAGGGCTGTGACCAGCGCAAAGAACGGCACTCTGCCGGGGGCGCTACGGGCTGGCAGATGGCGGGGCGTGGTGGGTTTGTGTGGCCTCGGGCACATCCTGAGATCCGGTAC
>Ga0335075_10017541_pt1 | contig 10643 bp, 9 predicted proteins | sample Lox_Sample_24_FD_206723 | JGI IMG/M metagenome (GOLD analysis project Ga0335075, IMG submission 206723) | Soil microbial communities from Loxahatchee National Wildlife Refuge, Florida, United States - Lox_Sample_2.4 | ecosystem: Environmental > Terrestrial > Soil > Wetlands | place: USA: Florida... | reverse complement strand
CCCACGCCGGCCCGGGTATCGAGCCGGCGCCGCCGGCCGTCGAAACCGTGGCCCGGCTAACCCCCTTGCCCAGCAGCGGGAAGACGCCTCTTACGCTCTGACGGTCGGCCAGTCATGCTTCACGGCGGCGTGGACAAAGCCTTCCTGATCTCGGCCACCACTCGGCGCGGGTGGTGAGCGATGTCCTGCCAGCCGTAGACGAGGATTTTGAGACCGAGTAACCGCAAATAGTTGTGGCGAGCGTCGTCCCGCCGTTTTTGCTCCGGGCTCCAGTGGTACGAATAGCCGTCCAGTTCGACGAAAACGCCGGCCTCGAGCTGGATGTCAAGCCGGTATTGACCGCCGTTCACCACCGTTTCGCAATGGACGACCCTGATGCCTGCGTCGTTCAGCAGACGCAGGGCCCGGCTCTCGAGCACGCTGGGCGACGGCGCCCCCACGAAGCCCCGGCGCTCCAGGCACTTGGTCATTTGGGCCGGGCCTCTCCGGCCCGGGCGCCTCAGGCGCTCAACCTCTGCCATCAGGCCCTCGACCGTGACCAACCCGCTGGCCACGGCAGCGTCGACGGCTTCATCGAGCAGGTCCGGCGGCTCATCCGCCGCCATATCGACCAGGCTACGCAACGGGTTCGTGGTGGGCACTCCCCGCCAGATCGAGACAGCACTGTCCGAAAGATCTCTACTGCGGTGCACAACTATCGGCAGGGCGTTGAAAATGCCGCCCGGTTGGCCATGGGCCGTGTTGCGGCCACGACCTTTGCCTTTGGCGTCGGGGGTGGTAGGGCTCTGGCCGCAGCGCACAGAAACGGCCACTGGGCCAGGCTCGTACTTGAGCAACCCCCAGAGCCAGGTCGCCGATGCATGAGAGGCCACCCCGTTGGTTAGCAGGCAGGCGGCCAAAAGGCGGCGACTGGGCTCGTCCGGCCAATTAGGTAAGGCGTATACGCCTGGAGCGCCCCGCACCCAGCGCCCCTGCGCCAGCGCCGCCCGGATCTGAGCCGATGTCACGCCCCGTCTGCGGAGTTGCGCTCGAGTGGCGAGACCCAGCTGAAGGTTGAAGACCTGGCGTTCTGCGCTGAGTACGTTCTTCGGGCTTCGTACCCTGGATGCGAGCATCCTTTCATTATATTCCATGTTTTCCATGTCACATCAAGTCTTCTCAGGTTGCGGCGCCCACTCCGAGTGCGTGAGTCCTCGCACTTAGTACTGATTTCGCCGACGTCGACGGCCACCGGCCCGGGAACGGCATACTTTTGCGCGCCAGTGTCACGATAAGAACATCCAGCGCGCACAAATCCAGGGCCGGGGCGGAAACAGCCGGAAAATGTGCAATGGGCGCACGAGTCCAGGGGCGGGGCGGCGCGCCCCCTACGCGCCCCACGTCGTCGCCTACTGCCGGGGCTAGCCGGGGAGAAGGCCGATGGCTGAACGGGCCCTTTCGAAGGTCCGGGCCGCAATCTCGCCCGCCCGGCTCGCCCCGTCCGCCAGCACCGCCTGAACTGACCCCGGATCCTGGGCCAGCTCGCGGTACCGCACCTGCAGGGGCCGCAGCGTCTCGACCACCGCTTCGGCCGCGTCCGCCTTCAGCTTCCCGTAGTTGTCGTACTGCGCCGCGATCTCCTCCGGCTGGCCGCCGTTCAGGGCGGCGAGAATCTCGAGCAGGTTGGATACCCCCGGCTTTTCCTCGATATCCCACCGGACCGCACCAGGGCCGGGAGGGTCGAGGTCGGTGACCGCGCGCTTGACCTTGCGTTCGATGACCTTCGGGTCGTCGAACAGGTAGACGAGGCCGGCGTCCGAGGCCGCCGACTTGGACATCTTGCTCCGCGGGTCCTGCAGGTCCATGATCCGGGCGCCTCCGCCGGCGGGAGGGATGGCCGCATTCGGGATCACGAAGGTATCGCCGTACCGGGTGTTCCACCGCTGCGCCAGGTCACGCGTCAGTTCCAGGTGCTGGCGCTGGTCGTCGCCCACGGGAACGAGATCCGTGTCGTAGAGCAGGATGTCCGCAGCCATCAAGACGGGGTAGGCGAACAGGCCGACGCGCGCCGACTCCTCGCCCCCTTTGGCGGACTTGTCCTTGAACTGGGTCATCCTGCTGAGCTCGCCCATACTGGCCGTGCACTCGAGCAGCCAGGCCAGTTCGGCGTGCTGGGGGACCTGGCTCTGGACGAACAGGGTGCATCGTGACGGGTCGAGGCCGGCCGCCAGCAAGAGGGTGGCGACGGTGAGGGTGGCCTTGGAAAGCTCTTCGGGGTCGCCCGGCACCGTGAGAGCGTGCAGGTCGACCACGCAGTAAATGGCGTTGTAGCGGTCTTGGAAATCAACCCACCAGCGCAGTGCCCCGAGGTAGTTGCCGAGGTGAGGAGCGCCCGTCGGCTGGATCCCGGAGAACACGGTCTTGGCGGTTTTGGCAGTTCCCACGACAAGGCAGGGTACCTGCCGGTCGCCGGCCCAGCCGGGCATTAAATGCCACGGGGTCAACCGGCGGGGCGTTGGCTCCCGGCCGAATGCCCGACCGAATACCCGCCGGGATAAGGGTACGTCTGGACCGCGTGGGCCGGCTGCGAGGTGGCCGCCCGCTGAGGCGGGAGCGCCGGCGGGACGACAACCGTCCGCTCGACGGGCGGGGGCATGATGACCCGCCTGGTGACCTGCGGTCCGGGGGCGTCGCGGGTTGGGCCCGAAGTTGCCGGCCCCTGCCCGCCCGCGCCCCCCTCGGCTACCGAAGCCGCGTCCTGTACTGGCGCCCCTTCCTTTGCCGGCGGCTCCTCCGGCGCTGGCCCGCCCGCCGGTCGTGGCCCCCCTCCCGGTCGGGCCCGACCGTCCACGTCAGCGGCCTCGTTCACGGCTGTTTCGTCCGCACCCACCACCGGAGCGGCGTCCGGCTCGGCGGGCTCGCCCGGTACGGTGCCGGCGGCCGGGCCTGCCTGCCCGCCCTCCTCGAAACCCTGCCCCCCATCTTTCTCAGCCTGCGCTTCCTGCCCCTCCGGCGATCCGGCATTCATTGCCACTTCGTACCCCGTCACTTCGTACCCCGGCTCTTCGTACCCCGTCACTTCGTACCCCGTCACTTCGTAGCCCGGCACTTCGGCCGCCCCTTCACCTGCCGCCCGACCCGGCGCCACTGCCTCTGCTGCCGCCGCATCCACGAGCACCTCGTCACTGGCCACCCTGTAGATATCCACCTCGACCTCCCCCGACGAGCGAGGCTCCACGCCCCCCAAATCCGGGCCATCTTGGTCTGGCTCTTCGCCGTCCTTCAGCGCTTCGGCCAGCGTCGCCGGCCTCAACGGCCGCGCCCCACTCAGCTCGCTGATCTCCCACACGATGTAGACCGTCGGCGGCCAACCCGATGCCTCCTCTATGGACCGGAGCGACCCGGCGAACTCCGCCGCCGAGGCGGGCCGGCTGGCCGGGCCCTTGGCCAGGGCCGCCTCCAGCAGGTCGGCCAGGGCTATGGGCATGGAGCCCAGCGGGGGGCGGGGGGCGGGGTCCCGCAAGAGGCGAAGGATGATTGACGCCGGCTCTTCACCAGGGAACGTTACGAACGGTCCCCGGCCCAACAGCAGCAGGTACATGGTCGACGCCAGCCCGTAGACGTCGACGGCCGGGGTGACCGGTGCCTCCTCGAAGGCTTCGGGCGCCGTGTGCACCGTGATCTCCCCGGCCAGGTGCTCCATGGGTTCGGCCGCCGCCTGCAGCGAGGCCAGACCGAGGTCGCCCAGCAAAGGCTCTCCGACGGCGGAGATCAGGATGTTCTCCGGCTTCACATCCCCGTGCACCAGCCCGGCTTTGTGGGCTGTCTCCAGGGCGCCGGCGATCTTGATGGCGATCGGTACCACCGTGGCCGGCGGCAGAGGGCCCGTCCGGGCCAGGCGTTGAGCCAGCGACTCACGGCACAGTTCGGTGACCAGGACCGGCAGCCCTTCGGGGGTGAAAAATGTCCTGTACAGCGTGGTGATGTTGGGGTGTTTGCTCAACAGGGTGAGCATGTCGAGCTGCTCGTCCAGCGGTTCCAGAGCCGATTGCGAGGCATCCCCGAGGCGCAGGAGCTTCAGGGCCACCGGCCGGGACGTCCCCAGCTCGACGGCCCGGTAGACCCGGGCCAGGGCGCCGCTGGCGATCTCCACCACGCTGCCATAGCCCGGGAAAGAGGCTTCGGCGGCCACGTCGGGCCGGGCCTTGCGGAACCTCACAGGACGGCTCCGGATCGACTGTGGCCGGGGCCCTCATTTTCCGGGCACTCCCAGCGTCGCTTCACAGGACCGCTCCCGAACGGCTGTCGGCGGCATGCTCCTTTGTGGGCGGGTACGGGCTGGCTTGGCTGGGGCGGGCGGGGCCGTTCCCCACTCGAAGCAAAGTCTGGGCGGCGGCTTCGAAGCCGACGGTGCGGCGCATGGCCTTGTACAGCTGGCGCTGCGAGTCCCACGCCGACCTGGCCCGGGCCTCCTCGAGCGGCCAGACCGTACTGTAGAGGGCCTGGTCGGCGGCGGCTCCAACGAAACGGGCGGGCGGGCCGAAATTCTCCCCGAACCGCTCGGCCACCTGGTCGGCGACCTCGCCGCTGGTGGCCGAGGGGCTCACCTCCAGGCCCAGGCGGAAGAGGCCGTCCAGGAACTCCAGCCAGGCGCCGGCGGCCAGGAGCGCGGGGTCGGCGGGCTGGTGGCGGGCCACCGTGCGCAGGCGCCGGCGGACGGCCGGCACCAGCAAGCCCGCCATCAGCACCGCCAGGACCACGGCCGCCGGCAGTGCGATGCCGAGGACCAGGGCCCAGTTGACGTGGACGGGTTGATGAGGGTGGACCTTGGCGGGCGGCGCGATCTCGTGGCCGGCGTTGTTCGCCGCCGGCAGTGCCGTCGCTTGCCTCGGGGTGGTCGTCGGGGTGGCCCGCACGCTCTCGGGCGGCGGAGACGCGGCGGTAGTAGTGGCGGCCGGGGTGGGGTCCACGATGACCCAGCCCAGGCCCACGACCGGGATTTCCACCCACGTCCACGTGTCACGATCGGTGAGCCGGTAGCGGCCGCCCGGCAGGGGCTTCTGAGCGCTCGCGTCCGGGGCCCGGAACCCGGTGACCACCCGGGCGGGGACGCCGAGGTAGCGGGCCACTACGGCGTAAAAGGTGGCGAACTGCTCCGGCGTGGCCGCCCGGTCGACGGTGACCGCGTTTATCACCTGGGCCAGTGAGGTACCGGCGAGGGCGGCGGTATTGGTCTTGCCATTGGCACTGGAGGGCGCCGGGACCACCCGCCGCTCGTGGGCGCTCAGTTGTTCCGCCAGGCTCTGGAGGAAGGCGGTCGTGGGCGCCGCCGGTGTGCCGGTCAGGGTGGAGGAAAACCGTACTCCCTCGGCGATGTCCCGGCTCGAACCGGCCGGCAGCGCCGTGTAGGTTGGAGCGTCTCCACCGGGGACGAGGTCACCGGAGGCGACCGGTTCCGTCGTGTCGACGTTGTCCAGGGTGCCGGCGGGCACTTTCGACACCACGGTGTAGGACACCGGCAATGTGGGCGAGGCCACCAGCATGCCCGTCGTGGCGTCGGCGTCGACGGACAGCCCGCGCACCTGCACGGGCCGGTCCAGTGCCGGCAGGAAGGGCAAACCGATAGACCGCAAAAGGTCATAATGCTGGACCACTTCGGTCCCGCTCACTGCCGGGCCGGCGGCGGGCACGGGTACCCGCCCGCCGGTGGGCTGGAAAGTGGCCGAAAAGCTCCACGAGTCCCCGTCGTAGACGTCGAGGGCGGCCACCGGGAGGTACCCGCTCCAAGTCCGGCCCACGTGGACGAGGAACAAGGTCTGTGGCGGCGCGCTCGGGTCGTTCCGGCGCAGAGAGGCGAGGGCGTCGACCGGGTCGACCACGATGTTGGAAACCACCGGCGTGGCCCTGGAGACCGTCTTGGCCTTACCGGCCAGGGAGACCGTGCCGGGCACGGCCACCGTTAGAACGGCAGCGAGGACGACGGCCAAAGCGGCGCCGACGGCACCCCGGCTCACCGAAGTGGACAAACGCGTTGCCGGCCCCTCCGCCCGGGCCTCGACCAGCGCCCGCTGCCGCTCGAGGATGGCATGGCGGACAAGTGCCCACACCATCAGGTCACCGAACAGAGCGGCCGCCTCAGCCACGGTGTCACCGACGGGCGCTGAGGTGGTCAGCACGAAGGCGAAAACGAAGCCGGCTATGGGCACGAGAGCGGCCGTCGCGCCGGGACGGGCGGGCCGGACCGACAGCTCGGCGGCCAGCGCCCCGCACAACCACGTGACCACCACCGGGGCCGTCAGCAGGTAGGCCGAACCGCTAAGCGGGAGCGTCTCGGTCAGCAATTGGGTGGGCACGTGCATCAGCCCGTTCCATACGGCGCTGTAGTCGAAGTTGTTGGCCACCCCGAGCATCACCAGCAGGGCCGCCACCGAGCCCCCGTAAGAGATGAGCGGCGGCAGCTTCAAAGCCCGCGTAAGGGCGCCGGCGAGGGCGACCGGCAGGAGCGCAGCCAGCACCAGGACCAGGGGCGCCCGCGCCACCTGATAGGCCCGCAGCCAGGGCGTGGCGGCGATAAAGGTGGCGACGGCGAGGGCAGCCAGCAACCACAGGACCAGGGCACCCGTCCCCTGAGCCACAAAGGCGGGGTTGCCGTCCGGCCCGTCACCGGGAGAGCGGCTGACGGCACCGGGCTCGGCCTGGCGCGGCGCGGCCGGGCCCCCCGGCGGCGGGCCGGGGTGAGTCAGGACGCGGCTGCCCGAGCCCCAGTTGGTGTTGGAATCGCTCACTTCGTTACCTGCGCGTCCCAGGCCCGAGCCACGTCGTCGGCGTCGGTGCCGACCAATATGGTAAGGCCCGGATAGGTGGGCGCCGGGGTCGGGCGGGGGACCAGGGAGACCAGGACGACGTGGTCGAAGCGGCGCCGGAGGGCGGCCACTTCGGGCAGCGAGTCGACCTGTACCACTCCGGTCACGACGACCAGGGCGTTGCCCCCCCTTTCGCGGCGCAGGTTCACGAGCTGGCCCGACAGCGAACCCTCGGAACTCGGGGCCAGGTCGGTGAGGTAGTCGACCAGGTCGTCGGGGTTGGACTTCCGGGTCCCCCCGACCCGCTGGCCGGTGGTGGTGCGCAGCTGCACCGGGGCCTCCCCCAGGGCCGTGGCGGCCACCACCGAGGCGGTGACGTCCATGGCTTCCTCGAAACTGTCCGGCGAATAGACCTCTGGGCGCAGGTCGACGAGCACGACCGTGTAAGGCTGGGCCGTGTCGACGTACTGGCGGACTACGAGCTTGCCGAGCCGGGCCGTAGATGGCCAGTGCACCTTGCGCAGGTCGTCCCCGATCACGTACTCACGCAACCGGTGGAACGTGACGCTGCCCTGCGGCGACATGTCGCTCGACGGCCCTTCGAGGTTTCGCGACGTCCCGCTGGCTATCGGCCGTAGCGCCAGCACCCGGGGGTGCACGGAAATGACCTGCGGTTCGCCGAGCGCCCGCGCCCGGCGGCACAGGCCGAAGGGGTCGGCCCTCGGCACCTCCACTGGCCCGATCTCGTACGTGCCCCGGCGTGAAGTAGGTAACCGGTACGTCCGCAAGCCCTGCTCGCCCTTCCGCAAACGGGGCAGTTCGGCCCGGAACACGGTCGGCCCCATGCGCTGCTCTATCTGCACCGGGGCCAGCGCCCGCCGGGACGTGTTGGTAGCCCGGATGACGGCGATCGCCGGCCGGCGTTTCTCGACTCTGGGCGGTTCCACGGCCCGCTCGAGGTCGAAGCGAGGCGAGCGGAATACATAAACGAGAGCGCCGGCGGACAGGACGACCAGGCCCGCCCCCATAGCCAACAAGGGGGGCCAGCTGGCGCCCAGCCCAACGCCCACGAGGACCAGGCCCACCGCCAGGGCGCCCCAGCCGAGGCGAGTCACGGTGCTAGCGCAGGACGGCCCTGGGGACCGGTACCGCCTGGACGGCGCGCGTCACGATCTCCTCCTGCGTCCGCCCCTGGATCTCCGAACCCGGGCGCAGGATGACTCGGTGAGCGAGCGTGGGGACGGCCATCAGCTGCACCTCGTCCGGGGTGACGAAAGGCCGGCCGGCAGCGGCGGCCGCCACCCGTGCCGCCCGGAGCAAGGCCAGGCCGCCACGCGGTGAGACGCCCAGGCTGACCTCGGGCATCTCGCGGGTGCGGGAGCAGATGGCGACGATGTAGTTCTCTACCGGTGAGGAAACCTCGACCGAACGCTTCACGAAGGCGATCATCCCGAGCAGGTCGTCGCGGTCCATAACCGGTTCAAGGTGCTCGACGCTGGGGGTGTCCCGCTCGGTCCGCAGCACTTCGGCCTCTGCCTCCGGTGACGGGTAACCCATTCTGAGCCGCATCAAGAACCGGTCGAGCTGCGCCTCGGGCAACACATAGGTGCCTTCCAGGTCGATCGGGTTCTGGGTGGCGATGACGACGAAGGGCCGCGGGACCGGGTAGACGGCGGCGTCGGTGGACACGGTCTGGTCCTGCATCACCTCGAGCAGGGCCGACTGGGTCTTGGGCGACGCCCGGTTTATTTCGTCACCCAGGACCATGTTGGCGAAGACGGGCCCCGGCCGGAAGCTGAACGTGGAGGTGGCCTGGTCGAAAACGGTGACACCCGTGATATCGCTGGGCAGGAGGTCGGGGGTGAACTGGACCCGGTTCCAGGTCAGGTTGATGGACTTGCAGATGGCGCGGGCCAGGGAGGTCTTGCCCACCCCGGGGACGTCCTCGATGAGCAGGTGACCTTCGGCCAGGACGCACGTCACCGCCGCCCGGACCACGTTGTCCTTGCCGTGCAGGACCCTGGTCACGTTGGTCACCAGGCTCTCGAACATCTTCCCGAACAGCGCTATGTCGGGCCCGCCGGGATGGGCCCCTTGCTGGGCCTCCCATGGGCCCGTAATAGGGCTCGGCGTGCTCACGTGGTTACCTCCGTAATTCCGTAGGCTCCGGGGCGGGCCTTCGGTCTCCTGCTCAGCCCCCAGGCTAGGGAGCCGGCGCACACCGCGCCCGCCATTACACCAAAGGCGACCCACAGGTCGGCCGTCTGCCAAGCACTTCCCGAGCTGACGGCCCCGCCGGCGCCACCCCCCGGGCCCCGAGGTGGGCTCGTACGCGGGGCCAGGGCCACGGCCGCGCTCTGAGCGCCGGACGACCCCGACGCCGTGGTCGTCGAAACTGACGTCGTAGTCGTCGTGACCGGTGCCGTGGTCGTCGAAACTGACGTCGTCGTGGTGGTGCTCGGCGCCGTGGTCGTCGTCACCGACGTCGTCGTGGTGGTGCTCGGCGCCGTAGTGGTGGTGACCGAGGTCGTCGTGGTGGTGCTCGGCGGCGACGTCGGCTGGGTGGTCGGAGCGGTGGTAGTGCTTGTTGTTGTCGTAGGGGCCGCCGTCGTGGCCGTCGTGGTCGGCGCCGTCGTGGTCGTGGTCGTGAGCGGGGCCGCGGTGGTCGTCGTAACCGAAGCGGTCGAGCTGGACGGGATGCTCGATGACGTCGGCGGCGCCGTCGTCGGCGCCGAGCTGGTGCTCGGGCACCCGCCCCCGTGCCCGCAGGTAGCCGATGACGAGGTCGTGGGCGGGGCCTGCGTGGTCGTGGTCAAGGCGCACGGATTTGCCCCTCCGGTACCCGAGCAGGCCGTAGTCGTACTGCCGGGACCCGTAGGCCGGGACGTCTTTGTCGTCCCGGACGTTTTGCTCGCCGTCGTGGCGGTGGTCGTCCCTGAGCTCGCGGTCGAGGTCTTGGTGGCATGGCTCGTCGTGGTGGTGGTCTTGGTCGTCTTGCCCGTCTTGCTCGTGGTCGTCGTGGTCCTGGTCGGCTTGCCCGTCTTGCTGGCGGTCGTCGTGGTGCTGGCCACCGGCAGTACCGCCGATCCGGCGGTGGCGTTCGTCGGTTCGCCCAGGTACACCCAGGACACCACCACCATCGGCGACGGGCACCCCACCGGCCAGGTCAATTTCACCGGGAAGTCGGCCGCCGCGGTCTGTGGGGCGGTAGCGGTGCAGCCCTTCTTGGCCGCCGACTTGGCGGAGACCCGCCAGTCCGTGCCTGCGGGCTGGCCGGTGCCGGCGTAGTTGACGTAGAGGTCGATCGTCGAAATGGCCGGGCAGTGGCCCACGCAGACCTTGCCCGCCGTCACCTGGAAGGAGTACGACTGCGGCGTGCCGATGGAGAAATCGGCCACCAGGTTGGGCGACGGCACACCATAGGGGTCGGGTACGGCGGTGTCGTCCAGCGCCACCGACACGGAGCAGCGGCCGCCCATCTGGTCGAGGTTCATGGCCGTGCTCACCTGGCCGTTCGCGACGGCGGCGTTGAGGGGCAGGGCCTCGGAACCGCAGGTCACCGTGCCTGTCGCCTTGTACGAACCTGAGGGCAGGCCGGGAAATGTCACCAGGACGGTGCCCGCATTCGGGTCGGCGCCAACGGTGCCAGAGGCCTGCGCCCGCAGGCCCGCCGGCCACGGGACCGTCTTGGAGAATGCCCGCCCGGTGATAGTGACGGCGGCCGAGGGGTGCCCGTCGGGCGTTATGACCACGGTCGGGGTATAGGACCTGGCCGCGCTGAGGCCCGGGACGTCGACCTGGTCGGCGCCTGTCGGGCCGACGGTATGACCACCCACCGAGTAGGTAAAGGTGACCCGGTTG
>Ga0335075_10017540_pt1 | contig 10643 bp, 9 predicted proteins | sample Lox_Sample_24_FD_206723 | JGI IMG/M metagenome (GOLD analysis project Ga0335075, IMG submission 206723) | Soil microbial communities from Loxahatchee National Wildlife Refuge, Florida, United States - Lox_Sample_2.4 | ecosystem: Environmental > Terrestrial > Soil > Wetlands | place: USA: Florida... | reverse complement strand
AGCTCGGGTCGCGCTGCGCCCGCTGCGGCGATTCACGTCACTGTCGCACTGTCCCCGAGGCTTCGAGGCACGAGCACGCCATCGGACGCACCGCTCTACGTATTCGTGCGCGACCCGAACGATCCGGGGCCGCCTCTCGCCGTCAAGCGCTTGAAGCTGCGGTTTCCGCAAGAGGTGGAGCTCACTTCCGCCGATGCGATGATTGCCGGGCACGGCATCGAGCCGGGCCAAGAAGTCGAGGTCGTGGCGCGGATCTCGCGCTCCGGCAGCCCCATCGCCCAGAAAGGGGACCCCTTCGGAGAGGTGGCTTATCGCGTGGGCCGTGACGGTAATGTCAATGTCACCATCGATCGACTGACGCGCTAGCCGCGCGGCGCGGTTGAACAACGACGGCCCCCGATAGTCCAAGCTAGGTAGGAGCTCAAGCGCCTCGGGGCGGACGGCATGTGTCTTGCTGCGTAGCGCGGAGCAGCAATCGTCTACGAGGAGGCAATGTCATGGCACCAGCAAGGACTTCGGAAGGCCACACTTCAAATCGTGGGTTCGCTTCGATGGATCAGGAGCGCCAGCGTCAAATTGCCAGCATGGGCGGCAAGGCCGTACCCGACTCGAAGCGCAGCTTCTCCCAGAACCGGCAGCTCGCCGCGCAGGCGGGCCGCAAGGGCGGCCAGAGCGTCCCTGGAGAGAAACGCAGCTTTTCGCAGAATCGGGCCCTCGCCGCGCAGGCTGGCCGCAAAGGCGGTCAGAGCGTTCCAGATGAGAAGCGCAGCTTCTCGCAAAACCCCGGCCTCGCGGCCGAGGCGGGCCGTAAGGGCGGCCAAGCGAGTCACGGTAGCACCAGCGGCTCGGAGGCCGTTTCCTCCGGCGCATCGGTGGAGAGATCGGCGCACGCGGCGGTCAGCACTGAGCACTGAGCACTGAGCACTGACGACCGATTCGCGGGCGTCTTCGGCCCGGGAGGAGGTGGAGTGTCCGCTGTCAGACGCACCTCGAATCGAGGCTTTGCCTCGATGGACGAGGAGACGCAGCGACGTATCGCGAGCAAGGGGGGCCGGAGTGTCCCCGACGCGAAGCGCAGCTTCTCGCTCGATCGGCGACTCGCGCAGGAGGCGGGGCGCAAGGGCGGTCAGGCGAGCCGGGCGCGCAAACGCGCGGCCTCAGGGACGAGGCCCCGCTAGCGCAGGAATTACGCGCCGCTCTGCAAGAACTTCGACGGGCCGCGCTGCGGGGCGCGGTGAGGGTGAGTGCGAGATCGCGCAGGCGGGTGCTCGCTCGCCTGCTCGAGCTTGAGCTTGTGGTCAAGCTTAAGTCTGAGTCTAAGAATGATCAGCTACGGTCGAGCAGCTCACTCAGCGCCTCGGGATCGACGGGCTTGACGAGCAGACGATCGAAGCCCGCTTCGCGGGCACGGGCACGATCCTCCTCCTGCCCCCAACCGGTCAGCGCGAACAGCCGAATATCGGCCGCCCATGGACGCTGGCGTAACTGCCGGGCCGTCTCGTAGCCATCGAGCTTCGGCATCCCGATGTCGAGCAGGACCAGGCGCGGCCGAAACTCCTCCGCGATCTTCAACGCCTCGAAACCGTCTCGTGCGGTGCGAACCTCGTGGCCGTCGATGGCCAGCATCAGCGCGAGGCTCTGAGCCGCGTCATAGTTGTCGTCGGCCACGAGGACGGTGGCGCGGGGCGTGGCGTGGGCGCTTTCGGGGGAAGCGGGCAGGGGATCGGCGAGCTGCTCATCTTCGCGGAGCAGCCTCAGACGCACGGTGAACGAGCTGCCGCGTCCGAGGCCGGGACTCGAGACGCTCACGGAGCCGCCATGCAGCTCGACCAGACGCTTGACGAGCGTCAGTCCGACCCCGAGACCGTCGTGCGCCGACCCAGTGCGGCGCTCCGCTCGAGTGAACATGTCGAAGATTCCACCGAGCGCGTCGGCAGGGATCCCGATGCCTCGGTCCGTTACGGTGGTCACGACATGGTCGCCGTCGCGCACGGCGCGAATCGCGATGTCGGCGGAGGCGTCACTGTACTTCGCGGCGTTGCTGAGCAGATTCGCGAAGACCTGCGCGAGACGGGTGGTGTCCGCTGCGACCGGTAGCGGCTCGCCGGGCAGCTCGATGGTAACGTGCTGCTGCTTGCTCTCGAGCAGTGGGCGGTTGGTCTCGATGGCGGTCTGCACGATCTCCGCGAGATCGACGCGCTCTCTTCTGAGCTCGAGCTTGCCGCGTGTGAGACGCGAGACGTCGACCAGATCGTCGATGAGCCTCACCAGATGCTTGAGCTGTCGCTCGATGATGGCGCGCGCCGCGAACGTCGTGGCGTGGTCGCTCTCGGCGATGCGCATGATCTGCACGGCGCTGCGAATCGGCGCGAGCGGATTGCGCAGCTCGTGCGCGAGGATCGAGAGAAATTCCTCCCGCCGCCGGTCGATGTCCTCGAGCTCCGTGCGCGCAAGGTCGCGCTCGGCTTCCATCTGCTCGAGCGCGCGCCGCGCTCGCACGAGCTCCTGCCGAGCCTGCTCGAGGCTGCGCAGGGCTCGGTTGCGCTCTTCCACGACCTTTCCGAGTGTCGCCTCGATCGCCGTCTCACGCTCCGCCGGCTCCTGTTTGCCGGCGGTTCGTGGCAGATCCGTCTCCGTCCGGCGCCCGGTCGGCTCTCCGGAAGTTGTCATGGTCGGCGCTCCTTATAGTTGTCCCGAGGGAACCCACGTTGCACCGAATTAGCAAGAAGCGGACCGCCCGCAAATTTCCGGCCGGCCGCCTTGCGGACCCGACCGTCTCGCTTCAGCTCACATCGCCGCTTACACTAGAGGGTTTGAGGTACGGCAAACCGTGGGTCGGGGTGGACCGTGAGACGTTGTCTGGTTTGGATGGTGGTGGTGCTCCTCGCCGGGGCGGCCGCATACGGAGCGGATGCTCACCGCGTCGGCTGGGTGACCGACGCTCGGCTGCTGGACCCCGCCGGCGAACCGCAGAATTGGCTTACCCCAGGGCACGACTACAGCTCCACGTGGTTCAGCCCGCTGAGGCGCATCAACGACACGAACGTCTCGGGTCTGCGTCTAGCCTGGCACTACGACCTCGATACCCATCGAGGTCAGGAAGCAACGCCGGTCGTCGTCGACGGTGTCATGTACACGACGAGCGCGTGGAGCAAAGTGCAAGCACTCGACGCCGCAACCGGCAAGCTGCTGTGGCAATTCGACCCCAAGGTACCCGGACGGATCGCGATCTACGCCTGCTGCGACGTCGTCAATCGAGGAGTGGCCGTGTGGAAGGGTCGCGTTTATGTCGCGACGCTAGACGGCCGGCTGATTGCGCTCGACGCTCGTTCCGGAAGGCCGATCTGGTCCGTCCTCACCGTCGATCCGCGTAAGCCCTACACGATCACCGGAGCGCCGCTCGCGGTCGCTGGACGGATCATCATCGGCAATGCCGGCGCCGAGTACGGAGTACGCGGATATGTGAGCGCGTACGACGCCATGACCGGGAGGCGGCTGTGGCGCTTCTACACCGTTCCGGGCAACCCTGCCCTCGGTCCCGAGAGCCCGATTCTGCAGCGCGCCGCGAAGACCTGGCCGCACGGGTGGCCGCGAAGCGGCGGCGGCGCGACGGTGTGGAACACGTTCTCCTACGATCCGAAACTCGGACTGCTCTACTTCGGCACCGGCAACATCCAGCCGTGGGGCCGCATGCCGAGCGGCGAACCGGCGGACGGGCTACTCTCGGCGTCGATCGTCGCTGTGCACATCGCCACGGGGCGATACGCCTGGCATTACCAGACGACGCCCGGCGACATGTGGGACTACGATTCGACGCAGACCCTCGTGCTCGCGACGCTGCAGATCGACGGCCGGTCGCGGCAGGTCATCATGCAAGCCGCCAAGAACGGCTTTTTCTACGTCCTCGACCGTGCGACCGGCGCACTGCTCTCCGCGAACAACTTCGTGCCCGTCAACTGGGCGAGCGGCATCGACCTCGAGACGGGGCGGCCGCGGGTGAACCCGCAGGCCTACTACGACCGCACCGGCAAGATCTGGATGGGCGAGCCGGGGGCCGGCGGCGGACACAACTGGCAGCCGATGAGTTACAGCCCCATGACGGGACTCGTGTATATCCCGGCGCAGCGGTTGCCGTTCCCGTACCTGATCGATCGCAGCTTCCACCCGGAGAGGCTCGCGACCAACATGGGCATCGATCAGGCCGCGACGAACCTGCCGCCAGATGATCCCAAGGCGCTCGCCGCGGCGCTTGCGGGCGAAGGGGGCTATCTGTCCGCGTGGAATCCCGTAACCGAGCGCGAGGTGTGGCGCGCGCGCCTCGCGGGTCCGTGGAACGGGGGCACCCTCTCAACGGCCGGCAATCTCGTCTTCGAGGGCAATGCGGCAGGATACTTCGTCGCGTATCGCGCGACCGACGGCCGCAAGCTCTGGTCCTTCCCCGCGCAGACCGGGATCACCGCGGCCCCGATGACCTTCGCGGTGCACGGCAGGCAGTACGTGACCGTGCTCGCGGGATGGGGCGGCATCTTCCCGCTCGCGACCGGCGCGCTGTCCTTCAAGTCCGGTCACGTGGTCAACCGCAGCCGGGTGCTGACCTTCGCGCTCGGCGGGACGGACCACTTGCCGCCACTCGTACCCCACAAGGTGCGCATCCCGCCGCCCCCGGCCGTGCGGGTCAACACCGCTCTCGCCGCCGAGGGTGCCCAGTACTACGCGCGCCGGTGCGGCTCGTGCCATGGTGCCGCGGCGGTCTCGGGCGGCCTCGTGCCCGACCTGCGTTACACACCGGCGCTGGTGAGCCACGCGTACTGGGACGCCGTGGTCGATCGAGGCGCTCTCGAGTCGCACGGCATGGTGGCTTTCGGCTCCGTCCTGAGCGCTCGGCAGCAGGCCGCGATCCGCGAGTATCTCATCCAGCGTGCGCAGCAAAGCTACACCGGGAAGGTTCACGCGTCCGGCACAGGTGGAGGTTGACAGTCATGGCGTCGAGCACACACAAGCACCGTATTCTCGCGGTCGACATCGGCGGCACGCACATCAAGATCCTCCTGCACGGCGAGTCCGACGAGCGCAAGACGCTCTCAGGCCCGAAGATGACGCCCGAGCGCATGGTGAAGAAGGTGCGCACGCTCGCGCACGGCTGGCGGTTCGATGTCGTCGCGATGGGCTACCCGGGAGTCGTGCTGCACGGGCGGGCGTTCGCCGAGCCCCACAATCTCGGCGGCGGCTGGGTGGGCTTTGACTTTCGCAAGGCATTCGGCAAGCCGCTGCGCATGATCAACGACGCGGCGATGCAGGCGATCGGCAGTTACAGCGGCGGGCGAATGCTGTTCCTCGGACTGGGCACCGGCCTCGGAGCGGCCCTGATCATCGATCACACGGTGGAGGCGACGGAGCTTGCGCACTTGCCCTACAAGAAGGGACGAACGTACGAGGACTACCTCGGTGAGCACGGTCTCGAGCGTCTGGGACGCAAGAAGTGGGAGCGCACGGTGTACGAGGTGACGGAGAAGCTTCGGGCCGCTTTCGAGGTCGAATACGTCGTGCTCGGCGGAGGCAACGCGCGGCTGCTGCGGGCGCCGCCTGCGGGCGTGCGGCTCGGTGACAACGCCAACGCTTTCAAGGGGGCGTTCCGCCTGTGGCTCGAGCCGGGATGGGTTCGATGAGCGATGCGACGCAGGCGGGCGATGCGCCCGGAGCCCCCGGCATCCTTCCGTCCTGGTGCAGCAGCGCGAAGCAGATGGTCGGCTGCTCGCTCGGCCCCTCGCGCCTGTGGTTCACGGTCGGCGGCGGCATCCTGAACGAGGTCTACTACCCGCGCGCGGACATTCCGCAGATCCGCGATCTCGGCTTTCTCGTCGCCGACGGCCGCGGCTTCTGGATGGAGGTCAAGCGCCTCGAGCAGAACGCCATCACGGCGGTGGCGGATGGAACCCCGGCGGTCTCGATCGTGCACCGGCATCCGCGCTTCGAGCTGCGGCTGCGCATCGTGCCGTGCGCGGCGCGCGATGCACTCCTGATCAGTGTGGAACTGACGGGCGATGCGGACCTTCGACCCTATGCGCTTCTCGCACCGCATCTCGGCGGCACGGGACACGACAACATTGCCGAGGTCGCCCTGTCGCGTGGGCGGCGCATGCTATGGGCGAAGCAGGGGCCGTTCGCGCTCGCGCTCGCCGCGATGGACGAGCAGCAGCGCGACGCGTGGACCCGAGCGAGTGCCGGGTACGTGGGCGTGAGCGACGGCTGGCAGGATTTCTCCCGCAATGGTGCGATGACCTGGGAGTACCCGCACGCGGGACCGGGCAACGTCGCTCTGATGGGCGAGCTGCCCCGCAGCTCGCAGCTCGCGCTCGCGTTCGCCTCGAGCCGAGAGTCGGCGGCGACCTTGGCGGTGACCGCGCTGCTCGAGCCGTTCGAGTCCGTCTGGAAGCGTCACACCGACGACTGGCAGGACTGGCACGCGCGCTGCCGCAGGCATGCGAAACAATGGCCGCGAGTCACACCCGAGCTCGAGCGCGAGATCGCCGTCTCGGCGATGGTCCTCAGGGCTCATCAGGACAAGACGTATCCCGGCACCATGGTGGCGAGCCTCAGCGTTCCTTGGGGCAGTACGCGTGACGAGATCGGCGGCTACCATCTCGTATGGCCGCGCGACCTCGTTCAGTGCGCCGGCGCGCTGCTCGCGCTCGGCGCCCTCGGCGAGGCCCGCAACACGCTGCGGTATTTGATCGCCACGCAGCACCCGGACGGCCACTGGAACCAGAATCAATGGCTCGGCGGCAAGAGCTTCTGGACCGGCCTGCAGCTCGATGAGACCGCCTTCCCGGTGCTGCTCGCGGTGAGCCTCGCGGAGCAGGATGCGCTGAAGGGCATCGAGATCCGCGACATGATCCGCCGCGCGCTCACGTACATCGTCCGCACCGGTCCGGCGACGGAGCAGGACCGCTGGGAAGAGGATGCGGGCGTGAACACCTTCACGCTTGCCGTGTGCATCGCAGCCCTCGTTTGCGGGGCAACCTACGTGGATGCTCCCGCGCGCCAGCTCGCCTACGCGATCGCGGACTATTGGAACGCCCGCCTCGAGGACTGGACGACGGCCCGTGGCACGCCGCTCGCGCGCGAGCACGCCATCAAGGAGGCCTACTACGTGCGGGTCGCGCCGGCCTCCGTCATCTCGGATCCCGCGGCCATCGAGCAGTTCCTGCCGGTGAAGAACCGCCGTGTCGACCCGAACATGAAGGCGTCTCAGCAGGTCGGCGTCGACTTCCTGCAACTCGTGCGCTTCGGGCTGCGACGGCCCGACGATCCCGTCATACTCGCGACAGTGAAGCTCGCCGATGCGCTGCTGCGCATCGAGCTGCCGACCGGCCCGAGCTGGCATCGGTACACAGGAGACGGCTACGGCGAGCACTCCGACGGACGAGCGTACGATGGAACGGGGCACGGACGCGCATGGCCGCTGCTCACCGGAGAGCGCGGCCACTACGAGCTCGTCGCCGGTCGCGATCCGCTGCCGTACCTCGATGCGATGGCCGCGATGGCCTCCGAGGGCGGCATGCTGCCGGAGCAGGTCTGGGACGCGGCCGACATCCCGCAACGCTGGCTGTACAAGGGGCATGCGGCCGGTTCCGCCATGCCGCTCGCCTGGGCGCACGCCGAGTTCGTGAAGCTCGCGGTGTCTCGCGATCTCGGCCGGCCGTTCGACCGCCCCGGCTGTGTCTGGGATCGCTATCAGGGGCGGCGGCCTGCGATCACGCGCGCCGTTTGGCTGGAGACGGCGCCCATCCCGGCCGTGCCCGAGGGTGTGCCGCTGCTCGTCGGTCTGCGCGCCGCCGCCCGCGTTCGCTGGAGCACGGATGGCTGGCGGTCCGTCGACGAGCAGCCGACACACGACAGCGGACTCGGATTGCACATCGTCGAGATCGACTCGCGCAAGCTCGCTGCAGGCACCCGGATCGAGCTCACCTATCAGGAGCCGGGCGGTCAGTGGGTCGGCCGAAATTTCACCGTCGAGGTGCGGGCGTCCTGACTCGTGGCGCCGGCGGAGATGCGCGCGCTGCGATAGATCAGCGATGGCGACGCGCTCGCCGGATACTGAGCAGCGGCCGTCGCGTCGCGCCGAGCGTCCTCGATGAGGTCGTGGTGAGGGGACAGGACGCACGTCGGGTCCGTGGCGTGCGCATCGCCCGTCAGGTGATAAGCCTGACAGCGGCAGCCGCCGAAATCGGCCGTACGCCGCTCGCAGCTGCGGCAGGGCTCGGGCATCCACGCCTCGCCGCGGTAGGCGTTGAGTCCCGCGGAGTCGCGCCAGATCTCAGCGAGCGACCGCTCCCGCACGCTCTCCCACACGAGCCCCGGAAGCGTATGAGCGAGGTGGCAGGGGAGCACGAGCCCATCGGGACTGACGAGCACGAACCGCCGTCCCCAGCCGTCCATGCAGGCCTTCGGCCGCTCGACATAGTAATCAGGCGTCACGAAGAGAATCTCCATGCGCCCCTTGAGCCGCTCGCGCGCGGCCGCCGCTCGCTCACGGGCGCGCTTCAACTGCTCGGCCGAGGGGAGCAGCGCCGCCCGGTTGAGCAGGGCCCACCCGAGGTACTGGGTATTCGCGAGCTCGAGCCGATCGGCGTCGAGCCGCTCCGCGAATGCGATCATGTCCTCGATGCGGTCGAGGTTCTCGCGGTGCAGGACGATGTTGAGCGTCAGCGGCAGGTCGAGCTCCTTGACCCAGCGAGCGACACGCAGCTTGCGCTCGAAGGCGTGTCGTCCTGCGATGCGATCGGCGCTCGCCGCCGTCACATCCTGGATCGAGATCTGCACATTGTCGAGCCCGAGATCCTTGAGCCGCGCTAACCGATCACGCGTCGCCGGAATCCCGCTCGTGATGAGATTCGTGTACAGCTCGAGCCGCTCGGCTTCGGCGACGAGCGCCTCGAGGTCCTTGCGCAGCAGGGGCTCGCCGCCGGTGAGGTTCAGCTGCACCACGCCGAGCGCCTCCGCGTCGCGCAGCACACCGAGCCAGGTCTCGGTGTCGAGCGTCGCGCCATGACGGGCGTAGTCGACGGGATTCGAGCAATACACGCACCGCAACGGGCACGCATACGTCAGTTCGGCAACGAGCGTATAGGGGCGATATTCCGCCACCCCGGCGCTCATGGCTCGGTCCGCAACAGAGCCCGATCGTTGAGCGCGGTGAGAAACGAGTACACCTCGCGCTCGACGACCTCGCGGGGCTGGGAGGTGTACTGCTCCGCGAGGGCCGCGACGATGTCGGCGACGGTTCGCTCGCCTGTGCACAGCTGCACGATGGCGGCGGCGGTCGGATTGAGCTGCATGCCCTTCTCGGGGTACAGGAGCAGATAGCGGTCGGTCTTCGCGTCGTGACGCAGCCGCACCTTCGGTGCGAGGCGCGGACGTGCATCGGGCGTCACGAGCGCGGCCCTCTCGGTCCCCAGCCGGGCTCGACGTAGGCGGCGTACACCGTATCGAGCAGGTGCCAGAGGACCTCGGTCTTGCGAATCAGCGCCGCGATGCACAGCTCCTGCAGCGAGCGAGTGGCCGCATGGGTCGTCACGTATTCGATCGCCTCCTCGGAATCGCCGCGCGCGCGAGTCACGCGTGCGCGGAAGTAGGCGAGCATCTGCGGGTCGACCCATGGATAGTGTCGCTCCCATGCGAGGATGCGGCGCGACATGAGGTCGGGCGCAAAGAACTCCGTGAGCGAGGAGGCGACGGCCTCGACGAGACTGCGGGTGCGCACGAGCTCGACGTACGCGTCGCAGGCGAAGCGCACGCCCGGCAGCACAGATCGGCAGCTTGCCACTTCCTCGCGATCGAGACCGACGCCCTGCGCGAGGCGCAACCACATCGCGAGGCCGCCTTCGGAGTCGCTCGTCCCGTCGTGATCGTGGATGCGGTGGATCCACATGCGCCGGAACTCGGGATCCTCGCACTTCGAGAGGATCAGGGCGTCCTTGATCGGTATGCGCGTCTGGTAGTAATAGCGGTTGAGCACCCACTGCTGCAGCTGAATACGCGTGAGCTCCCCCGCATGCATGAGCACGTGGTAGCGGTGGTGGTCGTGGTAACGGTTCGCGCCTTCCTCGCGCAGGCGCTCGACGAACTGCTCACGCGTGAGCGAAGCGCCGCTCATCAAATCTCGACCTCGAGTCCGTCGTACGCCACTTCCCAACCGCCCGCCGTCACGGCCGCCCGCTCCGGTGAGTCCTCGCGCAGGATCGGGTTGGTGTTATTGATGTGAATATAGATGCGTCTGCCTCGACCGATGCGGCCAAGCGTCGCGAGGCTGCCGGTCGGGCCGCCGATCGGCCAGTGAGCCATGTCCTCCGCACGGCGATCGCCGAGCTCGAGCCGGATGAGCTCGTCGCTCGACCAGAACGTGCCATCGAAGAAAGCGCAGTCGGATGTCTCGAGCGCCTCGCGGACCGCCGTGGTCGCGCTCGCGACACCCGAGAAGTACGCGAGCGTACCGCCGGTGCGAAGATCGCGGATCCGAAAGCCGACGTTGTCCTCCGAGCTCGGCGCGAAGACGGAGCGTAGATGCAGAGGCGGCTGTCCTGGCGCTGCGATCGCCTCGACCTGCAGGCCGGTCGGACGGCCGCCCGGCAGCTGCGGCTCGA
>Ga0335075_10017539_pt1 | contig 10644 bp, 10 predicted proteins | sample Lox_Sample_24_FD_206723 | JGI IMG/M metagenome (GOLD analysis project Ga0335075, IMG submission 206723) | Soil microbial communities from Loxahatchee National Wildlife Refuge, Florida, United States - Lox_Sample_2.4 | ecosystem: Environmental > Terrestrial > Soil > Wetlands | place: USA... | reverse complement strand
GCGCGTCCTCGTCTTTCGTCCGCTTTCAGCCGAGGCGCTCGAAGCGCTGCTTGAGCGCGCCGAGCGCCTGCTGATGAAGCCCCTGCCGCTCGAACCGCAAGCGCACGAGGCGCTCGTCGCCATGGCGGACGGCGACGGCCGCGCGGTTCTCACTCTGGTGGAAGAAGTCTGGCGCGCCGCGCGGGAAGGCGAGACGCTGGACAAGGCGCGGCTGATCGAGGTCGTGCAGCGGCGCGCGCCGATCTACGACAAGGCGCAGGACGGCCACTACAACCTGATCTCGGCCCTGCACAAATGCGTGCGCGGCTCCGATCCGGACGCGGCGCTCTATTATCTCGCGCGCATGTTCGACGCCGGCGAGGACCCTCTGTTCATCGCGAGGCGCGTCGTGCGCATGGCCTCGGAGGATATCGGGCTCGCCGACCCGCAAGCGCTCGTCGTCGCCAACGCCGCCAAGGACGCCTACGACTTCCTCGGCACTCCCGAGGGCGAACTGGCGATCGCCGAGGCCGTCGTCTATGTCGCGAGCGCGCCGAAGTCGAACGCGGTCTACAGGGCGTTCGACGCCGCGCGGCGGCTTGCGAAAGAGCACGGCTCGCCCGCGCCGCCGAAGACCATCCTCAACGCGCCGACGCGGCTGATGAAGCGCGAGGGCTACGGCTCGGGCTACCAATACGACCACGACGCGCCCGATGCATTCTCGGGCCAGAACTACTGGCCCGAGTCGGTCGGCCGCCACACCCTCTACCAACCGGTCGAACGCGGCTTCGAGCGCGAGCTCTTAAAACGCCTCGAGTACTGGGCGCGGCTGCGCGAGGAGCGAGGCGAGGGGTAGAGCGCAGTTGGCGTTCATAGCCCTTGGCCGCGTCGAAGCGGATATTTATCGCGTGGTCTATACGTGGCGCGGCGAGGGGGTCGTCCGGATCATCACCGCGCAGAAAGCGAGCAAGCATGAGCGAGAAATCTACTATCGTGAGATATTCACTTAGCGACATCAAAGCCAAGCGCGCGCATGGCGAAGATCAGACGCGCGCCGATGCGCCTGAAGCGGAATCGCTAGGGGAGGAATTCTGGAAACAGGCTCGCGTCGTCATGCCGCGCGGCAAGACTTCGGTGCATCTGCGGCTCGACAGCGACATTGTCGACTGGTTCAAGGGGCAGGGCAGAGGACACCTGACGCGCATGAACGCCGTCTTGCGCGCCTATGTCGATGCTCACCGACGGGGCGGTTGATTTTTGTCCATTACCCCCTCCAGCGCGCCGCGCACTGCGTCGCGCAGGATCGTGACGCCCAAGTCGATTTCGTCGTCGCTGACGGTCAGCGGCGGGGCGATGCGGAACACGCCGCCCATGCCCGGCAGGTTGACGATATTCATGGAAAGGCCGAGCTCCATCGCGCGATCGGTGATGCGCGCGCCGAGCGCGGTGTCCGGCTTCTTCGAGTTCTTGTCCTTGACGATCTCGACGCCGAGCAGGAGGCCGCGACCCCGCACGTCGCCGATGCAATCGAACTCGTCGCGCAACGTCTCGAGCCCCTTCCTTAACCGCTTTCCCGCCTCCGCGGCGCGCTTCTCCAACTTCTCACGAACGATGACCTCGAGCACCGCCAGGCCGACCGAAGCGGGCAGGGGATCGGACACGTGCGTCGTATAGAACAGGAAGCCGCGCTCATGGCAGCGCTGCTCGATCTCCGCCGAGGTGAGAACCGCCGCGAGCGGCAGGCCCGCGCCCAAGGTCTTCGACAGCGTGAGGATGTCCGGCACGATTGCGTCGCGCGAAAAGGCGAACATCGCGCCGGTGCGGCCGAGGCCGGTCTGGGCCTCGTCCACGATCAGCATCATGGCCCGCCGCTCGCAATGCCGCTTGAGCTCAGAAAGATAGCCGGGCGGCAGATCCAGGATGCCGCCGGAGCTCAAGATCGGCTCGGCGATGAAGGCGGCGAGTGCGCCGGTCGACTGGCGGTCGACGAGGTCGAAGCCGTAGTCGAGCTCGGCCCGCCAGTCGTAAGCAGACGACGCTCCGAACGACGGGCGATAGAGGTTCGGCGCCATGATCGCGAGTCCGCCGACGCTGAGCGGCCCATAGCCGCGCCGCCCGGCGGCGTAGGTCGCCGCGGCCGCGCCTCCGGTCATGCCGTGCCAGGACTGGGCGAAGCCAACGACCTCGTAGCCGCCGGTCGCGAGGCGCGCCATCTTGAGCGCGGCCTCATTGGATTCTGCGCCGGTGCTGAGCAAGAGGACGCGGTCGAGGCCGGGCGGCGTGATCTCTTTCAAGGCTTCCGCCAGCGCGATCACCGGCTCGGAGAGCATGCCGCTGAACAGATGGTCGAGCGTTGCGATCGAGCGCCGCACGGTTTCGACGATCGCGGGATGCGAGTGGCCGAGGATCGCGCTCATCTGGCCCGAGGTGAAGTCGAGCACGCGCCGGCCGCGCGCGTCGTAGATGAACGATCCCTTGGCGGAAGCGGCGATGAAATCGGAGAACTTCCCGCCGTATCGGATCAGCGCCTGATCGGCGCGCGCTCGCATTGGATCGGTTGCGCGCTCTCTTAAGGAATCGTCCATGAGTCTATATCTCGAACTTGGCCTTCAGCGCGTTGACCACGTTGGGCGGAGCGAACGCGGATGCGTCGCCGCCCATCGAGGCGATCTGGCGCACGAGCGTCGCGGTGATCGGCCTCACCGGCGAGGAGGCGGGCAGAAAGACGGTGCGCAGTTCGGGCGCCATCGCGCCGTTCATGCCGGCCATCTGCATCTCGTAGTTGAAGTCGGTCGAGTCGCGTAGGCCGCGCACGATCATCGTCGCGCCGGCGTTGCGCGCGGCCTCGATGGCAAGGCCGGTGAATTCGACGACCTCGAGCTTGCATCGCGCCTTGGCCATGATCGGCGCCGCCGCCTCGCGGATGAGTTTCAGCCGCTCCTCGACCGTAAACAGCGCCGCCTTGTTGGGATTGGAGCCGACGCCGACCACCAGCCGGTCGCAAAGCGCCGCCGCATGCTCGATCACGTCCAAATGCCCGTTGGTCATCGGATCGAACGAACCGGAGAAGAAGCCGACGCGGGTCATGTGGCTCAAGCGTTAGCTTGCGGGGGAGCGCCCGGCAAGGGCGGGGAGCTTATGGTCGATAGATGAGCGAACCGAAGATTAAGGACGAAATTGAGATTTACCCTTCGATATTGTCATTAGCTGTATCGTGGCAGGGGACCGTCATTCGCGGCCGAACTCAAAGCCGGAGATGGGCTATGAAAATCGCCGCCGCCGCGTTCGCATTCGCCTGCCTTTGCGCAGCCTCGGCCAACGCCCAAGGGGCAAAGGAAGGCGCGGTCAAACCGGTGACCCTGAACGCCAATTTCCAGATGTCCATCCCCCTCGATCCCGGCGCCTCGACCGCCGACATCGCCAAGGCGCTCGCGCAAGCCAACGGCTCCTTGAGCGATCTCGCTCAGCGGCAGTGCGAATTGCTGTCGGCGGCGTTCAAGCGCGAATGCCGCATCGTGCAGCTCAATCTCGGCGCCAACCTCAACGGCCGGTGGTTCGCAAACCGGATCAATGACGACAATCTCGCCAGGCGGATGGCGAGCGCGACGATGAACCTCACCGTCGAACTGTCCGCGCCGACCGACGAAACAAAGCCCGCCCCGTTGGCGAAGTAAACGAAGCGCGGCGGCGCTTGCCCGGCTGCATCCGCCCGTGCCAGTTTTGCCCGGCTCGATGAGGAAGGTTGACCCATGAACGCAGACGAATTGCGCGCCATCCAGGCGCCCATCAAGGATCGCTACCGCTCCGACCCGAAGGCTGGGCTGGTCACGCTCAAAGCCAGGGCTGAGCTCGATTCCGCTGCGATCGCCTGCAAGGTCGAGACCGGAAAGGCGCTCGCCGTCGCCGGGCTGCATCCGGCGACCGGCGGAAGCGGGGCTGAGCTCTGTTCCGGCGACATGCTGCTCGAGGCGCTGGTCGCCTGCGCCGGCGTGACCCTGAAAGCGGTCGCCACCTCGATGGGGATCGCGCTGCGCTCGGGCGAGGTTAAGGCGGAAGGCGACCTCGACTTTCGCGGCACGCTCGGCGTCGACAAGCAGGCGCCGGTCGGCTTCCAGGACATCCGCCTCGAGTTCAAACTCGACACGGACGCAGCCCAGGATCAGCTCGACACGCTCTTGAAGCTGACCGAGCGCTATTGCGTCGTGCTGCAGACGCTCAAGCGCTCGCCTGCGATTCAAGCGACGCTCACGCGAGCGTAGGCGGCGAGCCCGCTCTCGCGCCTTCAGCGGATCGGGATTTCGATCAGCGACGGGCCGTCGCGATTCAGCGCGCGCGCAATCGCCGCGCCGATCGCGTCGCGGTCTTGCGCCCGCTCCGCCGGCACGCCCATCGAGACGCTAAGCGAGAGAAAGTCGATCGCCGGATCGGTGAGGTCCATGCCCACGAACCGGCCGGCCTTGGCGTTCGAGTAGCCGAGCGACTTGGCCACGTTCTGCAATACGCCATAGCGGCGATTGTTGAACACCACGAAAATGGTGCGCGCCCGATAATGCGCGGCGCTCCACAAAGCCTGGGGCGAATACATCGCCCCGCCGTCGCCGACGAACGAGGCGACCCAGCCATTCGTCGCCAGCGCGGCGCCGACGGCGGCGGGCATCGAGCAGCCGAGCACGCCGCCGCGGGCGAAGAAGTAGCGGCCGGGCTCGATTGTCATGAGATCCTGGACGCGGCCGAAGGTGGCGGCGGAATCGTTGGCGATCACCGCATCCTTGGGCAGCGCGTCGAGCGCCGCCATGACCGCGGCGTCCGGGGTGAGCGGCGTCTGCGCGCTTTCGGCGAGAATCGCCGCCCGCGCGGCTTCCCGCTCCGCCCGCTTGGCCGCCGCGCGCGCGGCGAGCCGCGCCGCGACCTTGCCGCTATCGACGATGACCGCAAGGCATTCCGCGGCCTTGCCGAGCGTCTCGCCAATGTCGCCGATGAGCGCCATGTCGGCGGCGTGCTCGCGGCCGAACGCCTCCGGATTGTCGGAGACATGGAACACGGGCACGCCTTCGGGCGCGGGCTCCGCTTCGCGATAAGGATAGGCGACGAACGCGCGTCCGCCGACCAGCACGATCGCCTGCGCGGACTTGAGACGCGCCCGCATCTCGGCGAAATCGGGCTTCAGCACCCCGGCCCAGCACGGATGATGGGACGGAAACGCGGTCCGGGAGGTGAGCTGCGTCCCCCACACCGGAAAGCCGCCGGTCTCGGCGAACGCGACCAGGCCGAAGCTCGCCGCGGCGGGCAGGTCGTCGCCGAGCAGCACGATGACGCGGTCTGGGTCGAGGCCGGCGAGCCTGGCGGCGAGGCGCCCCGCGTCGGGAGAGGGCCCAAGCCGCGGCCGCGACGACGCCGGCGGCGTCGGGCCGCTCACTTCCTGGTCGAGGATGTCCATCGGCAGCGACAGGAACACGGGGCCCATGGGCGGAGTGCGGGCGAGGCCGAAGGCGCGCCTCAGCGCCGGTCCGACATCGTCGCCCCGGCGAAGTTCCTTGGCCCATTTGGTGACCGGCGCGGCGAGGCCGACCAGATCGCCGGAGAGCCACGGCTCGGTCATGAGGTGGCGCGTGTCCTGCTGGCCGGCGGTGACCACGAGCGGCGTCTCGCTCGCCTTGGAGGCGACGAGCACGCCCATCGCGTTGCCCAGGCCCCCCATCGCATGCAGGTTGACGAAGCCGGCGCGACCGCACGCGAGCGCCCAGCCGTCGGCTATGCCGACCGCGGTCGCCTCCTGAAGGCCGAGGACGTAAACGATGTCGGGCGCGTCGACGAGCGCGTCCATGAGCGGCATCTCGGTCGAGCCCGGATTGCCGAACACGTGGGTCACGCCCTCGTCGCGCAGGATGTCGAGCACAATGTCGCGGGCGCGTCGGGTCATGGGATGATCGGCTCCTCTCGCTGCGGCTTACGATCCTAAGCGGGTTTGACCATTCCAGCCAACGGATGGCTGCGGCGCGTCGCGGCCGAAGATTCACCACGAAGGACACGAAGGGCCACCAAGAGTGCGGCTTCCTGGTCCTTCGTGACTTTGTGGTGAGTTGAACGGTCGTTGGCCCATCCGGGCCGAGGGCTTGGCGTCCGTGCCGAAGGTTGCCTCCTGCTGGCTCCGCTTGACATTTGCTTCATGCGTATGAACTATATCCTAACGTTAACTTATACAAGGAGCCATGCGATGTCGAACGCGCCGGCGCGTGGCGAGGACACGATCGAGGATTGTCTCGAGCGCATCCGGGCGGCCTGGGACGCCGGCGACGCTCGCGCCTTCGCCGCTTCGTTCGCCGAGGACGCGACCTATGTCATCTATCTCGGCGAGGCGCTGATTGGACGCGCCGAGATCGAGGCCAATCATGTTGACGTCTTCACGAAATGGCGGAAGGGAACGCGCATGGCGGTCAAGGCGCTCCGCAAGACGCCGCTCGGCGAGGACGCCGTGGTCGTGCTGACCGCCGGCGGGATCGGGACGGGCGCGCCCGTCTCTTATGACAAGCTGCAGACCTTCACGCTTGTTCGGCGCGACGGCCGCTGGCTTTGCGCCGCGTTTCACAACACGAAAATCAACCCTGAGGCCGAGCGCCGCTATAATCCGGGTTAAGTCGCGGATGACGGACGATCAGCGGCTGGCCGCACTCATCGAGGCCTTCGTCAACAGGGTGTCGCATCCGCGCGGACGGGTGCTGAACCTGATGGCGAGGGCCTCGGTCACCGTGCCGCAGGTCATTCTTCTGAACTTCGCCCTCACGATCCCTGGCGGCACGCCGTCGAACCTCGCCGCCAAAATGCGCATGTCCCTGCCGTCGGTGAGCCAGATGATCGACCGGCTCGTCAAGCTCAAGCTTGTCGCGCGCGCGGAAAACCCGGCCGACCGCCGCCGCAGGACGGTCCGCGTCACGGCCAAAGGCAAGCGCCTGCTTGCCCGCCTCTCGGCCGTCCGATCGGCGGAATATCGCGCCGGCGCGGCGGGCCTCTCAGCCGCTGCGCGGGCCCGGCTCATCGACGCGCTTGCGCAGGCCCTCCGCGAGCTCAAGACGCCCGTCGCTCCCCGAACGCGCGCCGGATCGAGGACGAGCTGAGGGCGTGGCCGCCCCGCTCGTTGTCGCCCTCGAATCGCCCATGAGAGTCAATGGCTTGGCGGCGCTATGGCGGATTGTTATTGACAGAATCAGAAACGGTGTTATGATGACTCTAGAATTACAAAAGCACGAAAAATCTATGTCCAACGAACCCAAACCCTCCTCCGAATGGGCGCGCAAGCGCGCCGCCGGGAAAATTCGCCGCGAGGCGCTGATCAGGAGACGAGAGGCCTATTTCGACCTGCTCGTCTCCGGCTATAGCGTCGAGCAGATCGCGAGCGCCACAAAGACGAGTCCGTCGGCCGTCCGTCGCGCGATTGGGCAAGCTTTGGCCAAGCGCCAACTCGACGCGCCCGAGGACTACGCCCGTCTCCAGGTCGCGCGGCTGACCAAGGCTTTGCGCTGCGCCGACGTCTCGCTGGAAACAGGAGACCTCAAGGCGATCGCGCCGTTCGTGCAGGTCGTGAAGGAGCTCAACCGCTACCATGGGATCGAGTTCGGCGCCGTACGCCTCGCGCCGCCCGCGGCCGCCGCGCAAATCGCGCCGGCGTCCCCGCCGCCGCTCGCCCTCACCCATTCGGCCGACGCGCCCAAGGCCGTGCTGTTCGAGGCCGCAAAAAGCGGCGCAAAGGAGGTGGTAAGCCGCTGAAATCGCTCGCGCGCGTAAACTCGTGCGCGAGCAGTCGTGAGACTCCTCAAGGCGAGCGCGATGACAATTCCCGCAGGAGCCGCGCCGGCGGCCGCCCGGTCAGCCGGTCATATTCGGCGGCGAAGCTCTCGTTCGGCCGGCGGCCCGTCTCATCGCGCGAAAACTCGCGCTTCAGACGGTTGAGGAAAAACATCTCGTGCGTGCGTTCATGTTTGGCTTCGACGGGGCCGCGCGGCTCGAGCTCGAAAAAGGCCTTGGCGCGCCCCGCCGTTGTGTCCGAGATGTTGATTCGGCCCGGCTCGCAATGCGCCTCCATGAACGAGGCCGTGTTCACCGCGTCGCCCCAGATATCGAAAGCGAAACGGTGATTCCCGACCACGCCTGAGATGACTGGCCCGGTGTGAACGCCGACTCGCAATTCAAGCGACGGCAGCCGCAGCTTCTCGCTTCGCGCCTTGATCCGGGCGGCGGCGGCCTGCATTTCGAGCGCCGCGAGGCAAGCGTCGACAGGATGGGGCCGATCGGTCTCGGGCACGCCGCCGACCGCCATGTAGGCGTCGCCGATCGTCTTGATTTTCTCTAGTCCGCGGCGGGCGACGATGTCGTCGAACGCGGTGAAATACTGATGGAGAAGACCCACGAGCGCGGCGGGCTCGGCGCGTTCGGCCAGAAGCGTGAAGCCCTGAAGATCGGCAAACAGAACCGTCGCCGAGCGCAGGTAGCGTGGTTGCACGCGCCCATTGCTCTTGAGTTCGTCGGCGATCGCGGGCGGCAAAAGGTTGTGCAGGAGTTCCTCGGCGCGCGCTTTTTGCGCAGCCGCCTCGTGGCGCGCCTGGTCGAGCTGCCGGATCGTGCGGTCGTGCTCGATCAGCCTGCGACGCAACTCGAGCAGAGTGAGAACCTGGCGCGACAGCCGGCGCAGCGCTTCCGTCTGTTCGAACGTGAGCCGGCGCGGCTCGAAATCCAGGACGCACAGGGTTCCCAGCGCATAACCCTCGTCGGTGATGAGCGGCACGCCGCAATAGAATCGGCAGTGCGGATCGGCCACGACCAGCGCGGCGCGCTCAAACCGCCGATCCTGCATCATGTCCGGCACCACCAGCATCTCCGCGCCGCAGATCGTCGTCGAGCAAATCGCGGCCGCTCGCGGCAGGTTCGTCACCAATGACGGGAGGCCATATTGCGCCTTGAGCCACCGCCGATCGTCGTCGATGAAGCTGATGTAGCCGATCGGGCAGCCGCAGACTTGCGCCGCCAATTCCGCTATCTCGTCATAGACGATCTCAGGCGGGCTATCGAGAATGTCGAGATCGCGCAGCGCATAGAGCCGCTGCGGCTCGTTGGCGGGGATCGGAGATAGCGACGCGTCTCCCGCGGCGGATGGAATCCGGGAGATTGAACCTGGAGGGGCGGCCAGCGGCTGAGACGTCGCTTGTTCGCCGACCAGGCTCTTGAAACGGGGCGAATCGCTCAATGTTCGTTCCTTCCGCAAGCTGGCTTCAATCGGGCTTCGTTTGGGGACCGCAACCGGTCGGGCAGGCTAAAGAAGGAGGCGCCGCCGGCTCATGGCGCCGACGCGCACGACGACTTTGAAACCGGCGCCTTCGCCGGGTGCGCTGCCAGGCTCAAGGCGGCGGAGGAAGCGCCATCCTCTTGCGCTGTGGAGAGTTTCTGGACTTCCCCGGGCATGGCTCCAACTCCGCGTCTGATCGCACGCCCGGAGCGTCCCGCCCTTACTGGCCCTAATTGGTGACAACCGGGCGAACCCACAAGGTTTAGCGGGCGCTCATGGCGACAAAGTGTGACGAGGATCACTATGGGCGCGTCCTCGCGAGCACGATCTCGTGATCGGCCTCGCGCGAGCGTGTGTTGACATTTCACCGCACCCCGACCGGGCGTTGGAGTTCGTGTTGAGTGGCGCCGCGTCGGCAGAGCCGGGCGTTCGAGAATCTCGGCCAGGGGTTCTCTCCAAGGCGGCAGTGTGCGGCTGGCCAATCCTGCGGCCAACTCTGCGCCTCGGCGCGCCTCCCGCTTAGCGGAGTGAGGATGACCTTACTCGCCCTCCTCGTCGCCCTCCGGCTCGCCGATCCGATCGACCGAGACCACGTGTTCGCCTTCCGCGGTGTCGAACACGATCACGCCTTGCGTCGAACGGCCGGCGATGCGGATGCCGGCGACCGGCACGCGGATCAGCTGTCCCCCATCGGTCACCAGCATGATCTCGTCGCTCGCTTCGACCGGGAACGAGGCGACGAGCGAGCCGTTGCGGTCGTTGACCGCCATGGCGGCGACGCCCTTCCCGCCGCGGCCGGCGAGGCGATATTCGAACGACGAAGTGCGCTTGCCGTAGCCGTTCTCGGAAATCGTGAGGATGACCTGTTCGGCCGCGCGCATCGCCTCGAACCGTTCCGGTTCGAGCGCTGAGCCGCTCGCTTCGGCGCCGTTCTCGTCTTCGCTCTCGCCCTCCAGCTCGGACTCCTCAGCCGCCTCGCCCTCGACTGTAGCGCGGCGTTGCTTGAGGTAGGCGGCGCGCTCGGCCGGGCTGGCATCGAACGATTTGAGGATCGCAAGCGAGATGACGCTGTCGCCTTCGGCGAGCGCAATCCCGCGCACCCCCATCGAGTCGCGGCCCTTGAACACCCGGACATCATCGACGGCGAAGCGGATGCACTGGCCGCGCGCGGTGGTCAACAGCACGTCGTCCTTGTCGGAGCAGATCTGCACGTCGACGATGCGTTCGCCCTCGTCGAGACGCATGGCGATCTTACCGCTGCGGTTCACCTGGGCGAAGTCGCTGAGCTTGTTGCGCCGGACCGTGCCGCGCGTGGTGGCGAACATCACGTCGAGCGCCTCCCACGTCGCCTCGTCTTCCGGCAGGGCCATAATGGTGGTGATGCGCTCGTC
>Ga0335075_10017537_pt1 | contig 10644 bp, 12 predicted proteins | sample Lox_Sample_24_FD_206723 | JGI IMG/M metagenome (GOLD analysis project Ga0335075, IMG submission 206723) | Soil microbial communities from Loxahatchee National Wildlife Refuge, Florida, United States - Lox_Sample_2.4 | ecosystem: Environmental > Terrestrial > Soil > Wetlands | place: USA... | reverse complement strand
CTGTCGTGTAGCTGGCGGCTGGTGGCCGCCTGTCGAGCCTGGGAGGGGCCCGCGTGACCTGGGTGATGTTCGACTATGGCGGCGTGGTCTCGCATCCGCCGACGCAGCAGGACCTGGCGCTGCTGGCGGGGGTGGCCGGCGCGCCCGTTCCGGCGTTCACGGAGTGGTACTGGAAATGGCGACGCGCCTACGACCTCGCAGAACTGGATATGCCGGGGTACTGGCGGCAGGTCGGGCGCGGGCTGGGCCGCGACTACAGCGACGAAGAGATCTCTGAGCTCAACCGGCTGGACCGGGCTTCGTGGCTGCGGTTGCAGGCGGGCACCATAGCGCTGATCGAGGATCTGCGCGTGGCCGGGCTGCCGCTGGCCCTGCTATCGAACGCGCCCGGAGAACTGGCCGACGCGATCGGCAGGCTGCCGATGGCCACTCATTTCGGTCATCTGCTTTTCAGCTGTGAGCTGAAGCTGGCCAAGCCGGATCCGGAGTGCTACACGCGCGCACTGGCCCGGCTCGGGGCCAGCGCCGAGGACGTCATCTTCATCGACGACCGCAGCGAGAACGTGACCGCCGCGGCCGCGCTCGGCCTGCAGTCCGTACATTTCAGCAGCCCGGGCGAGACGCGGGCGGCGGTCGACCGGCACCTGGCCGACCGTGGCTGAGCCCGCGCCCGGGCGGGCCCGGGCCTGACGCCGGCCCGGCCGGCTGCGCCCGCTGCAGGCTCGCTCGCCAGTTTCTGCCGATGTGCTGGCCGATTGGCCGGCGTAGGGTCGAAGATATGTGGGCGAGCCTGGTCGCCGCGCTGGTGTCGGCCTTTTGCTACGGAATCGCCGCGGTCATGCAGGCCATGGCGATCCGTTCGGCCAGCCGCCGGTCGGCCCGGCTCCGGGAAGGGGATCCGGCCGCGGGGCGGGTCGACCCGGGCATGCTGGTCCGGCTGCTTGGCCAGTGGCGCTTCGTGGCCAGCATCGGCATAGACCTGATCGGGTTCATTGCCCAGCTCGTGGCGCTGCATCGGCTGCCGCTGTTTGCCGTGCAGGCGGTCATCGCATCGAACCTCGCGGTCACCGCGGTGTTCGCGGCCTGGCTGATAGGGGTCCGGCTCAGCTGGCGGGAATGGCTGGCGGTCAGCGGGGTGGTCGTCGGGATTGGCCTGCTCAGTTCCTCGGCTGGGGCAGAGGGCGCGGCGACGGTGGGCGCGGGGTTCCAGATCGCGCTGATGGTTTCCGTGGCCGGCGTGGCCGTGGCCGGGATGGCCGCCGCCAGGCTGTCCGGCCGGGCCCGTACTCCGGTCCTCGGCGCCATCGCCGGGCTCGGATACGCGGTGCTGGCGGTCGCGGCGCGGATCCTGCCCGGCTTCACGCCGATACAGCTGGTGCGCAACCCGGCCACGTACACCCTGGCGGCCGCGGGGATCGTCTCATTCCTCATGTACGCGTCGGCGCTGGAAGGTGGCAGCGTGACCGTGGCCACCGCGGCGGTGGTCCTGGCCGAGACGGTGCCGCCCGCGATCGTGGGCGTCCTGTTCCTCGGCGATCACACCCGCCGCGGCCTGAGCGGGCTGGCCGCCGTCGGATTCGTGGTCGCGGTGGTCAGCGCGGTGGCCCTGGCGCGATTCGGCGAGGCCGGCGAGCAGCCCAAATCCGGACCGGGTGATCTGACCGCGCAGGCCTCACGAGGGTTTCAGCAGTTGCCCGGATAGTGGGTCAGGCGGCGGGGTTTCGTGACCGGCAGCCCTGGTCAGCGGGCGGCTCGGGGTGGGCAAACGGCCGTGCTGAGCAGGGCGTTCTGCGTTGCTGCCCGGTCTGGTCCGGCCGGGCTGATATCCTGAGACCCCGTGGACCAGCGGAATTACCGCAGGGCAAATACCACGGGGAGCCTCATCTTGGCCACGGCACCGCATTTTTCACGGCCCGTTTCTACTAGGCACCTCTTCGTAACCGGGGGCGTAGCATCCAGTCTCGGCAAGGGCCTGACCGCCTCTAGCCTCGGCCGCCTGCTGAAGTTGCGCGGGCTGCGGGTCAACATGCAGAAGCTGGACCCGTATCTCAACGTCGATCCCGGCACTATGAACCCGTTTCAGCACGGTGAGGTGTTCGTCACCGACGACGGCACCGAGACCGACCTGGATGTCGGGCACTACGAGCGGTTCCTTGACACCCGGCTGCCCGGCTCGGCCAACGTCACCACCGGGCAGATCTACTCCAGCGTGATCGCCAAGGAGCGGCACGGCGACTACCTGGGCGACACCGTGCAGGTCATCCCGCACATCACCAACGAGATCAAGTCGCGCATCATCGACATGGGCGGCCCCGAGGTGGATGTCGTTATCACCGAGGTGGGCGGCACGGTCGGTGACATCGAGTCGCAGCCGTTCCTGGAGGCGATTCGCCAGATCCGGCACGAGATCGGCCGGGATCGGTGCTTTTTCCTGCACGTCTCGCTGCTGCCGTACATCGGCCCGTCCGGCGAGCTGAAGACAAAGCCAACCCAGCACTCGGTGGCCGCGCTGCGCAGCATCGGCATCCAGCCCGACGCGATCGTGTGCCGCTCGGACCGGCCGATCAGCGACGGCCTGAAGCGCAAGATCAGCCTCATGTGCGACGTGGACGAGGAGGCGGTCGTATCGGCGGCGGACGCGCTGTCGATCTACGACATCCCCAAGGTGCTGCATTCCGAGGGCCTGGACGCCTACGTGGTGCGCAGGCTCGGGCTGCCGTTCCGTGACGTGGACTGGAGCGACTGGGACGAGCTGCTGCGCCGGGTGCACCGTCCGGCCCGCAGCGTCACGATCGCGCTGGTCGGCAAGTACGTGGACCTGCCCGACGCCTACCTGTCGCCGGCTGAGGCGCTGCGGGCCGGCGGGTTCGGCAACGATGCCAGGGTGAATATCCGCTGGGTGCCCAGCGATGACTGCCAGACTCCGGAGGGCGCGGCGCGCCAGCTCGACGGGGTGGACGGGGTGCTGGTGCCGGGCGGGTTCGGCGTCCGCGGCATCGAGGGGAAGATCGGGGCCGTGCGGCACGCGCGGGAGAACGGCATCCCCCTGCTCGGGCTGTGCCTGGGCCTGCAGTGCATGGCCATCGAGGTGGCCCGTGACCTGGCCGGCCTGGACGGGGCGAACAGCGCCGAGTTCGATCCCAATGCCCGGCATGCGGTGATCGCCACGATGGCCGGCCAGGAAGATGTCGTGGCCGGGGAGGGGGACATGGGCGGCACCATGCGGCTTGGCCTGTACCCGGCGGTGCTGGCCGAGGGCAGCCTGGTCAGCGAGCTGTACGGCACGGACGTCGTGCAGGAACGGCATCGGCACCGGTATGAGGTCAACAACGCCTACCGGGAGACCCTGGAGCGGGCCGGGCTGGTCTGCTCGGGCCTGTCGCCCGACGGCAAGCTGGTGGAGTTCGTCGAGCTGCCACGCAGCGTCCACCCGTTCTTCGTGGCCACCCAGGCGCATCCGGAGTTCCTGTCCCGGCCGACCCGGCCACATCCCCTGTTCAGCGGGCTCGTGTCGGCCGCGATCGAGCGCTCGCGGGCGGTGCCAAACGCCGATCCGCTGACCGCGGCCGGCCACCGGGCCGCCGCCAGCGCGTGACCGGGGATGCGGGTGGGGGCTGCGCCGGGGAAGCGGGGAGCACGGTGAGCGAAGCTACCGAGGATCTGGAAATCCGCGATGCGGCCGAGCTCTGGCCGGTGGCCTCGTCGACCCTGCTGGCCGACGGCGCGCTGGTGCGCCTGCGCAAGGACATGGTGCGCATGCCCGATGGCGAGGCCGTGGGCCGGGATGTTCTCGAGCACCCGGGGGCGGTGGCCGTGCTCGCGCTGGACTCAGCAGACCGGGTGCTGATGATCCGCCAGTACCGGCACCCGGTCGGCAGGCTGCTCTGGGAAATACCGGCCGGCCTGCGCGACGTCGCAGGCGAGCCGCTGCGTGTGACCGCCGAGCGCGAGCTGCTTGAGGAGGCCGGCCACCGGGCAGCGGACTGGCGGGTGCTCACCGACTCATTTTCGTCACCGGGGATCAGCACCGAGCGGATCCGGATCTTCCTCGCTCGCGGCCTGACCCAGGTGCCCGAGGCGGAGCGCTCGTATGTGCGCGAGCACGAAGAGGCTTACCTGGAGCTGGCCTGGGTGCCGCTGAACCAGGCCGTCGCCCGCGTTATAGCCGGCGACCTGCACAATGGCGTCTCCGCACTCGGTATCTTGTCCGCGTATGCGGCCCATCAGGACGGATTCACCACGCTGCGGGAAACTGATGCCCCGGAGCGCTGACTTGCGTCCGCCCTACGCGCCCGGAGTGGACCTGCCCGGCAACGGGGCCCGGCAGGACACCTCGACCAGGAAGGACTGGTTGTCATGAAGGTCGGCATCCCCAAGGAACTCAAGAATCACGAGTACCGGGTCGCGGCCACGCCGGCTGGCGTGCACGAGCTAGTCCGCCACGGGCACGAGGTGTTTGTCCAGAAGGACGCGGGGTCCGGCTCGCTGATCCCGGACGACGACTTCGCCGCCGCCGGGGCGACGATCGTGCCGGACGCCGATGAGGTGTGGCGGACCGGAGACCTGATCCTCAAGGTCAAGGAGCCCATCGCCGACGAGTACCACCGGCTGCGCAAGGACCAGGTCCTGTTCACCTACCTGCACCTGGCCGCCTCCAGGGAGTGCACCGACGCGCTGCTGGACTCGGGAATCACCGCGATCGCGTACGAGACCGTGCAGCTCCCGGACGGGTCGCTGCCGCTGCTGGCCCCGATGTCCGAGGTGGCCGGGCGGATGGCGCCGCAGGTGGGCGCGCACCACTTGCAGCGCGACGGCGGCGGGCGCGGCGTGCTGATGGGCGGCGTGTCCGGCGTCTACGCCGCCAAGGTCGTCGTCCTCGGAGCGGGCGTGTCCGGCATGAACGCGGCGGCGATCGCGCTCGGCATGCAGGCCGAGGTGCTGCTGATCGACAAGAACGTGGCCCGGCTTCGCTCGGCCGACGCCATCTACCAGGGCCACCTGCAGACCGTCGCCTCCAACGCCTATGAGATCGAACGCGCGGTCATCGATGCCGACCTGGTCATCGGGGCCGTGCTGGTCCCGGGGGCCAAGGCCCCCATGCTGATCTCCAACGACCTCGTGTCCCGGATGAAGCCCGGCTCGGTGCTGGTGGACATCTCCATCGACCAGGGCGGCTGCTTCGAGGACTCGCATCCCACCACCCACGACGACCCCACCTACCGCGTGCACAACTCGCTGTTCTACTGCGTGGCGAACATGCCCGGAGCCGTGCCGCACACTTCGACCTACGCGCTCACCAACGTCACGCTGCCGTACGCGCTCGAGATCGCCGACCGCGGCTGGCGGGACGCGCTGCGCGCCGACCCGGCGTTCGCGCTGGGGCTGAACGCGCGCCAGGGCACGCTTACCTACCGCAGCGTCGCCGAGGCGCATGGGCTGCCGTGGATACCGACCAGCGAGGCGCTCAGCTGAAAGCTGTCCAGCCGGCCACGGTCGATGGGGCGATCAAGCGCTACCTCGACCACCTGATGGTGGAACGCGGCTTGGCGCTGCACACCCTGCAGGCTTATCGGAGAGATCTTGAACGTTACGCGGCGGTGCTCGGTGCAGCGGGCCGGACCGGCATCGCCGACGTGACGACCCAGGACGTGGCTGAGTTCCTGGCCGGGCTGCGCGAGGGCGATCAGGATCACCAGCCGCTGGCGGCCAGCTCGGCTGGCCGGGCCGTGGTCGCGGTGCGCGGCCTGCACGCGTTCGCCGCGGCCGAGGGTCTCGCGCCGTCCGACCCGGCCCGGCCGGTCCGGCCGCCGGCGCCGCCGCGGCGGCTGCCGCGCGCGATACCGGTCGCCGACGTCGAACGCCTGCTCACGGCGGCCGGAACCGGCGACGGACCCCGGCCACTGCGGGACCGGGCGCTGCTCGAGCTGCTCTACGCGACCGGAGCGCGGATCTCGGAGGCGACCGCGCTCGACGTCGATGACCTCGACCTGGTGGCCCGGCCGGGGCCGGTGCCGGAACCAGGCACCGGGTCCGAGCTACCCGAGCTGCCCGGCCCGCCCGCCCCACATGCCGTGCAGGCTACGGTCCGGCTGTCGGGCAAGGGCCAGAAGCAGCGGATCGTTCCGGTCGGCAGCTACGCCCGGGCGGCTCTGGAGCAGTACCTGGTCAGGGCGCGGCCGGCCCTCGCTACCGCCACCCGCAGGGCTTCGGCCAGCCCAGCGGTGTTCCTGAACGCCCGTGGCGGCCGGCTCACCAGGCAGGGCGCCTGGGCGGTGCTGCGTGCCACCGCGGAGCGCGCGGGGATCGCCGACGTGTCACCGCACACGTTGCGCCATTCTTTTGCCACCCATCTGCTTGACGGCGGCGCCGATGTTAGGGTCGTCCAGGAGTTGCTCGGGCACGCCTCGGTCACCACGACACAGGTCTACACCCTGGTGACCGTCGAAAAGCTCAGGGAAATCTACGCGAGCGCGCACCCCCGGGCTCTGGGCTGAGCATTTCACCGTAAACGGTGAGTCGGCTTGCCGCCACAATGTCCAGGCCCTAGCCTCGCCTAGAGTCCGGGTTGTCAGCGGGCGTATCGCGTGCGACCGCCAGGCGACCTCCGGGGAGGTGCAGTAGGCTTTGGCAGCATCCCAGACGCTGGAGGCCAGACGCGGCGTGCTTGGCCCTACCGGTCGGCCGGTACCTGTATTTCCTGACCCCGAGCCATTGCTGACTCACGGCCCGGCCCGGGTTGTTGCGGTGTGCAACCAGAAGGGCGGAGTCGGCAAAACTACGACGACGATTAACCTCGGCGCGGCGCTGGCCGAGCGCGGCCGCCGGGTGCTGCTGGTCGATTTCGATCCGCAGGGCGCACTGTCCGTGGGCCTGGGCATCCAGCCACACGAGCTGGACGCGACGGTTTACAACCTGCTCATGGAGCGCGGCATCACCGCTCGCGACGTGCTGTTCAAGACCAACGTCGACGGCATGGACCTGCTGCCGAGCAATATTGACCTGTCCGGCGCTGAGGTACAGCTGGTGCACGAGGTCGGCCGGGAGTTCGTGCTCGGCCGGGTGCTGCAGCCGGTCATCGCCGACTACGACGTCATCCTGATCGACTGCCAGCCCTCGCTCGGCCTGCTCACGGTCAACGCACTGTCCGCCGCGGACGGAGTGATCGTGCCGCTGGAGTGCGAGTACTTCGCGCTGCGCGGCGTGGCCTTGCTGATGGAGACCATCGACAAGGTGCAGACCCGGATCAGCCCGAAGCTGGTGCTCGACGGGCTCCTGGCCACGATGTACGACTCGCGCACGCTGCACACCCGGGAGGTCCTGGCCGGGGTGGTGAAGGGCTTCGGCGACAAGGTGTACCACACGGTGATCAGCCGGACCGTGCGCTTTCCCGACTCATCCGTGGCGGGGGAGCCGATCACCCGCTTCGACCCGACGTCCAACGGTGCGAATGCCTACCGGGAGCTGGCGAGGGAGGTACTGGATCGGTGGCGGCGGGCCGACCTCGGAGTTCCCGTACACGGCGGGTAAGCCTGCCGGGAGTCGCCGAGCTGCTCCGTCCAGCAGGCCGTGGTCCGGCCGTCGTAGCCGAGCGCCAGGCCAGCGGCAGGGAAAGTCACCCTCAGAAGATCACCGTCTATTTGTCCGGCAGCGAACTGCTCGACCTGGAACGCGCCCGGCTCACGCTACGGGCTCTCGGCATTACGGTGGATCGTGGCCGGATCGTCCGCGAGGCGCTCGCCGTTCTGCTGGCCGACCTGGATGCCGAGGGCGACAAGAGCCTGGTGGCCCGGCGGCTCTGGGAAGAGACCCTGCCGGAATGACGGCAGGTTCTCGATGGCAGGTTGGTTGTAGCGGGGTGGGAGTCCCAGGTACTGAATGACGACGACGATGACCAGTGAGCCGGGCGATACTCGGGCGGCCAGCGGCTTCGAGGTACACCTCGACGTGTTCGAGGGCCCGTTTGACCTCCTGCTCGGCCTGATCTCGAAGCACAAGCTGGACATCACGGAGATAGCGCTCTCCAGCGTCACCGACGAGTTCATCGCCTACATCAGGGCCCGGGCCGATGGATGGGATCTGGATCAGGCCAGCTACTTCCTCGTGGTCGCCGCGACGCTGCTTGATCTCAAGGCCGCGAGACTGCTGCCTGCCGGCGAGGTCGATGACGAGGAAGACCTCGCCCTGCTGGAAGCCAGGGACCTGCTTTTCGCCCGGCTGCTGCAGTACCGGGCCTACAAGGAGGTCGCGGCGGTGCTGGCCAGCAGGATGGCGGCCGCCGGGCGCAGGTTCCCGCGGCGGGTGCCGATGGAGCCCCGCTTCGTCGACCTGCTGCCCGAGGTGCTGCTCGGCCTCGGCCCGGTCGAGTTCGCAGCGATTGCGGCCCGCACCCTGGCGCCCAAACGGCCCCCGGTGGTCTCGACCGCGCACCTGCACATGCCTCTAACCAGCGTCCGCGAGCAGGTCGGCCTGCTGGCCGGCCGGCTGGCCCAGCTGCGACGGGCCACGTTCCGGCAGCTCACCGGGGACTGTGCCGGCACCTACGAAATCGTGGCGCGCTTCCTCGCCATACTCGAGCTGTACCGCAACGGCCGGGTCTCGTTCGACCAGGTGGCCCCGCTCGGCGACCTCTACGTGAGCTGGACGGCCAACGATCAGCCCGGCGACGATCCGGCAGTCACCCAGAAAGACGACGAATAACTCATGCAGAACGGATCTGGCCCAGGCCAGGGCGATGGCGACGCTCACCGGCCAGCGGACAGCGAGGACGCGCCCGTGCTGGCCGAGGGCCAGGATGCGGCTCCGGCCGGGAGCCGGGACGCGGCGGTGGCCGGGGATCGGGATGGGGCGCTGGCCGGGGGCCAGGACGCGGCACTGGCCGGGAGCCGGGACGCGGCGGTCGCCGACGATCGGGATGGAGCGCTGGCCGGGGATCGGGATGGAGCGCTGGCCGGGGGCCAGGACGCGGCACTGGCCGGGAGCCGGGACGCGGCGGTCGCCGACGATCGGGATGGAGCGCTGGCCGGGGATCGGGATGCGGCGGTGGCCGGGGATCAGGACGCGGCCGCGCTCGCCGATGGCGACAGCGCCCCGGGGCTGCGGGCCAGCCTGGAGGCGATCATGCTAGTGGCTGACGAGCCAGTTTCCGAGGTCGTCATCGCGCAGGTACTCGAGCGGCCGCGGGCCGAGGTGGCCACCGCTCTGCGCGAGCTGGCCGCGTCCTATGCCGCGGAGCAGCGCGGTTTTGACCTGCGCGAGGTAGCAGGCGGCTGGCGCTTCTATACGCGCGAGGAGTGCGCCCCGGTCGTGGAGCGGTTCGTCAGCGACGGCCAGGAGGTCCGGCTCACCCAGGCGGCGCTGGAGACCCTGGCGGTCGTCGCCTACCGGCAGCCGGTGAGCCGCGCGCGGGTATCCGCCGTGCGCGGCGTCAACTGCGACGGCGTAATCCGCACCCTGGTGCTGCGTGGGCTCGTGGAAGAGGCCGGCAGCGATCCGGAGACCGGCGCGATCCTGTTCGCGACCACCGCGTACTTCCTGGAGCGGCTTGGGCTGCCCGACCTCGATGCGCTGCCCGAGCTGGCTCCGTTCTTGCCCGATCACATCGACGATGAGTCTGACGCGGGTCATGAGCCAGCGGAGTCGTGATCATTCAGAGCGCAGCCGGGCCGGCGCGGCGAGACGGGCCGACCCGGCGGGCGCGGCCGAAGAGGAACACGACACGCTGGTCGACGTCCCGGGCGGAGTCCGCCTGCAGAAGGTGCTCGCGGCGGCCGGTGTCGGCAGCCGCAGGCACTGCGAGGAGATGATCGGCGACGGCCGGGTGGAGGTCGACGGCGAGATAGTCCGCCGGTTCGGGGCGCGGGTCGACCCGCAGCGCCAGGTCATCCGGGTGGACGGACGGCGGATCCCGGCCCGGGAGGATCTCGTCTATGTCGCCCTGAACAAGCCCGCCGGGGTTCTGACCACCATGTCCGACTCCCGGGGCCGGCCCACGATCGCCGATTTCCTGCCCGACCGGGCCGAGCGGCTGTTCCACGTCGGCCGGCTCGACTACGACACCGAGGGCCTCATGCTGCTGATGAACGATGGAGAACTCGCGCACCGGCTGGCACACCCTCGCTACGGTGTGCTCAAGACCTACCTGGCCGACGTGGCTGGCCCGCTGCCCAGGGATCTGGGGCGCCAGCTGATCACCGGAGTCGAGCTGTCCGACGGCGTGGCGAGCGCCGACCGGTTCCGGGTGATCGAGCGGGCCGGAACCAGGGCACTGGTGGAGATTACGCTGCATGAGGGCCGCAAGCACATCGTGCGGCGGATGCTGGCCGAGACCGGTCACCCGGTCAGCCGGCTGGTGCGCACGCACGTGGGGCCGATTGCGCTTGGGTCGCTGCGCTCCGGCACTACACGGCGACTCACCGCGAGGGAGATAGGCGACCTTTACGCGGCAGTCGGTCTTTAACGACCTGGTAGATCTTCGTATCGGGGTACTTTTCATGATCCGGGTTCCTCGAGTGGTCTATGAGGTTGTCGCGTAACTCCTTTGGTGCTCGGGATATCGGGTCTGCTGTCAGCGTGCCCGGGCGGGTTTGGGTGTCCTGGCTGTCTGTGGGTGCTGGGCCCTGGTGGTGGGCGCTGGGTTTGGCTTAG
>Ga0335075_10017536_pt1 | contig 10645 bp, 6 predicted proteins | sample Lox_Sample_24_FD_206723 | JGI IMG/M metagenome (GOLD analysis project Ga0335075, IMG submission 206723) | Soil microbial communities from Loxahatchee National Wildlife Refuge, Florida, United States - Lox_Sample_2.4 | ecosystem: Environmental > Terrestrial > Soil > Wetlands | place: USA: Florida... | reverse complement strand
GCTCTTCGGTGTGACCTTTCTTCGGCATGTTGACTCCTCCTGGTTTTCCCTCAGAGGACCCCAACTGCCAAATTACCTCCACTTCCGCCTGGTACAGCTTTCGGGTTTTGGGTCACAGGATCGAGGCGGAGATTCGCGATGCGGTTGCTAGTGCCAAGAAGCAATGGGCACGAGAGACGGCTCACGCCACGGATCGAAAAGGCCGACCACTTTTGTTTGCCCAGGTTGTTATGGATCGAATGGCCGGAATACCGGAACAGCCCTCGCTCTTCGACCTAACCGATTTGACCGACGACCAGTTCTTCGAGCGGGCCGAAGGCCAAGTGATTGAAGCTCTACGAAATTTTGCCGAGAGAGCTCAGTACGGACAAAGGCTACAACGGCAGTTGTTCTCTGAAGATGCTGTGCGCGGCTTCGCCTTCGTTGACCTCTGCCAGCAACGATACGATGTCGTCCTCATGAATCCGCCCTTCGGTGAGTACCCAGATAGGTTGCAGTCTCTCTTTAGAACCAGTTATCCAAATGGCTATCACGACATCGTACTCTGTTTCGTCGTCCGCGCGATCGAGCTTCTCGCTCCTGGAGGCATTGCCGGACCGTTAACGAATCGTACTGGTTTCTATTTAAGCGGCGCGAGGGAATGGCGAACCGAAGTAATGTCAAAGGCTACGTTAGCGGAATTTGTCGATCTCGGTCTCGATGTTCTTGACACCGCAATGGTCCAAGTCGCGGCTTACACCCTTCGGACACCACCAATAACATCACACCGGTCGTGGTTCGCGCGTCTTATCAAGGTGCCGAATTCTGACAAGGAACCGCGATTGAGTGAGGCACTCGAACACACAACTGACGCCAAGAAGGACTCAGCCGTTTTTCAAGTAAACTGCGGCCGCTTTAAGAACCTGCCCGGCCAAAGCTTGGGATATTGGCTTAGCCCCCAGCTTCTAAAGAAGCTGGGGGCTATGCAGACAACAAGAGCGCAGGGGCTAGAGGTGAGAATAGGCCTGCAGACTTCCGATGACTTTCGCTATCTCAGAAATTGGTGGGAGATCGCCCGAAATTCCCAAGGGTGGCTTCCATTTGCCAAGGGCGGCGAGTTTCGACCTTACTTTGACGACATCAATCTTTGCGTCGACTGGAGGAACTCCGGGGCATCGTACTGGACACCTGTTAATCCGAAAATTGGCAAGCCATTTTCGAATATCTGGATGCTTGGAGAGACTATCGCAAGGTACTTCTGTAGCGGTGGACTAACTTATCCACGTAGGACCTCAAAGAAATTCAACCCTCGACTTCTTCCCGTTGGCTCTGCGTTTGCGGATAAAGGGCCAATGATCCGCTGGAACAGCCGACAACATGAACTTGCATTTCTCGCTATTGCGTATTCTCGTGTTTTTGAGTGGGTAATGACCGCTCAAGTAGGTAAGGAGGGGGTCGACACCCGTGCAGCAGCAATCTCGTATGAAGCTGGAACGTTGCTGTCTACACCACTCCCGGTCCTGTCGTCACAAGACATTGAAAACCTTGCTACACTTGGTGGCGCTCTCGTTGTCTCCGCCGCGCAAACGCAGGCCATCGATGAAGTCAGTCATTGGTTTATTGCTCCATTTCGCTCCGAGCATCGCACATTGCAGGAAATTGCTGAATCGCGAGTGCGTGTAGCAGAGGAGGCGCTAGTTGCCCGTCTCAAACTAGAAGCGTCAGTCGAGGAGATTGCCAACCGCGCCTATGGCCTGAGTGGAGAAGATAGTGAAGAGCTTGACGACTCGCTATTCCCATTGGCCACAAACTACCCCACGCAGATTGACCCCAATGTAGCGAGGGATTTCAAAGCAGCATATCTGGAAGGCGCGTCTCTCTTCTACCGTGACGGTGAGGAGTCGGATGAAGTGTCAGCAAGAGGACGATTTCACGCTGATGATCTTGAGGGCGCATGTCACCTTCTAAGAATTCATCCTACAACCCTCCTTACTCTGAGGCAGGAGAGTCGGATATTGCGAGCTTCCGACCTTTCTAATGCGGCTGCCTGCATCTTGTCATGGTCAGTTGGCGTTTGCTTTGGAAGGTGGAACGTTGAAATTGGGAATCGGGACATTGTGTCATCGGTAACCTGCGAGTCCCTCCTTCAGTCGATACCGCGAGCATCGCTCGCAATGCTTAGGGATATTGACGACCTTCCTGCGACATCGTCTCCGGCAGGCTATTTTATGCCCATTGAGTGGGATGGCATTATGGTTGACGATCCTGACAATCAACACGACGCAGTTCGACGTGCAAGAGATGTTGTTGAGTATGTCTGGAAGGACCGGGCAGAGGGAATTGAGAAGGAAGCCTGCGAAATCCTCGGCGTGAAGGAATTGCGTGATTATTTCCGTAAACCGGGACCAGGTGGATTTTTCGGAGATCACATCGGACGATACTCGAAGAGCCGCCGCAAGGCGCCAATCTATTGGCTGCTGCAGTCGTCGAAGAAGAACTACAGTCTGTGGCTGTATTACCACCGGCTGGATAAGGACCTGCTGTTCAAGGCGCTCGTAAATCACGTCGAGCCGAAGCTCCGTTTGGAAACAAGCCGCCTGGAATCGTTACGCAGTCAGAAGGGAGCGGCTGGTGAGTCGGGCAAGGAAGCGAAGCGGCTAGCCGGAGAAGTTGAATCGCAGGAAGATTTTCTATCTGAGCTGCGAGACTTCGAGGACAAATTGCGTCGAGCGGCAAACCTGCATCTCGAACCCGACCTGAACGATGGCGTCGTGCTCAACATTGGTCCCCTCTGGGAACTCGTTCCGTGGAAAGAGGCCAAGTGCTACTGGGAAGAACTGCTCGAAGGGAAGTATGAGTGGTCGTCTATCGGCAAGCAGCTTCGCCAGAAGGGGAAGGTGAAGTGATGGCGGTCGTCACCGAATCACTCTTTCAATTGATTGCCAAGCAGGTCGATGAGAAGGGGCTCGTCGTCTGGTACGACCCAGAGCAAGCCTACGGCCCGGCGGCCGCGGAACTCTCCCTGCCAAACACCACCGTCGCTCTTTACGACGGCAGTTTCCTAAAGCTGCGACATGAGATCGACCCTCTACTCAACGACGGACAACCGCCTCGGCTGGTTGTGTACGTGCCATTGGAGAGAACCGAAACCCACAGTGCCTTGATCGAACTCGATTGTGCCGGCGTCATCATGCAACCCCGCCAACAGCCTCCGGCCTGCAATACCCGGCTCTCGGTCGTGGCTCGCAATGCCCTCAAGCCGATTTTGGGCGAGGATCAGGTAGACGAGATTGTGAGACAGGTCGATGCGGGCAAATTGTCGCTGGCTGATTTGAACTCTCTGGCGGAACAGGGTCTTGATATTTCGGCTGGGGTGTTGAAGCTCATCTTTGGTTCGGCCAACCCGCAAGAAGTGGCCTTGGCTTTCCTGCACAGCGAGCGCTACGACGAGGAGATCGGCAAGAAGGAAGCCGGCAAGGAACTGCGTCACCTGTTGCAAGTTAGCTTTGACACCGAACTTCCTGCCGTCGAAGCGCTGTCGAATTGGCGGGTCAGATTTGGAAGGCATGTGCTCCTTACGGATTTGGTCGCCGCCCTTAAAAACAAAGTGCCATCTTCGCTCTCCTCTGTTGCTGTTGCCACTAGCACGGGAGGCATCGATGCCTGTGTACGATTAGCTCGCACATGGCGAAACAGTCGCGATGTGCGGGACAGTTACGTGACCGTAGCCAATAAGGTTGAAAAGGAGCTTGCCCTCGTCCATCTTGAACTACCAGTCGAACGGATCGGCGAGAACGAGACCTTCTTGTGCGTCGAACAGACCCTGCTAGCGCATGTGGAATGCGAATTGCTCAAGACGGCGACGCCGAGCTTACTGCAACTCGCCGGGTATCGCTTATCCCGATTCTGGGCCGACGTAGTTCCAGCAATCCAGGCTCGGTGGGCGCTAATCTCTGCCGCTGCCGAAGTCTTGATCGAAGCTGACCGGGTGGGCAAGGCGCTCAAGACGGCTCCGGCCACAGTTTCTGGCCTGATCAAGGCTTACACCGATGATGACGATCCATGGTGCCTGCTGGACACCTACCACCGTCACATGGAGAGCCGTAAGTACAACTTCGAGTTCGCCGCCAGTAATGAGCATCACGGTTTGGAGAAACTCATTGCAAAAGCCGAGCAACGCTACAACGAAGTCGGCTCGGCATTGGCTAAAGTCTTCGGAACTGAGTTCAATAAAGCCAAGCATCCCATTAAAGGCCTGCTCAGACAGCGAGATATTTTCGAGAAGCTGGTGAAGCCACTCCTGGGTGACGGCAAGGTAGCCTACGTGTGGGTGGATGCCCTTCGATTCGAGATGGCTCGTGAGTTGTGCCGTTTGCTTCAAGACGACTTCAAATTGGAGATTCAACCGGCTATCGGCACGGCGCCCACGATCACTGAAATCGGCATGGCGGCGTTGTTGCCGAAGGCTCACGAGTCCGCCAAAGTGGTGGCCGTGGGAGGCGGCAAATTGGCGTTGGAGATTGCCGGCGAGGTCATCAAGGATCGCAAGGATCGTGTGGCGTTCCTGAAGGATCATGCGGGAGTGTCAGTCTCGGATGCAAAACTGGATGACCTGCTCCCAAAACCCACCAAAAAAGTCAAGGACGGCATTCAATATTCCGCGTTGATACTGATCACCTCGCAGGAAATTGATGAATTGGGCGAAGCAGACAACACGGCCCAAGCCCGGCTCCAGATTGATGGCGTGCTGACTCAATTGCGACGAGGCCTGCGGATTCTGGCTGATCACGGCATCAACACCATCGTGCTGGTCGCAGACCACGGCCACCTGTTTGGGGAAGAGATTGGGGAGGACATGAAGATTGAATCCCCAGGTGGCAAGGTTGAAGACCTGCATCGCCGGGTCTGGGTGGGCGTTGGGGGAAACACCGAACCTTCGTATCTGCGGGCCTCGCTGGCTTCGTTAGGAGTGGACAGCGAATTCGACATCGCGACCCCTTGGACCTTCGCCGTCTTTAAGTCGAAGGGTGGCGGTCGAGCCTATTTCCATGGCGGACTATCCCCACAAGAGCTGATCGTTCCTGTAGTTGTGATGCACTCCGCTGTGAAATCCTCCGCCCCTTCAATCGGTATTCAATGGACATTAACACCCGGCACGGCGAAATTGACCACAAGGTTCTTTTCGGTACAGATCGCCGGAAACCAGGGCGAGTCAAGCCTGTTCGGATTTGAACCACCCAAGGTGCGCATCGAACTACGAGCGAACAAGAAGTGCGTCTCGCGCCCTGTGAGCGCCTCGTACGGATTCGAGGATGCGACCGGCGAAGTGACACTAAAGATTGCGGAGAATGACAACAAACAAGTCGAACCGAATACCGTCACCGTGATGGTGTCCGAAGAGATTTCGCAGAAGACGGTTGGAGTCTATCTGCTCGATGCCACCACGGGTTTAGAACTGGCGACTCCTTTGCTGGTCGATGTTGCCATTTCGATGTGAGGATAAGCCATGCCTGAACTAGACCGAAAAGTAGCTTCTGTATTTGCTGGCAGAGTGGTTCGCAAGGACTTGGTTCGCAATGTAAAGGTGGGAGCAAATGTCCCGGTCTTCGTCCTTGAGTACCTTCTGGGAAAGTACTGTGCCACCGATGATCCCGTTGCCATCGATGCTGGCCTGAAGGTCGTTAACAACACGCTTTCCTCGAACTTCGTGCGTCCCGATGAAGCCAACAAGGCGCAATCGATAGTCAAGGAAAAGGGGAAGCACACCTTCATCGACAAGGTGCAGGTTCGCTACGTTTCCGAGGACGACAAGTACTGGGCAGAACTAAAGAACTTTGGCCACAAGAACGTCCATATCCCCGAACGCTTTTTGCGGGATTACGATCGTCTTCTGATGGGTGGGATATGGGCTCAGCTGGATATTCGCCATCATTTTGATGAGGAGCAGAAGGGCAAGCGCAGCCCATTCTGGATCGACAGTCTGAAGCCTATTCAGATTGCGACATTTGACCTTGAAGAGTACCGGAAATGCCGAACCGAATTCACCGCAGATGAATGGATCGACCTGTTGCTTCGCACCATTGGCCTCGAACCGTCACACTTCAACCGCCGTCAAAAACTGCATTATCTGGTTCGACTGATACCACTCTCCGAAACCAACTATAACTTGGTAGAACTCGGCCCTCGTGAGACCGGGAAAAGTTATGGTTATCAGGAGTTGTCGCCATACACTATTTTGCTCACCGGACCAACCACCGTAGCGAATCTGTTTTTCAATATGGCGAGTGGCAAGATTGGATTGGTCGGGATCTGGGATGCCATTGGTTTCGATGAAGTGGCCGATCTTCAAAAAATGCCTAAGGAAGTCGTCACGACCCTCAAAACCTACTGCGAGTCCGGAACATTCGCCCGCGGAAAGGACTCCCTTTCTGGCACAGCTTCTATTGCAATGTTCGGAAATACAAACCAGCCAGTTGAGGTGATGGTGCGGTCGTCGCACCTCTTCATGCCAATGCCGGACGTGATCCGTGAGGATATGGCGTTCCTCGACCGAATCCACTTTTACATCCCTGGCTGGGAGATGCCGAAGATGAAGGTGGATTTCTTCACCGAACATTATGGCTTTGTTGTGGATTATCTTGCAGAGGCTCTGCGGGAGCTAAGAAAGCATACCTTCACCGAAGTCCTCGACCGGAACTTTTCTTTGGGATCGCACCTAAAGTCACGTGATGTCAAGGCAGTGCGGAAGACTGTCTCAGGCTTGGTCAAACTTATTTACCCGAACGGAGAACTTTCCAAGGAAGAGCTATCCGAATTGGTCGAGTTGTCTCTCGAAGGGCGTCGCCGAGTGAAAGAACAACTCAAGAAGATGGGTTCGTTTGAGTTCCATCAAACGTCGTTTTCACTGATCGACAACGAGACACGAGATGAGAAGTTCATCGGCGTCCCTGAGCAAGGTGGGCGGGACATGATCTCGCTCGACCCTCTGGCTCCAGGATCGGTATACACGTCTTCGGTTGACGATCATGCTAAGGTTGGCCTCTACCGTCTGGAAGTTGGTTGCTCGCCCGGTACCGGGAAGCTAAAGATAGCCGGCGGAGTCGAAGGGCTAATGCGGGAGTCGATCAACCGGTCTTTTGCATATTTGATGGGCCAGAAAGTCAAGATGGGTGTTGGTCAGCAGGTTGATTCAACCGATTTCCACGTTGAAGCCATTGATCTGCTCAGCAATCACGTCCCTTGCGAAGCTGGGATTGCCTTGGTCGTGGCAATCTACTCAGCACTTAAGAGACTGCCGGTACAAGCAGGCCTTGTCATCCTCGGCGACCTGAGCATCCAAGGAAACATCAAGCCTATGCGCTCCCTGGCCGAGCCGTTGCAGGTTGCAATGGACAATGGCGCTCGAAAGGCGTTAATCCCGCTGGAAAACAAGCGGAACTTTCTCGAAGTCTCCGGCGATATTGTGGAGCGTGTTGACCCCGTTTTCTTCTCCGATCCGATGACGGCGGCGATGAAAGCTTTGGGCATGACGTGAGCTACAGAGGGTTGTCAGCACTATCGAACAGGTGGCCAACAAGTGCAAGCGGAAGATTCTCATGCCCTTCAAGGATCGCAAGCAACTGTTTGGCCTGCCGGCCGATCTGGCCACGAAACGAACGGCTGTGTATTACGCGGAAGGACGCGCATGAAGTACCGGCTTGATTTCAGTCCAAAGGCAGGCACCGTTTCTCCGCCGGTCACCGGAGCCTATGTTAGCGGCACAAGTCCGCTGCTTTTCGCGGCATGGCAGCCCAGCACATGGCCCGCCGAGTCAGCCTCTTCGCCAGGCCAGTTCGCAGAAGTGCTGAAGCGAATTCTCGAACAGTCAATCCTGGGAGAAGTGCGCAACGTTATCGAAGACATCACGAAGAGCAATGGCACGCTTGCCTTTCGTGGCCACGTTGTGGCGATAGCGATGATGTGTGCGCTGGATGCGATTTCCTCCTATGGCTACCGGGGAAAAAAGAACGGCAAGTTCATCACGAATCATTTTCCTGACGAATACAAACCTTATGCGGACCAGATTTATGAAGTGTTCCGCCTCAGCCTGGTTCATAGCTGGAACCTGTTCGAGGCTTCGATATATGCCGACGACAGCACCATCAGGCTGGAAGGAGGCACCCTCGCATTCGGGCTTCTCAACTTCTTTGACGCGCTGGTGGCGGGCACGGAGGATTTCCTGAATTGCCTTCCGGCCGGTGGAGATCTGCTCACCAACTCCATCAGTCGGTACGAGGAGCTTCGCGCGACTGCGAAACCGTAAGGACGAATATGACGCTCGACGAAATAGTCAACGACTACATCCGCACTCAGCGCCCTTATACGAGCGAAGAAATGATGGACTTTGCAAACGAGCCCAGTCCTTCAGGGGCAATTCGCAGGGCCGCGCTCTGTGAAATCAAGAGCGGAAAGCGCCACGAACATCAAAGGCGCATTCCACGATGGCTCCTTGAACAGGGTGAGGCAAAGCTTCAAGCCATCGGGCGGAAGCTCTCCAATGCGGCTGACTTCGATGCGCTGCATCGCTTAGTAGAGGAAGAAATAGGCGGCATGAAGGGAATTGGCGCGCTCACGGTGTACGATATCGCTCACCGCATTGGCGCCTACTTCGGAAAAGCGCCCAAGCGCGTGTACCTGCATGCCGGAGTGAGAATCGGCGCGCGGGTGCTAGGCATTGGCGGTGATTCCTTTGACCCGAAGATCTTGCCCAAACCGTTCGCGCGCCTGGCACCATCGGAAATTGAAGATTGTCTCTGCATCTACAAAGACGAACTTCTGGGCGGCGCTCGCGGCAATTTCCGTCGCAGCTCGGGATGCGCTGTTTTAAGACGGCCACATTGCTGATTCCTCGACTACCAGATCAATCTTTGCGTTCTTGTTTCCAGAATCTCTCCTCTGTTGTGAGGCACTCGGCTTACCTGCGCGCAGCAGTCAAACCAGGGTGGGGACGGCGCACAGCAGTTGGATCCAGCAATCGTCGATCTGCCGAGGAGTCAAAAGAAGCCTCCGGCATAGCTTGTTATGCGCATTGACACGGCGTATCCCTTGACCTTCTACAGCTTGCGTTGTATATGTAGAAGCCATAGGCATGAAGAACACCGACGACAGGTTCGACCTTCCGCAAGGCACGCTCGACCTTCTCATCATGAGGGTCGTTGCGCTCGGACCCATTCACGGCTACGCCATCGCGCAAAGAATTCAGCAGATCTCCCGCGACGCCCTCCAGGTCCAGCAGGGATCCCTCTATCCCGCGCTCCATCGCCTCGAATATAAAAAGTTGCTCAGCTCTCGCTGGAAGCCCTCCGAGACCGGCCGGGAGGCCAAGTTCTATGAGCTCACTTCCAGGGGACGGACTCAGCTCAAGGTTGAAACCGAAAACTGGACACGCCTGACTGACCTGGTAGGCCTCATTCTCAAGGGAACGCTGGAGGGAATCTGATGCGCTGGTTACGGAGACTATTCTCTCGCGAACGATTGGAGGCGGATCTGGACAAAGAGCTGCGCTTCCACTTTGAAAACCAGGTGGCCGACAAGGTTCGTTCCGGCATATCGGAGAGCGAAGCACGTCGCCTCACGCGAATCGAGTTCGGCGGGATCGAGCAAATCAAGGAAGACTGCCGGGAGCGACGCGGAACGATGTGGCTGGAGTCGCTACTGCAGGATCTTCGCTACGCGCTGCGCATGTTTGCGAAGTCGCCGGGGTTCTCGGCGGTTGCGATTCTGACGATGGCTTTGGGCATCGGAGCGACGACGGCGATTTTCAGCCTGGTCGACGCCACGCTGCTGCATCCGCTGCCCTATCCGCACCCGGAGGAACTGGTACGCATCGAGGACGATCTGCCTGGTGTGGGCGCTACGGACGCGGGCATCTCGATTCCGGAGTTTAAGGATCTGCAGCGTTCGGGAATTTTTCAGTATGTTGTGCTGGAGATTGTCGGGTCGGCGAACCTGACGGGTGCATCGCAGCCGTCGCGGGTGCAGTATGAGGGAGTGTCGCCGGCGTATTTTGCGATGCTGGGGGTGAAACCGGAGCTGGGGCACACGTTCGATCCGCTGGATCAAACGCCAGGGTTCACGCTGGATGTGGTGATCAGTGACGGGGCATGGAAGCGGGTTTTCGGGAGCGATCCGCATATTGTGGGAAAAAGTTTGCGGCTGGACAACGATTTGAATCGGGTGATCGGGGTGATGCCGCCGGGTTTTCGCGACCCGGGGCGAACCGTGGACGAGAGGAACACCGAACTGTGGGCAGCGTACGGTTTTTCGGACGATCAGGCTGCCGCAGCGAACCGAGGTTCGCGGGTTCTCGTGGAAGCGGTCGCGCGCCTGAAGCCGGGGCTGACGATGGCGGCGGCGCAGAGCCAGCTGGACGCGTTGGTGGCTTCGTTGCGGAAGCAATTTCCCGACGATTATCCGGCCGACAGCAAGTGGACGGTGCGGTTGGTGCCGCTGAAGGAAAACGTGGTGGGCAACGTGCGGCAGCCGCTGATCCTGCTGTTGGGCGCAGTGGCGCTGGTGCTGTTGATCGGCTGCGTGAATGTAGCGAATCTGCTGCTGGCGCGGGCCAGTGCGCGATCGCGGGAGATGGCGGTGCGCCAGGCGCTGGGAGCGGCACGCAAGCGGCTGG
>Ga0335075_10017535_pt1 | contig 10645 bp, 10 predicted proteins | sample Lox_Sample_24_FD_206723 | JGI IMG/M metagenome (GOLD analysis project Ga0335075, IMG submission 206723) | Soil microbial communities from Loxahatchee National Wildlife Refuge, Florida, United States - Lox_Sample_2.4 | ecosystem: Environmental > Terrestrial > Soil > Wetlands | place: USA... | reverse complement strand
GACCCTGACGTCGACGTCATTCACAACACACCGCCGAACCATCTGCACCTGGAAGTCTCACTGGCGGCGCTGCGTGCGCGCAAACATGTCATTTCCGACAAGCCGCTATCGGACACCGCCGGACACAGCCGCACGCTGTGGGAAGCGGCACGCCGCGCGGGCGTCGCTCACGTCGTCACGTTCAACTACCGCGGCAACCCGCTCGTGCAGGAAGCGCGGGCGATGGTGAGCCGCGGCGATCTCGGGCCGCTCTGTTACGTGCACGGCCAGTACCTGCAAGACTGGCTGGCGGACGAGCGGGTGTATTCCTGGCGGCTCGACCCGGCGCGCGGCGGCGCCAGCTCCGCCCTGCGCGACATCGGCTCGCACTGGTGCGATCTCGCCGAGCACGTGACCGGCCTGCGGATCGAGGCGGTGCTGGCCGACCTCGGCACCGTGGTCGCACAGCGGGAAGTGTCGCGCGCGGCCGCCGGCACGTTCTCGCGAGCGACCAGCCGCGGGCGCCGCAAGGTCCGCATCCGCAGCGAGGATCTCGCGACCGTGCTGTTGCGGTTTCGCGGCGGCGCCAAGGGCTGCGTCGCCATCGGCCAGGTGCTTCCCGGTCACAAGAACGATCTGCAGCTCGAGGTGTGTGGCCGCAAGGCCTCGGTACGCTGGCTGCAGGAGCGGCAGAATGAGCTCTGGGTGGGCCGATTCGCCCAGCCGAGCACCGTGGTCGGCAAGGATCCTTCCATCCTTTCGGCGGACGCCGCACGCTATGCTCACCTGCCGGCTGGGCATCAGGAGGCGTGGGCGGACGCGTTCCGCAATGTGATCGCCGATGCATATCAATGGATAAGAGCGGGGGCGAAACCTCAGGCGCGTCCCGCGGCGCTCGCCACCTTCGCCGACGGTTACCGCAGCGACCTGCTGGTCGAAACCATGCTGGCGAGTCACGCCGCCGGGGGTGTCTGGCGCAAGGTCCCGCGGTCCGTCCGCGGTTGAGCCGCGCGCGGAACAAAAATTCCAATGTTTTTGACAGCAAAATTACGTTGCAATAACCTGCGCGGCATGCGAATGCAGGTGATGATCCCGCGGCCGCCGCGCCGGCGCGGACTCGCGCTTTTCGACTGAGGCGACCCGCGTGCTGAAGAATTCCATGAAGATGCGTCTGAGCGTGATGTTGTTCATGGAGTTCTTCACCTGGGGCGGCTGGTTCGTCACCCTGGGGAGCTTCCTCAAATACAACCTCAACGCCACGGGGGAGCAGAGCGCCCTCGCTTTCTCGACGCAGGCCTGGGGCGCGATCATCGCTCCCTTCATCGTCGGCCTCATCGCCGATCGCTACTTCCACGCGGAACGGCTTCTCGGACTCATCCACATCGCCGGCGGCGTGCTGATGCTCATGCTGGCGCGGGCCCACGATTTCGCGCACTTCTATCCCTACCTGCTGGCCTACATGATCCTCTTCATGCCGACGCTGGCGCTGGTCAACGCGGTATCGTTCCGGCAGATGGATGCGCCGGCGCGGGACTTCCCCAAGGTGCGGGTGTGGGGAACGATCGGATGGATCGTGGCGGGGCTCATGATCAGCTACCTGTTCGGGTGGGATGCCAGCGCGGCACGCGGCGCGCTGCAGAAGACCTTCCTCATGTGCGCGGCGAGCTCCTTCTTCCTCGGCGTCTACAGCTTCACCCTGCCGCGCACCCCGCCGCTAGGTGCCACCCAGGGCAGGCGCAGCATCGGGAGCCTCCTCGGCTTCGACGCGCTCGAGATGCTCCGCGAGCGCAACTTCGCCGTCTTCTTCTTCGCGTCGATCCTCATCTGCATACCGCTCGCGTTCTACTATCAGGGCACCAACCAGTTCCTGAACGAGATCCACGTGAGCCACGCAACCGGCATTCAGACGCTGGGACAGGCCTCGGAATTCTTCTTCATGCTGCTGTTGCCGCTGTTCCTCAAGCGCTACGGCATGAAGGTAACGCTGCTCATCGGCATGGTGGCCTGGGCGGTCCGCTATGCGCTCTTCTCCCTGGGGGACGCCGGCCAGCTCGAGTGGCTGCTGCTGATCGGCCTCGCCCTGCATGGACCCTGCTACGACTTTTTCTTCGTCTCCGGCCAGATCTACACCGATACCCGCGCCGGCCCGGAGCGACAGGCCGCCGCGCAAGGCCTCATCACGCTGGCCACCTATGGCGTGGGAATGCTCATCGGCTTCTCCGCGGCGGGCATCGTCATGGACCACTACGCCGTGGCGGGCGGTCACGACTGGGTGACCATCTGGGCCTATCCGGCGGTATTCGCGCTCGTGGTCGCGGGGCTCTTCCTGCTCTCGTTCCGCAACGAGAGGATCGGGCATGCCGTCGCCCAGCAGTAAGCCTGGCCCGGCCGCGGGCGGCGGCGCGGCCGCCGGCTCGTTCCGGCCGCGCCCCATGAAGCTCAGCATCCTCACGGCGGCGCTGCAGGAGCTGACACCCCGGGAGCGGCGCGAGGCGGATCCGGATCTCGCCATCGAGGAGTGGCTGGCGTTCGCCGCGGAAATCGGCGCCCCCTACATCGAGCTGTCGTGCGCTCTGCATCCCTCGCAGAGTGACGTTCCTGCCGGCGCCCTGCTCGACCCCGTGGCCAACACGCTCGACCTGCGAAAGCCCTTCGACGCGGCGCGGGCGGCGCGCGTCGAAAGTGCGATGCGCGCGACCGCCGTCGGGCTGTCGGAGCTCGGCTACTTCGACAACATGCTGGCCGCCGACGAGTCGGCCCGCAGAACCAAGCACGACCTGATGCTCCGCGTCTTCGATGCCGCGGTGCTGCTGCGCTGCGATGCGGTCGTCGGCTTCGTGGGACGCAATCCCAAGATCGGCCTGGACGCCAACCTCGACATGTTCGAGGAAGTGTTCATTCCGCTGCTGCGCGAAGCCAAGGCACGGGGGCTGACCTATCTGGTCGAGCAGTGCCCGATGCCGGGCTGGAACGTCACCGACGCCTGGCACAACAACATCGCCTATGCGCCCGGCCCCTGGATCGCTCTGCACCGCATCTGCGAGCGTCACGGCGTCGGCGATCAGTTCCGCATCCATTACGACCCCTCGCACGCCATTCTGATGGGCCAGGATTCGCGCTCGATCTTCCAGTACCTCAAGGACTCGGGGTACGCCTTCCTCATCCAGCGTTTCCATGTCAAGGGACAGGTCATCGACTCCCGCGGCATCGCCGCGTGGGGCTATGGCGGACAGACGATCCAGCGGGGCGATCGCGACGGCGATACGCCCCGCCGCGATCCTGCCGCGCAGCAAAACGCGTGGAAAAAGCAGACAGTCTTCTGCGAGCACGAGCTGCCGGGCACGGCCCGCCACGACCCGCTCGCCTACCTGCAGAACCGGTCCGTGGACTGGCTGGACCACCAGCTCGCCGCCCGCGAGCTGCTCGACCTCGATCCGGAACGCACGTTCCTGGTGCTGGAGCACGAATATCCCAAGGCACGGGTACAGGACAAGGCGCTGCTCGGCCCCATCCTCGCCGGCTCGCTCGCCTTCGCGCGGGCGATCGACGAGGCGGCGGCCGCGATGTATGCGCTGCAGCACGAAGTGCTGGCGCACCGGGGAATTCCGGTGCAGGGGTTCGGTCGAGAGCCCTACCGATCGTAACCTAACCTCAACGAAGGAGCACTGATCGATGCCATTTGTGACGGCAAGCACTCAGCGCGGGCCTTACGACGTCATCCTCGTCGGGTCCGGCGCCGGCAGCGGGCAAGCGGCCTACACCTTGTGCATGGAAGGTGTGCGCGTGCTGATGCTCGAGGCCGGCCGGCGATACACGCCGGCCCACGAAAGTCCGATGTTTCAGACACCGGACATGGCCCCCCTCGGCGGTGCCGACACTCCCGACAAGGACAAGGGCTTTTACGACGCGACGGTGGATGGCGGCTGGAACGTTCCCGGCGAACCGTACGTCTCGGTTCCCGACCAATGGGGCGGCCACTTCACCTGGTGGCGCGCCCGCATGCTCGGCGGCCGCACCAACCACTGGGGCCGCATCTCCCTGCGCAATGGGCCCTACGACTTCAAGCCGCGCAGCCGCGACGGGCTGGGATTCGACTGGCCGATTACCTATGACGACGTCGCACCCTACTATGACAAGGTGGAGCTGCTGATCGGCGTCTATGGCGGCGATACCTCGCTCGAGAACACTCCAGCCGGCCCCGGCGACACTCTGCTGCCGCCACCGAAGCCGATCGTCAGCGATCACCTCCTGATGAAGCATGCGCCGAAGCTCGGCATTCCCGTCCTGCCGGGGCGGCGGGCCGTCCTGACACGGGCGCAGGACCATCGCACCATTCCGGCCAAGCTGCACCCGGGCAATCCGCGGGCGCAGAAGATCCTGACGGAAGCGATGCAGAAGCGCTCACCGTGCCTGTGGGCAACGCCTTGCGGACGCGGCTGCGCTGTGGCGGCGAACTACCAGTCGCCAACCGTGCACCTGCCGCCGGCGCTCGCGACAGGCAACCTGGACATCATTACTGATGCCATGGTGTACGAGGTCACGATGGGCAAGAACGGACGCGCGACAGGCGTGCGGTTCGTCGATGCCAAGACCGGCAAGCACGAGCATGTCACCGGCCGCGTAGTCGTGCTCGGCGCGAGCGCCTACGAGAGCGCGCGCATTCTGCTCAACTCCAAGAGCGGCCAGTTCCCGAACGGTCTCGCCAACTCCAGCGGGCTCGTCGGACGTTATGTGCTGGACACCGTCGGCAGCTCCGTGAGCGCGCAGATCCCGCTGCTCGAGAGCCTGCCGCCGCTCAACGAGGATGCGGCCGACGGCCTGCAGGTCTACGTGCCCTGGTGGCTGTACAAGGAGAACCTGGCGCACAAGGTTCCGTTCCCGCGCGGTTATCACATCGAGTACGGCGGCGGCAGGGGAATGCCTTCGGTGGGCACGTTCACCGGCCTGGAATGGCTGACAGGCGGCAGCTATGGCAAGAAGTTCAAGGAGGACGCCCGGCGATACTACGGCTCCTTCGTGTACATGGACGGGCGCGGCGCCATGGTGCCGAACGACAACTCGTATGTGGACATCGACCCCAAGGTCAAGGATAAATTCGGTATCCCGGTGCTGCGCATTCACTGGCAATGGGGCGATTACGAGCAGCGTCAGGCCGTGCACATGCAGGAGACCTTCGGCGCTCTCGCCGAGGCGATGGGCGGACGCGTGACGTCCCCCATAGTGACGGACCCCCTGAGGGCAGTCGCGCCCGGCGGGTACATGATCCATGAGGTCGGCGGCACCATCATGGGAGCGAGCGCGCGCAGCTCCGTGACCAACCGGTGGTCGCAGACCTGGGACGTGCCGAATCTCTTCGTCGCCGACGGCGGCGTGTTTCCTTACAACGCGGACAAGAACCCGACACTGACCATCATGGCGCTGTCGTGGCGCATGTCCGATCACATCCTGGATCGGATGCGAAGGAGAGAAATATGACCGACAGGCGTACGACCCTCAAGCTGGTCATCGCTGCGGCGGCCGCGATGCCGGCGCTGCGTGCCCGTGCGACGAACTACCGGGACAGGCTGGAGCCTGGGGCATCGGCTCCCGGCGATCTGCGGCAGTTCGAGCCCACGGCGCATGGCTACGGGCCCGACCCGGACCTGGTCAAGGCGTACGAGAGGGGCGCGTTCTGGCCGTTGACCATGAACGCGCAGCAGCGGCAGCTCGCCGCGACGCTCTCCGACCTCATCATTCCCGAGGACGATCACTCACCGGCGGCATCCGCGGTCGGCGTGGTCGACTTCATCGACGAATGGATCAGCGCCCCTTACCCGCAGCAACGTGCGGATCGCGCCATCGTCCTCAATGGCTTCGGCTGGCTGGACGAGCAGTCGCAACGGCACTATCAGCAACCGTTCGCCAGGTTGAACGAGACGCAGCAGCGCGCCGTCTGCGATCCAGTCTGCGATCTCAGCCGCGCGTCGGCGCAGCTGCGGGAGCCGGCGCGCTTCTTCGCCACCTATCGCAACCTGACGGCCGCGGGCTTCTATACGACCGTGGCGGGCCGCAAGGACCTGCAGTACATCGGCAACGTGGCGCTCACGCATTTCGACGGACCTCCCGTCGAGCTACTCAGAAAGTTGGGACTCGCATGAAACTGATTCGCGCGCGCGCAATGCGCACTCTCGGCTCGATCGGCCTCACTCTGGCTCTGGCGCTGTCGTCGGGCGCCGCGCACGTCGCCGCGGCTGCCTCCCCGAAAGCCCACGGCGGCGGCTGGTATTACTTCCTGCAGGGCGATTCCGCCCCGATGCTGCGCGGGTGGACTCATCCGACACGTGCCGGCCTGCCCGCGGGCTGGACCCTGCACGATGGCGTGCTCTCCAAGAGCGGACCGGTGGATGACCTGCAGTCCGCGCGCAAGTACCGGGACTTCGACCTCGAGCTCGAGTGGAACATCGGCAAGGAAGGCAACAGCGGCATCTTCTATCGCGCGACCCACCAGTACGATGAGATCTATTGGACCGGGCCGGAGTACCAGTTGCTCGATGACCAGAACGCGCCGGATGGGAAGCACCGCATCACCGCGGCCGGCTCGGTGTATGCCATGTATCCGGCGCCGCCGGCGGGCGTCGTGCATCCGTACGGCCACTGGAACAAGGCGCGCATCGTCGTGCGCGGCACTCATGTCACGTACTGGATGAACGGCCGCAGGATCGTCGATTACGACTTCGGCAGTCTCGACTGGAAGAAACGGGTCGCCGCCTCGAAGTTCTCCGCTTACCCGGGATATGGACGGGCCGCCGAGGGGTTCATCGGCATCCAGGGGAACCATCCGGGCAGTGTCGAGATCCGCAACATGCGGATCAAAGTGCTCCCCTGAGGGATACCGTCCGGAGGATAGTTGCGTTACGCGGCCCGTACGGTTCCGTCGCCGTACGGCGCCGCGATGAACTGCGGTAGTTGCTCCGCCCACTCGGACAACGCTCGCAGGCGTGGGTAGGCGGCATCCTTGATGGTGCCCGGCAGCATTCGCTCCGTGAAATGCCAGGCGACGGCTGTTGCTATCTCACCCGCATCGATGCGCCGGGTGCCGTGCGTCGGCGCATGCGCGGCGAGCTGCGCCTCCAGCTCGCCGAACGCGGCATGCATCTGTCCCAGAACCCGGTCCACCCAGGGCTCGTGCTGCTTTTCCGGCGGCCGAAGGTTGCGCTCATAGACGACCTGGACGCTCTTCTCGCACGCGGCGAGCGCAAGTCCGATCGTACGCAGGGCCGCCTTCCGAGCTGCGGCTCCTTGGGGCATCAGGGAATCAGGGGCCACGAGAGACTCGGCATAGTCCAGGATCAGCGTGGAGTCCATGAGCACCGTGCCGTCATCGCACACCAGCGTCGGCGCCTTCGCCACCGGATTGATCGCGCGGAACTGCTCGAAAGTGCGGAATACGGACAGCGAGCGATGCTCGAACCGCAATCCGAGCAATTGCAGCGAGATTGCCACGCGACGGACGTAGGGCGAGTCGAGCATGCCGATGAGCTGCATACGGGCTCCAGATCCGATCGCTGCGGATGTTCGGATCCCGGTACCATAGCATCCGCGCCGACCGGCCGCGAGGGCGCGCCTTCGGCCGCCGTGGCGCCGTGCGCACGCCCCTCAGTCGCCGCTCACCGCTCCGCGCGCGGGAAGCGCCTGCAGTGCACGCGTCATGGCAGTTGCGCCCGCAGTCATCAGCCCGTCGAGAATCGCCGCCGCGCTGTCGGGAAGGAAGTCGGCGGTCCATTCGACGCGCGTGCCTCCGGCCGCGCGCGCATGGACCTGGACCGACGCGTTGTAGTGGGAGAAAGGGAAATTCTCCGCTCTCACCGTCCACACGAGCCGGCGCAGCGAGTCGGAGCAGCTCAGGATGGGCTCCTCGACCGTGCGTCCACTAGAGAAGGTCACCCTGCGACCACCGGGAATGAGCTCGGTGTTCACCACGAATCCGGGCACCAGCCGCGTATGCAGCGCGCCGACATCGCGGATCGCATCCCACACCGCTTCCGGCGCCGCCTCGGTCAGAACCTCTTTGGTCATCGAGCCCATCATTCGCCTCCGCACGCAGTGCCGTCAGATTGGGGCTAAACGGGGCGCCCCGCTTGGGAAAAATTGCTAACCTGGCACCGGGCGGCGTTCTGCTCGGCTTCCCAGTGGCACGCAGCTGCTCGGAGCCGCTCAATCGGCTCATCAGAGGACCCGCAGGACTCGGGTATCGCCAGACACGACGCGCAGGCGCTGGTTCCCAGGAGGAGGCGGTCAGCTGAGAAGCTGCGCGCCCTCTACCTGGGCGAGATTGCTCGCCGCCGCCTCGACGACGTCATGATCCTGGGGCGCTCGAGAGTAGAATGATCCTACTGCCGATAGCATGGTGCCCGCGATGAATACAGATGCAACCTCGGCCTCGTACAGTGACGAGCCGGTCAAATATCCGAGCCTGCGGCTCATCGATCTGCGCCAGGAAGCGGCTGCGGTGACGGAGGAGTACCGCAATCAGGTGCTCAATCGGGTCAACGACAGCTGCCTGCGTCTCTCGGTGTTCCAGGGCAAATACCGCTGGCACGTACACCCCCAATCCGACGAGACTTTCGTGGTCCTGGAAGGCGCCATCCTCATCGAGTTCAAGGACCGGCCTTCCATTCGCATCGATCCGCTTCAGGCGGCAACCGTTCCCGCCGGCGTCGTGCACCGCACGATCGGAGTCGGACGCACCGTAAACCTGTGCTTCGAGAAGCTCGCGGCCGAAATGGTGTTCCTGGACGAATGAAGTCAGACGATCGCAACGCAGATCAGATCGTCACCGCCGTTAGGTCGTAGCGACCCGTGCTGCGATGCCGTCGGGCGCAATTTTCACTTCCCGGACTCGGCCAGCAGCTCGACGAGATATTGCTTCCACACCGCGGCGTGGGTATGCGTCCCGTGGCCGTAGGTGCTCAGGGACGCGGGAATCAGAACGTACCTGCCGTGCGGTATCCGGCGGACCAGCCGGCGCGCGATGGCTGACAGCTCCGGCGGATTGATGAAATCGTCCGCGGAGTTGATCCAGATCAGGGGCGCGGTGATGGATCCCAGGCGAGGCTCCGGATTGTAATCGCGCGACGACTCGAGCTGATAGATGACGTCGTTCGCATCCCAGAGCGGCACGAGGGCGGCCACCCGCTCATCGAGGAAAGCGTCGGCCTGCTGCCGCGTGGGCAAGTCCTGCTGCATCTGTTGCGGCGCGGATCCGGCGATGATGAACAGGTACGCCGCGGCCGTCAGGCCTTCGATGGGCTGCCGGACGTAATTGCCCTGGTCCCACGTGGGATCGTCGCGGATCGCCTGCACGGCCATTTCGCGCCAGATGCGATTGCGGCCGGCGATTTCCATGGGCATGCAGGCCAGCGGCAAGAGCGCGTCCATGAATTTGGGATACATCTCCCCCCAGACGAAGGACTGCATGCATCCCATCGAGGTGCCGCCCACGAGCCGCAGGTGATCGACGTGCAGCCCATCGGTCAGCACCCGATGCGTCGCGCGAACCATGTCATCGTACGTGTAGTGGGGAAACTTCATCCGCAGGCCGTCGGACGGCTTGCTCGACTCTCCATGCCCGATCAGATCCGGCAGGATGATGAAGTACTTGTTGATGTCCAGAGGTTGCCCGGGCTCGAACAGCACCTCCGAGAACACCGGATTGAGCAGCGAATGCGCATCCCCGCCGGTGCCGTGAATCAGCAGGACGGCATTGACGGTGTGTCCCGCCGCATCGCGCCGGGGTTTGCCTAGCGTTACGTAATGAAGCCGCAGGTCGGCGAGCGTCTCGCCCGTACCGAAGCGGAAGTCGTGGATGTGATAGACGCCGTCATGGATGGGCCAGTGTGTTGGCGCATAGTGCGGCTTCGGAACCTGTGCGCTGGCGAGGCCCGCCGACGCGGCGAGCAGCACGGCAGCGACGCGCAGCATCCGCTCCATGCGCAACCGCATTCACACGCTCGCGGCGACCGCGGGCGGCGCCGCGGTCTGTCGCCCGATGCGCCGGGCGAGACCATGACCCAGCCCCACCGCGATGAGACCGACGAGCAGATGCGCCACCTGGACCACCCAGTGATCCGAGCCGGGCAGCAGAGTGACCTGCGTCACGCCGAGCGCCGGGACGATGAGGCTCCAGATCAACACGACCAGCGCCATTCCTCTGGTGCCGCGTCCCATCAATCCGATCACGGCGAGAACCCAGAGGCTCACGACGAACAGGGCCCCGAGCGTCATGTGCAGCTGCAGCAGCGAGAGCGCGTGGCCGGTCCAGAAGCAGATTCCGAGCACGACGAGCGCGATGCCGAAGAGGCTGATGCACAAGCGCGCGATGAGAACGATGGACTTCACGGCGGCCTCGCTGGGGCAAGCGGCAACCGGAAATCCGGCGGCGTTGTCGCCCCTGGTTCTTAGTAGGCGGACAGTATAGCCAAATTGACGGCGCGGCCCAGTGGGACCCCATGGGGCCCAATGGGGCCATAGCGGGTAACATGCCGGCATGACGGCTCCGGGAAACGAGCGGCTCACGATCGCGGTCGGCGCGGACCATCGGGTGTCCGGCTTGTTCGACTGCCCGAGCACGCCGCGCGCGGTAGCGGTTCTGGCGCATGGGGCCGGCGCGGGCATGGAGCATCCGTCC
>Ga0335075_10017534_pt1 | contig 10645 bp, 6 predicted proteins | sample Lox_Sample_24_FD_206723 | JGI IMG/M metagenome (GOLD analysis project Ga0335075, IMG submission 206723) | Soil microbial communities from Loxahatchee National Wildlife Refuge, Florida, United States - Lox_Sample_2.4 | ecosystem: Environmental > Terrestrial > Soil > Wetlands | place: USA: Florida... | reverse complement strand
CGGCGGCTCGGTCTAGGCACCATTCCGGGGACAGCTGCTGCATGATGAGCGTCCCCGTTCCCGGGAGATCATCTGGCAGGAAGACAAAATTTATCTGGCCATTGTCGGGATTCGCCATAAGGAATTTGCGCAATCCGCTGTATCCTGTCTGCCGCAGTTCCTTGAATTCCAGGCTGAAGCTCACAATTCTCCGGCCGTGCTCATTGTGTCTCTCTCTGGTCATGCTGAGCCAGCCTGGCTTTCCCGGAGTTGGCGCGAAGGTGAACCGAGGGCCCGTGAGTCCGTCGACCGCGGGAAAGCCTGGCAGATATTCGCAGGCGCCAAGCCGCCGCGCGCCAAATCTCTCAATGTGCCCGAATCCACAGCCTTCCGGAGACCGGACTTCGCCGTCTGAATCGCGCCAGAACTCGGCCCACTCAGCTGTTACCTCGTATTCTTCACCGGCCATTAATCGCGCCTCGCCGGGTCGGTATTCGGCATAGCCAGCGTATCCATCTAAGTGCTCTGCCTTTTTTGTTCTTTTCTGCTCGCTTTACGGTGACCATCGCCTGGTGCTTTGCCACGTGCTTCTCGAGGTACCAGCTCGCGTCAGGCCCCAGCGCTCCGCGGACAATCAGCCCGCCTAGCTGGTCGAAGACGTACTGGTTGTGGGTGATGGAATCTGGGAGCTTTCCGGGTGCGCGATGCGCGAGCGGTTCCAGCTCGCTCACGACCTGGTCGGGGGGGCAGCCGTTTCGGAGCGCTCCGGCCAGGACCTCCGATATCTGCGCGGGGTCGTCGGTATTGCTCACCGTGTGGCCCACGACCGCGAGTTCCGCGGCGCGCGATACGCCCGTCAGAGGCGACGCGCGCAGCGTCTCGCGCTGGCGCGGCGTCGGGGGCGCCACTCGCCACCCGTCAAGCAGCCGCGGCCACGCAGCGAGTCGCTCAGTGATCAGATTGTCCAGTTCGGGGAGGATACCCAGGAATTCAAGCGCCCTGGCCGGGTCGCCAAGATGGTCGGCGATCTGCCGGCGCAGCAACGTTGCCGCCATTCCGGGGCCACTCAGGAGTGGCTTCAGGGCCGACACGTCCGTCGCCGAGCGCGGCTGGCGCACCCCGAAGAGCACGCGAAGCCCTCTCGTCGGCAGGACGTCCATGCTGGCCCGGCGCAGCCAGTCGCCCACCAGGTCCCGCAGGGACGGGTCATGTTCGGCAGCGCCCAGCGCGAGCCGGTCGTACATCCAGCCGGGCAGGCCGCGCTGCTCAGGCTGGGCGGCGACGTCGAGGAGCAGTGGCAGGTAGCCCGGCATCGCGAGCGCCCGCTGGTTCCTTTCCGCAAGCTCGTGATCTTTACCGTCCACGAGCATGCACAGCGGGACGAGCCAGGAGGGTATGTCGTTCGCCGGGCACAGGAAGTTCAGATATTCGCGCAGGCGGGCCCGGCCGCGTTCGGCTTGGTTCCGCAGCAGGGCCAGCGATCGCGGGCTTTCCTCGGTGAACAGGTCCCGGCATTCGGGCGGGTAGCCCAGGTGGTTGATCAGTTCAGCGAATCCAGCGAGCTGGGGGCCATCCCGGTCGTCAATCAGCCCGAAGACTTCCCCTATCAGCGCGCCGCGCAGCCCGTCCGTTGCGTTCTGGCCGTAGTCAGCGGCCAGGCGCCATCCGTCCTGCTCGTGCAGCACCGCGTGCAGGCCCTCCGCGATGGGCCTGAGGGTCTGTTCCGTGCACGCCGGGTTGAGTGCTCGCAACTGCGCGGCGCGTACCGGGTGGCCGCGATCGTGGACCAGGCCCCTCCAGAGGGCGATCTTGACCTCTTCGGGACTGTCAGCGGCGAACCGCTTGCGGTCCAGGTTGCGCCGGAGGAAATTGAGGTTCTGCGGGAACGCCACCACGCTTTCGACCGCCGCCGGGACGGCCGCCACGCTGTCGAAGCAGGCTTTTATCACCTCGGCCGGCTGGTCCAGATCGAGCGGGGAGATCGACTGGGCCAGCTGCCGGACGACGTCCTCCTGCGGCTGACCGCCTAGAACCCGGGCGCCTTCCAAGCCTCGCCTGAGCACGCTCAGGTACTCCCGCGCATAGGGGTCGGACGGCTCACCCGCCCGGGCCTGCCAGGGCAACTCGAACATGCCGCCGGGTGACTGGTCGCCGAAGAACAGCCGAATCGCGTGCATGCCGCTGCTCTTGGCGTAGGTAGCGGCGGACAGGCTGGCACGCGCGCCAAAGGGAAGCAGCGCCGCGATGGCGTCGAGGCAAGACAGCCGTTCGGCGACGGGAAGCTGCCCGGCTCCGGTGATCACGACCCGGCCCGCCAGCAGGGCAGCGGCCCCGGTTGCGAGCCATTCGAAGTCAAAGCGGGCCGCATCCGCCAGCAGTGCGGGCCAGCCGCTGGGGATAATCGGCAGCTCGGCATGCTCGTCCGCCGTCGGCGGGATCGCCGCGAGCGTCATGGCCTGGGCCAGGTCGGAATAGCTGACCAGGGCCCGATCCGCGGGAAGCGTGGCGGCCTGGCCAGTGATGTCAGTGAAGAGCGTGCCGAAATACCGGATTTGGATGGTCGGCCGGTTGGCCGCGTCGCGGACAGCCGCGGGTTCCAGGGAGCTGAATGACAGGATCTCCCCCCCGTCCATTGCTGTCGGCCCCGGCGCGAAGGTGTAGTAGGGCAGCGGGGGCGGATCGCGGCGGTCAGGGGGGGTGCCTGGCAGGTAGCGCTTGATCTCCTGCTCGTAGAAGGAGAGCTGGTTATTAAATGCGTGAAGCACGCGATAGTCACCGCTATCGCCCTGTTGCTTGCCGAAGACCGACCACAGCGCGTTGATCGTCCGGCTTGGCGGCGGGTCGGGCCTGGTCACGGCGCGGCTGTCCCTGGGCGAGCCTGCCTGATCTTGATGACCAGGTCAACCAGCGGTTCCAGCACGTTGATCGGATGCAGTGGCCCGCGGATGCCGTCGACCATGTCCCCGTTCTCGTCCCTGACCGTGCCGAGGTTGGAGCAATCGGCCAGATCGACGATTCCGTGGTCGGCTTCGTAGAAGCCGACCGCCGAGGTCGCGTAGTAGCTGACCCGACTGCCGATGAACTTGTCGGCCAGGGCAGACCGGACTAGGTCGACCCCTGCGTTGCGGTGCTGATCGCATATCCAGTTGAAGAACGCACGGCTGTTCTCCCGGGTGACCCGAGGTGCCCGCGGCCGGTTCTTGTCCACGATCGCGAACGTCTCCTTCAGTGCGGGCCGGTATACGCCGGGATGATCGAACTTGGTCACGCACGCTGCCACGTAGTGATGGAGCCTGCCCTTAATCAAGTCGTTGCGATTGTTGAACATCAAGCTGTCCAGCATGTCGTGGAAGAACTCCACCGTGGTCGAGTCGTCCTCGTCGGCGTCGCGACGCGGATCGTGCAGGTACAAGATCGCGTCGGCCTTGGCGAGGTGCTCGACTACCTGGTCACGGTCAGTTGCCGTATTCGTCGGGTCGAACGTGCCACCAGGCAGGTCCTGCAGGTGCAAGGTGAAGTTGATGTCAGTGATCCGGCGATTCCAGCGAGGGCCGCGCAGGATCTTGGGCACATCAGCGGGACCGTGCCGCATGCCGTAGCTGGTATTGGACAGGTCCCCATGGAACGTCCACGACATGGGAGCCTCGATATCCACGTTGGCCTTGGGGAACTGGCGCTTTGATTCCAGGCTGTTGGTCAGGTCTTTCTGGAATTGGCGCGCTCTGTCATCGTTGGCGGTGATCGCCCACGTGCCGAAATCCTGGGGCCGATGCTGCGCGATAAACAAAGCGCCAAGGAAGGTCGTCTTCCCGGCGAACGGAGGTCCCCAAAAGAAGATCTTCGGCTCGGAGTCATTCGGCCAGCTCAGGGTCAGGCCGCTCGCGGCCGACGGGGACCCGGCAGCCGGCGGGCTCGATGGGTAGTTCACCTGGGGGCCAGGCACGGAAGCAGCCACGATTGTCCTTAACGGGAAGAGATAACAGGGAAGGGGACAGAGCAGGCGGACCGCGATTCGGGAGCGAGCTTGTCGGCGGCGATCTCCGCCGCGTTGAATTCGTCCGAGTCGACGACGTCCCAGCCACGTCCCTCGAACTCGGCCCAGACCCGGGCCGCCCGGCGGCGCGCCTCCCGGCTGGCCATGGTGTTTTCGGCAGACTGAGCCCGCACTAGCATGACGGTGCGGCCGATCCAGCCGTCTGCGCCGGCCAGCGCCGAACGCCAGTCCAGCTTGTTCGGGCATGGCCGAACGGCCGCATCGTCTTCCAGGTCATCGGGTGCGTGCGGGGCGCGCGTCGCCGTGACAAGCAGCGCCCGGTCACCATCGCTCCAGCCGCGCAACTTCGCTACGCCGTGGAGGGCGTCTTCCAGGGCGGCCGCATACGGGTAGCGGACCGGGCCGTCATGCTCGACCAGGTCGCGCAGGTCACTGAAGACCTCGCCGACGGGCTTGAACGGCCGGATCCGCGGCGGTTCGTCAGCCTTGTTCGGACCGCTTCGCGACTGCAGGTCATGATCCCAGTAGAGGATGACCGCGACCTGGACCGGGCCCGACGACCTGCTCTGCTCGACCCGTTCTACCACCTCGATCGTCGCCTCGACCCGGGCGTCGCTTTCCGGGCCGCCCAACTCGACCGCCACGACCACGTCCAAGGGCACGCCCTGCTGGCAGCGATCGAAGCGCTCAAGCAGTTCGGCCCAGGTCGCCGTGGAGGGCCGGATTACCCCGGGATCCACCGTGATCTCTACCTGGTTCGGGCTGATCAGCTGAAAGGTGAGCAGGACCGACTCGTCCGCGGCGATGTCCAGCTCCATGACCTGGATCAGCGTCCAGTCCTCGCGCCGGTCTCCGGTGAGCGCTACCACCGGGATCGCCAGGCGGACGGGTTCTCCGGCCGTGGTTCCCGGCGGGGCGGACACCCGCACCTGCGGGGCAGGCGTGGACGGGCCGCTGCCGGCGGCGAACAGGGTCTGCGTGCGAGTGCTGAACCGGCCAGGTACCGGCATTGGCTGGGCGAGCACCAGCGCGTAGTCCTGCGACAATGGTGCGGCATCGCCCACTGGATCAACCACCTCGTCAATTGATGTGTTTTCGGCCACTACGGTGATTTCTTCGTCTTGCTCCGATACCTTTTCCACCTGCGGCGTGGCCTGCTCGCGAAATCGTTGGCGCGCCTTGGCCAGCTCGGCGTCCAGCGCCTTCTGCGCCCCCGGCCCGGCCCGCCCGAGTACCAGCTCACCGACGAGTTCCCAGCCGCAGGTTTCGCAGGTCCGCAGCCTGGAGGCCGTCGCACAGACGGGGCAGGCGGCAGGAAGCTCAAGCGGGCTCGTCAGCAGCGGCGGGGCATCGCTCATGGCGCCAGGTCCCGGTACTTGGCGGGTATATCCTCCGGCAGCAATGGCTGTTTAACCGCCGCCTCCAGGCCCATAGTCCCGGAGAGGCGATCGACCCGGGACGCCCAATGCTCGTCAATCGCCTGCGCCAGATTGCGCATTTCTCCCGCGTTACCGAAGCTGGCCTCATCCCGTTTCGCGTAAAGTGCTTCCACGATTCGGCGCAGGAGCTTCATCATCGCCGGATCTATGGTATGTCCTTTCGCTGCGAGAAAGCCAACCAGGATCTCAAACAGTTGACCCGGCGGGTAGTCGAGAAACTCGATCACATTCTGGTCCGGGAAGCGGCGGCGCAGGCCGGGGTTGGCGGCGACGAAGTCGCGCATCTTTCCCGTATAGCCGGCGGCAATCACCAAGAGCCGGTCACGATCGTTTTCCATGCGGGTCAGAATGAGGTCCAGGGCCTCACCGGCGAAGCCGCCCCTGTCTCTTTCTGTCAGCCGGTAAGCCTCATCCAAGAAAAGGACCCCGTCCAGCGCGCTATCGATTACCTCGCTGGTCTTGATCGCGGTCTGCCCGACGTACCCCGCGATGAGGTCGCTGGTGTCCACCTCGACGAGATGACCGCGCCGCAGCAGCCCTATCTCCTGGTAAAGCTGCCCGACTATCCTTGCCACGGTGGTCTTGCCGGTGCCAGGGTTCCCGCTGAAGATCATGTGGTTGGAGCGATCCTCGCCGGTATTCATCCCCGCTTTCGCGCGTTCGGCCTGGACTCTCGCATAGGCCCGGAGCCTGGTGATATGAGATTTGACGTTTTCCAGCCCGACCAGCGCGTCTAGTTGCTCCTGAGCCGTGGACGTGCTCTTCACCGAAGATCTCATGAGCCGGTCCGCGGAAAGCTCTGTACCAGTTCCCAGGGCGGCCATCTTAGCTAGCCAGGTGCTGGCCAGCGTGGGCTCGCTGCCATCCATCTTGCCTGGCAGCTTCTGATATTCAGGCCAGTTCCGCACCGTGAGCCCATGCCGGACCCTGGCCAGGTCAAGCAACCGCTCAAGCTCTGCCGGTCCCGGCATTGATACGAAGCCGCCGGCGCTATTCGGCTGATTTCCGGCACGTCGGCGTACATACTCGGCGAAAGTGTTGAACAGGCGGAGGTCGGTCACCTGCTCGACCACTCTGTCCATCGTGTCGACGGTGAATACGAAGATACAGATATTGCGGTTGGTGCCCGCTCGGCCTTGCACCCAGTTGCCGATCCGGTCGGCCAGCTGGTCCCTTGGCGTCATGTGGGCGAGATAATCTTCCGCCCGCTCGATGACGACAGCCGTCGGTATCCTGTCCTGCTTCAAGTAGGCATCGAGAGTCTGCAGCCCGTATGAGGGGAGGATGGATCCGCCGCCCGAGGGTGCGCCGGCATTCGCCCTCGCCTCGGCCGAGAACTGGACCCGGTCGCCCTGCGGCCCCGTAATCTGCGTCATCCGGCCCCGCCCGGCCCGGGCCCTGGCACCCGTCACGGACAGGGCCCGTGATTCCTCATCAAGGAAATAGAGCGGTTCGCTGAACGAGCTGAAGGCGATCCGGGTGAACCCGGCCGCCTTGAGCAGGTGCCACAGGGCGCCGTTACAGTCCCGCTGCTGGTAGTCGGTGCAGACGAAGCTATCGCCGGTGCCCGGCCCGTACAGCACGAGCACGGGCTCACCGGAGTCGAGGCGGAGCGCGCTGGCGAGCCGTTCCACCGTGGGGGCCGTCATTGAACCGCGCCCGGTGACGGGATCTGCGCCGTGGTCGGGGTGGTGCGGATCCGCTCGATGTCGGTAACCGCGGGGTCAGGCACTCCCGCCTCCTGCGGGTCGTGCACCTGTACGCCCTCCTGGCGGAGCCGTTCGGCCAGGGCCCGGGCGCGTTCCCAGCGGATGAGCTCATTGCCAGTGAAATTGTCGAATGAATCGATATCAAGCTCGCAGCCTGGCGGGTCCCCGGGGACCGGGGCGACCCGCACCACGATCTCGCTACCGTCGGCGTGCTGGACTTTGGCGACCACCATGGCACGGTAGTCATCGCCGGCGTAGGTGTAATCCTCGAGCCCGTAGCCATTCTCCTCAAGGACCCGAACGACGGTCTGGAGTATGTTGGCCCGGACTTGGGAGGCAAGTTGCTGTGCCCCGGCCTCCTGCGTGATCTCGCTCAACTGCTTTTCCAGCTGAGGGGCCCGAACTTCGACTATTTCCCGCAGCTCCGAGGTGGACAGCGGGTTACGCTCATCGGAGACCCGGCTGAGCAGAGTGTCGATCTGCGTTTCCAGCCGACCGAGCTTGCCGTTGCTCCACCAGTCGACATCCAGTGGCGATTCATTCTCGCTGCCGTCCTGGTTCACGCCATTGCGCTGACGGTTCTGCTCTACCAGGCCGGAGACAATTTTGAGGCCCTCGACCGCGTTCGCGCGCAGGGCCTGCCATTCATTTTGCCGGAGTTCTAGGTCAGCCCGCAGCTCGCTTAGCTGAAGATAGGTCTCCTGGGCGGCGGAGATAGCCGCCTCGGACAGGCCGCTGGCCACATTGGCCGCGGCCAATTCCAGTCGCTGATCCAGTCGCTGCAGTTCGCCGGGCGCGAACTGCTCGTGCGCCAGCCGGCCGCGTATGTGGTCCCCGACCGCCGTTGCCGCGGTCAGCCATTCCTGCGCCACCTGGGCGGCGCGTGCCTGGTCAGACAGCAGGTTGTTCAGCCCTTCCCGCAGGTGCGCGACCTGGCGTGCCCGTTCCGCTCGCTCAAGTGCCAGGCCTTGCTCGGTCTGCGCCCGTTCCTCCGCAATGAGAGCCTGGGTAGTTTGCCGGAGTTCCGCGGCGGTCGTGTCGATCTGGCGTGCCCGTTCTTCTCGCTCAAGTGCCAGGCCTTGCTCGGTCTGTGCCCGTTCTTCCGCAATGAGAGCCTGGGTAGTTTGCCGGAGTTCCGTAGCGGTCGTGTCGATGCGCGCGAGGAGGGCGGCTCGTTGCTCAGCCATCCGCTTGGCTTGCGCGGTGAGCCGTTCCGACGTGCGACGCTCCAGTTCGCGCACGTCGCTGTTCACACCTGCCAGCGCCTGGTCGAATTCCCGCTGGCGATTTTGCACCGCGGAGATATTTTGTTCCAGGTCGTGCTGTGTGGCCTGGCGAACATCATCCAAGAGCCCTGGAAGGTTCTGGTTGAGCTCACGCAGTTTGCTGGCGGCAGCCTGCAGCCGCACCCATTCGTCTTCGTCGACTACGATACGCTTACCGCGACTCATGAAACTATTTCCCTTCCATCGTGAAAAGGAATCCGCCATTCCTGTTCCGTTGCCATGTCAATCGAGTCAAGCAGACCGTTTGGCGGAATGCCGATGATCGTCAGCTCGCTAGCCGAGATTGCCACTTCAACCGTTCTGGGCCGGTTCTCGAAATCGTAATCCTCGGGCCGGATCCGATCAGACAGGTGATGAACGCGCTGGTTAGTGCTGCCGCGCAGCCCGCGCCCGTTGTTGAAAGCCGCCACATACCGGCCGTCAATGAGAACGTCAACCTCGGCCAGTAGTTCCGGCACTCCCGGCGCGGGGGGATGGTTGCGGAGTCGCTCCAGGCGGTAGCCGGTGAAGCAGATGAGCGTCAGTTCACGTTCGGCGCGAGCGAGTGCGGCGGTGCGCGCTAGCCCGGCCGCCTGCCTCATTGGTTCCCCTCCCGAGAACACGAGACCGTCGATTCTGGGGTCTGCGAGAAGGCTTGCCGCGAGCTCCGCCGCGGACATGGCCGTAGCCGGATGATCTGGTATCCACTCTGGCGCGATGCACTCCTGGCAGTCGAATGGGCAGCCCTGCACCCATACCGCGGCCCGTAGCCCCGGTCCAAGGTGGGCCGTAGCGTGGGTGATGGCGGCGACGTTTACCGTTGCCATACTCGACGGCATCGCGTGACCCCCGTCAACTTCCCACGTCGATTGACGCCATGGCCCTGCCGATCTGCTCAGTCGTGAGGTCATACTTCAGTGCGGCAGCGCGGGCCGCTTGCTCTGCTTCCGCTGCATCGGCCTGGCGGTCCATGGCGGTCAATATGGCCGCCCGGCTTCGGATCACCAGGACTAGCCCGATGGCATGCGCGGACGGATCAGCGCGCACCAGTCGATGGCTGAGCGCTTCAGCCTCATTGGCCGCGTTCAGCGCCGCGATGGTGTCGCCGGCCCGCAGCAGGTGCGATGCGTGCACAGCCAGCGCACGCTGCAGGCCAGGCTGGTCTTCCTTATCGCGACGGTAGATCTTGATGCCGTCCCGGCCGTCCGTCAGGGCCCCCGCCAGGTCGCCGCGGCCGGCGTAGGCTTCGGCCCGGCGCACGTGCCACGACGCGAGCGGACTCGAATACTGCCCCGGGCTCTCCGCCGCCCGCCGGGCGTAGAACTCGATCAGTTCCCCGATGTGGGACAGGGCCGCGTCCCATTCGCGCAGGTCCAGCTCAGCAGACGCCAGCGCGGTCAGGACCTCCAGTGCCGGCGCCTGGTACAGGGGCGCGGTCTCGGCCAGGTGGCGATAGCTCGCCAAGGCGCGGGCAAGCGGCTCGCGGGCGTCCGCCCCGGCCTGGCGCAGTGCCTCACCATGCAGGTACCGAGCGCGGGCAGCGAGTTCCGGGTGCTCATCCGCGACCTGGTCGGCCAAGGCGACCGCCCGGGCGGCATCCCGGACCGCTTCGTCAGCACGGCCGAGGTCTAGCTGGATCTGCGCCAGCTCGAACAGCGGGATGACCAGCGCCAGCGACGCCCCCTCGGTCAATCCCGCGGATTCCGTCTCGATCATGGACGCGAGCGAGGCCGCCGCCTCGTTCGGCTGGTGCCCGGCAACGTGCAGTCGTGCCAGGTCCACCAGGGTCTTAGTGAGAAGCTCAGGATCCCGCCCGAGCAGCACTTCCGGGCGGTCCCGGTGCCGCGCGTACAACTGGCGGAGCAGGGATACCGCTTCCTCGTCCTGGCCGAGCTGGTGCAGCGCGTCGGACTGACGGGACATGGCGCGAAGCAGCATCCCCTCGAATGATTCAGCCCCGGTCTCCACCATCTCCCTGGCCAACTCGCCCGCCCGCGTATATGCCCGCAGCCCCGCGGTCGGATGGCCCAAGCGAGATTCCGTGTCGCCCAGCGTGACCAGATACCAGACGAGCGGCCGGGCATGCGCTGGGGTGCGGTCGTTTTCAAACAGGCGTTCCTGATGCTGGACGGCGAGCTCGGTCAGATCTCGCGCCTCCTCGTACTGCTCATCAGCGGTAAGCCATTCCGCCAAGCTGGTCATGACCTCAGGCCAGAGCAAGATGTCGTCAAGGGCCCCGGCGGCATGCCCCTCTGCGAA
>Ga0335075_10017531_pt1 | contig 10646 bp, 4 predicted proteins | sample Lox_Sample_24_FD_206723 | JGI IMG/M metagenome (GOLD analysis project Ga0335075, IMG submission 206723) | Soil microbial communities from Loxahatchee National Wildlife Refuge, Florida, United States - Lox_Sample_2.4 | ecosystem: Environmental > Terrestrial > Soil > Wetlands | place: USA: Florida... | reverse complement strand
TTGGAAGTAGCCAAACTGACGCAGGAGATCATCGACGCGTTCGCGGAAAAAGGCGCCTATCTCACGTACAACATCGATGCAGAGGACAAGATCGTACCGGAAGGCAGCGCGTTTATAACGGTAGTGACTCCCAATCAGGCCTGGCGAGTCACGGACCCGAACCAGAACAACATCTGGGACGTGCTGAAGCAGAACGGCGTGCTGGAGACTTACAAATTAATAAACGATGTCCGCGTTGACGTTGTCGGCAGGAACCAGCGATGGGTGATATATGACCTGAACGCCGCTAACGCATATCTGGTCCTGGCCGATCCTGCCAAGAAGAGCGACCTCGACATCTACGACTATCTCTCTTACATGCCGCTGCACGACTCCCAAGGCATGACTTACGTGGACATGGCGATAGAAGCGAAGGGTTACATCTATGTGCTATCCCACAAAGACACTGGCGGGGTTATCAACAACACCGATTACGCCCTCGACATTTATAATCCCGATGGGTCTTTCCTTGTCCGGTGTCCCGACCCGAAGCTGCATACGTCCGGAAACATGCAGTATGTCAGCGCGGCGCGCATCGCGCTGGATGTGTTTCGGAACCTGTTCACGCTGAATTACTCGACATTCGCCGGACCGGGGGGCCGTACAGAGCCATCCATCAGCCAATGGATGCCCACCCCGCCTCTATTCGATGTCGACAACAACAAATCGAACTTCGACGTGTTCAAGAACGGAGACATGGCGAAAATACGAACTATATTTGCCGACCACAAGATCACGCTATCGGGGGCCGCTACCATCACGACGCTATCCCCCGAAGGTCATTGGTCTATCGTCGACGGCCAAAACCGATACGACGTTATCGCGAGCGTAGATAAGATCTATGTCTACGACATTTCCGCCTGATTGCTGACAAGTCATGGCTATTCATACCGCGGAAGCCGTGCTCGATGCGCTCGGTATAGAGCGTTCCGCCTGCCGCGGCTCGCTTCGCCTCCAGGGGTCTGCGGGCTGCCTCTCGACGAAGGCCGGCCGCAACTCGCTGGCGCAGCCGCACCGCATTCAGATCGATAGTTTGGAGAAGTTGCGATCGCTGGTTGGGGGCGCCGCACGCGCCGGCTTTCCGGAAGACCTGGACGCAGAAAATCAACTCCGGCAGGCGCTGTTCGCTCACATAGTAGGCGCCCAACACGATGTCTCGACTTACGGCAGCCAGTTGGCGGAGCGCTATCTGCCCTTGTCGGTTATCGTCTATACCGGCGACGATATCGAGATCAAAAAAGGCGAGGTCCTCGATATCGAGCCGGATGGCCACGATCCCGTGGTTGTAAATTATCGGATCGTCAAGTTAGAGGAAGGCGGCCAGATCCGCTGCCACGCTCCGGTCCTCATGACGGTTGAGAAATTCATAAAGAAGAAATCGTTCGGAAGCGAGTAGCAACACAGTCAGAGCAAATCCCAGGAAGGAGAACGAATTTGCCAGAGAGTTTCTACGAGGACGCAATAGCAAAGCTGCGCAAGCGAGTACCCCAACGGAAAGCGGCTCGGTCTCTAAGCACGGGCGATTTCCCCGGACCCATGATCCTTTCGCGCGACAGGAACGAGTCTGCCGTGGAACCCGTGTTCATCGAGCTGAAGGACATCGATGAAGCCAAAGATCTCGGGGGCTTTCCCAATAGCGAGTTCGAAAGCGGGAAGCTGGACATCGATCTCCTGCCCATCCCGCAAGCATTCTCGCGCGAAGTCACCCCGAACCCGCAACCGTTTTCACAACCGATCTGCCAGGCCATGCAGGCCTATATCTACGGAGACTCCAAGTTCGTCAAGTCTTACCGCGACGTTCTGAATCAACTGCGTTTTCCACTTACGCTTACGGTTCACGAAGGCGAAGATATCGTTGTTAAGAAAGATCATCCGTTGATCATCAAAGACAACGGCCACGGCGAGCCCTTTGCAGTCGTCTATCGCAAGATAACGGTGGAACCCGGAGGTCAAATCATCTGGCAGGGCGCAACCGGCTCGCTCATCGCCAAAGAGATGATCTACCAGCAGCCCACGGCGGGAGTGGATCTCGCGGGTCTGCTGAAGACCGCCGCCGCCGACGGCCAGAACTTCGTGAGCGTTGGCGCCCCCGGCGGTGACGGCTCCGACGGCACCACCCCCAACGACCCGGGAACGGACGGCACAGACGCGGTTGTGGGAAAAGACAATAAGAATTCCTGTGCGCGACAGCCCGTCGATGGTACGGAAGGTAAACCTGGGCCGGATGGCAGTGATGCGGAGGACGGAGAAGCTGGCGGCGACGGCAATGAGGTGAATGTCACGATAGACAACATCTCCGGCATTATTTATGTCGGCAGCGGAGGGGGCAAGGGCGGTAAGGGCGGAAAAGGCGGAGACGGGAAAAACGGCGGCCGTGGCGGTAACGGCGTGGACAAGACCAGCCATTGCGACGGGAAGAGCGGCAAAAAAGGCGGCAAAGGAGGAAAGGCCGGGAAGGGCGGAAAGGGCGGCGACGGGGGTGATGGGAAAAACGTCTACTTCACCTACAAGGCTGGTTCTCCAAATTTCATCCTCACGCAGGCTACCGGAACCGGCGGTACGGGCGGCTCCGCGGGTTCTCCCGGATCCGGAGGGAAAGGCGGCACTCACGGCGGAGATGCAGGCGATAACGGAGACAAAGCCGATGGCGGTAAGACCGGAGCTACCGGGCTTCCGGGTCAAGTATTCATCAACGGTAAGGCTTTGTCATAACGATGCCCGATCCAGATATCTTGATTCGCGGCGCCGACGGTACAGACGGCGGGAAAGGCGACGACGCTCCCAATGCCGCCGAGCCTCTTGACCCGAATGGGAAAGACGGCACTTACGACAAAGATAAAACGCCGGAATGCGTCAGCGCCGAAAACGGTAAAGATGGGCTGAATGCATCTGAGAACGGCGGACGCGGCGAGGATGGATTTCCAGGGCAAAGCGCGTTCGAGTTCATCCTGCAATGCGGCTCCTTCGAATTGGAGGCGCCGCTGGTTATCGCGAGCGCCGGGGGAAAAGGCGGCAACGCCGGCCCAGGCGGACGAGGCGGGAACGGCAGTAACGGCGGCAATGCCGGACAGCAGGCGAAAAAATGCAGTTCGCTACCGTTGATGCGCGGCGGCGTGGGAGGTAACGGCAGCAATGGCGGGGACGCGGGAATCGCAGCCTCCGGCGGGAATGGCGGGGCCATTGCTGTGTTCTACAGCGAGTCTAACCTCGGCGTTCCAGTGGTGGCTTCGAGCGTCGGCGCGGCGGGAGGCACGGGGGCCAAAGGAGGCGGCGAGGGTTCCGGCGGTGAAGGCGGTCTGAACGGCTCCGATCCGGACCAACAGCGCACGCGCGCCGCCGACGGGACCGGTGGCCGTCCCGGCAACGGTAGTAAGGGCGGCAAAGGCGGACACGGCGGCCCAATCGAGATCCGCAAAGAGGACTAGCCGTGAATCCGATGCCTTTTGCAGGGAAATGGAGCCTCACCAACGGAGGTCTCTCGGTCACATTGAAGGACTCGGGCACGGGCGAACTCGACCTGCAGCCTACACAGAAGAACGCCTTCAACCAACAGCTTAATTCCTACGGCGATCCGCAATCCAAGCTGTGGTTGCAGGCTGGAAACTGGAAGTATGTGGTGTTTTCCGAGCCGGGATACTTTGCGTCCGCGCAGCGCTCCGGCGTCCTTGCCGAATTCGTGCTGGAGCCTATCTCCGGCGAGCAGTTCCGGATTGTGCAGAAAACCGACGCGGGCGATTTCTACTGCTCCGCAAACGGATCGAAGCTCGAACGCATTCCGAAAGCGGGCTCGCCCCCGGCCTCCACGGTTTTCGTGCGGAATCAGATTTCGCCTGGGCTGGCGCAACTCAAATTCGGAGCCATGGGACGGAATTTGCGCGGCGTGGATTTTACCGGAGACGATCTTACCGACTTCGTATTCAGCGGAAGCGATCTCTCGTATGCCATCTTGAGAGGCACGTTAAAATCGGCCACGTTTCAAGGCTGCACTGTGGAATCTGCCGACTTCACAGGAGTTGACCTCGACAATGTCACGCTTACGGGCATCAAGGGCGAGCGCCCGATTTTCGATCGAGTCATATTGCATCGCAGCACCGATCTGAGCGGCGCCCAGATTGCGAAAGCGAGTTTCGTCGCGGCCCGAAGCGCCGGTGAAAATGTTGGCGATGGCCCGACCATGAACGCAATGCGCGCCGACGAGTCCATTTTCAACGAAGCCAGAATCACGGGCGCTGTGTGCAACGGAAGCTATTACCGCGATTCCCAATGGATCAACGCGACTCTCATCAATTCGCAGGCCGGTTCCGCGCACTTCGAGGGCGCCTCCATGGAGCGAGTCGATTGTAACGGTGCGGCGCTGCAAGCCAGCTTCTTCGACGGCGCTCAGATGGTGTACGCCGACTTCACGTCCGCCGATATCACCAATTCTTCCTTCAAACTCGCCAATCTTACGAATGCGAAGTTGTCGAAGGTGAATGGACACACGGGCATCCAAATTCAGGGCGCGCAACTGATCGGCGCAAATCTCAACGGGCTCGATCTCACCTCCGCCGGCCTCGATAAAGATACGGTGTTTCTCGCGGCGCAGATGGAGGGCGTGAATCTCACCGGTCACAAACTCGACAGCGTGAACTTCGTTCGCGCCTACATGAAGGGCGCCAAGCTCGACAAGACATCCATGGAGCATGCCGTTCTGGTGGGCGCGAACATGAGCCTGGCGTCGTGTACGGGCAATGTCTCCTTCGTTGGAGCCGACCTGTCGAATTGCAGCATGGAGGGCATCAATCTTAACGGCGCGCAAATGGGGGCAAAACAGGCCGTGGGCGTTCTCGACACTGCTGCTCTGAACGCGCTCAACCAGGGGCAAATGCCGATGGAGTTGCACCGCTTGTTTCTGGCCCGGCGGCTCGAACCCAGCGCGATGCCCGCGGTCACAATCCGGGAACCGGGAAAGTACTGGATTGTCGAGGACGCCGGCAGCGAGTTTCATCTGGAGGCCGCGCGAGAAGCCATTCAAGTGAGCCAGGTAGGAGGCGTTCCGGCCGCGGTACTCTCCAACGCTTATATGCCCAACGCCGACCTCAGCGGAGCCAATCTCTACGCCGTCGACATGTCGGGCGCCCATTGGTACGGCAGCAAAGCCCGGGCCGACAACGCCAACATGGAGCTCATCAATTTCTCCAACGCCAACCTGGCGACGATGAACCTGACGCAGGCGAAAATGTATGGGGCAAATCTCAGCTTCGCCATAGTCGCCGGAACGAATTTTACGGGCGCCAAGCTCACGCCCACAACGCAATTGCGCTCCGCCTCGCTCGCCTTCGCCTCCATGCAGGGCGCCACCTTCACCGCTGCCCAAATCGGTGGCGCCAACCTCACCAACGCCGCCGTCTCGCTCGAATTCGATGCTCCCTTGAAGTTCATTGGCGTTCCCTTATTCCCGGTCCCGGTAACGTTCGTTGCATCGCTTGATAAGAAGAGAATCGATGACGATCTGAACGACCTTTTCAAGGACAACGGATACCCGCTGATCGACGCCGCCACGGTTGTCGTGGATGCAAAAGGCTCGCAGTGGAGCATTATCAATTACGAGTCCGGATCCACTACGCTTCAGGCCGGATATAGCAACTTCATTCTGTGGAAACGCGACCACAACGGAGTGGAAGAGGTTGCCGTGTTTGGCGGATCTCCCGTGTTCGTCATTCGCACCGCCGCCAACAACGAACAGGAGCAGGGCTCCATCGCGTTCGGGCCCAACAAGGACCTGTTAGCCGCCATCGACGACGTCACCACCACGCCCAGCGGCATGAAGTACGCCATGCGCAACAAAGGCGTTACTCTCGAAGAACTGATGACGGGTGGATTACCCCCGCGTCCTCCGAAATGCATCCCGTCGCCCGATCGATGGTGTTAGCCGGCCGAGCCAAAGTTTCCGACCCAATCGCGATCGTAGGCATGGGCTGCCGGCTTCCCGGCGGCGTGTCGTCGCCCGCCGACTTCTGGCAGCTTCTGGTAGGCGCACGCGATGCAATTGTCCCCATCCCTGCCGAGCGCTGGAACGGCGGCGCGTACTTCTCCGCAACCCGCTCGCATCCGGGCAAGGTGATCCATCGGCAAGGCGGCTTCCTCGAAGGCATAGACCTCTTCGAACCACGCTTTTTCGGAATTTCGGAAGCGGAGGCGCCGTACATCGACCCACAACACCGCCTGCTTCTCGAAGTCACCTGGGAAGCTTTCGAACGCGCCGGCTTGATCCTGGATGAATGCCGCGGCTCACCCGTCGGCGTCTTCATCGGTTGCTTCAGCGCCGACTACCTGCACATGCAGTTCGCCGACCCCTACGATCTGGGACCTTTCACGGCAACCGGAGCGCTGGCGACGATGGCCGCCGCCCGCATCTCGCACACGTTCGATTTTCGCGGCCCGGCGATGACCGTGGACACGGCATGTTCCTCCTCTCTCCATTGCGTACACCTGGCCTGCGAGAGCCTGCGGGCCGGCGATTCCGATATCGCGGTCGCAGGCGGAAGTCAGTTGATGTTGATTCCGGAGTTCAACATTGCCGAGACCAAAGCGGGCTTCCTTTCGTCCGACTCACAGTGCCGCTCCTTCGACGCCGACGCGCGCGGGTATGTGCGTAGCGAGGGCGTCGGAGTTGTAGTTCTGAAGCGATTGGCAGATGCCATCGCAGCCGGCGATCCGGTTCAAGCCGTCATTCTCGGAAGCGCCGTGAACCAGGACGGCCGCACGCCTTCGATCGCGCAACCCCGGTCCGAAGCGCAACAGCACGTGATGCGGCGGGCGTGTCAACGCGCCGGCATCGCCCCTGAACAGGTTTGCTACGTCGAAGCGCACGGGACCGGCACTTCCGCCGGAGATCGCGCTGAAGCCGAAGCGATAGGAACTGTCTTCCGCCTGGAAACCGGCAACTCCACTCCCGTGCTAGTCGGTTCGTGCAAATCGAATATCGGCCATACCGAAGCCGCGGCTGGAATTGCCGGACTCATCAAGACTAGTCTCTGTGTGCAGCACGGCGCCGCGCCTCCCAACCTGCATTTTGAAAACCCCAATCCGGCAATTGGGTTCGAGTATCTTCGTATCCGGGTTCCGCGCTCTCTGGAGCAATTGCCGGATACCGCCATCGCTTGCGTCAACTCGTTTGGCTTCGGGGGTTCGAATGCCGCGGTTGTCCTTTCGGCGCATCGGAAGACCGCGCCGCCGACGCCCCACGCGCCTGAACGATCGAGCTTCATCCTTCCCGTTTCCGCGCAATCTGCCGCAAGCCTGGCCGCGTCGCTCGCCACACTCGAACATTGGGTGCCCCAGGGCCTCAATCTGTCGGATCTGTGTTACACCGCCGCAGTCCGCCGTTCTCACCATGAGGTCCGCCGCACGCTGGTCTTCAGTGATGAAACCACACTTCGCGAGAGTATCCGGTCGGCGCTTCAGGACGGTTGCGAATCGTTGAGCGTAGACGCGTCTGCTCCCGGCGTAGTCTGGGTGTTTTCGGGGGCAGGGAACCAGCGCTACCAAACCGGACTGCGCCTGTTCCAGGCAGAGCCCGTGTTCAGGCAAATGCTGGAACAGTGCGACGCAGTCTACCACAGGCTTGCAGGATTTTCGTTGATCGACGTAATGCGATCGGGGGCCGCCGGCGAATTCATTCAGGAAGCGTGGCTCGCGCACCCGGTCACGGTCTCGATCCAACTTGGTCTTGCCGCGTTATACCGTTCCTGGGGCGTGGAACCGGCGGCGATCGTCGGTCACAGCCTGGGCGAGAATGCTGCTTTTTGCGTGGCAGGCGTCTACGACCTTGAACACTCACTCGAAATCGCGTTCCATCGCTGCGAGTGTCTCAAGCCGCTGCATGGTACCGGCGGACTTCTCGCGGTTGCCGCGGATCGGCCGACGATTGCTGCGGCGTTAGGGTCTTCAGTCCAGGATTGCTCGGTCGCGGCCGAAAACGGGCCCGCATCGCTCACGTTGTCGCTGCGTCATCCCGACCTGGAGAGCGTTCGCCAGCAGCTTGAGCAATCCCAGATTCGTTGCCATCTGTTGAGCGAATCCTTTGCCTGCCATCATCCTTATCCGGCGTTGGAGGTCGCCGTGGAAGAACTGGAGCGGCGACTCCAGGGTATTGCCGCGCGCGCCCCGGCAACGCTCCTGATTTCGACAGCAACAGGGTCTGTCGTAGAGACCGCTCCGAAGCCGTCCTACTGGTCGCGACACTTGCTGGAATCCGTAAAGCTCCAACAGGCGATCTCGATGCTGGCCGGCCGCGGATATCGTCGGTTCCTCGAAATCGGCCCTTATCCGGCGCTGGCGGCCAGTGTCGCGGCAACACTCAACGGAGGCGGCGCTCGGGTGATATCCGCGCTGCGTGCCGGCCTGGACGAAACGTCGTCTGTACTGCGCTCCATCGGCGCCTTGTACGAGTCCGGCGCGCAGATCGATTGGAAGAAGCCGTACCCGAGTGGCAATGTGCTTGATCTGCCCACGTACGAATGGCAGAGGACCAGATTCTGGCGTGAGCCGGCCACAAGCCTTGCGCATCGTCAGCGGACCGCAGTGGCGGCTCTTCTCGGCGGGCGGGTCTCTCGAACACCCCCGGCTTGGCGCAGCGAAATTTGCGCCGAAAGACTGCCGTTCCTGCTCGACCATCGCATCGCCGGACAAACGGTGTTCCCCGCCGCCGCCTATATCGACATGGCGCTTTCGGCAGGCCGCGAGCATTTCGCCGGCCAGCCTTTCGCCGTCGAAGACGTGCGGTTCCTCAAGGCCGTCCCGCTTACCCGCGCCAGCGCATTCTTCATGGACTTTCAGCTCGAGCCGTCTACGGGCGCTTTCGCGATCTACACGACGCACAGTCTGACCGATAGAGCGGCCGAGCGTGTCGCCGAAGGAAGACTCCGCGGCTTGCCTCCAGGCGCGCTCTTTACCGCCATCGCTCCCGCACTGCCCGATGTCACTCCAGTGTTCCCGGAACAGCTTTATGAACGCTTCGCGCGCGCCCGTTACGAATATCGCGACGTTTTTCGCGGCATCGAACGCGCATATGTGAGCGGCGATGAAGCCTGGTGCGAAATTGCGCTTCCGTCCGAAGTCTCGACAGCGGAATTCTCGTTTCATCCCGCCGCTCTCGACGCCGCTTTTCAATCGCTGCTGTGTATTCGCGAATCGGGTCCGCTTGAGCTTCCTGACAGAATCGGTTCCATCCGCCTATTCGGCACGCCGGGGACTGGTCCATTGTCGGTTTGGGCCAGGATTCGCGAAGTCGGCACGGGCCACTCGGGAGAGTTGCGCATCTTCGATGCCTCGCGCAATCTGATCGCTCACATATCTGGTTTTGTAACGCGAACCGTGCAGCGATCCGCCTCCGTCGACGAGTGCCTCTACCGCACCGAATGGCAGCGCTGTGTGATTCCGAGTCCGGCTTCACCGCGGCACAGCGGTACGATTCTTGTGACCGGCGATCTAAGCGGTCGCTTTGCCCCCGCTCTGCTCCAAGCGGGCGCGGAGCATGTAATTAGCTGCCCCGATAGCCTCGAATGCGACCCTTCGATCACGCGCGTGGTCTACCTCGAGACTCCGAATCAAAACGGCACCTCCGGTCGCGCACTCCTGCCGCTGGTTCGCGCGCTCGCCAATCGCGCGAATGCCTGTAAACTGTCGATCGTCACGCGCGGCGCTTACCAGATCACCGGCGCCGATCCTCCGCCCGATCCGTTTCAAGCCGCCTCATGGGGCTTCGCCCGAGCCATTGGCCAGCGCGAACTTCCGCGTCTCTGGGGCGGTCTGTTTGACGTTTCGCGCGACTGCACTCAAAGCGAGATCGACGTAGCGGCCCGATCCATCTTGCTCGGAAGCGAGGATCAGCTTGCGTTCAGAGGCGCCGATTCGTATGCTCTCCGTCTTCGCCGAGCAGCGGCCGAGCGAGCGCCGGCGCCGCAACCACGCTTTCGAAGCGACGCCGCCTACTTGGTGACCGGAGCATCCGGCGCTCTCGGATCCGAGGTTGCCCGTTGGATGATCTTGCACGGCGCCCGGCGCCTGATCCTTCCTACTCGTCGAACCGAGCGTAGTCCGCTAATTGACGAACTGGAATCGGCAGGCGCCAAAGTAGAGGCCCCGAGACTCGATCTTTCCGACCTCGACGAGCTTGCTTCCTATTGTGAGGACAGAAAGCGGCAGGATCCGCCGATTCGGGGCGTGACTCATTGCGCGGGCCGATCCGTCGATCGCCTGGTCACTCATCTGGACGCGCAGTCACACGATGCCGTCTTCGATGTAAAAGCGCTGGGCGCCTGGACACTGCACCAGTCTCTGCTCGATACGCCGCTCGAGCACTTCGTTTTATTCAGTTCCATCGCTTCAGTGCTGCCGAATCCTGGAATGGCCTCCTATGCGGCCGCTAACGCCTTTCTCGATGCACTCGCAATTTATCGCAGGTCTCTAGGGTTGCCCGCGCTCAGCATCGGTTGGGGGCCATGGGAGAGCGGGATGACCGAACGCGACGGGATAAAAACCTATCTGGAACGCGCCGGCCTGCATTGTTTCACCGCGCCCCAGGGAATACACATTCTGGAGCGCCTTTGGTTTTCAACCGACCC
>Ga0335075_10017530_pt1 | contig 10647 bp, 6 predicted proteins | sample Lox_Sample_24_FD_206723 | JGI IMG/M metagenome (GOLD analysis project Ga0335075, IMG submission 206723) | Soil microbial communities from Loxahatchee National Wildlife Refuge, Florida, United States - Lox_Sample_2.4 | ecosystem: Environmental > Terrestrial > Soil > Wetlands | place: USA: Florida... | reverse complement strand
CAGTATCAGCTCGCGGTCCTGCTGCACTGCCCCCAGGATCTCTTCGACTGCGCACGGCCGGTACTGCGTGACTCTCCCGGCTTCCTGCGGACCTTGCGGACGGTCCGGGTGCATGACGCAGCCGCGCTGAGCGCCCGGCACCCGCGGAGCTACCCGGCGCGCGTCGAGGTGACGCTGACGGACGGCTCGGTTGCGGACTGCCTGTCCGACGGGCGGAGCCCAGCGCCGGACTGGGACTGGGACACGGTGCTGAGCAAGGCACTGGCCGTAGCCGCTCACACCGGGAGCGAGGCAGCGATCGGAGCATTGCACGAAGCCGCAGTCCGTTCCGGTGATTCCAGAGAGCTCTTGATCTTGACGGAACCGGTTCTCTCGGGACACGCCCCGGGTTTCCGCGCCCGCCCCTGAACTGGGTACAAGGTAGCCTTGTGCCCAGATGAAGGAGACCGTGCAGGATCTGGGTGCGCTGCGGTCGCTGCGCGAGGTCGGCAGGCAGGGGTCGATCGCGGCGGCTGCCACCGTGCTCGGCGTCTCCCAGCAGGCGCTGTCGGCCCGGATGCGCACCCTGGAGCGGACCATGGGCGTCACCCTGCTCACCCGGACACCGTCCGGGTCGCACCTCACGGAGCAGGGCAGGCTGGTGGTCGGCTGGGCCGAAGACGTCCTCGACGCCGCCGAGCGCCTCGCCGCCGGCCTGCGCTCGATCAGGTCCGGGGTGTCCCACCGGCTCGCCATCGCCGCCAGTCAGACGGTCGCCGAGCACCTGGTGCCGCACTGGCTCGTCGAGCTGCGCACCTTCGAAATGAGCAGCGGCGAAATCAGCAGCGGCGAAATGAACAGCGGCGAGCGGGCGGCGGGCTACCTGCCCACCATGGTTGAGCTCGCCGTCGCGAACTCCACCGGCGTCATCGAACTCGTCCGCGACGGCAAAGCCGACGTGGGCTTCATCGAGACCCCGCACCTGCCGTCCGACCTGGTGACCGCGCGGCTGCGCGACGACGAGCTCCTCGTCGTGGCCGCGCCCGGCCACCGGTGGGCGCATCGGCTCCGGCCGCTGACCCTCGCCGAGATCGCCGGCACGCCGCTGGTCATGCGCGAGGCGGGCAGCGGTACCAGGGACACGCTGACCGACTACCTGGCCGCCCAGGATCCGCCGCTGCGGCAGGCGATCGCGATGGAACTTGGCACCAGCGCCGCGGTGCGCTCGGCCATCGCGGCGGGCGTCGGACCCGGCGTGCTCAGCAGGCTCGCGGTGCGCGACGACCTCGTACTCGGCCGCCTGGTCGCGGTCGAAGTCGCCGGACCGCCGCTAACGCGGCAGCTGACCGCCATCTGGCGACCCGACCGCGATCCGCTGCCGCCCGAAGGTCAGCGACTGCTCGCCGTGGCCAAGGGAGTTGCGCCCGGGCCTTTGGAGTTACGACCGCAGCGCCGAGAGCTAGACCGCCATCCGCGGCATAACTCTCGGCGCTAACCGGGCCATCCCGGTCACAGGTAAGCGAAGTCACCGCCGAGGTCGATCCACTTCGACCAGCCGCTGACCGGGCTCCGGTAACGCTCGACCAGGGTGCTCCCCGCTTGGGCATACACCTCAACGTCCCCGCTTACCGGCTCGTACACCACGGCAAGATTCGGGGAGATCCTGAACCCGAGGTCGATCCACTTCGACCAGCCGCCAGCCGGGCTCTGGTAACGCTCGACGAGGGCGTTGGTCCGCGCCACGCCGTACACCTCGACGTCACCGCTCACCGGGTCATACACCACCGCGGGAACAATCTGGATCGCGAAGCCGAGGTCGATCCACCTCGACCAGCCGGTGACCGGGCTCCAGTAACGCTCGACGAGGTTCTGGTTCCGCGCCGCCCGGTCGAACACCTCGACGTCCCCGCTTGCCGGGTCGTACACCACGGCAGGAGTTCCCGCGAGCGCGAAGCCGAGATCGGTCCACGCCGACCACCCGTGGGCCGGGTTCCAGGACCGCTCGTACAGGGCCTGGTTGCCCAAGATGCAGTAAACCTCGAGGTTCCCGCTCACCGGGTCGTACGTGACAGCGGGATCCCCGTTGAGCGATCCGCCGAGGTCCTTCCAGGCGGAGAAGTAGCCGGGCTTGCTCCAGGTCAGCCCCCACAGGGCGTCGTTGTGCCCCACGCCGAACACCTCAAGGCTGGCGCTCGCCGGGTCAAAGATCACGGCCGGACCGCTGAAGAACCCGCCGCGGCTGCCGTAGATCTGCCCGCCAAGGTCCGTCCACGCCGACCAGCCGCCAGCCTGGCTCCAGGACCGCTCGTACAGGGCGCTGTTGTTGTTGCTCACGGCGAACACCACAAGGCTGCCGGTCGCCGGGTCATAAGCCGCGCTGGGCTGGCCGAAGAAACCGCCGCCGAGGTCCGTCCACGCCGACCAAGCGCCGGCCTTGCTCTGGGACCGCTCGTACAGAGCGCCGTTGTACCCGACGGCGAAGGCATCGAGGGTACCGCTCGCCGGGTCGTAGACGGCCGGCCCGTTCGCCGACGTAGCCGCGGAGCCGGCCGGGTCGGCGGCCGCCTTGCCCGCCGTGCGGGCCGGGCTCGCGGAGGACACAACCGCCGCGCTCGCCGCCGTCGCGCTCAAGCCCAAGAACACCGCTACTCCTGCGGCAACCATAGAAAACTTGCGTGACATCGCGCGCCTCCCTGCCAATCGGCTTGCTTGGGATTTCCGCACTCTGCGACGACGTTCCCGCCGGGCGCGTTGTTACATCCCTATAACAATGCCAGCACGGCGCGAATAGCAAGCAAATAAATCGTGCGCTGACCAGCCTAGACGGTGCAACTAAGATCCCTTCAGATGAATAGCAGAGCGATCGTCGAAATTCAATTCCCGCCGCGAATAGGATCCGACTCCAGCGGGATGCTAGCCACGGTCCAGTGAGTCGGGCCACCAGGCCTGGTGCGCCTTCGACTGGTCGGCCGCCGGGCCGAGCGCGGCCAGGGCCTTCGCCCAGCGCTCCTCGGTCAGCGTGATGGCCGGGGTGTCGACGCCCGTCGCGGCGGCGACGCTGGCCGCGATCCGGACGTCCTTGGCGAGCAGGCCGGTGGCGAAGCCGGTGCCGTAGCGGCCGGTCAGCACCTGGGCCGCGAACATCTGGCTGACGAACGACCGGCCGGTGGAGGCGTTGATCACGTCCACCATGGTCGCCGGGTCGAGGCCGAACCGCGCGCCGACCACCAGGGCCTCGGCCGTCACGCAGGTGGTGGCGGCCGCGATCACGTTGTTGAGCGCCTTCATGGCGTGGCCGGTGCCGATCCCGCCGGTGCGGAACTGCTTGTCCGGATCGCCGAGCACCCGCAGCAGCGGCTGTGCGCGAGCCACGTCCTCGTCGGCACCGCCGATCATCAGCGACAGTTCGCCGGTGACCGCGCGGGGCACGCCCCCCGACACCGGCGAGTCGACGACCGTGACGCCGTGCGGCTTGAGGTCAGCGGCGAGCCGCAGGGTGTCCGACGGGTCCGAAGAGCTCATCTCAAGCACCAGCGTGCCGGGCCGCAGCGCCGCCGCGATCCCCCAGCCGAGCAGCGCCTCGCGCACGATCGCGCCGTTGGGGAGCATGGTCACCACGACGTCGGCGGCGGCGAACGTGTCCGGCGTCGCGGCGGCGATCGCGCCGGGGTGGCCGGCCGCGAACTGGGCCTGCCGCGCCAGGTCCACATCCCGTACGACCAGGGCGAACCCGGCCGCGTGGAGGTTCGAGGCCATCGGGCCGCCCATGTTGCCAAGCCCGACGAATCCGACGGTCAGTTCGCTCATGCCTCGATTCTCATCGAGGCGCGGGCGGCTGACCAGAACAAGCAGGCACAAACGTGCGGCACCCGGGTTGGCGTTTTCGCTTATCCCGAACGAACCGTTGCCCGGACGAAGTTCCGGACGAGCGATTCGCCGTGGGTGGTGAGGATGGACTCGGGGTGGAACTGGACGCCCTCGATCGGGTGCGCGCGGTGCCGGACGGCCATCGGGAGCCCGTTCGTTCGGGCGGTGACGGCCAGCTCGGCGGGGAGCGTCGCCTCGTCGATGATCAGCGAGTGGTACCGGGTGGCCTGGAACGGGTCGGGCAGCCCGGACAGCACGCCGCGGCCGTCGTGGCTGACCGGGAAGGCCTGGCCGTGCACCGGCCGGGGTGCCCTGATGATCTGCGCGCCGAACGCCGCCCCGATCGCCTGGTGGCCCAGGCAGATGCCGAGCAGCGGGACGCCGGTCACGGCGGCGGCGCGCACCGCGTCGATGCTGATGCCCGCGTCGGCCGGGGCGCACGGGCCAGGGGAGATCACGATGCCGTCCGGTTCCGCGGCGGTTGCCTGGGCGGCGGTCACCTCGTCGTTCCTGACCACCTCGACGCGGGCGCCGGCCGTGGTCAGCAGGTGAGCGAGGTTCCAGGTGAACGAGTCGTAGTTGTCGATGAGGATGACCAGCGGCCGGCCAGCGTCCATCCTGCCGACGGGCAGCCGGATGGCCGGGGCCGTCGCAGCCTTCCGGGTAACCGGGGCGTCCAGGGGACGGGCGCCGAGGGCGGCCTTGAGGGTGGCGGTAACCGGACCGGGCTGAGCCGGCCACGTCGCCTTAACGGCCTCAATGGCCGTGACGGGGAAGATGGCGACCGCGTTGGTCGCGAAGACCTCGGTCGCGTCTTCGAGCTCGCCGAGGGTAAGCGGTTTCTGGCCGACCCGGATGCCGTGGGTGTGGGCGGCCCGCATGACGGCGGCACGGGTGATGCCCGGCAGCAGGCGGCCGTCGGCGGGCGGGGTGAGCAGCACGCCGTCGATCACGGCGAACACGTTCCCGCCGGCGGTCTCGAGGATCTCGCCGGTCTCGTCGGTGAGCAGCACCTGCTCGCCCGCACCCAGGCCAGCGGACCGCCCGAGCTCGTCGACGAGCCGCCGGTCGCGGTACTTGAGCCCGCCGATGCCGCCGGGAACCACCGCCGGACGCAAGGCGAGACTGGCCGCGGGCGGTGCGATCGGAACGACCTCGACGGTCGCCTGGAGGGGGCCGCCGAGCGGGCGGACGGTGATGCGGAGCCTGCCGGTGGGCCGGGCCGCCAGGCAGTCCGTCAGGACCGACGGGAGACTGGCGGGCAGTTCCTTGGCATAGAGCGTTCGGACGCTTGACTCCAGGCGGGCGAGGTGCTCGGCGAGGCCGCGGGTCTGGCCCTCGGTGACCAGCAGGGAGGTGAACACGCCGGCCGACGGTCGCGGGCTCAAGTCGGGGGCCGGGCCGGGCGAGCTGGTGTCCAGGGTCGCGCCGATGGCTTCGAGGAGCGGGGTGGCCTTGATCAGGCACTCGGCGTACTCGGCGGCGGGGCTGGAGTCGGCGACGATGCCGCCGCCCGCGCCGAGCCAGGCCTTGCCGGCCGCGAACTCGAAGGTGCGGATCGCGACGTTAAGCTCGAGGCCGGCGAGCGGCGAGCGGTAGCCGACCGCGCCGGTGTAGGCCTCGCGGGAGGCGGCCTCGAGCTCGTCGATGAGCTCGAGGGCGCGGACCTTGGGGGCGCCGGTCACCGAGCCGGGCGGGAACGCCGCCCTGATCAGGTCGCCGTCACCGGCGCCGGGGTTCAGCTCGCCGGTGACGGTGGAGACCAGGTGCCAGACACCTGGGTGCGGCTCGGGGCCGAGCAGCACCGGGACGTTGACCGTGCCGGGGAGGCAGACCCGGCTCAGGTCGTTGCGGACCAGGTCGACGATCATCACGTTCTCGGCCCGGTTCTTCGCCGATTCCTCGAGCTCGGCCCGCTGGACGGCGGCCTGGCGCTCGTCGGCGGCGCGACGTGCGGTGCCCTTGATCGGCTTGGACGTGACGGTGGTCCGCTCGCGGCGCAGGAAGAGCTCCGGCGACAGGCTCGCCACGGCGACCCGGGCCACATCGGAACCACCCGAGACGCCGACGAACGAGGCATAGGGCGGGCTGAGCCGCTCGGTCGCCTGACAGAACGCGTCGAGCGGATCCCCGGCGAAGCTGGCCTCCATGCGCAGGCAGATGTTGGCCTGGAAGACGTCGCCCGCGTGGATGTACGCCACGGCCTTGCGGACGGCCTCCTGGTGTCCCGCCGCCTCCGGCACCAGCCGGAACGGCCCGATGTGGTAGCCGGAGCCCGCGCCCGGCACGCCACCGCGGAAGGCGCCACTGGCAGCGGCCGAGGCCCGCGCGGACAGCTCCGCGAACCGTCGGTCAAGCGCACCCGCCCGCTCGTCCGTCCAGAGGGCCTCGAAGAACCACTCCCCCGCCGCCGCGTCCCGGCGGAGCACATGGTCGTACCAGCCGAACCACCAGGCGGGCAGCCGGCGCGGCCCGCTTACCGGGAGCGCCTCACCGCCCGCGCTGTAGCCCAGGTAGCCGATCCACCCGCCACCGAAGCCTTCCCCGGCGTCGGCCGCGTCCGCCGTCCCGGCGGGAAACGGCGCGTCGAAAACCTCCGCCAGTTCTCCGGGCGCGGACCGCACGAGAACCGGCTCGGACGCGATCACGTCCCCGCCGCAGCCGGCCCACTCGCCGAAAAGCGCGACCGGATGCTCGTCCGCCCGAACCAGGCGGAGCGCGTCCTGTTGAGCGATCCGCCATCCCAGCGGACGCCGCACCAGCCGCGCCCCAGTTCCGTCCGGCATATCAGCAGGCTAACCGCCCACCCAGGCCACGCGCGTTGTCCCACCCGACAAATCGCGTGCCCCGCAGCCTGGGCGGGCGGAGCTAGCGGGTCAGCCCTTGGTGAAGGACTTCAGGACCTGGGTAATGGTCAGGTCGTAGCTGCCTTCCCCGGTTGACACCTCTTCCTTGACCGGGCCCACGCCGCTTACCACCCAGGTGTCGACGTCTGTCTTGACCGTGATGCCCTCGACCACACCGGACATGACCTCGCCGATGGCGGTCGCGCTGTAGGTGCCGGCCGGTACGGTGATGCTCTGCGTACCGTCGCCCTTGATGGTGGCGGACTCGGTGTAGGTGACCGTCTTGCCCGACTCGACCGCCGAGAAAACCAGCGTGTCCGTCGTCGGCTGGCCGGAGGCGAGCTGGGCTGAGTCCGGCCACTCAAGCTGCCCGGACTTCACCGTGACATCGGCGTCGGTGGAGCTCACCGGCACCGTAATCGAGCCGTCGGAATGGATGATGTACTCGAAAGTATGCGAAATCGGGACGCCCGCCAGGGTCTCGTTGTCCGACTCGGTGACCAAGGTGCCGCCCGCGGTGGGGGCAACCGCGGTCACCTTGTTGGTGACCGTGCCGACTTCCCCCGCGCTGGTTGATATCTGGTACACCCAGGTGTCCCCGACCGTGGCGGGGAAGTAGCTGACGTTGCCATCGGAGATCGTGATAGCCGAGCTCGCGGAGGGACCGTTCGCGGCGGCGGACGTCGCGGTCGCCGCCGCCGCGACGGAGGCGGTCGCGGTGGCCGTGCTGGACGCGGCCGGCGAGCTTGAGTGACAGCCGGCCAGGGTGAGCCCGGCCGCGGCGGCGAGGGTAAGCACGCCGCCCGTGCTGAAACGCGATCGTGGCATGGAAGTTCTCCTCAGGTCTTTGGTAAGGACGCCGCCTGCGGCGGTGACGCTTGCGGGAGGTAGGGCGCTAGCTCGGCGGCCAGGACGGGCAGCGGCACCGACTGCAGCCAGACAGTGCCGGGTCCGGACAGGACGCCGAAGTGATGCGTGTCGCCCCCGAAGTAGCGATTGGTCATGCCTGGGACACGCATCATCTGGAAGGCCACGGTCGACTCGAACAAGCCGACGTGGCCCGGGTGCGCCCGCAGCGACTGGCCTGCCGCGAGCTCATGGCGGACCGGTTCCCCGGCGAGTTGCACCCAGGCCCGGCCGTCTCCGCCGATGCGCCGGAGCTGGAACCCCTGGCGCGCGAAGAGACCGGTGGTGAAGGCCTGGCGGAAACCGGAGCCGATCTGGATGTCAGGCGTGCCGGCCAGGAACCCGTGCCGGTGCACCAGGAACTCCCGTCCGCCGCCGATGTCCAGCCGCAGGATGCTGCCCGGCAGCCGCGCCGCGAACGCGACGGTCCCGGCCGCGCCCTTGGCGGTGTAGCTGCTCAGCAGCGGACCGTCGCCGGTGCGCGGGCCGCCGGACATCTGGATCGAGTCCGTCATCCACGCGAACTCGCCCGCCTCCGACACGACGCTTTCCCCCGGGTCGAGGCCGACCGACAGCACGGGCACCGCGGCGCCGATCAGCTGGTCGCGCATGTACGTCCTCCCGGGGCGATCGGGCTGGCTGCCCGTGTGCCTCAGGTTTACGCTCGGCCGGCCCGCCGCCGAATCCCGGAAACCATGTAGCCCTTAGCCCGCCGGACGGCGGTCGCGATGCGGGCGCTATAACAGGGCGGTCGTTATAACAAGGCCGCGGCGGCCGGGAGCCCTCTTACCCGGCGCGCGCCAGGCCGTGCGCCAGCGCGTAGCGGGTCGCGTCCACCCGCCCGGCCACGCCCAGCTTGCGGTAGATGGTGACCAGGTGCCGCTCCACGGTCGCGGGGCTCAGGTACAGCTCGGCCGCGATCTCCTTGTTGCTCATCCCGGCGGCCAGCAGCCGGAGCACTTCGGCCTGCCGGCCGGTGAGCCCGCCGGGCAGCGGCCCGCCAGTGCCCCCGGTCTCCGCCAGCGCCGCGTGCACCTGGGCCAGCCGCTCCGCGCTGCCGAGTTCCCGCGCGAGCGCCTCGGCGGCCCGCAGCTGGCCGGCCGCCTCGTCCTGGCGGCCAAGCCGGTGAGCCGCCCGGCCGAGCCCGATCATCGCCTCGACCGCGTCGTGACCGTGACCGATTTCCTGGTAGGCGGCCACCGCCGTGCTGTAGTGGGCGGCGGCTTCGTCCCATCGCTGCTGGTGCGCGGCGACGTTGCCCTGGTTGGTCCGCACGGTCCCGACAAGCTGCGGAACGCCGAGCTCGGCTGCCAGCCCGGCGGCCTCGCCGAGCGCCCGGTCGGCCGTGTCCCACTGGCCGCTCCGGGTCAGCAGCTCGCCCAGGTTGACCAGGGCGATCGCCACGGCCTGCCGTTCACCAAGCTGGCGCTTGATGGCCAGCGACTGTTCCAGCAACTCGCGGGCCTTGGCCAGCTCGCCGTCGTCCATCTCGACCAGGGCCATGTTGTTCAGCGCAAGGGACAGGGCGCGCCGGTCGCCGATGCGCGTGCGCAACTCGAGGACCTTGGCGAAGCTGCGTCTGGCTTCCGCCTTGTCCCCCAGATAGCGATAGGCGGAGCCGAGCACGGTCACGATGTTGGCGGTGCGCTCGGGCACGCCGAGCGGCTCAAAGATGCGCAGCGCCAGCCGGGCCTGACGGACCGCCTCGTGGTAGTCGCCGTTCTCGGTAGCCAGGATGGCCGCGGCGATCAGCGCGCGGCCGACCGGCTCGTCCCGGCGCTGACCGGCCGCGGCCAGCACCTTGCCGAGCCAGGCCCGGCCGTAGCTGAGCCGGCCCCGGGTTAGCCACCAGCGCCACAGTCCCGTCGCCAGGTCCAGGCCAAGGTCGGTTTCGCCGTGGTCGAGCGACCACGCCAGCGCGCGGTCGAAATCCGCGGCGGCCGTCTGCAGCCGGATCCTCCAGTCGGCCGCGTCCGGACCCGCCAGGCCGGGCTCACAGCCGAGGGCGAGCGCCGCGAAGTGCTCGGCGTGCCGTCGGCGGACCAGTTCGGCGTCGCCGGACTCCGCTAGCCGGGCGGCCGCGAACGTCCGCATCGTGTCCAGCATGCTGAACCGGTTGTGCTCGCCACCCCGGGTGACCACCAGCCAGGACGAGTCGACCAGGCCGCGCAGCTGGTGCGCCGCGAGCGGACCGGTCCCGCTGACCGCCTGGGCGTCGGCCGCGGTGAACGACCCGGCGAACACGCTGGTGGCGGCGAGCAGTTCCCGCTCGTCGGAGCGCAGCAGGTCGTAGCTGGTCCTGACCACGTCGACGAGCCGCCTGCCCTTGCCGGGCGACTCGGTGCCGGTCACGTCCTGGTCGAGCAGGACGGCCCGCTGCTGGAGGATCTCCGGGACGGACAGCGTGCCGACCCAGCCGGCGATCAGCTCGATGGCCAGCGGCAGCCCGTCCAGCCGGCGGCAGAGCTCGCCGATCGCGTGCACGGGCACGTCGGCGAGGCTGAAGCCCGGCACCCGCTCCCGTGCCCGTTCGGCGAACAGCCGCACCGCGTCAGACTCGGCGATGTCCGGCGCACCGGCCGCGGCCGACGGGCAGTCGAGCGGCGGTACCGTCCAGCAGACCTCCCCCGGCGCGCCGAGCACCACCCGGCTGGTGACGACGAGCCGCACGCCAGGCGCCGCACCGAGCAGCTGCCCGGCGGTGGCCGCGACCGCGTCCCGCAGGTGCTCCGCGCCGTCGAGCAGGATCAACCGGGGCGCCTGTGCCAGGGCGTTCGTCACCGATTCGGCCAGCGACACCCCGGGCTGGTCGGGGACACCGACGGCGGCCGCCACCACCGCGACCAGCGCTTCGGGCCGGCGCACGGCTTCCAGCGGAACGAACACCACGGGGATGGCGGGCGCCCACCGGGTCAGTGCCTCGGCCGCCAGGCGCGTCTTGCCGGCGCCGCCAGGTCCGGTCAGCGTGACCAGCCGGGAGTCACGCAGCAGCGGGATGAGCTCGGCGAGCTCGCGGTCCCGGCCGACGAAGCTGGACTGGGCGACCGGC
>Ga0335075_10017528_pt1 | contig 10648 bp, 9 predicted proteins | sample Lox_Sample_24_FD_206723 | JGI IMG/M metagenome (GOLD analysis project Ga0335075, IMG submission 206723) | Soil microbial communities from Loxahatchee National Wildlife Refuge, Florida, United States - Lox_Sample_2.4 | ecosystem: Environmental > Terrestrial > Soil > Wetlands | place: USA: Florida... | reverse complement strand
GTCAGGGCTGGCCGCGGTCAGTACGCGGACCGCGGCCTCGTCATCACCCGTGCCGAAAACCATCCACCACAGGGCGGCGGCGACCGCCAGGCCAAGCACTGCGCTGGCTAGCAGGTGCCAGGCGGGCGGTCCGCCGCGGCTGGCCGGCCCGGCGGCACCGATCCCGACCGCCGCCACCGACTCGCCGATGGCGACGATCAGCAGCGCGCTGTGACGCTCGCAGAAGTGGGCCGCACGGAGGTTGAACCGGCCGGCCGGATGCACGACGAGGGGCGATCCAAGCTGCACGGCCAGGGCCGCCCCCCACAGCACGTAGCCGGCCGGGCTCGTCGTGCCGTGGGCTCCCCGGAGGAATCCGGCGATCGTCACGAGCAACGCCGAGGCGACGTTGAACGGCGCGACCCTGAGGATGTTGGCATTAACGCGGTAGTACAGCGCGGTGTGCACGAGCACGACCAGCAGGTAGCCGAGGCCGAGGACGACGGCGTAGCTCGAGAACCCGCTGGGAATCGCCAGCCCGATGACCAGGAACCCGGCCATCCCGACCAGCAGCAGCAGCCGCTCGGCCGTATGGACCGGAGGCCGGGTGTTGGTCAGCCAGGCGTAGGCCTCGTACATCCACCAGAGCAGGCCGAAGACCAGCAGGACCCGCCCGGCCGACGGCCAGGACAGGTGGTCGGCCAGCAGCGCCGTGAGCTGGGTCAGCGTGAACGCGAAGACCAGGTCGAAGAAGATCTCGAGGGTGCTGACCCTGAGGTCGTCGTCGGCCTGGTCTGCCTGCGCGGCGGTCATCGGGCCGGGGCGCTCACAGGTCCGCGGCGGTGGCGCCTGCCGGGTTCGCGGCGATGTCGCTGCGGCACCAGCCGCCGCGCATCTTGATCTTGCCCGCGGCCTCGTAGGCGGCGGACCTGGCTAGGTCCAGGTCGGGCCCGGCGCCGACCACATTGAGCACCCGGCCGCCCGCGGACGTCAGGTTCCCATCGGCGTCCAAGGCCGTGCCGGCCTGCAGCACGTACGCACCGGGAACGCGTCCGGCCTCGGCCACGCCCGCTATGACATCGCCGCTGACCGGCGCGTCGGGATAGCCTTCCGCGGCGACGACCACCGCCACTGCCGCCCCGTCGGCCCACTGCGGGTGGGGAGCGGCGGCCAGGTCGCCTTCGGCCGCAGCGAGCAGGAGCCCGCCGATCGGGGTTACCAGCCGGTCAAGCACCACCTGAGTCTCCGGGTCGCCGAACCGCGCATTGAACTCGACCACGCGCAGGCCGTCCTTGGTCAGGCAGAGCCCGGCGTACAGCAGCCCGCGGAACGGGGTGCCGCGCCTTCGCAGCTCAGCCAGGGTTGGGGCCACCACGGTTGCGATGGTCTCCGCGGCCAGGTCGGCCGGGGCCCACGGCAGCGGGCAATACGATCCCATGCCGCCCGTGTTCGGACCCCGATCGCCGTCGCCGGCCCGCTTGTAGTCCTGGGCTGGCAGCAGCGGCACGGCCGTGGCCCCGTCGGCCAGGGCGAACACCGAGACCTCGGGCCCGGCCAGGAACTCCTCGATCACGACCGTGCCGCAGGCCTGCGCGTGCCGGATCGCGAGGGCCAAATCGGACGTGACAACGACACCCTTGCCCGCGGCCAGGCCGTCGGCCTTGACCACATAGGGCGATCCGAACTCACCGAGCGCCGCTTCGGCCTCCGCGGTGGTTCGGCAGGTCCTGGCCCTGGCGGTCGGCACTCCGGCGGCCGTCATCACATCCTTGGCGAACGACTTGGAGCCCTCGATCATCGCAGCCTCAGGCCCCGGTCCGAAGCAGCTGATGCCGGCCGCCCTGACGGCATCGGCGACGCCCGCTACCAGGGGTGCCTCGGGGCCGATCACGACCAGGTCAGCGGCCACCTTCGCGGACAGCGCGGCCACCGCGTCCGGATCGGTGGCCGTTATGGCGTGCAGCTCAGCCACCTCGGCGATGCCCGGATTACCCGGTGCCGCGTGCAGGTCGGTCACGGCGGCATCGGCGGAAAGGGACCGGGCGAGAGCGTGCTCGCGGCCGCCTGAGCCGAGGACCAGTACTCGCACGGCCCAGAGCCTACCGGCTGGGCCACTGACGGCCTCATTCCCGCTGCGGACCGCCGCCGCTGGCCGGGCCGCAGGTAGCCGGGCCGCCGCTGGCCGGGCGGCCGCTGGCCGGGTCGCAGGTGGCTGGGCCGCCGCTGGCTGGGCCGCCGGTGACTGGGACCCGGGGATGCCGCGGGCCAGGAGGCGGCGCAGCCCGAGGCCGCCGAGGATCGCGCAGACTGCCGCGGTCGGCAGCTCGGCCACGATCGCCATCCCCACGGAGGCCAGCTCGCCGCCGCCCGGCGGGGCCGTGGCGCAGTCGAACCAGGCGTCCGACAGCAGTACGCCTGCCGTCGGCAAAGCTGTCAGGCAGAACCTGACATCGCGGCGCAGTAGCAGAATCCCCGTGGCCAGCAGCCCGGCCGCCTCCATCACGTCCAGGCCGATCCACGCGGCGGGCCAGTGCCAGGCCCGTGTGCTGGCGGGCAGGCTAACGGCCAGGTAGGCCATCCATGGCAGCAGGCCAACGCCGGCCGCGGCGATGCCCGCAGCCAGCCAGCGCCAGCCAGGGGCCAGCGTCACCCGGCGGCCGGGCGACCGGGGATCGGCGTGGCGGTGGCTAACGGGCTCTCCGGCTGGGCAGTTGCGGGCGGGCCGGGCGCCGGCGGCGAGGCCTGCGGTCAGCGTCATGGCCTGCTCGCCCTCAGCCGCGACCGGAACCCGACCTCGCCGCAGCGCACGGTGACCGTGTCATACGGCCCGTCTGCGACAGCGAGCCAGCACCAGGTCGTTGCCTCGATCACCGGGACATCGATCCTGGACTTGCGGACCAGGCCGCGGCTGAACTCAACCGATAGCGTGCCGCCGGAAAGCGGCAGCCGGCCCCACGCGAACGCGCGGCCGCCGTCACCGGTCCTGACCGCCCTGCCGCCGCGCAGCAACTGGGCGGCCAGCCTGGTGCAGGTCACTACGTCGAGCAGGCCGCCGGCCTCGTACACCTCGACCGCCGGCCACCGCGACGCGGGCCCGGCGATCCGGTACGACCAGGGCCACCAGGACGGACAGGCTCGTGGGGCGGTTGACCCGGACTCGGCACTGAGTTGATCAGGCACCGCGGTCAGCATCTCCTAGCTCCTCCCGGCCTGCCACACTGCAGGCTCGCTAATGAGCCTCGCGGTCGCGGCCGGTCGTCGCAGTAGCGCGGAATTCCGAATCGATGGTGGTGCTAGCTACAGCCAGGACCCTCATCCCTGCTGCATGGTGGGCTGCTCCCGGCAGCACATACGGTGTCTGGGTGGCAACCATGGCGGCTGGGCGGCGAACCCGCCGCGCGCCGGAGCCGCTGCGCTGGCTAGCGCGGATGATCAGGAACTTCGTTCTCGTGATCTCCGGTGTCCCTGTGCAACTCGCGGGCCTGGCCGCCCTGGCGCTGCCGTGGCTCATACCACGGTTCGTCCCGGTCGGCTTCTGGCTCGTGCTGCTCACCCTGACGATGTCGGCAGTGCTCGTGCTGCTCGTGCGAGTGCCGCTGACCTTCATCGAGCGTCACCGGTGCTGGTCAGTGCTCGGGATCGACATTCCGCCACCGCCGGCCGCACCGGGCGGCTCGCTGCCGCAGCGGTTCCGTGCCTCACTTCGGTCCGAGGTCACCTGGCGGCAACTCGCCTACCATCTCGTGGTCGGCCCGGTTCTGGCCATGGGCGGCGTGCTGGTGCTTGTCATGCTGGCCGGCGGGATCGAGCTGGCCGCCACCTACGGATACGCGCGGCTGCCCGGGCAGGCCGGCGACGCGCTGTCGGCACCCAAGGCCGAGGCCATCGCCACCCTCGCCGGAGTGGCACTCCTCCTCCTGACCCCGGTGGCCGCGACGCTGGTCGCGTGGCTTGATCGCAAGGCGATGACTGCGCTGCTCGGGCCGAGCCGGTCGGTCGAGCTTGAGCGCCGGGTCGAGACGTTGTCACAGAGCCGGGCCGGCGTGGTCGACGCGGCCGACGCGGAGCGGCGTCGGATCGAACGCGATCTGCACGATGGCGCCCAGCAGCGGCTGGTGTCGCTGGCCATGAACCTGGGCATCGCGAGGGAGAGCCTCACTGACCTGCCGGACGAGGCCAGGCAGGTCATCGCCGCCGCTCACGACGAGGCCAAAGAGGCACTGGCCGAGTTGCGGAACCTCGTCCGCGGGCTGCACCCGGCCGTACTCGACGACCGCGGCCTGGACGCCGCCCTCTCCGGCATTGCGGCCAGAGCGCCGCTGCCGGTCAGCCTCGCCGTCCGCATGCCGCACCGGGCATCGCCGACCGTCGAGGCCGTTGCCTACTTCGTGGTGTCCGAGTGCCTGGCCAACATCGCGCGGCACGCCAAGGCCAGGCACGCCGCCATCGACGTTCGCCGGGACGGCCAGCGGCTATTCGTCCAGGTCACCGACGACGGCGTGGGCGGTGCCGACCCCGCCAGGGGGACGGGCCTGGCCAGCCTCGCGCAGCGGGCCAGGTCAGTTGACGGCACCCTGCGCATCGACAGCCCCCAGGGCGGGCCGACCGTCGTCACCGTGGAGTTGCCGTGCGAGTCGTAATCGCCGAAGATTCCGTTCTGCTCAGGGCCGGACTCATCAGGCTGCTTGCGGCGGCCGAGATCGAAGTCGTCGCCGCGGTGGCCGACGCGGAGGACCTGCTCGCGGCCGTCCCCGAGCACAAGCCGGACGCCGTCATCGCCGATGTCCGGATGCCACCGACCTACACCGACGAGGGAATCAGGGCCGCCCTCGTAATACGGCGCCAGTGGCCAGAGATCGCCGTGCTCGTGCTCTCCCAGTACGTCGAGGAGCGGTATGCCGCTGACCTGCTGACCGCGAATACCAGCGGCGTCGGTTACCTGCTGAAGGACCGGGTCGCTGACGTAGGCGAATTCGTCGCGGCGCTCCGCCGGGTGGCCGAAGGTGGCACCGCCCTCGACCCCGAGGTCGTCTCTCAGCTGCTGCTGCGCCGGCGCACGGACCCGCTTGACCGCCTCACGGCGCGCGAGCAGGACGTGCTCAGGCTGATGGCTGAGGGCCGCTCGAACGGAGCGATCGCCCAGGCCCTGGTGATCACCGACAGCGCCGTCGCCAAGCACATCAACAGCATCTTCACCAAGCTGGACCTGCACCCGGACGACGGTGATCACCGACGGGTGCTGGCCGTGCTCAGGTTCCTGGGCATCGCATGACGACAACCGGGACCGGGCCGCGGCCGCGGCGCCGCTGGATCTGGGTGCTGGTGGCGCTCGCCACCGCGGGCGTGGTCGTTGTCCCGGTCACGCTGCGGATAGCGCTCAAGATCGCGATCCACCACGAGTTCGGTCCCGTGGTCACTTACCGGCGCGACGTCACCGCACTGAAGGTGCAGACGGATGCAGGCGGTTCGGTCACTATCCGGGCCGGCCAGGACGGCCGGGTCGTCATCGCCAGGGCGCTGCAGTGGGTCTTCGGCAAGCCCGGCGTCACGCAGTCCTGGCATGACGGCGTCCTCCGCGTCGGGGCGACCTGCCCGAAGTTCGATCCGTTCGAGGACTGCCAGGCCGACGTGACCATCAGCGTCCCGGCCGGTACCCCGGTGACGGGGGAAGCCGGCGCGGGCAGCGTCGTGGTAACCGGCATCAGCGGCTCGGTGCACCTGGCCGCGACGTCCGGTGTCCTCCGGGTCGGCCGGGTCAGCGGTCCGCTCTGGCTGTCCGCGACGTCGGGATTCGTGGCCGGGCATACCGGCCTGTCTTCGCCGCAGGTATACGCGTCGGTCACGACCGGTTCGATTGCGCTGCGCCTCGATGGGGGACCGCGACTCCTGACCGTCGGCGTCGGGTCTGGCTATGCGGACATCATGCTGCCACGAGGGCTCGGGTACCGGATAGCTGGCTCCGACGGGCCTGGCATTCTCCAGATCGCTCCGGGCCTGAGCCAACCCGGCTCGGCCCGGCTGCTTACCGCGACGCTCGGGACCGGCGAGGTGAAGATCGGTTACGAGCCAGCGCCCCCGCCGTAGCCGGCCTCGCGCAGCCGCGCTCGCCTGCGTCTAGAGCACCTCACGCAGCTGCACCGTCTGATCCCGCCGAGGACCCACGCCGACCGCGCAGACAGGCGATCCTGACATATCCTCGATCTCACGCACGTACGACTGAGCGTTCTTCGGCAGGTCGGCAAACTCCCTGACGGCCGAGATGTCGTCCCGCCAGCCATCGAGGTATTCGAACACCGGGCGGGCGTGGTGAAAGTCGGTCTGGGTCATCGGGATTTCGTCGTACCGCTTGCCGTGCACGTCGTAGCCGACGCAGACCGGGACCTTCTCCAGCCCGGACAGCACGTCGAGCTTGGTGAGGAAGAAATCGGTGATCCCGTTGACCCGCTTGGCATATCTGGCGATCACGGCGTCGAACCACCCTGTCCGCCGCGGCCGGCCGGTTGTGACGCCGTACTCACCGCCGGTCTCGCGCAGCCACTCGCCTTGATCGTCAAGCAGCTCAGTTGGGAACGGGCCCGCTCCCACCCTGGTCGTGTACGCCTTCAGAATGCCGACCACCCTGGTGATGCGGGTCGGGCCGATGCCAGATCCGGCGCACGCCCCGCCCGCGGTCGGCGACGACGACGTCACGAACGGGTAGGTGCCGTGATCCACGTCGAGCAGCGTGGCCTGCGCTCCCTCCAGCAAGACCACCTTGCTGCGATCCAGCGCCTCGTTGAGGACGAGGCCGGTATCGGCGACATACCGCTCCAGCCGCTCGGCGTACCCGAGGTACTGCTCGGTGACGGCTTGCGCGTCGATGCCGCGCCGGTTGTATACCTTCGTGAGGACCTGGTTCTTCTCCCGCAGGGCCAGCTCCAGCTTCTGGCCGAGAATGCCAGGATCGAACAGGTCCTGGACCCTGATGCCGACGCGGGAGGCCTTGTCGCTGTAGGCCGGCCCGATACCGCGGCCCGTCGTGCCGATCCTGGACTCACCGAGATAACGCTCCGTGACCTTATCGAGCGCCACGTGATGCGGCATGATCAGGTGCGCGTCGGCGGAGATCAGCAGGCGGTCACGCCAGGCCCCGCGCTCGATCAGGCCGTCGATCTCTTCAAGCAGCACATCCGGATTTATCACCACACCATTGCCGATAACGGCGGTGACGTTGTCGGAGAGGACGCCGGACGGCAGCATGTGCAGGGCGTAGCTTTCTTCGCCGACTACGACGGTATGACCGGCGTTGTTGCCGCCCTGATACCTGACGACGTAGTCCACGCGGTCGCCGAGCAGGTCAGTCGCCTTGCCCTTGCCTTCATCGCCCCACTGCGCGCCGACGATAACGATGGCGGGCATGTCACAGGTCCTTCCCGTAACAAAATGAAAGCCCCGCCGACGTCACTGCATGCTCTGCAAGTACGGCAAGGGGGCTCTTGCAATCAAATGCTACCGGACACCGCGCCGGCCGACGGGAATCTCGGCCGGGCGGCGGGCCTCCGATGGCGCGGCTGCCCTCAGCTTCCTGTGAGCGCAGCGACGGCCGCTGCGCTGCTGTCGGCAAGGAAATCCCGGCAGCGAGCCGCCTCATCGTCTTCTCCGATCGCCGCCGCCGCCTCGCCGAGGAGGTACAGCGACCGCAGGAATCCGCGGTTCGGCTCGTGCTCCCACGGGATCGGGCCATGCCCGCGCCAGCCTGCCCGGCGCAACTGGTCAAGGCTGCGGTGATAGCCGGTACGCGCGAAGGCGTAGGCGGTGACCGCGTCGCCTGAGGCCAGCGCCCGGTTGGCCAGTGCCGCCCAGGCGGCGCAGTAGGCCGGGAACCGGGCAGCGACCTCCGCCGGGTCGTCCGCGGCCAGCGCGGCGGCCGCCTCGTCATCGGCCGGAAGATAGGTCTCTGGCGGTCCGCCGAGCAGGTTCTCTCGCGTCATGCTGCCATCCTGCCGTGCCGGGAGTCGGGGCCGCCGCCCTGCCCGGGTAAGTTGGCCACATGACTGACAACGAGCGCCCAGCGGCGGCGAGCGGCACCTTCCTGATTGGCGGCGACCTGCCCGTGGCCCGCCTGGGCTTCGGTGCCATGCGAATCACCGGGCCGGGAGTCTGGGGCGAACCGCCGGACCAGGGTGAGGCGATCCGCGTACTCAGGCGGGCGGTCGCGCTCGGCGTCGACTTCATTGACACAGCCGACGCGTACGGCCCGTTCGTCAGCGAAGAACTGATCGCCGAGGCCCTCTACCCCTACGACGGAGTGACCATCGCGACCAAGGGCGGCTTCGTCCGGCCGGGTCCTGGCAAGTGGTATCCAGTCGGCCTGCCTGCCTACCTGCGGCAGTGCGTCGAGATGAGCCTGCGCCGGCTGCGGGTCGACACGATTGACCTGTACCAGCTTCACCGGATCGACCCCAAGGTTCCGACGGCGGACCAGATGGGTGAGCTCGACGCGATGCGCCGTGAAGGCAAGATCGCCAAGATCGGGCTGTCGGAGGTCAGCATCGATCAGATCACCGAGGCGCGCCTCACGGTGCCGGTTGTCTCGGTGCAGAACCAGTTCAATCTCGTTGACCGCAAGTCGGAGGACGTGCTCGAGTATTGCGAGCGCGAGGGTCTCGGGTTCATCCCGTGGAACCCGATCGCGGTCGGCCGGCTGGCCGGGCCAGAAGGCCCGGTGGCTGATGTCGCAACCGAGACCGGCCATTCTCCCGCTCAGGTCGCGCTGGCCTGGCTGCTGCGCCGTTCGCCGGTGATGCTTCCGATCCCCGGCACCGGCTCTGTAAGCCATCTCGAGGAGAACGTGGGGGCGGCGCAGGTTGAGCTGACGGACGTTGAGTTCGACGCCCTGTCGGCCCTGGGCTGACCGGCGGCCGCGAGGACCGACAGCCTCAGCTCAGTTGCTTGCCGACCGACAGCAGATCCTGGCAGGCCTCGACGACCCTGGTGGTCATGCCCTGCTCGGCCGCCTTGCCCCAGGTGCGCGGGTCGTAGGCCTTCTTGCTGCCGACGTCGCCGTCGACCTTGAGCACGCCGTCGTAGTTGGTGAACATGTGCCCGGCCACCGGCCTGGTGAAGGAGTACTGCGTGTCGGTGTCGACGTTCATCTTCACGACGCCGTAGCCGATGGCTTCGCGGATCTCCTCAAGTGCAGATCCTGACCCGCCGTGGAACACGAGGTCGAAGGGCTTATCCACGCCGTACTTGGCGCCGACCGCATCCTGGATGTCCTTCAAGATGGACGGCCGCAGCTTGACGTGGCCGGGCTTATAGACCCCGTGCACGTTCCCGAACGTCGCGGCCAGAATGTAACGGCCGCGTTCGCCGAGACCCAGGGCCTCGGCCGTGGCCAGCGCATCCTCGGGAGTGCTGTAGAGCTTCTCGTTGATCTCGCCGACGATGCCGTCTTCCTCGCCGCCGACCACGCCGATCTCGAGCTCCATGATGATGCGCGCACGGGCGCAGAGATCAAGAAGTTCGCTGGCGATCTGGAGGTTCTCGGCCAGCGGTACCGCCGACCCGTCCCACATGTGCGACTGGAACAGTGGCTCCTCGCCGCGGGCCACGCGCTCGGCGGAGATCTGGGCGAGCGGGCGCATGTAGCTGTCCAGCTTGTCCTTCGGGCAGTGGTCGGTATGCAGCGCGACGTTCACCGAATACCTCGCGGCCACGGTATGGGCGAACTGGGCCAGGGCCACCGCGCCGGTGACCATGTCCTTGACGCCGGCGCCTGACAGGTATTCGGCACCGCCGGTGGATATCTGGGCGATGCCGTCACTCTCGGCCTCGGCGAATCCGCGGAGGGCAGCGTTCAGGGTCTGGCTGGACGTCACGTTGATCGCCGGATAGGCGAAACCCTGTTCCTTGGCCCGGTCAAGCATCTGGGCGTAGACCTCAGGCGTCGCGATCGGCATGGCGCGCGTTCCTCTCCCTCGTTGGTCAGTGCCAAGTATCTCTGAAGCCGGAGGCCCGCCCAAGCCGACGGGGTGAGTTGTGGGCATTAGCCAGCTGCGCAGGTGCGCGAGCCCTACGCTCGGAGGCATGGGACGCCACGATGCCGATCCCGCCGATCGCCGCCGCTACATGGCGGTCATCCTCGTCACGGCCGCAGTGCTGGTACTTCTGGCGCTGGGAGCGCTGGCCCTGAACGGGCTGTCGCACGGCTGACGCGGCGGGTGTGGCGCTACGGCGCAAGCGGGGGACTAATCCAGGTCGAGATCGGCCAGCTCGAACGCGGGCAGGTAGGGCAGGCCGCGCCCGGCGATCCGGTCGCGTGCGCCGCGCTCCACGACGGTGGCCACGCCGACGACCTTCGCGCCTGCCGCCTCGAGTGCCTCCACTGCCGTCAGCACTGAGTTACCGGTCGTCGAGGTGTCCTCGACCGCGAGGACGCGCCGGCCGGCCACGTCGGGACCCTCGATCCGGCGCTGCAGCCCGTGTGCCTTCTCTGACTTGCGCACCACGAACGCGTCAAGACGCCGCCCGCGGGCGGCCGCCGCGTGCAGCATGGCGGTCGCAACCGGGTCGGCGCCCAAGGTGAGCCCGCCGACGGCGTCGTAGGACAAGCCCGCGGTCGTGTCCAGCATGACCCGGCCCGCCAGCGGGGCGGCGCGGCCGTCCAGCAGGACTCGCCGCAGGTCGA
>Ga0335075_10017527_pt1 | contig 10649 bp, 4 predicted proteins | sample Lox_Sample_24_FD_206723 | JGI IMG/M metagenome (GOLD analysis project Ga0335075, IMG submission 206723) | Soil microbial communities from Loxahatchee National Wildlife Refuge, Florida, United States - Lox_Sample_2.4 | ecosystem: Environmental > Terrestrial > Soil > Wetlands | place: USA: Florida... | reverse complement strand
GTCCGGGGTGGGCAGCAGGATCTGCGAAATTTCCTGCGGAGTGCTGCGGAACTGTGGAGCGTAGCGTACCGCAAAATCGAAACGCCGGTCGTTATCGATGATCTGCGTTACCGGCGCCCCGCCCACTGCCGCCTGTACAACATTATTAATGTCCTGCGGCTGGAGCCCGTAGCGCGCCGCCTTCAGCCGATCGATGGAAACCAGCAGGCTGGGCTGGCCCGTCACGTCGAAAACGCCGACATCGGTGATGCCCGGAACCTGCTTCATGATGCCGGCAATCTGATCGGCCAGGCGTGTCAACTCTTCGAAATCGCTGCCGAAGAGCTTGAGTGAGTTCTCCCCCTTCACCCCCGACATGGCTTCCTCGACGTTGTCCTGAATGTTCTGCGAGAAGTTGAAGTCGACCCCGGGGTACTGCTGAAAGCTCCGCGAAATAGCCGCGATCAGCCTCTCCTTGCTGCCATGGAACTGCGGCCGCCACTGCGAGACGGGTTTCAGATCCGCCAGGAATTCGATGTTGTTGAAGGTGCTCACATCGGTGCCATCGTCAGGCCGGCCCATCTGAGACACGATCTGCGTGACCTCCGGATAAGCGCGCAGCGTCGCGCGAATGTCGTCCGCCAGCTTCTCCGATGCCTGAAAGGAAATATCCTGCTGCATGTCGGCGCGAATCCACAGATTGCCTTCCTCCAGCGCGGGCATGAATTCTCCGCCCACGAATTGGAAAAGGATGGCGGCGCCGGCGAGCGCGAAAAGCGCAATCAGCCACGTCACCTTGCTGAAGCGCAAAGCCAGGTGCAGCGTTCCTTCGTAACGGCGCCGGAAGAACGCGCTGAGCCATGTCTCTTTCGCTTCCTTCCGGATCTGCTTGGGCACGGCCAATGACCCAAGTACAGGAGCAAAGAGAAGCGCGAAGATCAGCGCTCCCGTGAGCGCGAATCCATAGGTCACCGACATGGGCGCAAAAATCTTCCCCGGTACGCCCTGCATCGTGAAGAGCGGAATGAACGCTACCAGAATGATCAGCGTCGCAAACAGAACCGGTTTGGCCGAATCCGCCACTCCCGCCAGGATCAGCTCCTGCGGCTCTTCACCCTCCACTCGCCGCGAGACTTTGCGGTAGACGCTTTCCAGCACCACGATGGACGCGTCGACCAGAATGCCGAAGTCGATGGCGCCGATGGAAATCAGGTTGGCCGACTGTCCGGTGAGCACCATCATGCTGAATGCAAACAGCACCGCGAAGGGAATCGTGATCGCCGCGATGAGCGTGATGCGCCAGTCGCCCAGCATGGTGAGCAGCACCAGCGTCACCAGCGAGAGCCCCAGAATTACGATGTGCCGCACCGTCTCCGTCGTGATGTTGATCAGCCTTGTGCGGTCGTAGATGGTGCTGATCTGCATCCCCGGCGGCAGCAGATTGCCGCGGTTGAGCGCCGCGATCTTCTCCCGCAGCGCCGCCAGCGCGGGCAGCGATTTAGCCCCCTTCTGCAGCAGCACGATTCCTTCCACGATGTCCGGATCGTCGCGGCCGTTCACTTCGCGGCCCACTTTGCCCAGTCGCGGCTGATGGCCTTCCCGCACATCGGCCACATCGCTCAGCAGCACGGGCACGCCGTTGCGTTCGGCAACCACGATGTTCCGCATGTCGTCCAGCGTGTGCAGCAGGCCGATGCCGCGGACGTTCACACTCTGGCTGCCGATCGTCAGATAGTTGCCGCCCGCATTGGCGTTGCTGTTCTGCACGGCGTTGACCACCTGCGTCATCGTCACGCCATACGTCAGCAGCTTGCTGGGGTCCACTTCGGCCTGATACTGCCGCGTCGTGCCGCCAAACGTGGCTACGTCGATGATGCCTGGCACCTGCTTGATCTCGCGCACCACAAACCAGTCCTGCGTGGCCTTGAGCTCGTTCAGCGAGTAGCCCGGCCCGGTGAGCTGGTAGCGGTAAATTTCTCCTACCGGCGACTCCGGCGAGAGCTGCGGCTGCAGGTTATTCGGCAGCGTGACCTGCTGCAGACGGTTCAGCGCTTCCTGGCGATCGACAAAGTAATCGCTGTCGAAGGCGAAGTACATCTTGACGTCGCTGAGCCCGAAAATGCTGATCGACCGGATTTGATCGAGCTGCGGCGTTCCGTCCAGCCCGGTCTCCATCGGGATAGTCACCTGCTGTTCCATCTCTTCGGCCGACCACGAGGGGTTCTGCGTGATGAATTCCACCATCGGTGGAGACGGATCGGGATACGCCTCGATATCCAGCTGGGTAAAGGCGTAGCCTCCCAGCGCCAGCGCCGCCAGAAAGACGATAAGCACCACGTTGCGGTAACGAAGCAATGTGCGGATAAGCGCCTGCATGCCTACTGGTCCTCGCTCTCGCGCAGAAGCTCGGCTCCCGTGCTCACCACCTGATCGCCGTCGTTCAGGCCCTGCACGACTTCGTCGTTGTCGCTTTCCGTACTGCCCAGCTTGATGTCGCGCTTCTCGTATTTGCCCGGTGACGTCGCGACAAACACAAACGTCTCGTGCCCGTTCTGAATGACTGCCGTTGCCGGGACGACAATCACGTTGCGCTGAGATCCCGCGACCGTCATGCTCGCGTACATGTCCGGTTTCAGGCGATGCCCCGGATTCGCAAGCACCACCCGCACCTTCAGAGTGAGCGAAGCCGGATCCACCGCGTCGGAGATGTTATCGATCCTGCCGTGCAGCGTGAGCCCGGGATAGCCGTTCACCTGGATCGCTGTCGTCTGCCCCACGTGGACCGATGACTGGTCGCGCGGATACAGATCGCCGACCACCCACACCGAATCGATGTCGGCGATGGTGGCGATGGCCGTGGCGTTATCGAGAGACCGCTGCAGTTCGCCCGGACCCGTGCCTACGTCGAGCACCACCCCGGAGATCGGCGCCGTGATCGGCACAATGTCGCTGGTGTCGTTCTCGCTGAATCCGAGCATGTGCAGCGTCTGCCGCGCCCGCTCCAGTTCTGCATGATCGGCGGCGTCCAGGGCTTTCAGATCGTCGTAGTCCCGTTGCGCCATCACGTCGTGCGCCAGCAGATCCTTCCCTCGCGCCAGCTGCAGGTCCGCGCGATCCGCTTCGATCTTTGCTTTCTCGAAATCCGAGCGCGCCTGGGCCGCGTCGCTGCTCTGCAGCGTCCCAATCGTCTCGCCCTTGCGGACTTCCTGGCCGGGCAGAATCCGCAGCGAAAGCACGCGCCCGCTGATCAGCGGGTAGATGTGCACCAACCGCGTAGGAACCGCGACAATGCGCGCGGGCAGCACCAGCTGGCTCGTCACCACCCGCCGGTGCACTGTGGTTGTTTCCACCACCCGGGGGTGCGGGGTACTGGTCTGCGGAAGCGATTCCCCGTTGTGACATCCGGAGCAGGCGAGCGCGCCCACCGCGGTTGCAAATACGAACAGAACCTGTTTCATGGAACGATCTCCGTAGCGGCGGCGAAGCTGAGCTGATGAATGCTGAGCCACACCTGCTGGTTGGCGGCCAGAGCGTCGAGGTGAATCTGCCGGTAATCGCGCAGGGCGTCGAGATAGTCCAGAAGCGTGGCGCCGCCATGCCGGTAGCTGAACTCCAGATTGTTGCGAACGCTTTCTGACTCCGCCAGATAGTGGCCGTTGTAGCGTTTGGCCAGATCGACCGCCGCCACATAGCCTGCCCATGCCTGGTCCACGTCGTTCAGCACCTGATTGCGCGCCGCTACCTCGGCCAGCCGCGACGACTGCGCCTCATACCGCGTGCGCTGCTTCTCGCCCTGGTTCCGGTCGAAAATCCGCACGGGAACCGAGATCTGGAATCCCGCGCTGTTGTAGACCCCCACGCGCTCGTATTCGCCTCCCAGCGTCGGGTCAACGGTCCCATCGGCATCGGCCATCTTCACGTTGGCATCGGCCAGAGTCACCGACTGTTGTGCGGCCAGGTAGTCGGGGCGCGCGGCCAGCGCCTGCTGCTGGATCTGTGTCAGCTTCGGCGTGATCGCAGGCGGTTCCAGCGAGCCCGCAATCGCGAAGGTGGACGAAGGCTGATCGATCCCCATCAGCAGCTGCAACGAATCGCTGGCCTGGACGAAGTCCAGCCTGGCGTTGTCGTAGTCGGACTCGAACTCGGCCAGCTGCAGGTCGATGCGCTCGTAATCGGTTTTGCTGATGTCGCCGGCATCGAGGCGAACCTTGCTCAGATCGACGGTCCTGCGATAGCTGTCGAGATTGTCCTGCGCCACCTGGAGCGCGGCCTTCGCCGCCAGCATGTTGACGAAGGCATCTTTCACCTGCAGCTCCAGCTGCCGCCCCTGATCGTTGTACTGGCTGCGCGTCACCGCTGTCGTGGCGTCGGCAACGTCCAGCCGCCAGCGGCGCTTTTGCCCGCGCTCAAAGAGGCGCGAAATGTTCCCAACGTAGGTGTAAGGGCTGCTGGGGTTGTTCGCCGGCAGCGTCGTGTTCGCTCCGGAAACGGTGAACGATGGATTCTGGCGCAGCCCCGCGGTAATCTCCGCCGCTTTGGTTGCTTCCACGTGCTGCTCGGCCGAGAGCAGCCCGGGGTTCTTCGCGCGCGCGATTGCCAGCACCTGGTCGAGGGTCAGCGGCGCCTGCGCCGCGTTCTGAGGATACGCCGGTGCAAGAGCCGCCAGAAGAAAGCCGAGGAGCCCGAGCCTGGAAAGACGGAGTCTCATGATACGTGTCCATTCATCGCCGGGATAGGCGAGCAGGTATACAGACGGGGATTACGCCTGGACGGATACAGCCGGAGAGACCGGGGGAGGTCGCGACCAGAAAACCGGGATGTGCGCCCTCCAGGAGCAACGCGGTGAGTGCTCCGATGTCCGGAATCCAATGGTCCGGGGTCGGGCAAAACGGGAATCGGTGGCGAGGAGCGCGTGAGCCGCAGGCGCAGGATGCATTCCGGAATAAAGAAAAGCGTGCTGATCGGTTCGGCTGCAGGCTCGTTCCACCTCCGCGGGGTTGTGCGAAGCCTGCAGGTCGTCCGTGACTGAGATGACCGGCAGCAGAATGGCGGTCAGCATCGCGAGCGCGATCAGCTGCGCGCCGGTCCTGGGCAACAGCGCGCCGTCGTGGGCTCGCCGGCGGTCAGCCAGCCAAAACCCCCAGAGAAACACGGCGATCGCCACCCACGCGAGATTGGATAAGACTTCCACAGAGTTCAGGCGAATTATATCCGGGACGACAGCCGGCCACGAAGAGCGCAGCAACGGTTTCAGATGAAAACGCGCCTGTCGGCGAGGCCCGACCGATTGCCCGTGCACGAGCATAAAAGGGCCGCGCGCTTGCAGGACCGCGGCCGCACGCAGTCGGAGAACACGGAATCCGGCCCTGTCCACTTCGCATTCACTGCCACCGCCGGTGGGCGGTGTAGTCTACAGGCTGGCAGTCCGCCGCGAGCCACCGCATTCCTGAATGAGGCTGAGGAAACACGAGCGCATAACCGCAACAACTGAGCCTCCGGCCGCTCCTGCGAGAGGCATTCGATTCCTGCAGAGATCCATCTGGTTCTGGCTTACAGGATCGTGTGCAGCCGTTTGTCTGCTGCTGTCCGGAGTCGCTCAGACCGCGAAACCCGCTTCTTCTGAGTTGGTCCCCGCCGATTTCGTGGACGCTACCGCCCAGGACGGCATCACCTTCGTCCACCAGGCGCCCCACAGTTCGCGAAAATACCTGCTGGAGACGATGGGCTCGGGCGCTGCGCTCTTCGACTACGACAACGACGGCCGCCTCGACCTTTATCTTGTCAACGGCGCGCCCTTCCCCGATTTCGTCCCCAAAGGAACGATTCCGGAGAAAACCGGGCCCCGCTATTGGAACCGCCTCTACCACCAGAAACCAGACGGCACGTTCGAAGACGTAACAGAGAAAGCGGGCGTCGCAGGGGTAGGTTATGGGATGGGAGTTGCTGTCGGAGACTATGACAACGACGGCTATGAAGACCTGTTTGTCACTTCCCTGGGCGGCAACCACCTTTATCACAACAATGGAAACGGCACCTTCACGGATGTTACCCGGAAAGCCGGAGTGGCGGGCAGCGGGTGGTCCACCTCCGCCGCCTGGGTGGATCTGGACGGCGACGGCTATCTGGACCTGGTCGTGCTCCGCTATATCCAGTGGGACTGGGATGACGTGTGGTGCGGCCCGAAGGATAACCGGGGTTACTGCCATCCCGATGTATTTCCACCTATCTCGATGCTCGTTTATCACAACAATGGTGACGGCACCTTCACCGAGGTAGCGCACAAGTTGGGGTTAGACAAGCCTGGCAAGGAGCTGGGCATTGCCATTGCCGACTACGATCATGACGGACACCCGGATATCTTCGTCGCCAACGATTCCATGCCGGAGTTTCTCTTCCATAACAAGGGAGATGGCACGTTCGAGGAGGTTGGTCTCGAGTCGGGCGTTGCCGTCGACGACGATGGACGCACCTTCGCCGGCATGGGTGTCGACTTTTCTGACTTTGATAATGATGGCTGGCCGGACCTGTTTGTCGACGACCTGGCCAATCAGAAGTACGCTCTCTATCGCAACGATGGCGATGGCACCTTCAGTTACAACAGTTACGCCACCGGAGTCGGCGGCGCCACGCTGCTGCACTCCGGTTGGGGTGTGCGGCTCATGGACTATGACAATGACGGCTGGAAAGATCTCCTGATCGCACAGGGACACGACCTGGATACGATTGAGAAGAGCTACCCGAACCTGCACTACCGCGAGCCTCCCATGCTGCTTCGCAACATCGAGGGAAAGAAATTCGTCGATGTGGGACCCGTTTCCGGTCAGGTCTTCACGCAGCGCTGGGTGGGCCGCGGTTTAGCGCTTGGAGACATCGACAACGACGGCCGCCTCGACGCTGTCATCACCGAAAATGGCGGGCCCGCGCACGTTCTGATGAATCGAACCAAAACCGCCAATCACTGGATCGGGTTCAAACTGGTCGGTCACCGCAGCAACCGCGACGGCATTGGAGCCGTGATTCGCATCGATACTGCGGCCGGCTCCCAATGGTACACAGTCACCACCGCCTCGAGTTATCTGTCGTCCGGCGACGTGCGGGCTCACTTCGGGCTGGGAAGGGAAAAGACTGTAAAGCGGATCGAGATTCGCTGGCCGAGCGGCGTGATCCAGACACTCCAGGATGTGCCCGGGGATCAATATCTGCGCGTGGACGAGCCGGTGAACGGCACGCCGCGCTGGTAGCCGCAGAATTTCTCCGCTCAGATGATCAGAGAGTCTGGTCTACCAAAGCCGTAGCTATCTGCAGGATTTGTGCGCGTTTTACGGCAGGCAGCGGACTCTTGTCTCCGCCCTGTCCTGCCGGGGCGGAAGCCAATGTCTGTTCGATCCGATTCACATCCAGTCCCCCGGCCGCACTGCTGTTCTTGAAGCGATCCAGAACTTCCCTGGCCCGGGCAACCTCCCCGGTCTCAAAATAAAAAACGCCGAGCAGCGAGTAACTGCCCGGCCACTCCGGAAGGAGGTCGAGAGCGCGCTCGAACTCTTTCTCCGCCTCCGAGTCATTGCCTACCATGACGGCGTCGACCCCCAGCCCCCAGAGGATCTTGCCCGATGCCGGAATTCTGGCCTGCCCGTGCAGCAGCGTCTCCCTGGCCTCCGCAGTATCTCCCTCGCGTAACTGCACCAGAGCGAGAGAGAGGTAATTCTGGTCGTTGTCAGGACTGCGGCTGATGGCCTGGCGATAAGTCTCCTCTGCCTGGGATGCACGGCCGAGGTGGGCTTCGATATCGGCGAGAAGCGCCAGATACGACTCGTCATTTTGTCCCTTCGCCGAAACCTGCTGCGCGGCGTCCAGGGCCCTGTGATCGTCGCCCTTGCGGAACCAGGCATCGGCCAGGTCGAACTTTACGTCATCGGAATCCGGGCTTTGCGCCAGCGCCGCCTGAAACTGCCGGACAGCATCGTCATAGAGGTGATACCGGGCCAGCAAAACTCCGGCTCCGGCCAGCGTGCGGTAGTCCCCCGCTCGCATCGCGTCCAGTTGTCCGATCATGCTGCGCGCCTCGTCGATATCTCCCGAACGCAGGTAAGTCTGCGCGAGGAGATAGACGACTTCCGGCTGGTCGGGGTGCTTCCGGCGCTGATCCAGCAGGATTGCAAGGTCCTTCTCATTCTGCGCGCCGGGCGAAAGGGTCGAGCGGTTCTCCAGATAGTCGAAGAGATTCTCATAGTCATACGTAACAGGCCGCGCATGAGCGGAAGAACTCTGGAACAGCGCCAGGTCCCGTTCTGCAGCCGCCGGCTGGTGCAGCTTTCGCTCTACCATCGCCAGTTTGTAATAACCTGTTGCCGGGTCGCGGCTGACTTCCACATATCTCTTCAGAAGCGCTTCGGCTTCTACCGGGCGGTTCGCGTCCATGCGAAGGCCGGCCAGTTCCTCAAGAGCATTGGGTGACTTCGGGTCGAGGCGAAGCACTTTCAGAAAGTAGGCCTCTGCAGCCGCTGCGTGTCCCTGACGCTCCGCAATATATCCAAGGTTGAAGAGGCAGAAGGTACTGCGAGGGTCGAACTTCAGCCCGTTCTGAAAATCCTGCACCGCCGCATCGAACCGCCCCAGCTCGGCATCCGCGAGCCCCAGGAAGGAGTAAGCGCGCAGGGAAGGCTGGAGAGTAATGGTCCTGGTGAATTCCGCGACGGCCTTTTCCAGCCGGTCCGATCGCAGATAGCTTTGGCCCAGCGCGAGATGCAGGTCGGGTTGCTGCGGGGCGGTTTGAATCGCGCTTTCGAGCAGCGGGATGGCATCTTCGAAGTAGCCCTGACTCATGCTGATTTGTGCCATGCGCAGAACGATATCCGTGTTCCCCGGAACCGCCTTGTGGGCGCGGACGAGCAGGTCCAGAGCATCGAGGGGACGAGACTCGCTTCGGTACACCTGCGCCAGCGCGACAAGCGTTTCGGGGGAATCGGGCCTGAGCCGGAGCGCGCGCGACAACTGAAGCTCCGCGCGATTGTTGTCATGGTCCAGCAGGAACGTGACTCCGAGGTTATACAGAATCTCGAAAGTCTCCGGTTGCAGCTCGTCCGCCTGCTCCAGCTCCAGTTCTGCCTGCTTGTATTGGCCGGCCGAGGCCAGCAGCATGCCGAGAGAAAAGTGCACCCGGACGTCGGACTTGCTCCCGGCCGAAAGTTGCGTCGCCATGCGCAGAGCCTCCGCTGTGCGTTTGGCTGCCAAACAGGCTTTGATGAGGTTGAATTGTGTGGCCTGGTCGGCGGGGCGGACTCGGTCGAAGTACTCGATCGCTGCTTGGGGTTGGTTGCGCGCAACAAGCAGGACGCCGAGGTTGTAGTTCGCGTCACGGTTTGCCGGGTCGATCCGCAGCGTCGACCGATAAGTATCTTCGGCAAGATCGAATTTCTTCTCCGCCGTATAAAGGTTAGCCAGATTATTCCGGATACTGGGCGATCGGGGGGCAAGCTGCAACGCTCTCTGGAACGCCGGGAGCGCATCCGGATAATCCTGTTGCTCGGTGTCGATGATTCCCAGCAGATCGTATGCTTCGGCGCTGGACGGGTTCGTCCGCAACTGAGCCTGCAATTCGCCTTTGGCCTCCTCCAGGCGATTCTGTTGAATCAGGCTCTTCACACCGGCCAGGGCGGACGTGTCGTTGCTCGCCTGCTGCGCACGAATTCCCATGGGCAGAAACCCGGCAGCGGCACAGAGAGCCAGCATCGCGGTACGGTGAAACTTCCGATTCCCGGATCGGCGAAAAGGCATGAGCATTCCTGGAGCCCTATTGCAGCATGTCCAGCGCCTGTTTTGCTCTGGGATTGTCCGGCTGCACCCGCAGAAGGTCCTCCAGAACCTCCCTGGCTTCCTGCTTCTGGCTTTGCGTCGCATAAAGATTCGCGAGGTTCAGGTAACTTCGATCGAAGTTGGGTACCAGTCGAATACAGGTCCGGAACTGGGCCTCCGCCTTGGAGTAATCCTGCAGCTGCGCGTAGAGAACACCGAGATTGTTCATCGCTTCGGCATAATCGGGCCGCAGGCTGATCGCCTTTTGCAGATACTCTGATGCCTGCTGCAGCTGGTTGTCCTGTGCGCGGAGCATGCCCAGACTGTAATTCACTTCCGGATCGTCGGGCTCCAGCTCCAGCGCGCGGCCAAGGGATTTCTCAGCCTCGTCCAGATTCCCGCTGCGCCGGTAGATGTTCCCCAGGTTTAGCAGGGCCGTGGCGAAATCAGGCCGAATCTGCAGCGACCGCTGAAAGTCGCGAATGGCTTCCTCCCCGTTGCCCTGTTGCGCCGCAATCATGCCGAGATTATTCCAGGCTTCGGGATAGTCCGGCCGGAGCGTCGCACTCTTCTCCAGGTCATCGCGTGCCTGCTCGAGGTTGCCTCTGCGCAGGTTGAGAGTCCCCAGGTTGTACCACGCATCCGCGTTCTCAGGATTGCCGGCAATGACCTCCCTGAACGAGTCTTCCGCCTGATCGAGATAGCCGTGCTGGAAAAGAGCGACTCCATACGTAAAGTCATTCCGCGCAATCGTGCCATGGTACCAGTGTCCTGAAAACGGCAATGCCAGCCGCATCCTTTCTTCTGCCGTCGCGGGCATCGATGCGACATCGCGCAGAATCCGCTCTGGATCCACATAGCCCTGGTCGATGTGGACG
>Ga0335075_10017526_pt1 | contig 10649 bp, 8 predicted proteins | sample Lox_Sample_24_FD_206723 | JGI IMG/M metagenome (GOLD analysis project Ga0335075, IMG submission 206723) | Soil microbial communities from Loxahatchee National Wildlife Refuge, Florida, United States - Lox_Sample_2.4 | ecosystem: Environmental > Terrestrial > Soil > Wetlands | place: USA: Florida... | reverse complement strand
CGTGTGCGAGTCGGCCTGGGCCACGTCGCTGCCGAAGAGCGCGGGGAAAGGCTGCATGCTGAACGGCAGGTTGGCGGTCTGGAAGACGGCCACGTTCCACTCCCCCTCCCAGTACAGCCCGGCGCTGCCGGCCTGGAACAAGGCGACGCCGCCAGGGGCGTCGGTGTTCGCGTTCATCAGGCCCTCGGTGGCCAGCTGGTAGATGAAGGTGAGCACCCTCGTGGCCAGCGCCTGGTCGAGGACCACTTGCTTTCCGTCGTTGGCCAGGACCTTGCCGCCTGCCTGGCTGTAGAGGGTGTAGAAGAGCCGCCACGGGGTGGCCGGGTCGTTGATCTGGTCGCACACGACTGGCGTCGCGCCCGTCCGCTTCAGCTTCCGCAGCACCGTGAGCATGGCCTCGGCGCCCGTGATCGGCGGCAGCTGCCCCGAGCCATCGAGCAGGCCCGCCTTCTGGCAGAGCTTGGTGTTGTAGTACTGCACGAACGGGTGGGTGTCGAGCGGGATGGCCAGCTGGTATCCGTTGACGTGCGCCTTGTTGAAGGCGAGCGGGGTGAAGTCCTGCGGCCTCATGCCGTGCGCGGCCAGCAGGTCCAGGCTGATCGGGGTCAGCAGGCCGGGCGGCCCGAACTCGCCGAGCCGGCTCAGGTGCATGATCGCCACGTCGGGCGGGCTGCCCGAGCGGATCGCCATGGCCAGCTTCGTGTAGTACGGATTGCCCCAGGTCAGAATCGTGGACTGCAGGTCCACCCCGGGATGAGCCTTGACGTAACCGGCCTCCATGGTCTGCATGTGGGTCCCGTCCCCGCCGGTGAGCAGGTTCCAGTACACCAGCGTGGAGTTGTTCGCCCCGCCGTCCGGGCTGGTGAACCCGGCGCCGATGCCGTAGGTGCCTGCGCACCCGGCGGTGGCCAGGCCGGCCCCGAGCGTGGCGGCGCCGACCAGGAAATGCCGGCGGTTCATGTCAGGCTCACCTCCAGCACGGTGAATGAATGCGGGGCGAAGGTGACGTCGATGTGCCCGCCGCTCACCTCGCGCTTGGAGCGGTGGACGGTCACGGCGTCGGGATGCTCGACGCTGTTGACCGACTCCGGGCGCTCGCCGTTGACCTCGTGCACGGTCATCACCCCGGCCGCTTCGGCATCAAGAAGCCGGATGCGTGTCTCGAGTGGCTGGCCGGGATCCCTGTTGACCACGGAGACCGTCAGCCTGCCGCGACCTGGGTCGCGGGTGGCCGCCACGTCGAGGAGCTGGAAGGGCCCGAGATCGGCGACCCGGTGCGGCCAGCGGTCCGCCGCGGAGTCGGTGTGGGCATGGATGCCAGAGTCGGTGACGGTGTCCAGCGCGACTTCGAGGCTCGTCGCCGCCATCAGCTGGAACGGGTGGTAGATGGCCTGGGTGACCATGCCGTCCGGCGTGGTGACGATCGGGGCGATGACGTTCACCAGCTGGGCGAGGTTGGCCATGCGCACCGTACGGCACTGGCGGGTGAACACGTTGAGGTAGGTGGCGACGGCCAGGGCGTCGGCCAGGTTGTAGCGCTCCTCCAAGCGTCCGTCGTCGGTCCGGTACCACACGTTCCACTCGTCGTAGGCCACCGAGACCGCGTGCTCGATCCGCTGGGTGTACCTGGCCCGGTCGATCAGCGCGCCGGCCACCGCCAGGGCGTGCTCGGCGTGGTGCGGGGCCAGCACGTTGGACCAGTAGTCCGCCGATCCGGTGTACAGGTGAATGCTGTGCCAGTCGACCTCACTGGCCAGGCCGTCGATGACCGTGCGATCCCAGTCGTCAAGCCCCGTCTGGCCGCAGCTGACCAGCGAAATCCCCGGATCGAGCATCTTGAGGGACTTGGCCCAGCGCCGGGCCTGCGTCACGTAATCCGCTGCCGTGCGCTGCCCGATCTGCCAGTCCCCGTACATCTCGTTGCCCAGGCCCCAGTACCTGACACCGTAGGGTTCGGCGTGGCCGTTGGCGCGCCGGCGGCCGGCCCAGTACGTGCCGCCAGTGCCGTTGCAGTACTCGACCCAGGCCAGGGCCTCGTCCAGGGTTCCCGTCCCCATGTTGAGGCAGAGCACCGGCTCGACCCCGGCGGCAGCGCACCAGGCCATGAACTCGTCGGTGCCGAATCTGTTGGGCTCCTCGCTATGCCAGGCCAGTTCCGCCCGCCTGGGCCGGTCATCGGGCGGCCCGATGCCGTCGGTCCAGTGGTAGCCGGAGACGAAGTTCCCGCCCGGCCAGCGGACATTGGTCACGCCGAGGTCCCGGACGGCCGCGAGGACGTCACCGCGGAAGCCGTCGTGCCCCGATAGGGGCGACCCTTCATCGAATACACCGCCGTAAATGCAGCGGCCGAGGTGCTCGGTGAAGCTGCCGAACACCCGGCGGTCAAGCGTGCCAATCGGCCGGTCGGTCAGTACGTCGATTCGGGCCACGGCTGCTCCTCCTGAAGCAACCTGCTTCCCGTTTGCCGCCCGTTAAACAACTTCCGCCTGAAACGTCCGTAATCGCCCCGCGGCGGTGACGATCCGGGTGCTACCCCAGCTGGTCGCGGCGGCGGGTCAGGTAGGCGGTCTCCGCGGTGTTGCCCGCCAGCTCGATGGCCTTGTCGTAGGCCGCGCGGGACTGCTGGGAGCGGCCCAGCCTGCGCAGCAGGTCGGCGCGGGCCGCGTGATAGGGGTGATAGCCGGCCAGCCTGTGCTCAAGACGGCCGATAGCCGCCAGCGCTACCTCGGGGCCGTCAAGCTCGGCGACCGCGATGGCCCGGTTGAGGGCGACGATGGGCGAGGGGTCGAGGCGGACGAGCTGGTCGTAGAGGGCGACGACCTGCGACCAGTCGGTGTCGCGGACGTCGCGGGCGGAGGTGTGCACGGCGCTGATCGCCGCGAGGATCTGGTAGCGACCCGGAGCCACGCCGGCGGCGGCAGCGGCCAGGCGCTCGCGCACCAGCCGGTGACCCTCGCCGATCAGCGCCGGGTTCCAGGCCCCGCGGTCCTGCTCGCCGAGGGGGACCAGTTCGCCGCTCGCCGAAACCCGGGTGGTGCGGCGGGACTCGGTGAGGAGCATCAGCGCCAGCAGCCCGGCCACTTCACCGTCCTGCGGCAGGAGGGCACGGATCAGGCGAGTGAGCCTGATCGCCTCGGCGGTCAGATCGTGACGGACGGGATCGGTGCCCGGGCCTGTCGCGAGGTAGCCCTCGTTGAAGACGAGGAAGAGGACGGCGAGCACGCCGGAGACGCGTGCCGGGAGGTCTTCGGCGGACGGCACCCGGTACGGGATGCGAGCCGCCGTGATCTTGGCCTTCGCGCGGGTGATCCGCTGACCGACGGCGGTCTCCTGCGCCAGGAAGGCACGGGCGATCTCGGGCACGGTCAGGCCGGCGACCATCCGCAGCGTCAGCGCTACGCGAGTCTCCATCGCGAGCGCCGGGTGACAGCAGGTGAAGATCAGCCGGAGCCGCTCATCGTCGATGGCGCCGAGAGGCTCGGGCGGGTCGTCGTCGTGCAACAACTGAGCCTCCTTGTGCTTGTCATCGCGCTTGTTCTCACGCCGGATCCGGTCGATGGCCTTGCGGTTGGCGGTGGTGGTCAGCCAGGCGCCGGGATTGGGGGGCACACCCTCGGCCGGCCACCGCTCGACGGCAGTCGCGAACGCCTCGGCCGCCGCATCCTCGGCGATGTCCAGGTCGCCGAAACGCTTGGCCAGGGAGGCGACCACCCGGGCCCACTCCCCGCGGTGCGCCTGGGTGATCGCCTCCTGGACGTCGGCCACGTTCACAGGAACGGCCGCACCTCCACCTTCCGGTTGCAGGCCTTAGACCCCTCGGCGGCCAGCCTGAGCGCCACGTCGAGGTCGCGAGCCTCCATGATCCAGAAACCGGCCAGGTACTCCTTCGACTCGACGAAGGGCCCGTCGGTGAAGATCGGCTCTTCGCCTCGGCCGTCGATGACGGTGGCCGAGCTGGGGGCCGCGAGGCCGCCGGCGAAGACCCAGTGCCCGTCGGCCTGGAGCCGGTCGTTGAACACGTCGATCGCAGCGTCCTCGTCCGGGGTGGCCAGGGCGCCCGTGTCGGTGATCACGGAAACCAGGTACCGCATGTCGGATCATCTCCTGTCGTTCTGGCGCCCCTCGCGGGCGGCCTCTCACCCCTGCTACGAACACCCCTGCCCTGATCCGACACCGTCGCCCGGATGTCTTTCAAGGCTTCCGTCTCGATACGTAACACTGGTCTGCATGACGTTCACGCGCATCGACTGGGTCGCCGGGCACTGCCAGCTGCTGCGGTCGATCTCGGCCGAGTTCAGGGACACGCAGCCCTTCCGGGGGCTGACGATCGGGACCGGCATTCACCTGGAGGCCAAGACGGTCGCCTTGATCCTGACGCTACGCGACGGCGGGGCGCGCCTGGTTTCCACGGGCAACCTGAACACGACGCAGCCGGAGGCGGTAGCGGTGCTCAAGGCCCAGGGAGTCGAGGTCATCGGCGGCCCCACCCGGGACAGGGCGCTGCATGGCAGCTACCTGGACGAGGTCATCGCGGCACGGCCTGACCTGATCCTGGACAACGGCGGCGACCTGTTCGCGAAATACCTCGATACTCCCTATCACGGGCTGCGCGGCGGTACCGAGGAGACGACGTCCGGCCGCATGCGGCTGGCACCCCTGCGCGCTCGGCTGGGGCTGCCGATCCTGGTCATCAACGACAGCCCGATCAAGCAGTTCGCCGAGAACGAGCACGCGGTCGGCCAGAGCAGCCTGGAGTCCTACCTGCGGCTGACCAACCGGGTCACCAACGGCGAGAACGTCACGGTCTTCGGCTACGGCGCCTGCGGACGCGGGGTGGCGGCCAACTTCCGCGGTGCCTGCGCCCGGGTCACGGTGGCCGAGGTCAACCCGGTGACGCGGCTGCAGGCGCACCTCGACGGCTTCAGCACGCCGCCGAGAGCCGAGGCCATCGCCGGCGCCGACCTGATCATCACCGTGACCGGGGCCAGGGACGTCGTGACGGCGGCTGACCTGCCGCTGCTGCGAGACGGCGTGATCTTGGCCAACGCCGGTCACTTCCCGTGGGAGATCGACGTCGACGGCCTGCTCGCCGCACCGGACGTGGCAGGCACCCGGGAGTACGCCGACGACCTGATGACGCTGGAGCTTAAGGACGGCCGGCTCATCCACGTCATCTCGCGCGGCCACATGTTCAACCTGGCCGGACCCCGGCCGCTGGGCAATTCGATCGAGTCGATGGACCTGGGCTTCGCGCTGCAGGCCCGGTGCCTGGAAGCGGTCGCGACCGGCAGCGTCGACGCGTCCAGCTGCGTCGTGCCCGTCCCGGCCAGCATCGATGCCGCGGTCGCCAGCAGCTACCTGGACCGCAAGTACGCCGCCCGGTGACGATCTGGGCGTTGCCCGGTCGTCATCTCGGTGCAGCTGTCGCGATCGGCGCGACACTGAGATGGGAGGCAAGATCATGCGTTACGCACTGCTCATGCACTACCGGGAGCCCGGCGAAGGGGAGATCAGCGAGGAGGCCATCGAGGCGGCCAAGGAGGCGTTCGGCGCCTACGGCCGCGCGCTGGAGTCCGCCGGGGTGCTGCTGTCGGCCGACGTGCTCCAGCCGACCGCCGCGACCACGAGCGTGACCCGCAGGGACGGCGGCCTGCGCGTGCAGGACGGTCCCTTCGCCGAGACGAAGGAGGCGCTGGCCGGGGTCTTCATGGTCGAGGTGCCGGACCTGGACGCGGCCATCGGCTGGGCCGAGAAGTGCCCGGGCGCCCAGTGGGGCGTGGTCGAGGTGCGCCCGACCGCGACCGCCTTCATCAACGGCGCGTGGACGAGCTGACGCCTGGTGGCGGAGAGCGGGAAGCCGGCCCTGGCGAAGGCGGGCGAGGGCCGGCGGTCCGCTCGGCCGGCGTGGCGGCCCGGGACAGCTACGGACGGCTGCTCGTCCTGCTGGCGGCCGCCACGAGCGACCTCGCGGCCGCGGAGGACGCGCTGGCCGACGCGTTCGAGCGTGCCCTGCGGACGTGGCCGGCGCGGGGGGTGCCCGGCAACCCCGACGCGTGGCTGCTGACCGTCGCGCGCAACCGGCTGCGCGACGACTGGAAGTCGGCGCGGGCGCAGCGGGCAGTCCCCTTCGACGCCATCCCTGGCACGCTGGCGCACATCGATGACGTGGACGTCGACGCGATCCCTGACCGGCGGCTCGAGCTGCTGCTGGTGTGCGCGCACCCGGCCATCGACCGCGCGATGCACACGCCGCTCATGCTCAACACGGTGCTCGGCTTCACCGCCGAGCAGGTCGGGCGGGCCTTTTCTGTGCCTGGCCCGGCGATGGCGACGCGCCTGGTCCGGGTCAAGAGACGGATCAAGGCCGCCAGGATTCCGTTCCGCATTCCTGACCTGGCGGACCTCCCGGCGCGGATGGCCTCGGTCCTTGAGGCGGTCTACGGCGCCTATGTCATCGACTGGGCGACCGGCCCGCAAGCCCGCCAGCTGCCTTCCGAGGCGCTGCACCTCGCGGAGGTGCTCGCCGCGCTCGTTCCTGGCGATCCCGAGGCGCGGGGGCTCGCGGCCCTGATCGAGCTGTCGGCGGCGCGCGCGCCGGCCCGGGTGGACGCGGCCGGGCATTTCGTGCCGCTCGCCGGCCAGGATCCCGCGCTGTGGAACCAGGAGCTGATCGGCCGGGCACACGAGCACCTGCGGGCCGCCCACGCGCGCGGGCAACTCGGGCGGTTCCAGCTCGAGGCCGCGATCCAGGCCGTGCACTGCGCCAGGGGACGCGACGGCACGACGGACTGGCCGGCGCTGCTCACCCTGCACCGCATCCTGCAGGCGGTCGCGCCCTCCCTCGGCAGCGGCGTCGCGCTCGCGGCGGTCACCGCCGAGGTCGACGGGCCCGCGGCGGGACTGGCCGCGCTCGACGCGCTGCTCCTGGAAGCGGGCGAGCGCGCCAGGCTCTTCCAGCCGGCCAGGGCCGCCCGCGCGCACCTGCTGGACCGGCTCGGGCGGAATGCAGAGGCCGTCGCGGCCTATGAGAACGCGATCAGCCTCACTCAGGACGCCGCCCAAAGCGAGTACCTGGAAGGCCGCCGCGACCGCTGCCGCCAGGTCAGCCGATGATGTTGAAGTCCGCGAGGACCTTCACCGGGCCCAGTGGCCCGACAACCGAGACCAGCGTCGCCGGGGCAGAAGTGACGGGCGAGCCGAGTACGGGACGCTGTCACAGTCGCGCTGGCCTTGGCGGTGTGGCCCATACCGCCAATAGATTCGCACCTGTGGGCCACACCGCCAATACGCCAGGACGCTCCGGACGCCTCGCAAGCCGACGCGACTGAGCCGGGAGAGTCAGCGGGCGAACTCCGTCGCGCGGGACTCGCGGACGACGGTGACCCGGATCTGGCCCGGGTAGGTGAGTTCCTCTTCCACCTGCTTGGCGATGTCGCGGGCGATCACCTGCGCCTGGATGTCGTCGACCCTGTCGGGCTTGACCATGACCCGGATCTCGCGGCCCGCCTGCATCGCGAAGACCTTCTCGACGCCTTCCTTCTCCGAGGCGATCTGCTCGAGGCGCTCCAGGCGCTTGACGTACATCTCCAGCGACTCGCGGCGCGCGCCGGGGCGGCCGCCGCTCATCGCGTCGGCCGCCTGGGTGAGCACGGCCTCGACGGTGCGGACCTCGACCTCGTTGTGGTGCGCCTCGATCGCGTGCACCACGTCGTCTGACTCGCCGTACTTGCGGGCGATCTCCGCGCCGATCAGCGCGTGGCTGCCCTCGACCTCGTGGGTCAGCGCCTTGCCGACGTCGTGCAGCACCGTGCACCGCTTGAGCAGCAGCGGGTCCATCCGCAGCTCGCTGGCCATCATGCCGGCGATATGCGCGCTCTCGATCAGGTGCGCCAGCACGTTCTGGCCGTAGGAGGTGCGGTAGCGGAGCCTGCCGAGCAGGGCGATCAGCTCGGGGTGCATGTCGGTGATGCCGAGCTCGGTCATGGCGTCCTCGCCGGACCGCTGGCAGAGCAGCTCGATCTCGGCCCTGCCGCGCTCGTAGGCCTCCTCGATCCGCTGCGGGTGGATCCGGCCGTCCTGGACGAGGCGCTCCAGGGTGAGGCGGCCGATCTCGCGGCGCACCGGGTCGAAACAGGAGAGCAGCACCGCCTCCGGCGTGTCGTCGATGATCAGGTTGACGCCCGTTATCGACTCGAAGGCGCGGATGTTCCGGCCCTCGCGGCCGATGATGCGGCCCTTCATCTCGTCGCCTGGCAGGTGCATCACGGAGACCACGGACTCGCTGGTCTGCTCCACGGCCACCCGCTGGATGGCGAGGGTGACGATCTTGCGGGCGCGCTTGTCCGCCTCGGCCTTCGCCTCGTTCTCGATGGTCCTGATCGTGACCGCGGCCTCGCGCTTGGCCTGGTTCTCCACCGACGCGACCAGCTCGCTCTTGGCCTCGCCCGCGGTGAGCCCCGCGACCCGCTCGAGCTCCTGCCTGGCCGACGCCGCCGCGTCGTCGAGAGCCGTGGCGCGCTCGTCGAGGTCCTGCTTGCGGCGCTCGAGCGCCAGCCTGCGGTCCTCCATCCGGCGGATCTCGGCGTCGAGGCGCTGCTCCCGCTCGCTGATGCGCAGCTCGCGGCGCTCCAGGTCGCTGCGGAGCTCGCGCATCTCGTCCTTGACGGCGCGGATCTCGTCCTCGACCTCACGGCGGCCCTGCGCGGCCTGCTCGGCCGCCTCGGCGGCGCGCCTGACGATTCCCTCGGCCTCGACCTCGGCGCGGGTCCGCAGCTGCTCGGCGTCGGCCTGCGCGCGGTCCCTGAGCTGACCCGCGTCGGCCTGGGCGCGGTTCCTGAGCTGCTCGGCCTCGGCTTGCGCGCGATCGCTGAGCTGGCGGGTGTCGCGTTCCGCGGGGCCGGCGGCGGCGCTCTGCCCGGCGGTCTTGGCGAGCGGCGCGGAGTCCGCGGGCGGCGACGTTCTGGGAGCGGACCGGCGCAGCACGATAGCGAACGCGCTGAACGCCAGGGCCAAAGCGGCCAGCCCGATCACCATGAAAACGACTCCGCCGCTCACGGGTACCCCTTTCGTCCGTCGCTCCCGGAACCCTGGCGAGCAGGGCGGTACTCAGGGCGATGCACGGGGGTCGCTGCCCCTGGCTCACGCCCTGGCGCGAGGGGTCCCGCACGCCGTCGGGCTGCGGCGACTAGCCGTCATCTGCGGTTTGCCGAGCCGATCACCCGTCTAGCGTTAGATAACGCCTCACTGCGCTGAGGTTAAGCGTTGATAACGTTTTGAGCAAGCAAAGAGTCACTGCGGGAACCAAAGTTCACTAAGAGAAGTAAAGGGACTTCAGTCCGTATAAGTATCGAGCTCGTCGAAGCAGGACTCTTCGACTTGCGCACCTTCGGCCTCTAGGGCCTCTCTGACCACTCGGAACGCGAGACCCGCCGGGTACCCCTTGCGTGCCAGCGTCCCGGCCAGCCGCCGGATCCGCGCGTCGGACGGCAGGCCCCGGGTGCTCGCGAGCTTCCGCTCAACGAGCCGCCGCGCGGTGGCGGCCTCGGCGTCCGGGCCGAGGTCCTCGATGGCGTCCTTGATCTGATCGTCGTCCACGCCGCGCTGCCTGAGCTCGGCGCGCAGCGCGCGGCCCGCCAGCCCGCGGCTGTAGTGCCTGGACTCCACCCAGGCCCGGGCGAACGCGGCGTCGTCGATCAGCCCCACGTCGGCGAACCTGTCGAGGACGGCGCGCGCGGCGTCATCGGGCACGCCGCGGTCGCGGAGCGCGGTGGCGAGCTGCGCCCTGGTCCTGGGCGCGAGCGTCAGCAGCCGCAGGCAGATCTGCCGCGCCCGCGTCTCCGGGTCCGTGGCGCCGTGGGCGCCACGGACGTCAGCGCCCGGGGCGCCCGCTTCGTCGCGGGCGTCCCGGCCCGTGCGCTTCGTGCGCTTCGTGCGGCCCTGGTGGCTGGCCACAGGGACTCACCGCCGGTCAGACGCCGACGGCTGCGTTAGCGCCTTTAGCCGCGGGGCCTGTCGGTACCGAGGCGAGCCCAGGGCCGCCCGAGCCTCCGGGGCCGCCCGCGGCACCGGCCGGCTGCGCGTTGGCGTCCGCGTCCAGCCGCGGGCCGACGCCGAGCTTCTCCTTGATCTTCTTCTCGATCTCGTTGGCCAGGTCCTCGTTGTCGTGCAGGAAGGTCCGCGCGTTCTCCTTGCCCTGCCCGAGCTGGTCGCCCTCGTAGGTGTACCAGGCGCCCGCCTTGCGCACGATCCCCTGCTCGACGCCGAGGTCGATGAGGCTGCCCTCGCGGCTGATCCCGATGCCGTACAGGATGTCGAACTCCGCGGTGCGGAACGGCGGGGCGAGCTTGTTCTTGACCACCTTGACACGGGTCCTGTTGCCGACCGACTCCGTGCCGTCCTTGAGCGTCTCGATCCTGCGGATGTCGAGGCGGACCGAGGCGTAGAACTTCAGCGCCTTGCCGCCGCTCGTCGTCTCCGGGGAGCCGAACATGACGCCGACCTTCTCCCGCAGCTGGTTGATGAAGATGGCGGTGGTCTTGGTCTGGCTCAGCGCGCCGGTGATCTTACGCAGCGCCTGGGACATGAGCCGCGCCTGGAGGCCGACGTGGCTGTCGCCCATCTCGCCCTCGATTTCGGCCTTGGGCACCAGC
>Ga0335075_10017525_pt1 | contig 10649 bp, 13 predicted proteins | sample Lox_Sample_24_FD_206723 | JGI IMG/M metagenome (GOLD analysis project Ga0335075, IMG submission 206723) | Soil microbial communities from Loxahatchee National Wildlife Refuge, Florida, United States - Lox_Sample_2.4 | ecosystem: Environmental > Terrestrial > Soil > Wetlands | place: USA... | reverse complement strand
GCCAGCAGCCCGCTGCCCGGCACGAGGTCGAGTCCGAGGTTGCGGTAGGCGTCGAGGGTCGCGCCGGCCGGGGCGGTGCCCTGCCCGCACACGACGAACGTCTCGCCGCGTCTTGTGTCGTAGCCGATCACCGGCACCTCGCCACCCGGGCCGTTGAGGTGCGGCTCGACGACCTGCAGCACGAAGCCGGCGGCGGCCGCGGCGTCGAAGGCGTTGCCGCCTTTCTCCAGGACCGCCATCCCGGCCGCCGAGGCCAGCCAGTGCGTGGACGCCACCATCCCGAACGTGCCTGCTAGCTCTGGCCTGGTGGTGAATCCGGGGATGGCTGCCATGACCAACACTGTAACGTCTGCGTTATGGAGGACCTTGACCCACGGGTACGGGCCGTCTGCGACATGGACGTCGCGGAGGCGCGCGAATACGGCGGACGGCACGAGTACGACGGCATCCCGCAGGACCTCTCGCGGGCCGGGGTGACGGCCGGGCTCGCCAAGCTGGAGGCGGCGCGTCGTGCGGGCCAGCCGCAGCCTGACCCGCACGACGAGGCGCACCTGCGCGCGTTCGAGGGGCTGCGCCAGGTGGTGTTCGGCGACCTGGAGCTGTACCGGCGCAACCCGCTGTTCCACCTGAACGAGCTGGACCTGGCGTGTTACGACAAGGACTACGCGCCTGCCGCTTTGCGGGACGCGGCCAGGACCGCGCACCTGGCGGCCTGGCCGCGGGTGATCGACGCGGCGATCTCGTCGCTGGACCAGGTCAGCGCCCCGGTCGCCGCGGCGCTGCTCGATGCCGTCCGCGGGCTCGCCGCGGGCATTCCCGCTAACGCCGATCCCGGCGGGCGGGAGGCGGCGCTCGCCGCGCACTCCCGGCTCGTCGACCACGTGTCGGCGGCGGCGGTTACCGGGTCACCGGATGCGGCGCTCGGGTCCGCCGGGCTGACCGCGCTGCTCGGCACCGCCGAGGCTCTGGACGTCGACCTCGGCAAGCTCGCGCTCGAGGCGGACGCCGAACGGGACCGGCTGACCGAGCGGCTCACCGAGTCGTGCGCTGTGGTCGACGCGAGCCGGCCCGCGCTGGAGGTGGCCCGCGAACTCGTGAAGGACCACCCGGACGCGGCCGGGGTGCTCACCGCGGCGCGGGACTGGACGGCGCGGGCCCTCGACTTCACCCGCTCCCGGGACCTGATGCCCGTGAACGACGGCGTGTGCCTGGTCGGCGAGGCGCCGGAGTCGCGGCGCTGGGCGATGGCCATGATCTCCACCAACGCGCCCGCCGAGCCGGACGCGCCGTCCTGGTACTGGATCACCCCGCCGGATCCGTCGTGGCCCAAGGCGCAGGCGGACGAGTGGCTGGAGGTGTTCAGCGCGACCACGCTGCCGGCCATCACCGTGCACGAAGTGGCACCCGGGCATTTCTCGCACCACCAGGCGCTGCGGCACGCGGTCGGCGACGTGCGGCGGACGCTGTTCTCGAGCGTGTTCGTGGAGGGCTGGGCGCACTACGCCGAGGAGCTGTCGGTCGAGGAGGGGTTCCTCGCCGACGACCCGCGGTTCGCGATCGGGGTATGGCTGGAGGCTCTCGTCCGGGTGACCCGGCTGGCCTGCGCGCTCGGCGTGCACACCGCGGGGTGGACGGTCGAGGAGGCGGCGGCGCGGTTCGCGACGGACACTCACCTGACGGGCCCGGCCGCGTTGTCGGAGGCGCGGCGGGCGACGTTCGACCCGACCTACGGCCGGTACACGTGGGGCAAGCTGGAGATCATGCGGCGGCGTGAGGAGGCTCGCGTCGCGTGGGGGCCGGGGTTCACGCTGAAGCGCTTCCACAGCGCGCTGCTGGCGCTCGGCTCGCCGCCGCTCGGCCTGCTCGGCACCGCGATCGAGCGAGGGTAAGGGCGTTAAGTGCCTAGTCTCGCGGCCGCGGGCGCTCCTTGACCCCGGCCGCGAGCAGGTCGACCACGTCCGCGATGCGGACCGGGCGCAGGTCCGGGCGGCGGGTCGTCGCGTCGATCCAGCGCAGATACGCCTTGCGGTAGAACTGCGCGAGCGTGTCCCAGAACGCCGCGGCGGCCGGGTTGGCCGCCAGCGCGGTGGCGATGTCTTCGGCGAGGTCGCCGCGTTGCGGGCCCTCGGGGAACAGCTCGACGACCACGTCGGTCCCGGCGGGGACGCCGGCGTCGCACATCCACATCGAGGGCAGCGTGAACACCCACTGGCTGTCTGTGGCCGTGACCGTGCCGCGGACTTTCCTGCCGTCGATACTGCCGCCCACCGGGTGCTGGGACTTGGCACCCCACGCCTCGTCCGGGTCGAACGGAAGCGTGACGATCCCGCGGCCGCGGGGTCCCACGGTGACCCGGGCGGTGAACCGCTGGACGGTCGTCATCCTGGCGACTCTTCCGGGGGCCAGTTCTCGCTGCGCATCGAATCATCGACCGGGCTTATCAGGCCGACGTCGTTGCCGCTCGGGTCCGCCACGATGGCGTACCGGCTGCCCCAGAACGCGTCGAAGGGTGCCTGCCGCCCCTGGTATCCCGCGGCGGTCAGCTCGGCGTAGGCCGCGTCGACCGCGTCCCGCGAGGGCAGTGAGAACCCGAGGACGGCCCGTCCGCTCGCGGGATCAGTCCGGACCCCCGCGTGCCAGAGCCGGGCGGACTCCGTCGTGTCCAGTTCCAGGCTGAACCCGCCTGGCATGCTCAGCTCTACGTGCGGCTCGTCCTCGCCGGCGGCTGTCGTCACCCCGAGCCGCCGGTAGAAGTCCAGGCTGGCGGCCATGTCGTCGACCAGCAGGTTCAGCTGCGACAGTTTTGGCGGTTCCTGGCTCATGCTCGCAGTCTCCCACGTGAGTCTTCAGGTCTCGTAGACGGTGGGCTTGGTGGTGTAGACGCGCCCGGATGGCGTGGTCCATCGCATGATGCCGGGTTCGGGTTGTTCGAGTGTCCAGCCGGGTGCTTGCTTGACGCGGTGGTGGCGGCGGCAGGGCGGGCTTAGGTTGCACTCGTCGGTGGGCCCGGCGGGGTGCGGGACGGTGTGGTCGAGGTCGTTGTGGTGGGCCTGGGCGCCGCAGCCGGGGGCCGGGCAGGTGCCGGTGCGGGCGCGGACCAGGTGCTTGAGTTTGCGGCTGGGGACGTAGCGGTCTTCGGCGTTGCGGTGCTCGCAGGTCTCCTTGGCGATCGGGGTGAACGTGAGGTTCAGGCCGCGCAGGAACCCGGCGAGCGCGGCGGGACCGTCTGGGGGGCTGCCGGTGGCCGGCGGCGGGATCCATTAGGGGTGGGGGCCGCGGGCGCAGGCGTGCGCGGCGGCGGTGCCGCCGGGGGCCAGGAGGGTTGCGCACAGGCGTGTGCGGGGGTGGGCGGCGGCGGCGTGCAGGAGGCGGCGGGTGTCGCCGGGGTCGGTCAGTCCCCAGCCGCCGATGTCGCCGGGCGCGGACGACCAGCCGTAGGCGGTGCCGGCCGGGACGGTGAAGTTGATCAGCGCGGGGAACGGGGCGGGCGGCCGGGGCGGGGCCGGGGGGTCGTGGTAGTGGCCGTCGTCTTCGTCGGTGCCGCGGCGTTCGTGCTGCCATTCGGGCAGGTCGGGGTAGCCGTCCCAGCTGGCGTCATCGTCACCGTCGGCGCCGTGGGGGTCATCCGGGCGGTCGCTGCCGCCGGTGCTGCCGCGGCCGTGGGTGCTGCGGCCGGCGTCAGTGCCGGGGGCGCCGCCTGCTGCCGGGTGGCGCTGGCCGGCGTCCGGCCTGGACTGTCCGTCCGGCGCGGGCGCCGGGCCGGTCTCGGGCGGGCGGGGGCCGGTGAGCCGGTCCAGCGGGTCGCGGCCCTGGGTCAGGTCATTGAACGCCAGCACCCGCAGGTGCCGCAGGGTGCCGGGCAGCCCGCCGCGGCGCAGCGCGACGGCCAGCGCGTCGATGTGCGCCTTGGACGCCAGCGCGTCCTGGATGGCCAGTTCCCGGCCGGCCAGGAACGCGTTGCCGGATTCCTCCCGCCCGGCGATCACCCGCTGGCGTTCCTGCCGGGCCTGGTCCTTGCCCCGGTTGAACGCTTCGGGGTTCAGCTTCATCGCCACCGCGGCCGCCTTGCGGCCCAGCGCGTCATGCCGCATCCCGGGCGCCAGGACGGCGAGGGTCTCATCGGCGCGGGCGGCGTCGGCGTCAGGCAGGTACCGGGTGGGCCGCCAGATGAGCCGGGCCCGGGCGGCGTCGATCAGCCCGGCGCCGAGCGCGGCGCGCGTCTGCGGCAGACGCGTTTCCAGGTCCAGCGCCAGGTCCATCGTGTCGCGGGCCGCGACCGAGGAAGTGACCAGCTCCATGCCCAGCTCGGCGTCGGGGAACTCCCCGTCCCGCTGCCCGGGCCGCACCCCGCGGGCCTCATCGGCCTCGAACTGGCCTTGGCGGCGGCGGGTGAACCCGGCGATCGCGGCCAGTTCCAGGTATTGCGCCCGGGCCGCGAGCCGCCCCGCCGCGGACACCGCGCCGGGCACCTGGCTGCCGGTCAGCCGGCCCAGCTCCCCGGCGGCCTGCTCGGTCAGCGCGGCCAGCAGCGGCCCGGGCCGCATCGCGTCCGCGGACCGGTCCCGGGCGTATATCTCCCCGCCCAGCCCGTCCGGGCCCAGCAGCGCGGCCAGCTGCGCCGGGTCCACGTCCGCCGCATCGCCCAGGCTGATCGTCGCCGCCGGGCCCTCGACCTCCCACTCCTCCGGGATCCGCGCCCGGCCCGCCGCCAGGTCCGCGACGTACGCGGCCAGCTCCGCCTCGCCGTCCCAGTCATCCTCGCCCCGCGCCGGCACCCCGGGCAGCGGCGGCTGCCCGCCGTCTGGCCCGGCACCGGGGAACGAGGATTCCGACACTGCGACACTCCGCTCGAGTGACCTTTTCTTATGGGAACACTTTCTCGAGTCGGTCTGACATTCGAGGGCTCTCGGAGTGGCTGTCGGCAAGATTTTTCTGGTCTGTGGTAGTCAGGTGCCGTGCTGACTCCGATCCTGGCGACCAATGATCCGTACGAGGCCGCAGCGGTCTTCGTCGAAGCGGGCTGGGCGCTGGTCTTCCAGACGCCGCCCGACTCCGGTGACCCGCTCACCTGCGTCGCGCTGGCCGGCGCCCAGGTGATGCTCGGCACCTCAGTGCCGGAGTTCCTCCCCGCCGAGAGCCGGGCGCACAAGGGCGCCGGGGTGGAGTTTCACCTCACCGTGCCCGATGCGGACATCGACGGCGTCTACGAGGCGCACCGGCGGCACGCCGAGTCGGTCACCGAGCTCATCGACCAGCTCTGGGGTGAACGGGCGTTTCACGCGGTCCTGCTTGGCTATCGGTTCCTGATCGCCGCGGGGGGCTGAGTTCATCCTCCGGGCGGGGGCTAGGTCTACCTCGTATTCGGAATCTAGGGCCATCGACCCGGATAGCGCCGGACCGGGACGCTTTTACTCATGGTTGCCGTGGCTGTTGGCCTGGATCAGCCAGCGTCGCCTCCCGCGCCTCCGGGCCTCCTGGAGCGCGTTGAACGTACCGCCTCGCCCCGCGCGCGTGTCCTGCTTGTCGCGCTGAACCTCGCGGCCGTCGCGTGCTACCTGCTGTCCGTCACGGGGCACGGGGTTGGCTTCGGGCGGTACCGGATCGACTTGGACGTCTACCGGATCGGCAGTCGGGTGTGGCTGCGCCACGGGGAGCTGTACGGCGTCTTGCCGCTGACAAGCAGCGGTGTGCGGCTGCCGTACAGCTATCCCCCGATCGCCGCCGCGGCGCCCGCGCCGCTCTCGCTCATGCCCATGGTCGCCGCCGGCGTCCTGCTCACGCTCGTCAGCGTGGCGCTGACCGCGGTGGTGCTGCGGGTGTTCCTGCGGTACGGCGCCGGGGTGCGGTCCTGGTGGATAGTCGGCTGGCTGCTGCCGGTGGCGCTGTTGCTCGAGCCGGTGCGGAACACGCTGAACTATGGCCAGGTCAACATCCTGCTGATGGCGCTGGTGGCGGCGGACTGCCTCCTGCCGCACACGCGCTGGCCGCGCGGCATGCTCGTGGGGCTCGCCGCCGCGGTGAAGCTGACGCCCGCGGCGTTCGCGGCGTTCTTCCTGTGCCGCGGCGACCGGCGGGCCGCGGGCACGTCCGCCATCTCGTTCGCGGCCTGCACCGCCGCCGGTTTCGCGCTGGACTGGCACGACTCGGTGCGGTACTGGACGTCCATCGTGATCCAGACCGGCAGGCCCGGCAGCCCGCTGTTCTGCGCCAACCAGTCCATCCAGGGCGTCTTCGCGCGCGCCGGGCTCGACCCGCGCACCCCCGCCGGGACGGCCGCCTGGCTGGCGGCTTCCGCGGTCGTCCTCGTGCTGGCCTGGCGCGGCATGCGGCGCGCCCGGGCCGCGTCGGACGACGCCTGGGCGCTGTCACTGAACGCCTTCGCCGCGCTGCTGATATCGCCGATCTCCTGGTCACACCACTGGGTGTGGGCCGCGCCGGCGCTGCTGCTCCTCGCGGTCCGCGGCCTCCAGGACAAGAACCGCGGCCTGCTGGCGGCCGCGCTCGCCGGGCTCGCCCTCTTCGCCGCCGGGCCGCAGTGGTGGTTCCCGCACACGGAGAACCGCGAGTTGCGCTGGGCCGCGTGGGAGCAGCTCATCGGCGGCTCCTACGTGATCCTCGCCGCCGTCATCCTGCTGATCGCGGCGTGCCGTCAGCCGGCCGCACGCACCAGCGGTAGCCGTGCTCCGGCCTCCCACCGCTTCCGTACCGCAGCCGGATCTCCACCCGGCCGAGCTCGTGCAGGTGGCTGAGGTAGCGCTGCGCGGTGGCGCGGCTCATGCCGGTCCGCTCGGCCACCTCGGCGGCGGACAGGTCGTCCGCGGTCTGACTGAGCAGCTGTTCCACCGCTTCCAGCGTGTGCACCGAGTGGCCCTTGGCGGCCGACAGCTGGTCAGGGGCGCGCAGCGCGCCGAACACCCGGTCCACGTTGCGCTGGTCGACGTCGCGCAGCGCGCCGAGGCGGGTCCGCATCTGGGCCTACGACAGCAGCTTGTCCCGCAGCACCGGAAAGCCGAACGGCTTGAGCAGGTAGTGCAGCGCGCCGCCCTGCATGGCGACCCGGACCGTCTCGGCGTCCTTCGCCGCGGTGATCACGATCACGTCCACCGGCGGGTGTCCCGCGCGCAGCCTGCTGACCAGCTTGAGCCCGTGCTCATCCGGCAGGTACAGGTCGAGCAGCATCAGGTCGGGGCGCAGCCGGTCGACCACCGCCACCGCCTCGGCCGCGGAGTGCGCCTCCCCGACGACCTCGAAGCCGCCGACCTTGGTCACGTAACCGGCGTGGATCGCCGCGACGCGGAAGTCGTCGTCGACGACGAGCGTGCGGATCATGACACCACCGTCTGCTGCGGGACGGGCGGGACGGGCGTCTCGGCGTGCAGGCAGCCGGGCAGCATCGCGGTGAAGACCGCCCCCTCGTCGTAGCCGACGCTGACCATGCCGCCGCAGCCCTCCACGATCTGCCTGACCAGGGCCAGGCCGAGGCCGCGGCGGGCGCCGGTCGCCGAGGCCTTCGTGGTGACCCCGTCGGTGAAGATCGCCTCCCGCATGTCGTGCGGGACGCCGGGGCCGGTGTCGCGGACCCGGACGAGCAGATCCGATTCGGCGGCGACGAGGGTCAGCTCGACCTCGCGCGGGGCCGGTCCGAGCGCGGCCGCGTCGATCGCGTTGTCGATGAGGTTGCCGACGACGGTGAGCACCTGGGTGATGCCGGTGATGCGCTGGCCCACTGTGGTGTCGGGCATCAGCCGGAGACAGACGTCCCGCTCCCCCGCGAGCGACAGCTTGGCCAGGATGAGCGCGGCGAGCTTCGGCTCGCCGATCGCCGCGGTGAGCTGGCCGGTCAGCTCTTCTCGCGCGGCGGACAGGCCGGTCGCGAACTCGACCGCCTCGTCATAGTGTCCGAGTTCGACGAGACCGACCAGCGTGTGCAGCCGGTTGGCGAACTCGTGCGACTGGGCGCGCAGCGTCTCGGTCAGCCCGGTCGCCTCGTCGAGCGCCCGCTTGAGCGCCTCGGACTCGGTCCGGTCCTGGAAGGTCACCGCCATCGTCGCCACCATGCACTGGCTGGCCACGCACAGCGCGGCCGACGTCGCCAACGTGCTGCCGCAAAGCTTCGTGAACAACGCGCTGGTCACCAAGTCGACGTACATCTCGACCCTCGCCACGGACAAGACCCAGTTCCTGCCTGACGGCATGATGCCGTCCGACGGGCCCGGGATCATCCTCAACATCAGCAAGCTGGCCGGCGTCGTCACCGGCCCGGTGAACCTGGCGACGACGTACACGAACTCGTACGTGATCGACGCCAACAAGGCCCTGGGCTACTCGGGGTGAGCCGCGGTCTTCGCGCGCTATAACCTAGGGGCGTGCGAAGGCTTACCAGGGCAGCGGGCGCCGCGGGCGCCGCCGTGACGGCGGCACTCGCGGCGGCCGGCTGCTCGGCCGCGCACGCCAGCGGCCCTTCGATTGCCGTGCCTGCCGCCTACGTCCAGCTGCCGACGAGCGGGAACTCGACCGTCGGGTACCTCGACATCAGGAACAACGGCACCGCCGACCAGCTGGTCTCGGTGCGCACCAGCGTCGGCGGCACGGTGGCGCTGCGCGCCCCGGTCCACCCGGGCGCCAGCCCGATCGTCTTCCACACCGTGCCGGACAACCCGGTCGCCGCCAACGCGATGACGCAGCTGATCCCGGACAGCTACCACCTGCTGATCACCGGCGCGGGGCCGATGCAGGACGGCAAGGACATCAGGCTGACGCTGACCTTCGCGCACTCCGGGGCGATCACGATCCTCGCGCTCGTCACGAACCCCGAGTCCGGCGGGTCGAGCTACTTCCTCAACTGAGCTTTCTTAACTGGCCTCGCACGGCCGGCGCGTGAGCGGCAGGCCGGCGCGCGTTGGCTCGTCGATCGGCGTGTACACGGTCAGCCGCGCTTCGGGCAGGACCGGAACCTGCAACTCCGTCGCGGTGAACGTCAGCGGGCCGACCGTCTGGTGGATGAAGGTGCGGACGCGCGGCTCGGGGTCGGCCACCTCGTGCCGCGACCACAGGTCGGCGAACTCGCGGCTCATGCTGGACAGCCTGCGGATGTCCTCCTCCCAGTCCGGGTCGCCGACGTGCCGCGCGTAGACGGCGCGCATCCGGGCGACGAGGTAGCGCACCTCCTGCTCGTACTGCGGGAACTTCTCCCTGGCGGTGGGCTCGGTCACGCAGCACCACAGCGTGTTCTTGTGCACGCAGGGCATCGAGTGCCATTCCCAGAACAGGTCCTCGTGCGCCGCGTTCGACACGAGGATGTCGAACCGCCCGTTGGTCAGCGTGGCGGGCAGCGGGTCGAGCGAGTGCACGATCTCGCTGACCTCTGGCGGCACCGGGCCGCGCAGCGCGCCGGTGAGCAGCGGCGTCGCCTCCGCTAGCTGGTACATGTGCTCGCGCTCGGCCCGGTCCAGCCGCAGCGTGTTGGCCACGGCGTCGAGCACCTGGGTGCTCGCGTTGATCTCCCGCCCCTGTTCGAGCCAGGTGTACCAGGTGACGCCGACACCCGCCAGCAGCGCCACCTCCTCACGGCGCAGCCCTGGCGTGCGCCGCCGCGGCCCGCCCGGCATGCCGAAGTCGGCGGGCGACAACTGCGCCCGCCGTGCCTTCAGGAAATTGCCCAGTTCTTCCCGGCGCCGCCCGGCGGGCGCCACTGCCATGGGCTCATAAGCGACCACGTTCCCACCCTAACGAGGACCACCGACATTGTGGGCGGGCCGCGGGTGGGCGGCGCGGGCGGCGCGGGCGGCGCGGGCGGCGTGGCGGCGTGGCGGCGTGGCGGCGCGGCGGCGCGGCGGCGCGGCGGCGTGAGTGGTAGTCGCAACACCATGATCCGCGGGCTCTCTCCTGTTAGTGGCGGACGGCCGGAGGCTGGGACCATGACTTCGACGTGGGATATCAAGCCGGCGATCGCCCCTGCGCGGGTGCGTCCCGGCGCGCCATGGCTGATGCTGGTGGTGCTGCTGGCCGGCCAGTTCATGGCGTTGCTTGACAGCAACAACCCATGTGTTAACTAGGGTCGCCGCCGAGCTGGCGCTGGCGCTGGCGCTCATCGAACGCCGCCCACTCGGCGGGATGGTGCCGCCTACTCTGTGCGGCCGAGCGCGGCGTCGCCGCCGCCATCTCAGCGTCCTCCCGCTCCTGGGACCAAATTCCCAGCCGGGCCTCCAGGGCAAAGATCCGCCGCTCAAACTCGGCGGTCCGGTCGAGGCGGTGCGCCTCGAACTCCCCGTCCGGCATCAGCTCGCGCAGCACGCCGCCGGGGTCGGGGTCTGCGCGGTACCCGGCCAGCGCGGCCCGCTCCTCCTCCAGCTCCCGCAGCGCCTCGGCGCGGTCCGCGGGGCCGGTGGCCGGGATGTCCCGCAGCGCCTCGTCCCGCGCGTCGAGGCCAGCCCGGTACGCCTCGTATGCGGCAGTGCTGCGCCTGGAGAGCCGCTTCAGCTCATCGGGGTCAGCGTGCCGCTCGACCGCTTCCCTGTGCTCGCGGTCGGCCCAGTGCATATCGTCGCGCAGCCCGGCGAGCTTCCTGCTGTGCGCCACCGGCAGGACCATCGCGACCCACCGGTCGAGCAGGCCGTCAGTGATCCGGTCGCCACGGCTGCCGCCGGGGC
>Ga0335075_10017523_pt1 | contig 10650 bp, 12 predicted proteins | sample Lox_Sample_24_FD_206723 | JGI IMG/M metagenome (GOLD analysis project Ga0335075, IMG submission 206723) | Soil microbial communities from Loxahatchee National Wildlife Refuge, Florida, United States - Lox_Sample_2.4 | ecosystem: Environmental > Terrestrial > Soil > Wetlands | place: USA... | reverse complement strand
CGGTAGGGCGCCGAGACCTCGCGTTGCGCGGCGCCGCTGAACCAGGTCATGTCGCGCGCGAGATACGCCTCGTCGACGCGGCCTGCCCAATCCTCGATCTTGGCGTCGGCTGCGGTCCGCCTGGCGCAGAGCTCGCCGTAATCGACCAGCATGTGGCCGCTTTCCTTGATGGGAACCGTTGGCCGCTCCCAACCGTCAAAGCGGCTCATCCACTGACCGTCGCCCCACAGGATATGGACCAGCGTCGCGTGCAGCGAGCCCCAGAACGCGGCGCGGTCGCGCCGCCGCTCCTCGTCGGAAAGCCGCGACGCGGCCGCATAAAGCCGCCGGTTCATCTCGCTGTTATAGGCGGCCATCGTGCGGACATAGGCGGGGGTGATCATGGGCTCCTCCACACTGCTGTCATTGCGAGGCGCCGCGAGGCGCCGCGGCAATCTCCTTCCGCCTTGGCCCCCTGCGGCGGGAGATTGCTTCGTCGCTCCGCTCCTCGCAATGACAAGAACGACGGTTTGGTTTGCCGCAAGCCGCGGGAGCGGTCAAACTTGATTCAAGTCAACCAAAGGGGTGGAGACGATGCCCGAAGGTCAGCGGCCGAAACCGCAGCCGACGCCCGAGACGCAGCATTTCTGGGATGGCACCAAGGCCGGCGAGTTGCGCCTGCAGCGCTGCAATTCCTGCCAGAAGGTCTATTTTCCGCCGCGCCCGTTTTGCCCCGGCTGCGCCTCGCGCGAGGTCGGCGTCTTTACCGCGAGCGGCAAGGGCCGGCTCTACAGCTACGTCATCCACCATCGCCCAGTGCCGGGTTTCACCCCGCCTTACGCGATCGCCGTCGTCGAGCTCGACGAGGGGCCGCGGATGATGACCAACATCACCGATTGCCCGCAAACCCCTGAAGCGCTGGTGCTCGACATGCCGGTCGAGGTCGCCTTCGAGAAACTCGATGACGACATCACCCTGCCACTCTTCCGCCCGGCAAAAGGCTAGAGCTGCGTGAACCGTCTGTGCCGGCCCCCACCCGAACGCTCCGCGTTCTTCCCTCCCCCGTGGCCACGGGGGAGGGTTGGGGAGGGGGCCGCCCCTGACCATTCCAATTCAGCCGAGCAGAAATCTTAGGAACATCACCATGACCGGAAAACGCAACGATATCGCCATCGTCGGCGCCGCTGAGACCACCGAGATGGGACGCATCCCCGGCCTGTCGCAGATCGGCCTGCATGCCGACGCCGCGCTCAACGCGATGAAGGATGCCGGGCTCGGCCCCAAGGACATCGACGGCATCGCGACCGCCGGCGAGACCCCGGTGACGCTGGCGCATTACCTCGGCATCACGCCGAAATGGGTCGACGGTACCGCGGTCGGCGGCTGCTCGTTCATGATCCATGTCCGCCATGCGGCGGCGGCGATCGAGGCGGGCCTCGCCAAGACCATCCTCATCACCCATGGCGAAAGCGGCCGCTCCGGAGTCGGCCGCACCCGGCCGCCGAGCTCGCCGGCAACGCTGGCGGGCCAGTTCGAGGCGCCCTACGGCCCGATGGGCCCGCCGACGCTCTTCACGATTCCCGTCCTGCGCTACATGAAGACCTACGGCATCACCGAGGAACAGCTGGCGATGGTCGCGGTCGTCCAGCGCGAATGGGCGGCGATGAACCCGCGTGCCACCTTCCGCGATCCCGTCACGGTCGACGACGTACTGGGTTCGCGGATGATCGCCTATCCGTTCCGGCTCTTGATGTGCTGTTTGGTGACCGATGGCGGCGGCGCGCTGATCCTCACCGCCGCCGATCGCGCCAAGGATTTCCCGCAAAAGCCGGTCTACCTGCTCGGCACCGGCGAGAGCGTCGAGACGCCGATGGTGAGCCAAATGGAGGATTTCACCTCGTCGCGCGCGTTCCGCGTCGCTGGCCCGACCGCGTTCGAGGAAGCCGGCATCACCCACAAGGACGTCGACCACCTGATGATCTACGACGCCTTCGCGCATCTGCCGATCTACGGTCTCGAAGACCTCGGCTTTTGCAAGAAGGGCGAGGCGGCCGATTTTATCGGCGAGCGCAACACCGCGCCCCCATCTTCAAATTCAAAGCCCGGCAAGCTGCCGCTCAACACCAATGGCGGCGGGCTTTCCTACATGCATTCGGGCATGTACGGCATGTACGCGCTGCAGGAGAGCGTGCGCCAGATGCGCGGCATCGCCCCGGCGCAGGTGCCCGGCGCCAAGCTCAGCGTCTGCCACGGCGTCGGCGGCATGTTCGCCGCCAGCGGCACCGTCATCATGACGAACGAGGCTGGCCGCTAGACCCAGGCTGAGAGGGCCGGGTCGGGGGAGGGGAATGAAAGCTGCGCTGATCGGCTTTGCCACGGCGACGATGCTTGCCGCCGCGGCCGAGGCCGAACCCGATTGCCGGCCGCTCGCGTCGCCGCAAGACCAGGCCTACGCCGGCACGATTCGCTTGTCTGTCGACGCGACCGACGTCGATCACCGCGTCTTCCACATCCACGAGACCCTGCCGGCGGTCGGCGGCAAGGAGCTCGTGCTGCTCTATCCCGAATGGCTGCCCGGGACGCATGTCGCGCAAGGCCGCAACCACATCAACAAGCTCGCCGGGCTGGTCATCAAAGCCGGTGATACGCCGCTCCCGTGGAACCGCGACCCGTGCAACGTCTTTGCGTTCCGCGTCCAGCCGCCGGCCGGGGTGACAAGCCTCGATCTCGACTTTGATTACCTGTCGGCGGACGGCGCACAGACCGGTCCGGGCGCGCACCCGGAAATCAGCCGGGAAATGCTGGTCCTCAATTGGAGTGCGCTGGTGCTCTACCCAGCCGGGCATTTTGTCAGCCGGATCGAGGTTGCGCCGAGCGCGACGCTGCCGCGGGGCTGGGAGTTCGCCACGGCGCTCGATCGCGCCGGCGACGCGGCAGCGCCGTCCTTCAAGCCGGTGTCGCTCGAAATGCTGGTCGACTCGCCGCTCTTCGCCGGCAAATACGCGATGCGCTGGGACCTCGATCCCGGCGCTGCGGTGCCCATACATCTCGATGCGTTCGCCGACCGGCCGGATCTCCTGAAGGCCGAAGACCTCGACAAACATATCGAGGCGCATCGCGCGCTGGTCCAGCAGGCCTACAAACTCTTTGGCGCCAAGCATTACGACCATTACGACTTTCTCGTCACGCTCAGCGAGAACATCTCCGATGCCGGCCTCGAGCATCACCGGTCGAGCGAGGACAACACCCACGCCGAATACTTCACGGAGTGGGACGGCAAGGCGATCGCCGACCGCGAGCTGCTGCCGCACGAATACACCCATTCCTGGAACGGCAAGTTCCGCCGGCCTAAGGATTTGTGGACGCCCAATTACAACGTGCCGATGGATGACAGCCTGCTCTGGGTCTACGAAGGACAGACCCAGTATTGGGGCAAGGTGCTCGCCACACGGTCCGGGCTGTGGAGCAAGGAGCAGACGCTCGACGGGCTCGCCCTCATCGCCGCGTACTACCAGGCCCAGCTCGGGCGCAAATGGCGCAACCTGCAGGACACGACTTACGACGAGATCGTCGCGCCCCGTTTTCTGCCACAATCCTGGCCGAGCTGGCGCCGCTCCGAGGATTACTACAACGAGGGGGCGCTGCTCTGGCTCGATGTCGACACGCTGATCCGCGAGCAATCACAAGGTCAGCACTCGCTCGACGATTTCGCGCGCGGCTTTTTCGGCACCGATGACGGCACCGTCGGTCCAAAGCTCTATGCGTTTGACGATGTCGTCCACGCGCTCAACGCGGTGCAGCCCTATGACTGGGCGAAATTCCTGCGCGACCGGCTCGACAGCTTCGGCCGCGACCCGCTCGACGGCATCACCCGCGGCGGCTACCGCCTCACCTGGAGCGACACGCCCGGCAAATACGCCGAGTCCCTCGAAAAGCTCTACGAGTTTACCGGGTTCACCTATTCGCTCGGGATCACGACCGACAAGAGCGGCAAGATCAGGGGCGTCTTGTGGGACAGCCCGGCCTTCAAGGCGGGGTTGGCGCCAGGCGTTCAGATCCAGGCGGTGAACGGCATGGCCTACAGCACCGAGCGCATGAAAGCCGCGATCAAGAACTCACCCTCGGCGAGCGAGCCGATCGAGCTGATCGTCAAGGACCAGGACCATTACCGCATCATCCGCATCGATTATCACGGCGGCGCCCGCTACCCGCATCTCGAACGCGTCGACGGCACCCCGGCCCGCCTCGACGACATCCTGGCGGCGAAATAATTTCGTCGGAAAGGTCGGATCAGAAAGGAAGGCGCTCGATAACCCGGCCGCTGGCGACCCAGAGAACAAGGGTTTCGAGGGCGAGAGCGCCGGCGGTCACAAAAAACGCAGCGACGACGGCCGTTGCCCACGATGGCGCGGTCGGGACGCCGCGCACCGGCGCGGGGGCGTTTCGCCTGATGCCGCAGTTCGGGAATGGGATCGTCCGGCCGATGCCCGACGGCATGCGGGCAAGGAACGGAGGCACAAAACTGCGTGTGTCGATCGCTTTTACCCGCCGGGTCAGATGGGCGCTTGTCATGGGGGAACTCCACAAACGGCCGCGCGATACCTTGCAATAGCGCTAGATACGGACACGCAGGGTGATCCGGCTCACACTCCGCCAAATTTTTTTCTGGTTCGAGTTATCGCGCGGTGGCGGTCAATCCCGCCAAGCCTCACCCCATTTGTCGGCGAATGCGACCTCGCGGACCGGCTTGCGGGTGAGGGGACCGAAATTCTGTAGCGGCCAACCGATCGGCATCAGCGCGAAGGTGTTGACCTCGTCGGGAATGCCGAGCAGTGCCTTGAGGTCGGCTTCGCAGCGCAGATGGTTGGTGGTCAGCACCGTGCCGAGCCCCAGCGCGCGGCACGCCAGCAGGATGTTCTGCACCGCGGGGTAGATGCTCGCGCCGCGAATGCGGTCGGCATAAGCGAGCTCGGCGTCGTAATCGATCTCGGGCGGCAGGGCCTCGCGCGCCGGCTGCGCGCGCTGTTTCGCGCACACCACGAGGATCACCGGCGCCTCGGCCAGATGATCCCACAGCCAGCCGCCACCCTGCATCATCCGCCGATATTGCGCGTCGCTGAGATGCGCCGGCCGACCGCGCGCGGCATAGACCTTGGCCGCGATGTCCGATCCCTTGCGATAGATCGCGCCGATTTTTTCCCGCAGTTCAGGATCGCGGACGACGACAAAGACCCAATCCTGCGCGTTGCCGCCCGACGGCGCCTGCGTCGCCGCCTCCAGCACGCGGGTGATCAATTCCTCGGGCACCGGATCGGCGCTCAGCTTGCGGATCGAGCGCGCCGAATACATCGCCTCGAAGACGGTGATGTCTTCGGCCATGTCAGTGCGCCAACGCCGCGACGCCGGGCAGCTCCTTGCCTTCGAGCCATTCGAGGAAGGCGCCGCCCGCGGTCGAGACATAGGTGAGCTTGTCCTCGACCCCAGCCGCCGCGAGCGCCGCGACCGTGTCGCCGCCGCCGGCGACGCTGAGCAGTTTTTGCGCCGCGGTCAGCTCGGCGACCTTTTTTGCCAGTGCGACCGTGGCGCGGTCGAAGGGCTTGGTCTCAAACGCGCCGACCGGGCCGTTCCACACCAGCGTCTTGCAGTCCGCCATCGCCGCCTCGATGCGCGCGACGCTGTCCGGGCCGATATCGAGCATCATCGCATCGTTCGGCACCGCGTTGATCCCGACCGTGCGCGTCATCACCCCGGCTTCGAGCTTGTCGGCGGTCACCGCGTCGTCCGGCAGGATGATCGTGCAGCCGCTTTTCTCGGCGGCCGCCAGGACATCGCGCGCCGTGTCGGCCATTTCCTTCTCGCACAGCGAGCGTCCCACCCCGCGACCTTGCGCGAAGAGGAAGGTGTTGGCCATCGCGCCGCCGATTGCCAGCCGATCGACCTTGGAGATGATAAATTTGAGCAGATCGAGCTTGGTCGAGACCTTCGACCCGCCGACCAGCGCCATCACCGGCTTTTGCGGGTGTTCGAGCGCCGCGCCAAGCGCCTCCAGCTCGGCCTGCATCAGCTTGCCGGCAGCATTGGGCAGCAAATGCGCCAGCGCCTCGATCGAGGCATGCGCGCGATGCGCCGCGGAAAACGCATCATCGACATAAAAATCGCCAAGTTCCGCGAGCTGCTTTGCAAATCCGGGATCGTTCTTTTCCTCCTCGGGATGAAAGCGCAGGTTTTCCAGCAGTGCGACCTCTCCGGGCTGCAACGCATCGACCACTTTTTTTGCCTCGGGCCCAACGCAATCGCTGGCGAAATGCACGGTCTTGCCGCCGCGCGCTATCAGCGCCTCGATCGTCGGCGCGAGGCGTTCGATTCGCGTCGCGTCGGTGACCTTGCCATCCTTGACCGGAACGTTGAGGTCGGCGCGCAACAGCACGCGCTTACCGGCGACATTCAGATCATCGATCGTGTGAAACCGCGGCATCGCCGGCATCTCCCTTCAGCGAAACTTGTCGCGCGCGATTAAAGCCAACAGGCCGGGCTTTGCAAACGCGCTCGCACAGCCTAATTCGTGAGGGTCATGGCGACGGCGTTTGACAAGCTCATCTACGATACCGCTCAGGCGGCGCGCGTCTCATGGTTCTTCGGCCAGAAAATGCTCGCGGCGCGGTTCTCGAAACCGATGCCGATGCCCGAGCACCTGAAGGGCAGGGCGATGCCCGATCGCCGGCGCATCCTCGGCGATCTGCGCGAACTCCTCGAACAGGATTGGCGCAATATCCAAGCTGGGATTTACGCGGCACCCGACGAGTGGCGCGGCAATCCGCTGGGCGGCCTGAGGGACGCCGCCGATTTCTTTGCCGATCTCGGCGCGGTCGAGGCGCGCCGGCATGGCGGCCCCGGCGACAGCCTGCTCAAGATCCCCGAGGCTGAGCGCTACCCGGCCTATTACCGGCGAAATTTTCATTTCCAGAGCGACGGCTATTTGAGCGTGGCGTCGGCCGAGCGCTACGACCATCAGGTCGAGGTGCTGTTTGGCGGCGGCGCGGCGGCGATGCGGCGCCAGGCGCTGGTGCCGCTGCGCGACGCGCTGCTCGCGGTCAAGGGCGGCGTACGCAACGCACGGCTCGTCGATCTCGCTTGCGGCACCGGTGCCTTCTTGGCCGAAGTCAAGCGCAACTATCCGCGCTTGGCCGTCACCGGCGTCGACTTGTCACCCCATTACTTAGATGTCGCGAGACGGCGACTAACCTCGTGGTCGCGGACGGCGCTCATCGAAGCCAATGCCGAGCACCTGCCGTTCGCCGATGCCAGCGTTGATGTCGTCAGCTGCATCTACCTCTTCCATGAGCTACCGCGGAGCGCGCGAAAGGCGGTCGCGAGCGAAATCCGCCGGGTGCTGAAACCGGGCGGGCGATTTATTTACGTCGATTCGCTGCAGACCGGCGACGAGCCGGATTACGACGCGATGCTCGACTGGTTCCCCATCGCCTTTCACGAACCCTATTACGCGAGCTATCTGCGCGAGGATCTGAACCGCCTATTTGCCCCAGGATTCAAAGAGATCGGTACGAGTCCGGCCTATTTTTCAAAGGTCGTCAGCTACCGGCGCGAATCTCCTGTGCACAACATCTAGTTTCCCGTTGGTGCCCCACCACAAGGGTGGTACCGTATTTTGTGGGGGTTGAGACCCGTCCTACAGCATACGGTGGGGGACATGATAGACGCAGGCACCTGGACGCCCGAGCGCATCGAGCAGCTGACCCTTCTCTGGGATGAAGGCGTGACGACCGCCGAGATCGGTCGCCGCATCGGGGTCACCAAAAACGCGGTGATCGGCAAGGTTCACCGGCTTGGCTTGGTGCCGCGCGTGATCACGCAGAAGCCGGCGCCGCGCCGCAATGTGTTCGAGTTCACCGGCCCCGTTTGCATGTGGCCGCATGGTCATCCCGGCGACGAGGACTTCCATTTCTGCGGCGGTCGTCCGATGCCCGGCAAGCCTTATTGCGCCGACCACGCGGCGGTCGCCTACCTCAAGCCGAAAGAGAAGCCGAACGCGGCTTAAAGCACCTTCAGCACCGCCTCGGGCGGCCGGCCCAAAGCAGCCTTGCCGCCCGAGACGACGATCGGCCGCTCGACGATGATCGGGTTCTTCGCCATCGCCGCGATGAGCTGATCTTCGGACAATTTTGCCGGATCGACACCCGCTTCCGCCGCTTCCTTCTTGCGGATGACCGCCTTGGCCGGCAGGCCGAGCTGCCCCAGCAGCGTCTTCAATTGCGCCGCGGTATAGGGCGTTTTCAGATACTCGACGATCTGGGGCTGAATGCCCTTTTCCTGCAACAACGCCAGCGTCTGGCGCGACTTCCCGCAGCGCGGGTTGTGGTAGATCGTGACCGGCATTTTTGGCTCCCGTGATTTATGGCTCCGGCGCCTGACGCAGCAAATCACCGACGACTTCGAGCAGGCGAGGCAAATCGTCTACGACTGTGTTCCAGACTTCCTCGTAATCGACACCATCATAGTTATGAGCCAGGACGTTCCGAAAGCCGATGATCTGAGGCAGATCGGGGATCAACGCGACCACATCGGGAGTCCGACGGCGCAGCTGGACCAGCGCCTCGCCGATAATTTCGAATTGCCGCTCCACGGCGGAGTGCAGCATGTCGTCGGCGATGTAATCGTCGTAAGTCCGGCCGCTCGTAAAACGAATGATCCGTTGACCGGCACGCTGTACGTCCCAAAGGTATTTGGCCGCCCTGATCGTTATCATCGCAAAGGGTAAAGAGGCCGCTTTTCGGCTTCGATCTGATGACGGAGATAAGGGTTTTCGAGCATCGATCTCGTCAGCAGATCAATTGGCCTGCCAAAGAGCCGCTCTAAACCGATGCGCAATTCAAAGCACGCCTTTGCGTATCTGCCACCGAGCGGGGACGGCCCGAATTCGACAAGAAAATCAAGATCGCTGCGCGCCGGATCAAAGTGCCCCGTTGCCGCCGAGCCGAACAAGTCCAGCCGCAATACGCCCAGGCGACGACACAGCGCGGCGAGCTCATCGAGCTTTGGTTCGATAAGCTCTGAAAAGATCGCGTCTTTCGCGGCCAGTTGGTTCATGACAAAAATCGTACCACGTCGTTCTCGCTACGGCGATTGTCGGCCACGAGCGCCATACTTAGAGTGCGGCCGCAAGGCTGAACAACGTTCATCGAGATAGACGTTATGAGCGACATCCGCATCACCGCGGGCCCCTATACATTCCTCGCGGGCTTCGATCATGCCGCGGCGCCCAAGACCTGTGCGTGGTTTCGGAGTGTCCTGCCGTATCGCGAGCGCATCATTCATGTGCGCTGGAGCGGGGAAGCATGCTGGATCCCGCTCGGCGCGCGGAACCCCGGCATTGGCCATGAAAACGCCACGAGCTATCCGGCCCCCGGCCAAATCCTCTTTCACCCCGCCGGGATCAGCGAGACGGAAATTCTCTTGGCCTATGGCGCCTGCCAGTTCGCCAGCAAGGCCGGGCAGCTTGCCGGCAATCCGTTTCTGACGATCGTCGAGGGGCTGGAAAACCTGCGGCCGCTGGGCGAGATGACGCTTTGGCACGGTGCGCAGGAGATCGAATTCGCGGCGATTTGATCGCAAGCCCTGGCCTCGGCTAACGTAGTGCCGCGCGCGATCCATCCGGAGAGACACCATGCCCGCATTCACCACCCGACCGGAAATCCAAGGCACGTTTGGGGTGGTCGCCTCGACGCATTGGCTGGCGACAGCGGTCGGGATGGCGACGCTCGAAAAAGGTGGCAACGCCTTTGACGCCGCTGCGGCGGTCGGGCTGACCTTGCAGGTCGTCGAGCCGCATTTGAACGGCCCGCTCGGCGAGGCGCCGATCCTGGTGTGGAGCGAAAAGAGCCAGCGTTGCCAGATGATCTGCGGGCAGGGCGTGGCGCCGCAAGGGGCGACGATCGCGCATTACCGCCGGCTCGGCCTTGAGCTGGTGCCGGGCACCGGGTTGCTCGCCGCGACCGTGCCGGGTGCGTTCGATGGCTGGATGCGGTTGTTGCGCGACTACGGCACGCTGCCTCTGGCCGACATCCTCGGCCCGGCAATCTCCTATGCGGAGAATGGCTATCCGCTGGCCTGGCGCATCCCGGTCACGATCGGGACGGTCGCCGAGATGTTCCGCAGTGCCTGGCCCACTTCTGCGGCTGTCTATCTCAAAAACGGCCAGCCGCCAAAGGCCGGGCAGCTGTTCCGCAATCCGGCGCTTGCCACGACCTATAAGCGCGTTCTCGCCGAGGCGGAAAGCGCCGGCGGCGACCGCGAGCGGGTGATCGACCGGGCACGCGACGCCTGGTATCGCGGCTTTGTCGCCGACGCGATCGACAAATTCTGCCGCGGCGAGAAGGTTCTCGACTCGTCGGGGCGTCGGCATAACGGCGTCCTTACTGCGGATGACATGGCACGCTGGCAGGCACCGGTCGAAACACCCCTGACCTACGATTATCGCGGCTACACGGTCGTGAAAGGCGGGCCATGGAGCCAGGGGCCGGTGCTGTTGCAGCAATTGGCCCTGCTGTCTGGCTTTGATCTCGGCGACACCGACCCGACCGGCCCCGACTTCATTCATACCGTCACCGAATGCGCCAAGCTCGCCTATCTCGACCGCGAGGCCTGGTACGGCGA
>Ga0335075_10017522_pt1 | contig 10650 bp, 11 predicted proteins | sample Lox_Sample_24_FD_206723 | JGI IMG/M metagenome (GOLD analysis project Ga0335075, IMG submission 206723) | Soil microbial communities from Loxahatchee National Wildlife Refuge, Florida, United States - Lox_Sample_2.4 | ecosystem: Environmental > Terrestrial > Soil > Wetlands | place: USA... | reverse complement strand
GAGTTGCCGGGCGAGTGCGTCCGCGCAGCGCCGGGCGCGTCGCAAGTCGCTGCTCACGATGCGATCAATCGAGATTGCTTCCAGTCGGTCGCGCAGGGCGCCCAGCTGCACCTCTCCCCTCGGGCTCAAATCCGGGTCGGTGTGTCCGCAGAACGTGCCGCTCATCCTCGTGGCGGGATGGCGAATGAGGACCAGCCGCCTCACTGCCACGCCCCCCACACATAGATCGCGATGGTGACGAGCTCGAGGGTGGCGCCGAAACAATCGCCAGTCACGCCGCCAATCCGGCGGTGAAAGTACACGCCGCTCGAGGCGGTCAGCACGAGACCCACCGCCCAGAGCTGCCAACTCGCACCTCCCAGAAACCCCGCCGTGACGGCTAGCGCGATCAGCGTGCCAAGGATCAGGGCAAAGGGTGATAGGCGGCCCGCGAGCGCGGCCCCTTGCCCACTTGCGATCTGGTCCCGACGCGCGGCCGGGAGCAGGAAGCTAAGCGGCAGCACGCTCCAGCGGCCGAGGGTCTCCGCGCACACGATGTCGGCGAGCGTATGCCGCACGGGGAGCGCCGCGATGGACACGATGCGCAGCAGAAGCGACATCGCGATCGCGATCGCCCCGAAACTCCCGATGCGGCTGTCGCGCATGATGGCGAGAATCCGCTCGCGCGATGGTGCTCCACCGCCAAATCCATCGGCACAATCGGCGAGCCCATCCTCATGCAGCGCCCCGGTGGCGAGCACCAGGAACAACACGGTCACGGCCGCTGCCGCTTCCGGAGCAAGGTGCGGCCGCAGGAGCATATCGATGCCTCCGGCCGCAAGTCCCAGCAACGCTCCGACGAGCGGAAAGTACGATGCGGCCTGCGGCAGGGCGGGCGCGCCCGAGCGCCGCCCCCGCACGGGTATGCGCGTGAGGAATTGGAGGGCGGCCGCGAAGTCCCCAAGTGGGCTCCTCATGCGGTCGCGGTGCTCACGCCCGCGGACTCGAATGTTGCCATCTCTGCCAGAATGTGGACTGCGGAGGCGATGATCGGCATGGCAGTCACCGCTCCGGTGCCCTCACCCAACCGCATCTCGAGTTCCAGGATCGGTTCGAGTCCGAGGTGACGCAGCAGGTGCGCGTGCCCGGGCTCCTGCGAGCGGTGGCCTGCGAGGAAATACTCGCGGACCGGCGGAGCAAGCGCTGCTGCCAGGGCTGCAGCCGCGGTCGCAATGAACCCATCCGTCACGATGATCTTGCGATGACGCGCAGCGCCCAGGAAAAAGGCCGTCATCGCGGCAATCTCGAGGCCCCCCACGCAGCGCAGGACATGGAGCGGATCCGGTGTTGTCGACCCACTCAGGTGCCGTTCCAACGCCTCGCGAATCACCTGCTCTTTGGCTTGCCGCGCCGCTGAGTGGATACCGGTTCCGGCGCCCGTGACGGCCTCCACCGGCTGGCGGGTAAGAGCCGCCGTGATCGCGCTGGCCGCCGTCGTGTTGCCGATACCCATTTCCCCAGCGGCGACCAGCGCATACCCCTTGCGGTCGGCATCATCAGCGGCCTCGAGCCCCACGGTAAGCGCATGGTCCAGCTCCTGCGCCGACATCGCGGGCTCGATGCGCATGTTGCGGCTGCCGCGCCGTACCTTCTTTCGCCACAGCGCCGGGTGATCCGAAAACTCCGCATCGACCCCCGCATCGATGACGACGAGCGCCACCTCGTGCAGCCGCGCGAGCACGTTGATCGCGGCGCCGCCCTGTAGGAAGTTCTGCACCATCTGCGCGGTCACTTCGCTTGGGTAGGCGCTGACGCCTTCGGCGCTCACACCGTGGTCGGCGGCGAAGACATACGCCCCCTTGCGCAGCGGCAGAGTCAGTTTTCCCCGGGTGATGGCGTGGCACTGTGCGGCGATGGCTTCCAGCCTGCCGAGGCTCCCCGGCGGCTTGGTCAACTGGTCGAGCCGGCGCTCGGCCTCGGTGCGATCACGCGCATCCAAAGGTCGTATGTGCGCCAGTGTCTCTTTGAGGGAACGGGGTATGGGATGAGTCATCTTCGGCAACTCTCCAAGACGGTTGATGCACTCTTTAGCTCGAGCGGCAGTCCCGCGACGGTGAGCGTTACGCCATCGCAGATGGCGGCGAGCTGCTGGTGGAGCGAGCCTGCCTCGTCGAGGAAGCGGCGCGACAGCTCTCCGGCCGGCACGACGCCAAGCCCGGTCTCGTTGCCGACGAGAATCACATCGGTCGCCGCCCTTGCCACGGCATCACAGAGGCTGCGGCGCTCGCTCGCGAGGCGATCGGGCGCGGTGCAGAGCAGATTCGTGAGCCACAGCGTCAGGCACTCCACCACGAGACAGCGCGGTGGGGAGTCCTGCGCACGAAGGACATCGCCGACCGCGATAGGCTCCTCGACCGTGATCCAGTCGGTGGGACGGCGTGCACGGTGTTGCCGGATCCTGCGCTGCATCTCCGCGTCCTCGCCCATTGTCGCCGTGGCGATGTAGAGGACAGGATGGCCAGTTGCCCGTGCGAGCTGCTCCGCGAGTCGGCTCTTTCCCGAGCGCACTCCACCGAGGATCAGTGTCTTCATGGCCCAGCCTGCATCAGCGCGGCCTCGAGGCGCTGCCAGTGCTCCTCCCGGCCCGGCAGGCCGAAGCGCAGGCTGCGGGGCGTGTCGAACAGGCGGGTGAGGATGCCGCATCGCGCGAAGACCTCGTGCAGGGCCGGGGCGCTCTCGGTGGGCACCCATTGAAAGAGTGCGCAGCCGCCAGCGGGGACGAGTCCGTGCTCGCGGAGCAAAGCCGAGAGGCGTGCGGATTGAGCCGTCAGCTGCGAGCGCATGAGGGTGTGCCAGGACTTATCATCGAGTGCCCCTCGGGCGAGGAAGCGGGCCGGGCCCGAGACCGCCCAGGGACCCAAGCATTCATCGAGCGCAGGCCGCAGAGGGGCCGCCGCCAGTACGAATCCCACGCGCGCGCCGGCCAGGCCGAAGAATTTGCCGAGCGAGCGCAAAACGATGAGACCCTGCCGATCGGTGAACGCGGCCATACTTTCGGCCGGATCAGTGTCAGCGAAGGCCTCATCGAGCACGAGCCACCCGCCACGCGCGGTGAGCTGCGAATGCCACTGCAGCAGCTGCCGATGAGGGAAGCGATGACCGGTTGGGTTGTTGGGATTGATGAGCACGAGGACATCGACCGAGCCGACGGCGGCTGCGCATTGATCGGCCGCGAGCGGCACAACCTCGTGTCCGGCTTCGCGCCAGCGCCACGCGTGCTCCGAGTAGCCCGGTGCAAGTACGCCGACACGGCAAGGAGCGCGCAGCCGGGGCAGATGCATGATCGCGGCCTGCGAGCCCGCGACGGGCAACACGTTGGAAGTGCCGTAGTAGCCTTGCGCCGCCTCGATCAGACCGTCATCGTCCTCCGGCAGGCGGGTCCAGGCCGCCTTCGGTACCTGAGCGCCGTCCCATGAGATGGGGTTGATCCCGGTCGACAGGTCCAGCCATTGATCGAGCGCAATACCGTACCGCCGTGCAGCGCTCCGCAGCCGCCCCCCGTGCTCAAGCATCGATCCACCCGTGAAGCCATGCGGCGAGCGTGATAGCGGTCACCCACAACAGCAGAGCGCGAAGGATCAGTCTGCGCGCACGCTCGATGTCCTCGACCCCTGCCGCCCGGCCTTCACCCAGCGCGGAGCGCTCACGCCAGCATCCGTGATAAAAAGCGCCGCCTCCCAGGCGAACCCCCAATGCGCCGGCGCCGGCGGCCATCACCGGCCCAGCGTTGGGACTGTCCCAGGACGGGGCCTGTAGCCGCCAGCAGCGCAGCGCTACACCCAAGCGCCCGACCACCGCGTAGCCGAGCGCCGTCAAGCGCGCCGGAATGAGGTTCAATACGTCATCGAGCCGGGCTGCGGCCCAGCCGAATTCGCGATAGCGGCTCGTCCGGTACCCCCACATGGCATCCAGGGTGTTGACCAGCCGGTAAGTCAGTGCGCCGGGAGCGCCGGCCAGCACGAACCAGAACAAGGCGCCGAACAACGCGTCGTTGCCGTTCTCAAGAAGCGACTCGATGGTGGCGGCAGCGACGCGCGATGCATCCATGTCGTGCGTGTCGCGGCTGACCATCGCTGCAACCCGGCGCCGCGCCTCTTCGAGGTCACCGCTGCGCAGCGCGCGCTCGACGGCAAGGGCGTGCTCGTGCAGGCTCCGATGGCCGATGACGAGGTAGAGGATCCCGATCGCGAGCAGCGAAGCGATGCGGGTGTATCGATCGAGCGCCCAAAGCGTGAGCACGGGCGGCATCACCGCCATCAGCAGTGCCATCACACCGCCGAAGTAACCGCGCGCTGGCGCCTTTGCGCCGCTGCCAGAGAGGGCGTCCGGATTCAGCCGTTGCTCGAGCCATTGCGCGAGCCGGCCAAAGCCAACCAGCGGATGCCAGTGACGGGGCTCGCCGAGCAGCCCATCGAGTAGCACCGCGGCAATGATCCCGAAGACCGTCATGGCGACTCGCCGTGCCGAGAGGAGTCCGCGAGGCCCGTCGGTTCCACTCCCACTCCCGCTGCCGTTCCTTCCGGTTGAGCCATCTGCCGGGCAGAGCCGCTGATGATCTCGCGCAGTTGACGTAGTCCATCCGTGAGCGCCGCGGGACCCGGCTGCAGAATGTCGCAGGATGGGATCTCATACAGCCGCCCGTGACGCACCGCCGGGATGTCCTGCCATCCGGGACGCTCGAGCACGCGGCGGGGGTTGAATTTCTTGCCGCACCAGGAGGCGATCAGCACGTCAGGGGCGCGTCGGAGCACCTCGAGCGGATCGGTGATGACGCGCTCCTTGGCACCCGGACGTACAGAGAGCTCGGGGAAGCAGTCCTCGCCGCCGGCGATCCCGATGAGCTCCGCAGTCCAGCGCGTGCCGCTGATCAGCGGGTCATCCCATTCCTCGAAATACACGCGCGGCCGGCAGGGCAGCTCGAGCGCTGCGCGGCGCGCCGCCTCAAGTCCATCGCGCAACTTATCGATCAGTGCCTGTGCACGGACTTGTGCGCCGACCATCCGGCCGAGCGTGCCGATCGCCTCGAGAATCTCCTCGACGCTGCGCTGATTGAAAATGTGCACCTCGAGCCCCGTACGGACGAGCTCGGCGGCAATGTCGGCCTGCAGATTGGAGAATCCGAGCACGAGGTCCGGTTTGAGCTCGACGATGCGCTCGATTTTCGCGCTCGTGAACCCGGAGATCTTCGGCTTCTCCCGGCGCGCTCGCGGCGGGCGCACCGTAAATCCGGAGATACCGACGATGCGATCCTCCTCACCGAAAAGGTAAAGGGTCTCCGTGGTCTCCGCGCTGAGGCAGACGATGCGGCGCGGCCCCGGGCTCATTCGGCGCCCTCCGGCCAGCGATTCTCGTACAACATGTCACTGAGCGGCCGAGGCTGCCGCCAGCGCTCGATCGCGAGGCGGGGCGCCGGATCGAATGCCTCCACATGCCCGAGGCACAGCACCGCGATCGGCCGCGCGTCGGGAGGAAAGCGCAGCAGGCTGGCGAGCGCCTGCGGATCGAACATCGAGACCCAACCCACACCCAGTCCCTCCGCACGGGCGGCGAGCCAGAGGTTTTGAATGGCGCAGGCCACCGACGCCAAATCCATCTCCGGGAGCGTCCTTCGCCCGAATTTCTCGCGTGTTCCGCCCTGCAGCAAAGCGCCAACCAGCAGCTCACCGCAAGCGAGAACGCCCTCGACCTTAAGCCGCAGAAATTCATCACGGCGGCCGCCGAGCGCATCGGCCGTACGGACTCGCTCCTCCTGCACGAGCGCGTGGATCGCGATCCGCATGTCAGGATCGGTGATGCGCAGGAACCGCCACGGCTGGGAGAGGCCCACGCTCGGAGCGGCATGCGCGCCCTCCAGGATGCGCCCGAGCGTCTCGGGCTCGATGGGCCTGCGCACGAAGCTGCGCACGTCGCGACGCTCGCGAATCACACGGTAGATCGCGGCGCGATCGGCTTCCTCGTAGCGATGGATGGAGTGGCTCATGGCCGAAACAGAGCCGCCGCAGCTCGCGGGTTGGAAGGAAAGTAAAAATGGATGTAGCTTGCGGTCAACTTGCCCTGGCGGAACACCGCTTCGCCGCAACCTCCCCGCTGCGTGCGGGCGTGCGCGAGGGGCTCAAGAGATGTCTGCAGGCGCGAGTGATGGAAGCTGTGGCCGCGCAGCTCCCCTTGCGGCAGCTCCACACCCTGCAGCGCCAGCGCCTGCAGCTTCGGCTGCATGGCCGTCTCGCCCGGAAAGAGTCCCGTCATCGCGTGCCGGCGACCCTCGAGATCGACCAGGTGCTCGAAGAGCAACATCATGCCGCCGCATTCGGCCAACAGCGCCTTGCCGGCCTCGGCATGGCGGCGTAGTGCCTCGTGCAGAGGGCGGTTGGCGGCGAGCCGCTCGGCATGGAGCTCCGGATAACCGCCCGGCAGGTAGATAGCATCGGCTGGGGCAGGAGCGTCCTGTAGCGGTGAGAAATAGCGGATCGTGGCGCCCATGGTCTGCAGGAGCTCGAGATTGGCGGGGTAGACGAAATAGAGGGCCGCATCGTGGGCCACTGCGATCGAGACGCCGGCAAGAAGCGGCGGTGGATTAAGATCGGCGTCCGCGTGGAACGTCACCTGCGGAATGTCCTCGATCCGCACGCTCGAGGAGAGGGCCTGCGCGGCGCGATCAATCCGCGCGTCAAGATCGGAGATCTCCTGCGCCTGCACCAGCCCCAAGTGGCGATCGGGGAACTCGATGGCGCGATCGGTGCACAGGGCGCCGAGAAAGGGAATCCCTGCGGCAGGACCGGCAAGACTCTCCGCGAGCAAGGCGGCGTGCCCGGAGCCCGCGACGCGGTTCGCGACCACACCGTGAATCGCGAGGTCCGCACCATAGCCCTTAAGTCCCAACGCGAGCGCGCCGAAGGTCTGCGCCATGGCGCTGCCGTCGATGACGATGAGCAGAGGCAGGTTGAATTGGCGCGCAAGTTCGGCACTCGAGGGAGTGCCGTCATAGAGTCCCATCACTCCTTCGACGAGGATGAGGTCGGAGTCTCTCGCGGCCTGGTAAAGGAGATTGCGGCAGTGCGCGAGCCCGCCCATCCAGAGGTCAAGCTGATAGACCGGCTCTCCGGCCGCGCGCGCGAGAATCATCGGGTCGATGAAGTCGGGACCGGTCTTGAACACACGCACGCGCTTGCCCTCGCGCGCGGCCTGCCGGGCGAGTGCCGCTGTCACGGTGGTCTTCCCCTGTCCGGATGCCGGGGCCGAGATCAGGACTGCCGATGCTTGAGCGCTCATCATGCCGTTGCTCCACTCCCCTAGAGCTCGACCCCCCGCTGCGCGCCGATGCCGGCGTCAAAGGCGTGTTTCACGATGCGCATGTCCGTCACGGTGTCGGCGAGCTCGATCAACTCCGCGGGTGCTCCGCGCCCCGTGATGACGACGTGCTGCATGTGCGGCCGGTTGCACAAGGCATCGAGGACGGCGTCGAGCTCGACATAGCGGTAGCGCAACGCGATGTTGAGCTCATCGAGCACCACGAGGGCGAGCGCCGGATCGCGCAGCATCGCGGCCGAGACCCCCCAGGCCGCCGCCGCGGCCCGCACGTCGCGCTCCCGATCCTGGGTCTCCCAGGTAAAGCCCTCACCCATGGCGTGAAAGCGCACCTGCGGGAAGCGCCGGAAGAAGGTCGCTTCCCCCGTCAGGTACTTGCCTTTGATGAACTGCACCACGCCGACTTGCATGTCATGCCCGAGAGAGCGGGCGACCATGCCGAAGGCGGACGAGCTCTTCCCCTTGCCGTTGCCTGTCAGCACCAGCAACACGCCCCGCCGCTCCGATGCCGCGGCGATGCGCGCGTCCACCACCGCCTTTCTTCGCTGCATCCGTTCGCGATGGCGTGAAGCCGCATCGTCGGTTGAAGGAGGAGGGGCCTCTTCACGGTCTGGCATGCTCGTGCTCCCGGAAGCAATGGCGGTCAACGGACCTGTATGCGCACTGCCGCCGGAGTATGGCGGGTCAGGGCGATGTGTCCGAGGGAGGCGAGGCCCACGTAACCGGCGGTGACGGCCATGAAATACGCGTACCAGGTGAGAAAGTTAGACCACCAGCCGGCAACGCTCGGCTGCGGCATGCGCCCACCCAGCCAGTAGAAGCTCCCCTGGGTGAGCAGGAAGCATGCGCTCACCGACAACCCAAGGCTCAGCGCGAGTCGGCCGAAATCCCGAGGTAGCCGCTCATAACCGCGGCGCAGCCAGAGGCCGCCAAGCCAGAGAGCCGAGTAGGCCGGGAGGATGAACCAGTAGGCCGCGGTCAGACAGTAATTGCTGACGCCGTAAAAGCGGATGGCCGCGAAATCGATCGCGACCGCCTCGAGGAGCAGCGCGAACAACGCCCAACGCCACTCGCGGGCCAGGTAGAAGCCAGCGAGGAAGAACACCGCCCATGAGGCATCGGGCGGTGACCAGGCGGTGCCGAGGTGGCCGCCGAAGCGCGTGGCTGCCATCGCGAGGGCGAGAATCGCAAAGCCAACGGAACGGAACGATTTCTGGGTGAGCATGATGAACTCCTGAGGATCAGGTGTGACTCTTTGGAACATAACGCAGCGTCAGGTAGGCGCTGCGGCCCGGCTGGTTGTAGTAAAGTGCGGTCTCGTAGCTCTTGTTGAATGTGTTCGCGAGCAGCACCTGCACTTGCCACTGCGGCCGGAAGAGCCACGAGGCGCGCAGGTCGAGAGTGTCATAGCCACCCATGCGCTCCGTGTTGGCCGGGTCCTCGTATCGGGGACCCACTTCGATGAGGCTCGCACCGACGCCGAATGGGCCAAAGGCCCGGTCAAGGTCAAGCCGCTCGGTGAAGCGGGCGATGCGCGGTAGCAGCGCGCCATAATCGACCCCGACGTCGCGCGGATCGAGCGCCGTCAGCTGCAGCTGGCCCCGCCACCCCTCGAGCCACCCGCCAAGCCGCGCTTCGACACCCTGGATGCGCGCGGCATCGATGTTGGCAGCACCGAAAGTCACCGGATCGTACTCGATAAGATCCTGGATCCACGTCTCGTAGGTGCTCACCGCCCAGAGGAAGTGGGTCGAGTGGCCGTTGAGACCGACCTCGGCGCTGTGCGAGGTCTCCGGCCGCAGCGTCGGGTCCCCGTAGTACGGGAAGTACAGGTCATTGAAGGTCGGAGCCTTGAATGCGGTTCCGTAGGAGGCGCTCGCGCGCAGCAGGGTGCTGATCCGATACGCCCACTGGGCCGACCACGTGAAGTGGCCGCCGAACTGCTGGTTTTGATCGTGCCGCAGCGACAGCTGCAACTCGGTCCGGGGGCCGAGCCACTGATACAACCCGAACTCGCCGGTGTCGCGGCGCGAGGTGACGGGGTAGGCGGTGTCACTCGAGACGGCATCGCGCTCGTAGTCTGCACCGAGCAGCAGCTTTTGCCGGTCGAGGAGCGAGAGCCTGTTCACCCAGGATGCGGTATCGCGCGCCGTATCGAAGTACCCATCCGGAGCGCTGTCGAAATACTCCTGGCTCAAGTCCTTGCTCTGGCCGGCCGAGAGCATCACTGTGAGGGCTGACAGCGGATTGGTAGTGAGGGTGCCGCCAAGCACCTGTTGGGCGATGCGGGACTCATCACCGGCGTAGATGTTGCCGTCATACCGGTTCTCTCCGTCGGTGCGCAGGAAGTCCGCCGTTCCCGTCGCCTGCGACCAACGATAGCCGCCGCTCACCGCGGCCGAGCCGCTCCAGAATCCCTGCTGCGGTGAGCTCGTGTAGCAGCCGGCCGTCGCGGGCGCGCCCGCGACACAGATGGGATAGCCATTGGTGTAAAGGCCGTTGACGCTGGCGTTGTACCAGCCGTCTCTGGCGCTGCCGGAATCCCCGAGCTCCGCCCGATACGTGCCGTGGCTGCCGCCGCTCACGCTGAAGGAGGGTACGGAGGGCTCACCCAAAGCTCCCTGACGGGTGAAGATCTCGATCACTCCGCCGATTGCACCGGATCCGTAGAGGCTCGAATACGGCCCGCGCACGATCACGATGCGCTCGATCTGCGAGACCGGTAGCTGCTCCCAGGCGGCGGTGCCGGTCGTGGCCGAGCCGATCTTGATGCCATCGATCAGCACCAGAACGTGATCGGAGTTGGTACCGCGGATCGACACGGAGGTGGTCTCACCGAGACCGCCGTTGTTCACGACCGATACGCCGGCCATCCCCTGCAACAGGTCGGCAACGGAGCGGGGTTGGAGCCGGTCGATGTCGGCGCGGGTGATGACCGTGACTGATGAGATGGCGTCCACCACGGGCTCGGGGATCAGCGAAGGCGTTATGACGACCTGCTCGAGGCTGGAGGGATTGTCCTGTGCGAGTCCAAGGACCGGCATGCTGGCGAGCAGCACTGCGGCGGAAATCGGGAATCTCACCCATTCGCTCCTGAACGCGCGCCACGCGCGATGAGGTGGACAAGGAGCGATCGGTCGGGAGAGGGCAGAGAGTTGCGGGCTGTGAGGAAGCCTCGGGTACCGCAGACCGTCTGACATCGCCCGACGCGAGTCGCCAACGTGTCTCCGGCCGGTCTCCGGGCTCACGAGTGGACCAGTTGTCCTCGAGACCGCACCTTCCCGTGCCAATGGCACAGTGGTATAT
>Ga0335075_10017521_pt1 | contig 10650 bp, 9 predicted proteins | sample Lox_Sample_24_FD_206723 | JGI IMG/M metagenome (GOLD analysis project Ga0335075, IMG submission 206723) | Soil microbial communities from Loxahatchee National Wildlife Refuge, Florida, United States - Lox_Sample_2.4 | ecosystem: Environmental > Terrestrial > Soil > Wetlands | place: USA: Florida... | reverse complement strand
CAGCCGGCGTTGGGCTATGCCGACCCTGTGAAGACATTCCATCCTGGCAAGAAAGACGGAGAGAGAGTTTCCCCCGGATGTGCCCCGTCTGGAGGGGTCTTTCATCCCGCCGCACGCCGGCCACCTTGGCGGGTGGCAACTCGCAACGACACTGCGGTCGCCTCACTGCTTCGGCAGCGCATCCAGCGCTGTTCTCACCAGCTTCGCGTCCTCGCCGTCCGCCGGAAGCTGGCTCAGCAGCTTTGTCCAATCCCGCCGCGCATCCTCGGGCTTGCCGGTGGTGGCCGCCTCGACGCCGAGATACCACAGCACTTCCGGCTGATCCGGCCTGAGAGCCGCCATCTGGTGCAACAACGCCGCCGCCGCCGCCGGCAAGGGCGCAGTCGGCTTCACGGTCGCGATCATCGCCTGGAATTCCTGCATCTTGATTTCGGGATCATCCGGCTTCAGTGCCGCCGCCTTCGCGAAGGCCGCCACGGACTTGTCGGTGTCGCCCAGTACCGCATAGGACCGGCCCAGCCGCAGCCAGCCTTCCAGATCCGAGGGATCGTTCTGCAAGTGGTTGGCAAGCTGTGCGACCATGCCTTCGATCATCTGCTTGCGCTGCGCATCCGTCATCTTTCCGGCGGCCGCCATCTGGTCCTGGCTTGGCCCAGCGGACGGGGTCTCGGCTGCTTCCGGCTCAGGCGCCGGGATCGTGCCCTTCGGCATGGCCGGCGCGGCAATGCCGGCATCTTTCGCCGCTTCCGTGACACCGCGCGCGATGGCATCGCGCATCGGCGAGTCCTCGGGCAGCTCCGCGGCAAGGGCGATCCAGCGCTGGATCGCGCGCTTGTCCTCACCGGCCTGGGCGTCGGCCACGGCCAGATAGTAGCGAGCCACCTCGTTCTTCGGGTCGGCGGCCAGCGCCGCGGCGAAGGCGGCGTGCGCGGCCGGCGAGACGATGCCGCCGGCCGCCAGCACCTGCATTTCGCCGTAGCCCGCCATCACGTCCGGTCCTTTCTGGCCCAGCCCTACGGCGTGGCGAAACGCGTCGGTCGCCTTCTGCCAGTCGCCCAGCGTCGCCTCGGTGCGCGCCAGCAACACCCAGCCCTGGGCATCGGACGGCGTTTCCTGCAGCTTTTTCTCCAGCGACTCCGCCGCCTGGTGCATGTCCATGTGCTCGCCATGCGCGGCATCGGCTTCTTGCTGTGCGACCCGACCATTGAACGGCGCGTCAGGCAGGGACGGCGACCCGAAATGCAGGTAAAGGCCGGTCGCCACCGCCAGCACGAAAACCGCCACCACCGCCGCCAAGCGGGGGCTGGGTTCCGACCAGACCTGCCGCCCGGTCAGCGCATCCGCCGCCAGCAGCCGGCGCTGGATTTCCAGCCGTGCCGAGCCGGCCTCCTCCGGGCTCAGCACGCCGCGCGCCACGTCACGGTCCACTTCGCGAAGCTGGTCGCGGTAGACGGCGCGGTCGAACTGCGCGCGGTCCGCCGTGACGTGCACGCCCCGCAGCAAGGGGTGACAGACCACCGTGACGGCGCAAAGCGCAACCGCGGTGAACAACAGCAGGAAGATCATGTTTGCTCCCGGGTGTCAGTCCGGTCCTCACACATCATGGCCGCACGCGATCGGGCCATCATGCTTGCTTCCGGGCGTCAGCCCGGCCTTCACAGATGATCGCCGGACGCGGTCCGGGCAGCATCAGCGGTCGGCCTCGCGCAGCAGGGTGTCGAGACGGGATTCTTCCTGGGGGGAAAGCGGCGGCGGCGTTGCAACGGATTCGCGCCATCGGTACCGCAGCCACAGCACGACGCCGGCAAACCCGGCAACCAGCAGTACCACCGGTCCGTACCACAGGACATAAGTCGCCGGCTGGACGGGGGGGTTCAGCAGTACGAACTCGCCATAGCGCGCGACGATGGCTTGGCGCGCCTGGGCATCGGTGTCGCCCTTCAGCAGAAGCTGGCGCAGCAGCACGCGGATGTCGTGGGCGAGGCTCGCGTTCGATTCCTCGATGGATTCGTTCTGGCAAACCAGGCAGCGCAGAGTCCGGCCGATGGCTTCGGCGCGGGCTTCCAGCTTCGGGTCAGCGAGACGCTCGCTGGGCTCGACCGCGAAGGCGTGGGTGGCGAGGGAAAGCAGCAGGACGGCGATAAGGCTGGTCAGGGCGGCAGCCAGCCAGCGCTCTCCATCATGGCTGGGCTTGACCCGGCCATCTCCTCGCGATGACCGGACGCTCCATCGCGATTCGCGCGCCGATCGCACGTGCGCAGATTGCCGGGTCGGGTCGGGCCATGACGCGAGGACTCTCATGACTTCCCCAGCGCCCTCAGCAATGGCAGCAACTGCTTGTTCACTTCCTCGGCCGTCAGCGGCCCGACAAAACGCTTGCGAATGTGGCCGCTCGAATCGAGCACATAGGTTTCCGGCACGCCGTACACCCCGAAATTCAGTCCCACCGTGCCGTCCGGATCCAGGCCGATGCGCCGGTACGGATCGCCGAACTCCGTCAGCAGCTTTTGTGCGGCCTCGGGCTGATCCTTGTAGTCGATGCCGTAGAGTGGAATGTGCTCCTGGTTCGCCAGCCGCATCAGCACGGGTTGCTCTTCGCGGCAGGGCACGCACCAGGAGGCGAAGAAATTGATCAGCACGGGGCTGCCCTTCAGCGCATCGAGCGCGAGCCCCTTGCCGTACAGCCCGGCGAGATCGAATTGCGGCGCTTCCTTGTCGATCATCGCGGACGGCAGCAGGCGCGGGTCGTAGCTCGGCCGCAACGCCAGTGCGAAATATCCCGCCAGCACCAGGAACAAGAGCAGGGGCAGCAGGTAGACAAGGCGGCGCATGGCGATCACTCGCCGGGGGCGGGTTGCAACACCGGTGCGGCGCGGCGGCGCGCACGCGCGGCCACGCCGACTCGCCAGCGGCGATCGCTCAGGCTCACCACGCCGCCGAAGGCCATGATGATGGCGCCAATCCAGATCCAGGGCACCAATGGCTTCCAATAGGCGCGCACGGTCCAGTTGCCTTGTGCGTCACCATCGCCGAGCGCGACGTACAGGTCGGCCAGGAAATTGGTGCGGATCGCGGTCTCGCTGGTGGTCTGCTGCTGCACCGGGAAGAAGCGTTGCTCCGGGTGTACGACGGCAACAGTCTGGCCGTCGCGGTCGATCTCGATCGTTGAGCGGTTGGCGGTGAAATTCGGGCCGGGCACGCGGTCCACGCCCATGAAGTGAAGTTCATAGCCGGCAAGCTTCAGCACGCTGCCGTCATGCACCGAGGCGATGACCTGGCTGTCGAAGGCGGACGCGGAGAACCCGGCGATCGACACGGCAAGGCCGAAATGCGCCAGCGTCATGCCATAGGCAGAACGCGGCAGATGGACGGCACGGCGCACGCTGTCACCGATTCCAACACGGAACAGTTTGACGCGTTCGGCGAATTCGACGATCACGGCGACGCCGACCCAGGCGGCGAGACCGAAACCAAGAATCGGAAAAATGTCGTGGCGGTGCGTGACGAACCAGGCGGCCAGGACGGCGGCGACCGCGGCGATATACGCCGCCCAGACGCGTTGCAGCGCGCCCAACAGGTCGCCGCGCTTCCAGGACAGCATCGGGCCGATGCCGACGGCGATGATCAGCGGCACCATCAGCGGCGCGAAGGTGCGATTGAAGAACGGGAAACCGACGGAAAGCTTCGGTCCGCCGACTGCGTCCAAGAACAATGGATAGAGCGTGCCGAGGAAGACGGTGGCGCAGCCGCACGAGAGAATAAGGTTGTTCAGCACCAGCGCGCCCTCGCGCGAGATTGGCGCGAACAATCCGCCGCCCTTCAGCGCCGGCGCGCGGATCGCATACAGCGTCAATGATCCGCCGATCGCGACCAGCAGAAGCAGCAGAATGAACATGCCGCGGCGCGGATCGGTGGCGAAGGCATGCACCGAGGTCAGCACGCCGGAGCGCACCAGGAACGTTCCTACCAGCGACAACGAGAAGGTGATGATCGCCAGCAGGATGGTCCAGCTTTTCAGCGTGTCGCGCTTCTCGACCACGATCGAGGAGTGGATCAGCGCGGTGCCGACCAGCCACGGCATGAAGGACGCGTTTTCGACCGGGTCCCAATACCACCAGCCACCCCAGCCCAGCGTGTAGTAGGCCCACCACGACCCCATCGCGATGCCGATAGTGAGGAAGCACCAGGACGCCAGCGTCCACGGCCGCACCCAGCGCGCCCAGGCGGCGTCGACGCGGCCCTCGATCAATGCGGCAACGGCGAAGGCAAAGCCGACCGAGAAGCCGACATAGCCGAGATAGAGAAACGGCGGATGGAAGGCCAAACCCGGATCCTGCAACACCGGATTCAGTCCCTGGCCGTTCGGCGCCGGCGGCCAGGTGCGGAGGAACGGATCTGACGTCAGCAGAATGAACAACAGGAAGCCGGCGGCGATCATGCCTTGCACGGCCAGCACGCGGGCGCGCAATTCCGGCGGCAGGTTGTTCGAGAACAACGCCAGTGCCGCACTGCACACGCCAAGCATGAGGACCCAAAGGATCATCGAGCCCTCATGGTTTCCCCACACCCCGGTGATCTGATACAGCAACGGCTTATCCGTATGACTGTTCTCGATCACGTTGATGACGGAGAAATCGTTGGTGACGTAGGCGTGCATCAGCGACAGCATCGCCAGTGCCACCAGCGCGAATTCCGCCAGCGCGGCGTTACGGCCGACTGCCATCCAGGCCAGGTTGCCGCGTGACGCGCCAACCAGCGGCACGATGGCCTGCACCAGCGAGACGCACAGCGCCAGGATCAGCGCGAAATGGCCGAGTTCGGTGATCATTTTCCACCCGTCAGGCACTCGTCATGGCCGGGCAACGCCCTCGGGCCAACAGCCGAAATCGGCCGGTAGCATCATTGCGAGGAGCGAAGCGACGAAGCAACCCCGGTCATGCCGGCTCGCGCACGGTCCGAACGCCCCGCCTGAACGGGGTTGCTTCGTCGCTTCGCTCCTCGCAATGACATAATTTGCTCGCCTTCACGCAGCCGCCCTTTGTGCTGGCACCAGAATGGTGCACAGCGCATCCACCAGCGACGCCATCATTGCATCGGTGTGCAGCGGTGTCGGCGTGAAACGCAACCGCTCCTCGCCGCGCGGCACCGTGGGATAATTGATCGGCGTGGCATACATGCCGAACTCGTCCAGCAGCCGGCGGCTCACGTCCCTGCACAGCGCGGCCTCCCCCACGTGCAGCGGCACGATGTGGCTGGCGGAGGGAATGCGCGGCAGCCCGGCCATGTCGAAGCGGCGCTTCAGCGCATCCGCGCGTTCGAACAATTTGGCGCGCCGGGCATGGTCGGCGCGCACATGGCGAACGCTGGCCAGTGCCGCGGCCGCCGTCATCGGCGGCAGCGAGGTGGTGAAAATGAAGCCGGGCGCCACCGAGCGGACATAGTCCACGACGTCCGCATCGCCGGTGATGTAGCCGCCGTGGCAGCCGAACGCCTTGGCCAGCGTGCCCTCGATGATGTCGACCCGATGCGCGACTCCGTCACGCTCCGACACGCCGCCGCCGTTGGGGCCGTACATGCCGACCGCGTGCACTTCGTCCAGGTAGGTCATCGCCCCGTAGCGCGCGGCGAGGTCGCAGATCGCACCGATCGGCGCGATATCGGCATCCATCGAATAGACGGATTCGAACGCGATCAGCTTCGGCGTCCCGACAGGCGATGCCTGCAACAGTTCCTCGAGATGCGCCATGTCGTTGTGGCGGAACACGTGGCAGACGCATTTCGAACCCTTGATGCCGGCGATCATCGACGCGTGGTTCTTCGCATCGGAGAAGCAGTGCCACGGATTGTTCGGTCCGTTCGGCGAGCTGTTAAGAATTGTGGAAAGCCCGGCCTGGTTCGAAACGAACCCGGAGGTGAACAACAGCGCCGCATCCTTCCCGTGCAGCGCGGCGAGCTCCGCTTCCAGAGCATCATGCGCGGGGCTGGTGCCGCTGATGTTGCGCGTCCCGCCGGCCCCGGCGCCCATCAGTTGAGCCGCTTCGCATGCCGCTTCCACGACCACCGGGTGGCCGCCCATGGCGAGATAGTCGTTCGAGGACCAGACCAGCACCTCGGCGCCGTCCGGCCGCTGGTAATACGGGAAACGATGCGCCTGCTTTTGCAGCGGTGTGAATTCGCGGTAACGGCCCTGGGCCCGAATGTCGTCCAGCGCGCGGCGGCAATAGGCGTGGAAAGCAACCATCCTCGGGACACCCCTTCCCTGCGGGCCAGCCCGTCCGGCCCGCTGTGTCTACGTCTGACCGTCGCTCGGCCGTTGCAAACGTATGTGGCCAATATGGTCGATACTCATTGATTTGGATCAACGCATTGAACTTACGATTTGTTCATCGTTTCTGCCTCATCTTAGCGGGCTGACGCGCCAGGCAAAAGTGCTTCGTGCGCTCGTTCCGTGGGGGAGGATTGCATGCCGGACCGAGAGACACACCAGAAAGGTTGTGGCGCGGGGGGGTGGAAACCTTGCTAATTCCGTTAAAGCTCGTCCGCGACCAGCCATTACAGCAGCAGCTCTACGATCAATTGCGGGAGCTGATTGCCACGGCGCGGCTGCAACCGGGCACCCGCATGCCATCAACGCGGATGCTGGCTGAACAATTTTCAATCTCTCGCATCACCGCTTTGCTGACCTACGAGCGGCTGATTGCCGAGGGCTATCTGCAAACGCTGCCGGCCAAGGGCACCTTTGTGGCACGAGGTCCGATCGCCCCGACGCCGGATTGTCCCACCGCATCCGCCCCGGCCGCACTGTCCGGAAAGCCCGATCCATCGGCCAGCGTTACGATCGGCCAGCCCGATCCAGCCCTGTTCCCGGCTGGCCGCTGGCGTGCCTTGACCCGCGGGGCGCTGGACCGGTTCGGCGCCCGGTTGGCGTGCGAGCATGCCAGCGGCCATCCGCGGCTGCGTGCGGCGATTGCCGGCTGGCTATCCACTTCGCGCGGGCTGGCGGTGGCGCCAGACCAGATCATCCTGGTGAACGGGCGCCAGCAGGCGCTGCATCTGGTGACTCATCTGCTGCTGCGGCCCGGTGCACGCGCGGTGGTGGAGGATCCGTGCGACCCTCGTGCCGCCGCGGCCTTCACCAGCGTAGGCGCGACGTTGGCGCGCATCTCGGTGGACGCGGACGGACTCTGCACGGGGCTGCTACCGCCGGGCCGGTCGGCTCTGGTGCACGTCACGCCAGAACATCAGCGGCCGCTCGGTGTGGCCCTGACTGCCAAGCGCCGTGCAGCCTTGCTCGAATGGGCCGGCCGCGCCGGCGCCGTGGTGGTGGAGGAGGATTGTGAGGGCGAGTTGCGCTATCACGGCATGGACGTGCCGCCGCTGATGGCGATGGATCGGTCGGAGCATGTGATCCTGGTCGGCGGCTTCCATTGCTCGCTGGGACCGTGGCTGAGTCTGGGTTTCATGGCGGTACCGCTGCGGCTGATTCCGGCCGCACTCGCTGCGCGGCGCCTGACCGACGACAGCACCCGATGGTTGGAAGAGACGGCGCTGGCGGAGTTCCTGATGAGCGGCGGCTATGCACGGCACCTGCATCGGCTGGGAAAGGCCTATGCCAGCCGGCGCGATGCACTGGTTGCGGCGCTGCGGCAGCATTTCGGGGAGAGCACGCCAATCTGGGGCAGCGGGGCCGGCCTGCATCTGTCGTGGGGACCGCCTGGGTGTGTCGGGCCGCTGGGCGGCCTGGCGCGATTGGCCCGTCAGTGCGGGCTGGAGGCAGCGAGCCCGGTAACCGAGGGGAGCCGGAATGCGGGTCCTGCCGGACAGGCGTTGCTGCTGGGGTTTGGCAGCGCCCCGGAGATGCAGATCGGGTCGCGGGTCGCGCAGTTTGCTGCGGCGCTACGCGATGGCCGGGCGGGGAATGCGATCGGGGCGGATTGAGAAGCGCTGGCGAAACAAACACGTTGGCATCCGCATAGCCCGCGACAGCGAGCATATCGCCACACGTTCGACGCGACGCCGGGTTATCACCGCAGCAGAACTTCCCAAATCGGTCGGGCGTGCGGCCGACCTCAGTGCTTTATAAAGTTTACCAAGCATCGTCGTCATTGGGGGACGCTGCCGATCGGGATCGGGGGAAGCTTACCCGGCAATCCTTGAAACGTTGCCACTCTCGCGAGGCGTGTCCAGGTGCACGCCAATATGGCGCGCGCCCGGCGGTTCATCGCACGGCGTCATGTTGTCTCGCGCGTCGTAATACGCCGGGCTGATGATATCGCGTCCTGCACGATAGCCGTTGTAGAACATGTCTTCAGATTTGCCGTCACCATCGGCGTCGACCATCTGGCCGACATGCGCCAGGCTGTCGCATAGCGTGGAGTATTGCAGTGTCAGTATCACCAACACGGAGCTTCAAGTTCTCCTCAGAGCCCTGTGCGTCTCAGCCTTCAGCGATAAATTTGCCAGAAGCGAGAGGCACCTGCGGGGCCGGGTCCCCACGAATCTCCCTCATGTGGCCCGACCGTATCGCCGGCAGTTTCCATTCGCTGGATGAGTCGGGGTTCGCGGCCGGCAAACTTATCACTGAAGGCAGAGACGCAGAGGGCGCTGAGAAGTATCTCGTATTCCGTGCCGGCGAGCGGCACATCCAGCGGGCGCACGAGAGACCGGCACGCGCCGAGTCCCAGCGGCACGCGGGCGGTCCCCACCGCCCGTACACCCGACCTTGCTTGGCAACGGCCTGCCGTGACGCCACATAAGGCGCCATGAACCGACGTGCTCTTCTGCGCTTCGCGCTTCTTCTGCCGCTCCTTGGTGCGCCCGCTGCGGCGTTTGCCGCGCCAGCCGGCTATATCCTCACGCCGCAGGATGTTACGGAACTGGAGCAAGTCCAGGCCTACCTGAATTCGATCCATACCCTGAAGGCGCATTTCCTCCAGGTCGCGCCGGACGGGGCCATGAGCCAGGGCACCGTCTGGATGGACCGGCCCGGCCGGATGCGGTTCGAATACAACCCGCCGGCGCCCTACCTGCTGGTCGCAGGTGGGGGCGTGCTCTCCTTCGAGGACAAATCGATCCAGCAGGTCAGCCAGGCGCCGCTCTCGATGACGCCGCTCGGCATGCTGCTATCCGATCACATCAGGTTCAGCGGCCCCGTCCTGGTGACCGGCATGCAGCACCTGCCCGGCCAGCTTCAGGTGACCGTGGTTCGCAGCAGCGCACCGTACGACGGCTCCCTGACGCTGCTGTTCACGGAGAATCCGCTGTCCCTCAGGCAGTGGACGGTGCGAGACGCGCAGAACCGAGTCACCACCGTGACGCTGTACAATATAGAGCAGGGCATTAGCCTAAACCCTGATTTGTTCCAGTTCAAGGATCCGCGCAGCTTCCAGAATGGCGGCAACGGCGGCGGCGGGTAGCCGACCGTGGGGCGTATTCCCTGGCCGCGGGGCCGCCGCGCGTCAGACTCATGGCCGAGTGGGCGTGAAATCCCTTCATTTTCTGGTCACGATCATGAATTATGACTCCTGGCCATGGCACCCGGGCGAATCGTCAAGCCGTTGATCGGCATAAGCTGCTGCACGAAGCAATTCGGCGTCTTCGGAATGCCGAACCATGCCGCCTCCAACACCTATGTTCGCGCGACCGACGAAGTCCTGCACGCTGTTCCTGTTTTGTTGCCGGCCAACGGCCCGACCTGCGATATCGAGACGCTGCTGGCCCACCTGGACGGCATCATGCTGACCGGCAGCCGATCCAACGTGCACCCCAGCTATTATGATGGTCCGCCGCATGCGGAAGGGACGTGGGAGGATCTGAACCGCGACAGCACAACCCTGCCGCTGATCCGCGCTGCCGTGGTGCGGGGCGTACCGCTGCTGGCGGTCTGCCGCGGCTTCCAGGAGCTGAACGTCGCGATGGGCGGCTCGCTGCACCAGCGACTGCAGGACCTGCCTGACCGGATGGACCATTCGGCGCCGATGCAGCGCTCGGTGCAGGTGCGGCAGGGCAAAGCGCACAGTATCCGCGTCACGCCCGGCGGCTGGCTGCACAAACTGGCCGGCAGCACCGAAATCGCGGTGAACTCGCTGCACAACCAGGGGGTGGACCGGCTGGCGCCGGGCCTGGTGGTGGAAGGCACCGCGCCGGACGGTACCATCGAGGCTGTTCGCGTGGTCCATACCCCTGCCGGTCCCGCCCTGGGCTTCGCGGTCGGCATACAATGGCACCCGGAATATGACTGGCCGGCAGACATCGTATCGCGCCGCATCTTCGAATCGTTTGGGGCGGCAGTGCGCGCCTATATGGGTCAGGCGGCCCCGCAGCCTTTGGCGTTGGCGGCGGAGTAGGCCGGCGGGTCAGCGCGCCGGGGAGGCCGGTGGCGCCGGGACCAGACCAAGCATGTCGTAAAGGCGTGTGCTCGGCGGCCAGGCACGCATGACGTCCGTGCGCCACGTCACGAAACCCCAACCCAGTATGAGCAAGACAGTAAGGCTCGCGGCCCAGGCAGCGGCCAGACCCCGTGGCCTGCGCGGCACCGGGGCGGGCTGCCGCGCAAGGCGATCCATGGCCGTCAGCGGCGGTGGGGCCAACCGTGATTCGTACGCGGGATCGCTGTCGGGCTCAGCGTCGGGTTCCGGGTCCGTGACGGAG
>Ga0335075_10017520_pt1 | contig 10650 bp, 8 predicted proteins | sample Lox_Sample_24_FD_206723 | JGI IMG/M metagenome (GOLD analysis project Ga0335075, IMG submission 206723) | Soil microbial communities from Loxahatchee National Wildlife Refuge, Florida, United States - Lox_Sample_2.4 | ecosystem: Environmental > Terrestrial > Soil > Wetlands | place: USA: Florida... | reverse complement strand
GGGCTCGACGAGCAGTGGCGCGAGGGGCTCGCGCCGTGGCGCCTCACGGTCGAGGGCGATCGGTGGTACGGGCGCGGCAGCGCCGACAATAAGGGCCAGCACGCGCTCAACCTCGCGGCCCTCGAGGCGGTGCTCGCCGAGCGCGGCGGCAGGCTCGGCTGCAACCTCAAGCTGGTGCTCGAGACTTCGGAAGAGCGCGGCTCGCTCGGCTTGCGCGCCTTCGTCGCCCGGCACAGGGCGGCGCTGGCGGCGGACGTGCTGATCGGCAGCGACGGGCCGCGCGTAACGCCGGAGATGCCGACGATCGCCACGGGGACGCGCGGCACGTTTCATTTCGATCTCGCGGTGCGGCTCCGCGCGGGTGGGGTGCATTCGGGCCATTGGGGCGGGCTCACCAAGGATCCTGCGATTGTGCTGGCGCACGCGATCGGCGCGATCGCGGACCGGCACGGGCGGATCCTGGTGCGCGAGTGGCTGCCCAAGGGGGGCGTGCCGGAGAGCGTGGCGCGCGTGCTCGAGGGATGTCCCGTGGGAAGTGGGGCGGGCGGCGGGGCGGAGGCGGCGACGATCGATGAGGATTGGGGCGAGCCGGGATTGACGCCGGCCGAGAAAATCTTCGGCTGGAACAGCTTCATCGTGCTCGCGATGATCTCGGGGCGGCCGGAGAACCCGGTGAACGCGGTGGCGCCGGACGCCCGCGCGCACTGCCAGATCCGCTACACGGTGGACACCGAGCCCGAGATTTTCGCCCCCGCGCTCAGGCAGCATCTCGATCGCGCGGGCTTTTCCGAGGTTGCGATCGAGAACGCGCGGATCCGCATGCCGGCGAGCCGCACCGATCCCGCCGACCCGTGGGTGAAATTCACGGCGGCGAGCATGGAACGCACGCTCGGCAAGAAGGTGCAGGTGATCCCGAATGCGGGAGGCGGGCTGCCGGGGGACGTGTTCGCCGATTTGCTGGACGTCGCCCTTGTGTGGGTGCCGCACAGCTACAACGGCTGCGGGCAGCACGGGCCGGACGAGCATCTGCTGGCCGGGTCGGCGCGCGAGGGGATCGCCGCGATGGCAGGAATTTTCTGGGATCTTGGCGAGGCGGGAACGCCCTCGCGCGAGCGCGGGCGCGAGGCCGGGAGGAAGGCGGACGGGGCGATGGCGCTCTGACGGAAGGGAGCGTGATCGCTGGAGGCGGCATCGGGGACCCCGCGAACTCGTTCGCGGTGACCCCGGCGCCGGAAGCGTGAATCACGCGAGAAAACAATGGGCGAGAGTGGGATGGGTGAGCGCAGGCGATCCCATCCCGCTCTTGCGCGCGACGCTTCGGCGCGGGCCGCGATGATGCGTGTGGGAGAGGCGGCCGGCGCGCTGGCCGATGGCGTGCGGGCGCTCTTTCCGCCCGATCCGGGCTCGCTCCGGCTGCGCCAGGCGGCGCGGGCGACGATCGCCGCGACGCTCACGCTGGTGATCGTCAGGGCGGTCGGCACCGCAGGCGGGCTCGCGGTGCCGGCGGACATTTTCGGTTTCGCGATGGGGCTCTTTGCCGCCGCTACGGTGCACGACGCGACGCCGGCGGCGCAGCGCGCGACGATCCTGCTCGCGATCGTTCCGGCTTCGCTTGCGACCGCGCTCGCTGCCTATGCAAGGCAGATCCCGTGGCTTGGGGAGGCATGCTTCGTGGCGATCCTTTCGGGGACGGTGTACGCCTCGACGCGCGGTGCGCGGCCCGCTTCGCTCGGGACGGTGGGAATGATCGCCTACGTGATCGGGCTGGTGAGCGCGGTGCGGCCGGAGGATCTTCCCGGGCGGGTGGCGATCGCCGCGGTGGCGGCGCTGGCGGCGTTGCTTGCGCAATCCGCGCTGCTGCCGGAACGGCCCGAGCGTGTGCTCGAGCGGATCGGGGCGGATGTGCGAAGGCGGGTGCGCGCGATCCTTGCGGGGCTCGAGCAGGCGGTGCGCGAGGGGGTCTGGCGGAAGCGGGCGCGGGGGCGGATGCGCCGGGCGATCGCGCGGCTGGATGAGGCGGTGGTGGTGGCGGAGACGGTGCTGGGCGGCCCGGGCGGCCGCGCGCAGGCGCGCGTGCTCGGGCTGGAGGCGCTCGACCTGGCGCTCGAGCGGGTCGCGTGGAAGGTGATGCGGGCGCTGCCGGCGGGCGCGGGCCGGACGGCGATCGCGGCCGAGATGGAGGCGGTTCGGCTGGGCGAGCGGCCGGGGGACGGGGCGGCGGAGGTGGGACTTCCCGCCGCGCTGGCAGCCCTCGGAGAGGCGCTCGGCGGGAAGCTCAGCGTGGAGGCGCCGGCGCCGGTGAGCGCGCCGCCGAGGGCGCCGGCGCGGCGGGGCTGGCACGACCCCGGGTTGCGGCGGCTGGTGCAGGTGGCGCTCGCGACCGGGATCGCGATCGTGCTCGGACGGGTGATCCCCGGGCGCTGGTACTGGGCGGCGTTCGCGGCCTTCGTGGTGTTCCTGGGCACGCGCTCGCGCGGGGAGTCGCTCGCCAAGGCGCTCCAGTTCATGGTCGGAACGATCGCCGGCGTGCTCGCGGGCGCGCTCGTGGCGACCGCGCTTTCCGGGCACGCGATCGCGGCGTTCGTTTGCATCATCGTCGCGGTGTTCTTGGCGTTCCAGGCGAGCACCGCCGCGTACGGGGTGATGATCTTTTGGATCACCATCATCCTTGGGTTGATGTTCGGGCTGCTCGGCTATTTCCCGCCCGACCTCCTGGCGAGCCGGCTGGTGGAGACCGCGATCGGATCGGTCTCGGGGGTGATGGTGGCGTCGCTCGTCTGGGCGACGCCGACCGGCGATGTGATCGCGGCCGCGGAGCGCGCCTATCTCGCGGCACTCGCCGCGGTGATCGATTGCGCGGTGCGCTGCCTGACGAGCGGAAAGCGCGACCCCGCGCTGCTTTCGCTTACGCTCGCGCTCGAGGGGCGTTTCGTCGATCTCGCCGCGGCCGCGCGACCGGCGACGCTCGGCATGCTTGCGGGCGCGCGCGAGCGGCCGCGGCGGCGGGCTTGGCTCGTGGCCGCGTGCCATTACCGGGCGCGGGCGCTCGGCCGGCTTGCCGGCGAGGCGGGTGGGCCGGCAGGCGCGGGGGCGGATGCGGCGCTCGCGGCGGCGATGGCGCGGATCGACGCACGGATCGCGGCGCTCGCGGGCGAGCCCGGGGCGGCCTCCGCGGCGCCGCCCGCGCCGGAGGGGGAGGAGGATGCGCGGGTGGATGCGGCGCTGGTTCTGCTGCGGCGCATCGAGGCGTTGCTCGAGCGGCTCGCCGAGGGATGAGCGGGAAAACGGGCGGGGCGGTGGACGGCTGAAGGAAGGCGGCTTGTCCACTCCGCGATTGTGATGGGCCGCGGACTATGGCATGAGAATGGCAAGACCTTGCCCGCTCGCGGGACGAGGGGCAAGAAGCTGAACACCAGGCAATTGGCCGGCAGAGCCGATACCTTTCCGTGAATTCCTTCGCAGAAGGGTGCGGACGAGGGCCGTGAGGGAGGAGTCCAGATGAAGAAACTGCGTTCTGTTACCCGCCGTGATGCACTCAAGATCGCCGCCGCGGGTGCTGCGCTGCCGCTCGTCCATATGCAGACGGCGAATGCCGCGGGCACCCTCAAGGTGGCACTCTGGGATCACTGGGTGCCGGCCGCGAACCCGGTGATGCTGAAGCTGATTTCGGACTGGGGCGCGAAGAACCACGTCGACGTGTCGGTGGACTTGCTGAGCTCGGGCACCGCGAATGCCAAGCTGCTGCTTGCCCCGGCCGCGGAATCGCTCGCCGGGACCGGCCACGACATCATGACTTTCCAGAGCTGGGGCGTGCAGCAGTACGCGACGCATCTGGAGCCGATCGACGACGTGATGGACGGGCTGATCAAGCAGTACGGCACGATCGACGCGGTCAGCGAGTATCTCGGCAAGGCGAACGGGCACTGGATGGGGCTGCCCACCAGCGTCGGCAGCCAGTACAAGCCGGCCTGCGCCCGCATCAGCTACTTCAAGAAGGCGGGCTACGACGTCGAGAAATGGTACCCGAACGCTCAGGGCAATGCGAAGGCGGCCGCGGACTGGACGTACGACACGATGCTCAAGATCGCCCCGGGGGCGAAGGCTGCGGGTCTTCCCTTCGGGCTCGGACTCGGGCTGACCACCGACAGCGTCGATTGGACGGGAGCGGCCCTGACCGCGCACGGGGCTGTCCTGGTCGATGCGAAGGGCAACATGCAGCTCCGCTCCGATCCGGTGCAGCAGGTGCTCGAGTACATGCAGAGGATCTATCCGTCCCTGCCGGCGGATACCGTGACCTACGACGACGCGTCGAACAACAAGGCGCTGATCTCCGGGCAGTCGGCGCTGATCTTCAACCCGCCCTCGGCGTGGTGGGTCGCCAGGCGCGATGCGATCAAGGTAGCGGAGGATTGCTGGACTTTCCCAAGCCCGTCCGGGGCGAAGGGACGCTTCAACCCCTATCTTCCGTTCTTCTGGGGCGTGTGGTCGTTCAGCCCCAACAAGACGTCCGCCAAGGAGCTGATCACCTGGCTGCAACAGCGCTCGCAGATCGAGACGCTCTGCAATGCCTCGGCCGGCTATGACATTCCGCCCTTCGCCAGCATGCACGACTTCGAGATCTGGTCGACGGAGAAGCCACCGGTCGGGACGCTCTACAACTACCCGATTCGGCCCTGGCACGACACGCAGTCGAGCATGGCGGGCTGGCCGGCGCCGCCGCGCATCGCCGTGCAGCTCTACAACAACGCGACGTTCAACGTGATGGTCGTGAAGCTGGCCAAGAACAAGGAGAGCATGAAGAGCGTGCTCGACTGGGCCGAGAACGAGATTTCCGGCTACATCAATATGTGATCCGGTAAGGCGGGTCCGGCTTGGCCGGGCCCGCCGCTGCCGTGTCGCGGGCGGCCGGCGGGGAGGAGACGATGGCTGACGGAACGACGAGCGTTTCCGCGCATGCCCTGAGAGGATTCGCCCCGCCCGCGCGGCGGAGCGGATTGCAGCGATTTGCGCAGCGCCGCTCGACCATCGCAATCGTGATGTGCCTGCCGCTGATCGCGCTGATCGCCGGGCTCGTGGTCTATCCGTTCTTCTACTCGATCTATCTTTCGATGCTGAATCGCACGGCGACGCGGTTCATCGGGCTCTTCAACTATCGCTACCTGCTGCGGAGCGACACCTTCAACCTCGTCATCTTCCAGAGCTGCTTCTTCGCCATCACGGCCGTGTTCTTCAAGGCGCTGATCGGCTTCATCCTCGCCCATGTGATGCACAATATCTCCGGGCGGGACCAGCGGATCTGGCGGGGATTGCTACTCGTCCCGTGGGTGATCCCGCCGGCGCTTTCAACGCTTGGGTTCTGGTGGATGCTCTCTGGCAACTACTCCGCCGTGAACTGGATACTGGCACAGTTCGGCATCCACGGCGTCGCCTGGCTCGCCAACACATGGACGGCGCGGATCTGGGTGGTCATCGTCAATGTCTGGTTCGGCACGCCGTTCTTCATGATCATGTACCTGGCGACGCTGAAATCGGTGCCCGAGCAGCTCTACGAGGCGGCGACGATCGACGGGGCGAATTTCCTGCAGAAGATCCGCTATATCTCGCTGCCGATGCTGCGCAACATCATCAGCATCACGGTGCTGTTCAGCCTGATCGTGACCTTCGCCAATTTCGACATCGTCCAGATCCTGACCGCCGGCGCGCCGGCCAACACGACGCACGTCTTCGCGACCTACGCCTTCCAGCTCGGCATCCAGGGAGGCAATATTTCGCTCGGGGCGGCGGTCAGCCTCTTCATCTTCCCGATCCTGGCGGTCTTCTCGATCTTCATCCTTCGCGGCGTCGGACGCCGCGCCCGGGAAGGCATCTGAGATGAGCGGGGCTGCGATCGCTGCCGGCCGCGTCGGCGGGAGGCGGCAGCGCCGGCCGAGCGTTAAGCGCGAGCGGCGCTGGGCGCTCTGGGGAAGCTATGTGGCGCTCGTCGTCTTCGCGATCGGCTTCCTGATCCCGCCCTATTTCGAGCTGGTCACCGCGCTCAAGACCTCGCAGGAGATCGGCTCGGGCAGGAATCCCTGGTTCGACGCCCATCCCTATTTCGGGAACTTCATCGAGATCGTCGAGAATCCGGTCTTCCAGACCTTCTTTTTCAACACCGTCAAGGTGACGATCGTCGTCGTCGCGATCACGCTCGTAATGGCGATCCTCGCCGCCTATGCGCTCGCCCGGATGCGCTTCTTCGGCAGCCAGACCTTCGCGACCGGCGTGTTCCTCACCTACCTGGTGCCCGAATCGCTCCTCTTCATCCCGCTCTTCAAGGTGCTGGCGTTCCTGCACCTGATCAACAACACCTGGTGCCTGGCGCTGATCTGGCCCACCCTTTCGGTGCCGTTCTGTACCTGGATCATGATCGGCTATTTCTCGTCGATCCCGAAGGAGCTCGACGAGGCGGCGATGATCGACGGCGCCTCGCACCTGCAGATGCTGTGGAAGATCTTCATCCCCGTGGCCCTGCCGGGCATCATCGCCGCGACGATCTTCGCCTTCACCGTCTGCTGGGGGGATTTCCTCTATCCGCTCGCCTACCTCTTCACCGGCAAGGAGATGGTGCTGACGGCGGGGATCGTGAGCGACCTGATCCACGGCGACGTGCTGGACTGGGGGCATATCATGGCGGCGAACATCGTGGCCTCGGCCCCACCCGTCATCATATACGCGTTCCTGATGGACTATTATATTGCCGGCCTGACGGCGGGTGCCACGAAAGGGTGATGCGGGATGGCGCAGGTTCAGCTGCGGAAGGTCTCCAAGTCGTACGACCAGCACGTGCAGGCCGTGAAGGCGGTCGACCTCGACATCGCCGATGAGGAGTTCGTCGTGCTGGTCGGGCCTTCGGGATGCGGCAAGACGACGACGCTCCGGATGATCGCCGGCCTCGAGGAGATCACCGACGGCGAGATCTCGATCGGGGGCGAGGTGGTCAACGACGTGCCGCCGCGCGACCGCGACATCGCCATGGTGTTCCAGAACTACGCGCTCTACCCGCACATGACGGTGTTCGACAACATGGCTTTCGGGCTCAAGCTCCGGAAGTTCCCGCGGAGCGAGATCAAGCAGCGGGTGGACGAGGCGGCGCGCATCCTCGATATCGGGACCCTGCTCGAGCGCAAGCCGAAGGCGCTCTCGGGCGGGCAGCGCCAGCGCGTCGCCATGGGAAGGGCGATCGTGCGGCACCCCAAGGTGTTCCTCTTCGACGAGCCACTCTCGAACCTCGACGCCAAGCTCCGGGTGCAGATGCGCACCGAGATCAAGAAGGTCCACCAGGCGGTGCGCACGACGACCGTCTATGTCACGCACGACCAGGTCGAGGCGATGACGCTCGCCGACCGGGTCGTCGTGATGAACAACGGAGTGATCGAGCAGGTCGGCCCGCCGCAGGAGCTCTATCACAGCCCGGTGACGCGGTTCGTCGCCGGCTTCATCGGCAGCCCGGCGATGAATTTCATCCCCTGCCGGGTGGAGGGCAGCGGGAACGAGCTCGCGCTGAGGCTCACCGATCAGCTCAGCCTGCCGGTGCCGCCTTCGCTCGCCGACCGCTACGGCGCGTACCGGAACCGCGAGGTGGTGCTCGGGCTCCGTCCGGAGCACCTCACGGAGCTGAAGGACGGGGGCAAGCCCAATGTCGCCCGGTTCGACGCAAAACTCGACGTGACCGAGCCGATGGGCATGGAGATCGTCGTGCATTTCCGCATCAACGGCACCGCGCTCTGCGGGCGGGTCGATCCTTCGGTCCGCGCCGAGGCGGGCGAGGTCCTGCCGATGTCCGCGGACCTCAACCACATGCACCTGATCGACCCCGACACCGGCCGGGTGGTCTGATCAGGCGGCCGGCGCCATGACGGAGGCGATTTCCGCGGGGCGGGGGATCGGGGCGACCGCGCCGTAGCCGGTGGTGGAGAGCGCGGCGGCGGCCACGGCGTAGCGGGCGGCCGCGTCAGGGGCGTCGCCCGCGAGCAGGCGGGCGAGGAAAGAGCCGCAGAAGACATCGCCGGCACCGGTCGGATCGACGGCGCTGACGGCCAGCCCGGGCAGGACGAGCCGGCGATCCTTTGTCGCGAGGATCGCGCCGGCGGCGCCGCGCTTGAGGACGACGAGCGGCGGGCCGAGCCCGAGATAGAAATCGAGGATGGCGTCGGGGTCGGTGAGGCCGGTGAGCGAAGTGGCGTCCTCGAGGCTCGGGAGCGCGATGTCGGCGCGGGCGATGGCGGCGTGGGTGAGCGCAGCGGCGCGGGCGGGCGGCCAGAGCGCGGGGCGGTAGTTGGTGTCGATCGCCACTTTGGCCCCGGCGTTGCGGGCGATGGCGATGGCGGCGAGGACGGCGTCCGCGGCGAGCGGGGAGATGGCGAGGCTGATGCCCGAGGCGAAGAGGAATCTTGCCTGCCCGATCAGGGCTTGCGGCAGGTCGGCGGGGCCGAGATGGGCGGCGGCCGACTCCTTGCGCAGATAGGAGAAGCGGTGCCCGTCCGGGCCGTGGTGGATGAAATAGATCGCCGTGGGGTGGTTAGGATCGCGACGGACGGCGGAGCTATCGACCCCCTCGCGCTGCCAGAGGGCCAGGAGGGAATCGCCGGCTTCGTCGCAGCCCAGCGCGGTGATCATGCCAACCGCGGCGCCTTGCCGGGCGGCGGCGATGGCGGCGTTGGAGGTATCTCCGCCAAATCCTTGAAGATAAAGTTTTCGTCCTGCTTTGTCAGGAGGCAGCCCGGAAAATTCGAGCATCGGCTCGCCCATGCAGAGGAGGGCGGGCGGGTTCATGCGGCCGCCTGCGCCGTGGCGGCCGCGGCGAGGATGGCGGCGCGGTCGCCGGCGGCGATCCGGCCTTCGTCCACCAACGCCCCGCCCATGCCGACGAAGGCGGCGCCGGCGGCGAGGTAGGCGGGCACGTCCTTGGGCGCGATCCCGCCCGTGGGGCAGAAGGCGACGCCCGGAAAGACGCTCGCGAGCGCGCGGATATGCGCGGGCCCGCCGGCCGAGGAGGCGGGGAAGATTTTCACGACGTCCGCGCCGGCGGCGAGCGCGGCGCGGACCTCGGTGGGCGTCAGCGCGCCCAGCATGAGTGCGGCGCCGGCGCGGCGGCAGGGGCCGGCGAGCGCGGGATCGACCCAGGGGGCGACGATGAAGCGGGCGCCGGCGGCGAGGCAGGCCTCGGCGTCGGCGGCGGAGGGAACGGTGCCGGCGCCGACGAGCAGGCCGGGCTCGGCGGCGAGGCGGGCGATGAGGGCGGGGGCTTCGGGGATGGTGAGGGTGATCTCGAGCACGGAGAGGCCGGCCTCGCGGAGCCAGCGCGAAGCCGTCTCGGCGTGGCGCGTCTCGTGCGTGCGCAGCACCGGCACGACGCGCGCGGCGCGGAGCCGTTCGAGCAGGCCGGCTGCGGACAATTCGCCCAATTTCCCCTCCGCGTGAGGCGCATCCGTCGCACGCGACTATAGAGCGTGGTCCCTGGAGAGCGCGAGGATGCGGGCTCGCGTCCATCCCAAATTGCAACCAGTCGGGCATCGGGGCGGGTAGGGCCTAGAGCGGGATGCGTTCGCCCGGGCTCACGCATCACGCTCTAGGTCTTTGTTTTCCCGCGTGATTCACGCCTTCGGTCATTCAACCTTCGGCGATCACGCTCCAGGTGCTGAGAGGGACAGGATTGGCGCTGACTGTTCCGAGCACTTGGCAATGAGTTGCGTTGCAACTCGTCAGTGTGCCTTTCCGCTATGCTTCTATGCTTCGCTCCGCCGGAAGGGACGCCGCCCGCCGAGAGAGCTATCCTATGCCCGAGTTATGACGCCTGGACGGCGCTCGCTTGCATGCGCCATCCTGCCTTTCCGTAGAGCCGAGCCATAGCGATCACAGATGCCGCCGACTCATCTCCTCTGGCCATTCCTCCTCGCGACCCTCATCTTCGCCGCCATCCCCGGGCCAGCCATCCTCTATACCGCCGTACAGACCCTCGCCCGCGGCCGGCGCGCCGGCTTGATGACCGCTCTCGGCATCCATCTCGGCGGCTATGCCTACGTCGCCGCGACCGCTTTTGGCCTGTCCGCCCTGCTGCACTACGTCCCCACCCTTTATCTCACCATGAAACTGGCCGGCGCCGCCTACCTGATCTGGCTCGGCATCGGGATGCTTCTTCGCCCCAAAGACTCTCGTGACCCACCGCGCGCCGCCAACGAGAGTGCCCGCCGCGCCTTCTTCCAGAGCACCACCGTCGAACTGCTCAATCCCAAGACAACCCTCTTCTTCGTCGCCTTCCTCCCGCAATTCGTCGATCCGGCGGCCGCCCTCCCCGTCGCTGTTCAGTTCCTGATTCTCGGCACCATCGTGAACCTCGCCTTCTCCGCCGCTGACCTCATCACTGTCCTGCTCGCCGCCACCATTATGGACAAGCTGCGCCACCATGCCCGCGGCCAACGCGTCGTCCGGATCGCCGGAGGTTCCATTCTGATCGGCCTCGGAACCCGCCTGGCTATCGGCCGCACCTAGATGTCGTTGCTATGGAGGTTGTCCCTCCGGGGCTGAGGGTCGAGGCTGTGGTTACCACACACGCAGCCCTGAGCCCGGAGCCCCGGATGGACGTCCATGAGAATGCGCGCACGACGCGGCATA
>Ga0335075_10017519_pt1 | contig 10650 bp, 9 predicted proteins | sample Lox_Sample_24_FD_206723 | JGI IMG/M metagenome (GOLD analysis project Ga0335075, IMG submission 206723) | Soil microbial communities from Loxahatchee National Wildlife Refuge, Florida, United States - Lox_Sample_2.4 | ecosystem: Environmental > Terrestrial > Soil > Wetlands | place: USA: Florida... | reverse complement strand
TTATCGACCCGCACGCCTTCCACCTGAGCCCGTAGCGCGCCGCGGCGGGACATGCCGGGAATGAAGGAGACCTGCATGGTCGCCACGACCTCGGGCCCCGCCTGGCCGATCACCAGGATGTGGGCCGGGTCGCCGTCGACGGCACGGAACGCCCGCTGGTAGCTGGCCATGTCCTCGGCCGTCCGCACGCCATCCCGGGTCGCGCTGATCGGGTCAGCAGCCAGCAAACCCGCGATCGCCGGCACGTCCGCCTCGGTCGCCCGGCGGAGCACCACCGACAGGGAGCCGAGGTCCACGACCGCCAGCACGTCCACCGGCCCGGGTTCCTTTACGTCCATGTGCCCCTTTACGTCCATGTGCCCCTTTACGTCCATGTGCCCCTTTACGTCCATGTGCCCCTTTACGTCCATGTGCCCCTTTACGTCCACGGGCCCCTTTACGTCCACGGGCCCCTTTACGTCCACGGGCCCCTTTACGTCCACGGGCCCCTTTACGTCCACGGGCCCAGTGTGCCCGACGCCGTGCCCCATGTACGCGGCAGTCCCCCGCACCCGGCCGGCACCCAAGCTGGCCGGGCACCGGCCCGGGATGGCAGGCTGCGAAGTGGGCGGCCGCGCCAAGGGAAGCGCAGCGGCCGTCCGGAGCGCGGTGCGAAAGGAGCGGGCACGGTGAGCGAGGGAAGCGCCAGGGTCGCGGTGGTCGGAGTGCTCGGGCTCGGCGAGGCCGGCTCGCTGATCGGCCGCGACCTTGTCGCCGCCGGGGTCACCGTGCGCGGCTACGACCCCGTGGCCGAGGTGCCCGATGGGATCGTTGCGACCGGCAGCGACGCCGAGGCGTGCACCGGGGCCGATCTTGTGCTCAGCCTGACCACTGCGGAGGAGGCCGAGGCGGCTTTCCGGGCATCCCTGCCCGGCCTGTCGCGTGGCGTCCTCTTCGCGGACCTCAACACGTCGGGGGCCGAGCTCAAGCAGCGGCTCGCGGCCACGGCGGAGCAGCAGGGGGTCGCGTTCGCGGACGTGGCGATGATGGCGCCGGTGCCCGGCCGCGGCATAAGGACACCGATGCTGGTGAGCGGGGACGCGGCGGCCGCGGTCGCGGCCGCATTGACCAGCCTGGGCGGGAACGCCGAGGCCATCGGCGGCCCGGCAGGTGCCGCGGCGAGCCGGAAGCTGTGCCGCAGCGTGTTCTACAAGGGCATGGCGGCCGCGGTGATCGAGTCGCTGCGCGCGGGCCGCGCCGCCGGCTGCGAGGACTGGCTGCGCGAGAACATCGCCGGGGAGATCGGCATGCAGATGCTGGACCGCCTGGAGGAAGGCAGCATCACCCACGCGGCCAGGCGCACCGAGGAGATGGCGGCAGCAGCCGACATGCTCTCCGAACTGGGGGTTCCGGCCAGGATCGCGGTCGCCAGCCGCGACTGGCTCGCGCAGCTCACCCGGGAAAAGGTTGCTCAGCCTGGGAGCCGGAACTCAGCGTAGACCGCCAGGTGGTCACTGCCTGGCAGCGGGTGCGCCGAGGCGGCGAGCACGGCGCAGCGCGGATCGACTGCTCAGCTTGGGAGCCGGAACTCAGCGTAGACCGCCAGGTGGTCACTGCCCGGCAGCGGGTGCGCCGAGGCGGCGAGCACGGCGCAGCGCGGATCGACCAGCACGTGATCGATCGTGAGCACTCCCGGACTGCCCCAGGGAGACCAGGTCGGGACCAGCCCCTTGCCGACCTCGATGGCGGCGTCAACGTGGCCGAGGCGGATCAGCCTGCGGAACGACTCGTGGTCCGCGGTGGCGTTGAAGTCCCCGGCCAGCACCCGCGGGAGGTGGACGCCCGGTTCGGCGGGCGGCGGGAGGCACGCAAGTGCCTGTCGCCACCTGGCGACATGCGGCCGGGACCACGGTGGCCTTGGCGGCGGCGGGTGAACGCAGACCAGGTCGGCTCGGTGACCGGTGGGAAGCTCGATCCGCGCGGTGGGCTGCGCCACCGAGATCGGCGCGAGTGCCAGCCCGTTGCTGAGCGGAAACCGGGCGTAGATGCCGCCGCCGCTGAAATCCTCGTCCTTGATGTCGATGATCTGATGCGGGAGCAGGTCGGTAAGCCCGGCCTGCTTGAACCGGCCCACCGCAGCATCGCTGATCTCCTGCACGAACAGCACGTCGGCGGCGCTGCTCTGCACCAGGCTGACGATCGCCTCCTCCGAAGCACTGCCGTGCATGAGGTTGGCCGTCAGCACCCGAAGCCGCGGGCCGGCCGCCGGCGGCTGCGGCCGCCGGACCGCCCGCTGCAGCACGACTGTGGCCAGCGCGGCCCCGGTGAGCGCGGCAGCGCTGGCCGCGCCCTTGCGCCGCGGCAGCAGCAGCGGGCAGGCCAGGGCCGCCGCTGTTACGTGGGGGGTGAAGGACAGCAGCGGTGCGGCCGGTGCCTCGACGGGGCGGAAGCGGTCGGCGGCCGCGAGGCGACCGATGCCGAACCCGGCCACGCAGGCGGCGGCCAGCCATGAGATCCGCTTCATGCCCTCCCCGTTCGTCAGCTGCCCCCGTAAACCCTATGGGGTGGCTCCCCGGCCTGCCTTAGCCAGGATGGCATCGCTGATGTACCCGGCCGGGCCTGGGGCGATGCCGTCGTAGATCCCACGGCGAAGCATTCCTGGCGCCGCGTGGAGGTCAAGTGGATCAGCCCGAACCGCTGAGCAGCCGGGGCAGGAACACGGCGATGGCAACGCCCACCGCGGCGGCGGAGGAAATCAGGACCGCGCCCGCCGCCATGTCCTTGGCCGCCTTTGCCAGCGGGTGGTATTCGTCGGTGCACAGGTCGACGAGCGCCTCGACCACGGTGTTCAGCGTCTCGGCCGTGAGCACCAGCCCAATGACCGCCACGACCGCGGCCCAGTCGGCCGCGGTGATGCGCAGGAGCACGCCGGCCACGATCGCCGCCAGCGCGGCCGCCAGATGGACCCGCATGTTCCGCTGGGTGCGGACGACGTGCCACACCCCTTGCCCGGCGAACGAGAAGCTTCGCCAGAACCCCGATCGGGGAATCGCGGGCTGACCCATCCGGACCACCTTTCATCCCTGTTGCCGCGCGCGCCCACGCCTGCCGGCGGCACCAGGCTAGGGACGTCAGGCCAGCAGGCGCGCCCGCCAGCGGCGGAAGCGGCCAGCGAGCCCGTGGCTCCCCGCCGCGTGCAGGCGCGCGACGTGATCGTCGAGGTAGTGCACGTAGAGCGGCACGAGCTCCCGGCTCAGCAGCGCCGCCGCCGCGTCGCCGGCCGGCGGTTCCTTGCGCCAGGCAAGAGCCGCGGTGACGAGTTCGGTGCCGGGGGCGGACGCGCCGGCCAGGTAGTGCTCGGCCGCGGCGGCGTTGGTGCCCACCTGGCCGGTGGCCGCGGTGTACAGGAACCTGACCGGGAAGAGCACGACCTTGGTCACCCGCCTGGTGCCGTGCGAGACCAGCAGCGAGGGGCTGCGGATCTCGGCCACGGGATCATCGCCCCGCGGGCCACGGCCGGGAAGCCGCCGGAGACGCTGCGCCAGGTCCGGGTCCCCGCCCAGGTAGCCGAGCGCGAACTCGGCGCCCGCCACGAGCAGCTCGGCCTGCGCCGGGCGGGCCATGCCCTCGCGGGCGTCGGTCCCGGCCAGCAGGCGGCCGTGCTCGAGCAGGTCAAGCCGGTCCAGCGGCGGGAACCTGCCGCGGCTGGAGCCGCCACGCAGGGTGCCGGGCGTCCCCCAGAACACCGAGAGGCGCTGGTGCAGGCCAGATCCGCCGGCCCGGACCGCGTCGCCGACGGCGCGCAGCGTGAACCGGTCTCTCAGCCTGGCCGGATCCGCCAGCACAAGCCCGATGTCGACGTCGCTGACCAGCGGGCTGAAGCCACCGTGCGCCAGGCTGCCGAGCGCGTAGGCGGCGATAAGGCGAGATCCGAGGGCCGTCTGGTAGGCGGCGAGCGCCTGGGCGAGCACGGCCTCGCCCTGCTCGGCGCCCGCCTGGTGGCCGCGCATGGCCGACCACCCTAGTCGTGCGGCTCTGCATCGGCCAGCCGCAGCGCGAGCGCCGGGCAGTCGGTCACGGCACGTTTGGCCCGCCCGGTGAGCCCTGCAGGTACCGGCTGGCCGGCGAGCACCGGGTATCCCCATGTGTCCAGCGTGATCAGCTCCGGCAGCAGTTCGGCGCACAGGCCGTGCCCGGAGCAGGCGATGGGATTGACCTGCAGCCGCTTTCCCGGCGCGGTGGAGGGTTCTCGCGAGATGGGCGCCCCCGGGGCGGCGGGCGCTTCCGGCACCGTGGCGGGTTGTGGTGGGGCGGCGGGTTCTGGTCGGTGGCGAGTTCTGCCGCGGAGCGTGCCGGCCAGCCGCCACGCCGCGGCGGCGATGACCGCGGCGATGCAGGCGGCGGTGAGGTCGCGCAGCCGCCCGTGACGCATGCCCGCGCCGATGCCGACACTGTGCGCCAGCGCCACCGGCCAGCAGAGGTAAGCGAGCCAGTGCACGGCCCGCCAGGCCCGCCATCCGACGTGCCGCCGTAGCAGGCTGGTCACGACGAGGGCGACCACCAGGTCGAACGAGACCGCGCCCAGCCCGATCCAGAAGGAGTCGCGCGCAGCCGCGAACGGGACAACCGCGGCGGCCAGCCCGATGCCAGCGAACGGGACCGCGACCGCGGTGAGGATGTGCAGCGCGAGGAAGGCCACGGCCAGCAGCGCAAGGTAGCGGTGCAGGTGCAGGCCGGCGAACCTGGGCAGGCCCGGCAGCCTTCCCCTCCGGTTCACCAGGATGCCGAGGACGACGACACCGGTGAGCAGCGTCATGCTGATCACGCCGGTTGCCGCGCTGGCAGTGCCTGCGGTGGGCATTCACGGCCCGCCCGATGTCACATCTTTCATTCGTAGCAGATGCGTCATCGGCTTGCCGCCGCGGCTACCAGCGGCCGAGGCTGGCGGACCGGTCGGTGACCAGGCAGGAAACCTCCGAGATCAGACGCTCGACCGGGACTCCGTCCAGGCGCCTGCCGTCGCGCAGCCGCAGCGCGACACCGCCCGCGGCGGCCTCGCGATCGCCGACCACGGCGACGTAGGGCACCCGCCGGTCGTGCGCGCGCCGGATCCGGCTGCCCAGGGTGCCGTCCGCCGGGTCACACTCGGCCCGGAGCCCGGCCGCCCTCGCCCGCCCGGCGATCTCGCCGGCCATGCCGGCGTTCGGCTCGGCGACCGGCAGCACGAGCACCTGCAGCGGGGCAAGCCAGGGCGGGAACGCACCACCCCACCGCTCGATCAGATGAGCGACCAGCCGCTCCATCGCGGACAGCACTCCGCGGTGGATCATGACGGGGCGGTGCGGAGTACCGTCGGGCCCGATGAAGCGGAGATCGTGACGTTCTGGCTGATTAAAGTCGAGCTGCACGGTCGAGAGGGTCTCCTCGCGGCCTGCGGGGTCGGCGACCTGGACGTCGATCTTCGGCCCGTAGAACGCCGCCTCGCCCGGAGCGCTCTCGTAGTCGATGCCGAGGTCGTCCAGGGCCCCGGCCAGCTGGCGTTCCGCGTCGGCCCAGAGGCCGGCGGCGCCCAGGTAGCCGTCGCCGCTGCCGCGCCGGGACAGCCGGTAGCGCGCCACGTCGATGCCGAGCAGCCGGTAACAGCGGCGCACGGCCGCCAGGCCGATCGCGATCTCGTCGCGCACCTGCGCGGGAGCGCAGAAGACGTGGGTGTCGTCCAGGTTGATCTGCCGGACCCTGGCCAGCCCGCCCAGCACGCCGGACAGCTCGCTGCGGAACATGCTGCCGAGCTCGGCCAGGCGCACCGGCAGGTCTCGGAAGCTGCGCTGCTCGGAGGCGTAGATCAGCGCGTGATGCGGGCAGTTGGCCGGCCTGAGCACGAACTCCTCGTCGCCGACGCGCATCGGCGGGAACATGTCATCGGCGAACTTGGCCCAGTGGCCGGAGCGCTCGAACAGCGCCCGCTTGGCCAGCACCGGGGTGTAAACCCGCTGGCAGCCGCCGCGGATGGCCTCCTCGGCGGCCAGGCGTTCGAGCTCCGCCCTGATCACCGCGCCGTCCGGCAGCCAGAGCGGCAGGCCGGCGCCGGCCAGGGGATCGGTGGCGAACAGGCGCAGTTCGCGGCCGAGCCGCCGGTGGTCGGCGGGCACGTCATCGGCTGGCAGGTGGCCGCCTGGCTCCCGGCGGGCGGGTGGCTGGTTGGCGGGTTTGCGGTCGGTGTGCATCGGTGCCTCCGTCGGCTCGGTTGTCGTCCGGTGTCCGAGACCTCGGGAGCGCGCCGCCCGCGACCGGCCATAGAAAAAGCCCCGGGGAGGTGGCTCCCGGGGCTCTGTGGTCGTGCTCAGGTCACGCCGCATCGCGCCGGGGTTCGCCCGGCGTCGTCGTCTCGGCGTGCTGGCAACGCATGGGAGAAGTGTAACCGGCCTGGCGGCGGGGCGTCCTCCCAGGCGGGCCGGGCAGACAGGCATGCGGGCGGTTCGCCCGGCCGGAACCCGGAAGGATGCGGACCGTTCAGAGCGACATGCACACAGCGCCAGCGTGCCGGATGGCGCCGGGGCGGGCGGGCATAGCCTGGCCGTATGCGGGCATGGGTAGTTCACCAACCTGGGCCGGTTGCGACCGGCCCGCTGCGGCTGACCGACCGGCCGGTGCCTGAACCTGGGCCCGGGCAGCTGCTGATCCGGGTGCTGCGCTGCGGCGTCTGCCGCACGGACCTGCACCTGGCCGAAGGGGACCTGCCGCCCAAGGCACCCGATGTCACGCCGGGCCACGAGGTCGTCGGCGAGGTGGTCGACACCGGCCCCGGCGTGGCCAGGTTCCGCAAGGGGGACCGGGTCGGGGCCGCCTGGCTGGCCGGCACCGACGGCGCCTGCCGGTTCTGCCGCCGGGGCCTGGAGAATCTCTGCCCCAACTCGATCTATACCGGCTGGGACATCCACGGCGGGTACGCCGAGTACCTGGTCGCCGCGGACGCTTACGTGTACGAGCTGCCCAAGGGCTTCAGCGATGCCGAGCTCGCGCCGCTGCTGTGCGCGGGCATCATCGGGTACCGGGCGCTGCGCCGCGCCGAACTGCCACCCGGTGGCAAGCTCGGGATCTGGGGCTTCGGAGGCTCGGCGCATCTGGTCGCGCAGATCGCGATCGCGGAGGGTGCAGCCGTGCACGTGTTCACGCGCAGCGAGGAGGACCGCGAACTGGCCCGTGAGCTGGGCGCCGCGTCCGTCCAGAACTCCTTCGACCCCACGCCGGAGCCGCTCGACTCGGCGATCTTGTTTGCTCCGGTGGGGACCCTCGTCCCGCCGGCGCTCGTCGCGCTCGACCGCGGGGGGACGCTCGCGGTCGCCGGGATCTACCTCACCGACATCCCGTCGCTGAACTACGACGCTCACCTGTTCCAGGAGCGCACGCTGCGCAGCGTCACCTCCAACACCCGGGGCGACGGGGAGGAGTTCCTGCGGCTGGCGGAACGGCTCCGGCTCAAGGTCACGGTGACCCCCTACCCGTTCGACAAGGCTGACCAGGCCGTCGCCGATCTCGCCGCCGAGCGGTTCGCCGGCGCCGCGGTCCTCTCGATGTGATCACTCTCTGCGGTCTGGCCATACCCCGCGCGCAACCGCGCCCGCAGCGCGAGTAACAATTGGGCCGGGGTCATGGGGGAGTGGTATGCGGAGGAGAGCGGTGCGTATCGGGCGGCTCGTGAACACGGGCCGGCTGAGGCGGCTGGCCCGGCGGCTCTGGATGAGCAAGAGCCCGCTGCGGCGCCGCACAGACCGGATCGAGGCATGGATCACGGCGGCGCTGCTGGCGATGTTCCTCATCGGGGCGCCACTGTCGTGGGCGACCGCTGGCCGCTGGGTGCGGCAGAATGGGGCGCTGGAGCAGCATGCTCAGCAGTCCTGGCACCAGGTGCCTGCGGTGTTGCTGCAGAGCGCGCCCGCATTGTCCAACTTTGACGTGAGAGCTTCCTGGAACCTGCAGGTCCCTGCTCTGGCCAGATGGGCTGGCCCACGCGGGCAGAAGATGGTCGGCAGGGTTCAGGTGACGCCGGGGACGCCCGTGGGCCACACGGTGCCGGTCTGGGTCGACGGCTCGGGCCGGCTGACCGGCGTCCCGCTGTTCCACACCGAGCTGGTGAAGCGCGAGATCGGCGCGGAGGTGCTGGCCCCGATCTGCCTGGCGGTCGCTCTGTTCATGGTGGGCTGGCTGGTCCGGCTGCTCATGAACCGGCGCCGCCTGGCGGGGTGGGAGACAGGCTGGGCGTCCATCGGGCCCCGGTGGACCAGGCACCGTTAGCCGCCGGCTCGCCAGCGCCGCCCGCTGCCGCGCTGCCGGCCGCCCGGCTGGCCGGCACCGCCCGGCTGGCCGGCACCGCCCGGCTGGCCAGCGCCGCCCGGCTGGCCAGCGCCGCCCGCTGCCACGGCCGGTTCCATGATCGTGGTAGATACCGCGCACATATGCGCGTCAGCTACCACGATCATGGTCCGCGCGTTACGGGGCGTCCGCAATTGGATTTCTGGCCCGCCCGTAAGGGGCAGGGCCACGCAGGAGGCCGGGTCGCTGTGCCGTGGCGGCGAGGTTAGGGGCGGGGCTTAGAGGTTACAGGCGGGCTTAGAGGTCGCCGGTGAGCTCGGAGGTCCAGACCACGACGCGGGTGCGGTCGCCACGGAACAGGTCCCTGGCGAATTCGAGCGGCTCCCCCGACCTGGCGTAGGCGGTGCGCTCGACCAGCATCAGCGGGGCGCCCTCGGCGACGTCGAGCGCCTCGGCCTCCCGCACGCCCGCGGTGACCGGCTCCATGCTCTCCCTGGCCCGGTGCGGGCGCAGGCCGTACCTGACCTCCAGCAGCTCGTAAAGCGACCCGTCCAGGCGGCAGTCCAGCATGCCGGGGAATCTGGCCGCGGGGAACAGCGAGCGCTCCAGCACGATCGGGCGGCCGTCGGCCAGCCGGATCCGCCGTACCTCGTACACCGGGTCGTTCTCGCCCAGATCCAGGGCGGCCCCGGCGGCCGGGCCGGCCGGGCGCTCGGCCGCGGTCAGCACCCGCGCCCCGGCGACCATGCCGTGCCTGCGCAGCTGCTCGGAGAGCCCGGCCAGGGTGGTGAAATCCTGCTCCAGCTTCGGGGCGGCGACGAAGGTGCCGCCACGGCGTCCCACCGCGCGGGTGACCAGGCCGCGCCTGGCCAGCTCGGCGAGTGCGTGGCGCAGGGTCATGCGGCTGACGCCGAACCACTCGGCCAGCGCGTGCTCGGTCGGCAGCCGGTCACCGGGCACCAGCGCCCCGACCGCTATCTCGCCCGCCAGCCAGTCCTCGATCTGCGCGTGCACGGTCGTCCCCGGCCCGCGCACGATCGGCGGCGGCTGCCTCGCGCTGGTCCGCAGCGCGGGCCCGGCGCCGCGGCGCGGGGCGCTGCGGCGTGCGGATCCCGGCAGCTGCGGCATCTGCCGGCGGTCAGCCTTCCGCCTGCCGTGCCGTGCCCGGGCCGGACACGGCCGGCAGGTCGTCGTCCGGCGACGGCGCCGTCACGGGGGCGAAGTTCTTGGACCGCCCGACGATCAGGTAGTAGATGGCGCCGATCAGCACGATGAAGATCGCCACGCTCCACAGGATCGGGATGTCGTTGAGGAAGCGGAGGCCGAGGCTGAGCAGCCCGGCGGTCTGGTTGGGCTTGGGGTTGCTGGCCGCCCGCGGCCAGGCGAAGTTGATCAGCATCGCCCCGCCGTAGATCAGCCCGAGGATGTTCACCAGCATGCCCCAGCGGCCCAGCCGGAACGGCGCCCCACCCACCGCCCCTCCCCGCTTCCCTGGCCAGCCGCGGGCGCGCGCCCGCAGGATCACCAGGTTGCCGAGGAAGTAGCTCAGGTAGATCATCCCGGTGGCCGCGATCGCGATGATCCCGACGCCCGCGTACTTGATGAACGGTATGGCCGAGACCAGCGCGACCACGATGCAGGTCCAGACCGGCGTGTGCAGGCTCGGCGACACCTTCGCCAGCGGCCCGGAGAACGGCAACTGGTTATCGCGCGCCATGCCGAAGCACAGCCGGATCGTCGCGGCCAGGATCGACAGGCAGCAGACGAAGATCGCGGCCGAGACCACGAACAGGTACAGCGTCGCGAATCCGGTGGGGAAGTTCGCCTCGATGATCTGCGCGGGCCCGTAGCCGTCCTTCACCGCGGTGCTCAGGTTCGGGATCGCGACCAGCGCGCCGAGCAGGAACACGCCGCCGATGATGAAGGCGCCGATCACCGAGTACAGCACGGCCTTGGGCGCGTTCCGGCGCGGGTCGCGGGTCTCCTCGGCCAGGGTGGACGCGGTGTCGAAGCCGTAGATCACGAACAGGCTCATGAACATCGCGGCCAGGAACGTGCTCCCGTTGACGTGGAAGCCCGCGCTGTTGGTGACGACCTTGAACCCCTGGTGGTTGTGGAACGCCATCAGGATCAGCGCGAACACGAACATGCCGAGGATCTCGAACACCACGCCGGTGTTGTTGATGAGCGCGACCAGCCTGACGCCGTAGATGTTCAGGACCGTGATCACCACCAGCGTGATCAGCGCGACGACGAGCTGGGTATGCAGGCTCGCGGCGTTCAGGGAGTGCCAGCCGAGCCCGTTCAGGGCCGGGATGAGCGCCAGCGGCAGCGTGGCCACCACCGCGGCGACCGTGATGA
>Ga0335075_10017518_pt1 | contig 10650 bp, 10 predicted proteins | sample Lox_Sample_24_FD_206723 | JGI IMG/M metagenome (GOLD analysis project Ga0335075, IMG submission 206723) | Soil microbial communities from Loxahatchee National Wildlife Refuge, Florida, United States - Lox_Sample_2.4 | ecosystem: Environmental > Terrestrial > Soil > Wetlands | place: USA... | reverse complement strand
GTCCAGACCGGACTGCGCATCAGCGAACTGATCAGCCTCACCACCAGCGACATCCATGTCGGCACCGGGCCGCACGTCACCTGCCTCGGCAAAGGCCGGCGACGCCGCGCCACGCCGCTGACACCGACCACCGTGGCGGTGCTGACCGGATACCTCTCCGAACGCGTCACGCGCAAAGGATCAGCCCTGTTCCCCGGGCCCGCCGGCCAGCACCTGTCCCGCGACGCCCTCGAGCACCGGCTTGCCAGATATCTGGCGCTCGCCACCGGGACCTGCCCGTCGCTGGCAGCCAAGCACATAACGATGCACAGCCTGCGCCACTCGGCGGCCATGAACCTGCTGGCCGCCGGGGTCGACGTCGCTGTCATCTCGCTGTGGCTCGGTCACCGGCACACCGCCAGTTCCGACGCCTACCTGCACGCCGACATGGCGATCAAGCAAGCCGCCATCGACCGCACCCGCCCGCCCGACACCGCTCCGGGCACCTACCGGCCCGAGCCCGACATCCTCGCCTGGCTCAACAGTCTCTGACCTCGCCCGCTGGCTATGCCGACCTTCGGGACCGGCATAGCCAGCCCGGGCAAGCATCAGCGCACTCGTATCGGCATAACCCCAACGTCGGCATAGCCGGTCTCATGCCGACGTCGGCATTAGACAGGCCGCGCACGAAGATCACTTTTTGTCATGCGGAACGACTGCTCAACCCGCCACGAGTTGTGGTAGGCAGCGATTTCAGTCGCGCCGTCCATAACCCGCGCAGGCAGGTTCGTCACATAGCCTTTCAGTCCGGCGAGCTGACGGGCCCGGCCGATCGTGGCCTGGTCCAGTTCGGCGGTCAGGTCGGTGACCTTCAGGAACCGTGCCGCAGCGGGGCGCGGCCGTCGGCGATCCATTCAGGTTCGCCGCCGACAGCGTCCCGGCGTCGGCGACCACGACAATGTCGCTCACGCCGTGCCGGGCCGCGAATGTGGTCAGCACCGGCATCAGCGTCGTCGTTTCTGCTTTGCCACGTTCCGCACAGCCGAAGTCCGGCCCAGGGAGGGCGTCCCCTCGGGGCAACTCGGCATCACTGACCCGACGCAGCCCAGTGCGATGACTCAGCATCTAAGGCGGCATCAATCACGCACGGTATGTAAGCCGTGTGCCGCCACGGCTCAACTCGAAGAGCCAGTTAGCTTGGAGCTCCATGATCTTGTATCATCCGAAGACTTTGGGGCTCTTATCAGTCGGCGGGGGGTACGCTTGCGACACTGATTTCGGAGCAGGCAAAAATGACGATCCACTTGGCCTTCCTCGTCAACAGTCTCAGCAAGGGGGCCCACGGCAACGCGGCCGGTCGGCTTGCTATCGGCCTGGTCGAAACCGGCAGGATTGAGACGACTCTGTTGTGTTACAGCGACGATCCTCGCCCATCATGGCTTCCGCCCGAGGTCCAAAGCCATCGCTTGGATGCCGACCGTGCGGTACGATCGCTGCCGAGTCTTATCCGTTATCTTCGGACAAATCAACCTGACGTGTTGATTGCTCGTCAAGTGCATGCCAATTTTGTGGGACTTGCGGCTGCGTGGATAGCTCGCGTACCGCCCGGCTGGCGGGGAAAGCTGGTTCTCGTTCAGGATAGTTTTACAGAGCTCTCACACGCGAGCAACTGGCGAGACAACAAGTGGCTCGCAAAAATGAGCTATCGCTTTGCCGATGGCCTCATCGCCCCTTCCCCGGCTGTTCTGGAAAACACTGTCAGATGGTGCGGGCTGGACTCATCATCGACGGCACTTGTCCCGAACCCGATCCCCAAGTTCCCTGGGACTTTGTCCTCCCCGCCCCATCCATGGCTGCGAGACGGCGAACCCCCTACGTTCGTAAACATCTCGAACATGCTCCCCTTCAAGCGGGTGGACCTTCTCATCGACGCCTTTGCTGACCTACGCCAGAGCAATGACGCCCGCTTGCTGATCTTGGGTGACGGACCAACGAGGCTTCAGGCTGCGGAACAGATCCAGCGACTGGGCCTTGGCCCCAGCGCTGTGGCGATCGGATGGATTGATGATCCGCTGCAATTCACAGCCCGCGCGTGGGCACTAGTGCACTCTTCAGACGAGGATGGCTTTGGGCAGGTGTTGACCGAAGCAATGAGTACGGGCTGCCCCGTCGTTACGACGGATGCGAAGGGCGGCGGGCCCCGTTTCGTGACGGACAACGGCAGGTATGGTCTTCTCGTTCCCAGGGGTGATCGGACCAAACTCGCCGAGGCCATGAAACGTATGCTGCAACCAGAAATCCATGCACATTACTCCGAGTTGGGTATGCAGCGGGCCGAGGCTCTATCGCCAGCAGCCAGCGCAAAGGCGCTAGTCGACTTTTTCTCAGCACACCTAAGGATGAATGTGTGAGCTGAGCCCGTTAACCCAGTGCGAAACGTCGAGGTTAAGCAAGATGCCGGGCGATGACATCCGTAATGTCCCGCGCGGCGCGCTGCCAGGAGAAATACTCGGCGATCCGAGGTGCCCTCTCGTAGACGTTCTTGTAGATCTGGTCATTGGCCAGCACGGCAGCGATGGCGTCTGCGAGTTCGCGAGGTTCGCTGTGCTCGATAAGCGCGCCGGACAAGCCCGGCACGACGATCTCGGGCATGGCATAAGCGTTGCGCGCCACGCATGGTAGCCCGCGAGCCTGCGCCTCCGCGAAGACGAGGCCGAAGCTCTCCCTCCGGGACGGCATGACCAAGAGATCGTGGCTGTGATACAGCGCCCGTACCTCGGCGGGCGTCTGGGGACCCAACATGGTGACACCATCGGGCACGGCCATGTCGGTCGGCCAGTGCGATACCCCGGCCATGGTGAGCGTCAGTTCAGGGTCGAACTCCCGCCGGAGGATCGGGACGGCGTCGACGACTAGGTCGCCTCCCTTGCGGTAGATGTCGCTCGTTCGGTACGAGCGACCGACATACAGCAGCCGGCGGCGCGGCCTCTCCCGAAAGCGTACTTCGCTCTCGGTGCTATCCGTCGCGGTGTTCATACCTGGCTGGACGACCTGTAGCTTGGACGGTGGCAGGCCCTGGCTGACGAGAGACCTGGCCATCCAGCGGCTCACCGTGAAGATACCGGCCGCCTGCTCGAAAAGGGCCCGCTGGCGGCTTACCATGCGATTCATCCGGCTCTTGCTGATGCCTTGGAGCGCAATGAACCGCTCCGGCGCGTCGCATGACGCCAGCATCGCTGGCCAGTCGTAGTCGATGTAGACGTAGAACGGCATCGGAAGGCTCGCGAGTGCATCCTCGGCCATAACCACCGCATCGTAGCCGTCGGCCCCGCGCGCGGCGGCGTGGGCGCGCAGGACGCGGCCACCGTAGATGGTGGCGGCTCGCGAGTGCTCCCAGGCGGACTGAACTCTGCCGTTGCGGCGGCGGGCGTAGGCGAGCCGGAGAGCCTGCCATGCTGGGCCTGTCGGATGCAGGCCAATGTCCTCGACCTGGGTGACTTGCCTCAGGCCGCGCAGCAGACTGGCTGCCGTGCCAGACCAGGCATGGTCCGGGTCCGTCCCCCAGCGTGCCGCGAAGGCGAGCTTCGGCTGATCGTCGCGTGCCACGGTCTCGCTGATGGCGAAGTCCGCCAATGGATCCCGTGGCGCGATGGGGGCACCTGGATGGTCGACGTACAGTCCGGGGAAAAGCGAATCCATTGCCGTCATGTGATCCGCGCCCTCGTCTCTCTCGTTGCAGCTTCGCTCCAGTCGATGAATTCACGCTCAGCGCAAACCCGACCCTGGGACACTCTGCTAGTGGCGAGCAGCCTCTTTGCAGGGTTGACCGCGCAGCACGCCGCGCGCCGAGTGGAAGACGCTGTCCTGACGAACGCGTCCGGATCGACACTCGCAGCGTGCGCCAGCGCGGCGTCGAAGGTCCGGGGAGGAAGCCGCGCTCATCGACATCCGGAACCGGCCCAGGATCGCGCCAGCGATGCGAGGTACAGGAAGAGCCTCCACGTCGTCTCCGTACTTATCAGGCTGACTAACCTGAGCGGCGTTCGCCCGTCCGTGATACAGCCGGCGTGCCCGGCGTGCGTCATATCGAACTTCCCGCCGTATCAGGCGTCCATCGGCGCCGCTCTCTTGATTGGTCAATGGTCAACCATCACGGTGGCCGGAGGGTAGGAGGCAGCAACGGCCGTGGCAATACAATCTGGACCGCGTCCATGACCAGCGCGGATCAGCCGTTCGACACCAGCGTGCCAGCTGTCGTGCTGAAGCTCACGCCGAACGTCAGGCATCATGGCGGCCTAGGTGTCATTCGCAGCCTCGGACGGTCCGGAATCACCGTGTACGGCGTGCATGAGACGCCGCGTGCCCCTGTCGCGAGCTCTCGATACCTGGCCGGGCGGTTCTTCTGGCAGCCGGACACGAGCAGCGTGGCCGACATGACGGCGGGCCTGACCCGGATCGCGGAGCGGATAGGCCGCCCGGCGGTGCTGCTGCCAACCGACGACGCGGGGGCACTCTACCTGGCGGAGCACGGCGACGATCTCCGGCCCTGGTTCCTGTTCCCGGCGCCGCCGCCCGGCCTGCCGCGCCGGGTTGCCGGCAAGCACTCTCTCTACGAGATGTGCCGTGAACTAGGGATGCCCAGCCCGGAAGTCTGCCTCCCCGATTCGCCGGGCGCGGCGCGACAGTTTGCCGACGGAGTTGGCTACCCACTGATCGCCAAGCTCACCACTCCGTGGCTGTCGGGCGGCGCACTGCCCACCACCTCTGTCGTGCACGACGCGGACGGTCTGAACGACATCAGCAGACGCTGCGCTGAATCCGGCATTGGGCTCATCTTGCAGGAGTTCATCCCCGGCGGCCGTGACCATGACTGGTTCTTTCACGGGTACTGCGACAGCGAGTCCGTCTGCCACCCAGCTTTTACAGGCGTCAAAGAACGGTCGTTCCCGGTCGGCGCGGGGTCAACCACCTACGGGCGGTCAGTGGCGAACGAAAATCTCAGGGACTGGGCCACTGCGTTCCTCAAGAGAATCCACTACTGCGGAATCATGGATCTCGACGTTCGCCTGGACGCACGGAACGGCCAGTACCACCTGCTCGATTTCAACCCCCGACTAGGCGCGCAGTTCCGGATCTTCCGCGACACGGCAGGTACTGATGTGGCACTCGCCGCGTATCTCGACCTTACCGGCCAGGCCATCCCGCCCGGGGAGCAAGTGAACGAGCGCCGTTTCATGGTAGAGAACTACGATCCTCGCAGCGGGCTCGCCCACTGGCGTCGCGGCGACCTCAGCCTGAGGGCCTGGCTATCTTCAGTCCTCGCGGTCGATGAATTCGCCTGGTTCGCCTATGACGACCTGTGGCCTTTCGGTCTCATCTGCCTGCGCATGACCTGGAAGGCAGTCACCTGGCCGGTTACCGGCGCCCGGCAGCCCGCTGCGGCGCTGCCGGCCGGGGCAGCCAGTATCCGATACCGCTCGGGCCGCGCGAAGGCGAGAACTCACCCCACCACGGGTGCGCGGCAGAGGGTACGACGAGAAGTGGGGGAAAGATTGTGAGCAGTATCGATGTTGCCATCATTGGCGCGGGACCGTATGGGCTGTCACTGGCGGCGCACCTGCGGGCGCGTGGCGTCGATTACCGACACTTCGGGGTACCCATGTGGCTATGGCGAGCCGCGATGCCCAAGGGGATGTTCCTCAAATCACACGGATTCGCGTCGAACCTCTCTGATCCCGCGGGCACGCGCACTCTTGAAACTTTCTGCAAGGCGACAGGACGCGACTACGCTCCCGTTGGCAGGCCAGTACCGCTGGCCGATTTCGTCAGCTACGGACAGTGGTTTCAGTCCGAGTGCGGCCTCGCGGTCGAAGAGAAGAACGTCAGTAACATCACCGCGTGCGCCGACGGCTTCGCCTTGGACGTCGACGGCGAGCAGGTGATAGCCAGGAGGGTCGTCATGGCTATTGGAGTCGGACACTTCGCGCACATCCCTGAGGTGCTGTCAGAACTGTCCGCCGAACTATGCACGCATAGCTCAAGGCACGCGGACCCGGCGGCGTTCGCGGGACGTGAGATCGTAATCGTCGGCGCCGGACAGTCAGCCCTGGAACTGGCGGCCCTCATGCACGAGAACGGCACGGCGGTCCGGATTCTTGCGCGAGGTGACGGCGCACTGTGGAACGGCGTGCCGCGCGTCCCGCCAGTCCCGCTGATCGATCGGCTGAAGTCACCGGAAGCCTGCCTTGGCGACGGCTGGAAGCTCTGGTTCTACGCTAACCGTCCCGGCGTGTTCCGGAGGCTGCCTAGCGAAGCACGAGTGCGGAGAGCTCGCCGCGTGCTGGGACCGGCAGGTGCGAACTGGCTGCGCGACCGGGTTGAGGGACAGGTGCCAATCCTGACTGGTCAATCCGTGACATGGGCGAAGTCCCTCGACGGCCGAGTGCGGCTCGGGATCGACGGCCCTGGCAAGACGACCATCGAACTAGAGGCCGACCACGTGATCGCCGCCACCGGCTACCGGGTCCGCCTGGACCGACTGACGTTCCTTTCAAAGGAGATCCGCTCCAAGCTGAAGACCCTCGATGGCAGCCCCGTCGTCGGGCCGGATTACCAGTCGTCCGTCGCGGGCGTGTACTTCATCGGGACGGCGGTAGCGCCTACCTTCGGGCCGGTGGCCCGCTTCGTCTGCGGTGCCCACCACGCCGCGTCCACGCTGGCCCCCCAGCTGGCGGGAAGCGGAGCGAACAGAAGGGTCCGGCTGGCGTCTGCCGTGAGCCGGTAATGGGCGCGGACCTGACCAGTTTCAGCCTCGGGCGCGTGCCTATGGTCTTGATGTACCACTGCATCGCTGAGTCGCCCGAGGACCCGTACGGTATGTGCGTGACGCCGGCCCGCTTCGCCGAGCAGATGGCGTGGCTGTCCGACAAGGGTCTGCAGGGCGTCTCCATCAGCGAACTGGTCCGCGCGATGCGGGTCGGCCGTGAGCGCGGACTCGTCGGCATTACATTCGATGACGGTTACGTTGGCCTGCTGGAGAACGCGCTGCCTGCACTCCAGCGCCATGACTTCACGGCGACCATGTACATCATATCGGGCTTGCTGGGTGGGACTAATGAGTGGGATGAGGGTCCGGTCCGGCCGCTAATGTCTGCCGATGAGGTGCTGAAGCTCGACGCTGCGGGCATGGAAATCGGCTCACACAGCGCTTCCCACATCCGGCTCGCTGGCGTCGGAGCCGAGCGGCTGAAAACCGAAGTCAGCGACAGCAAAGCACAGCTCAGCGAACTGCTTGGCCATCCCGTCCGGGGCTTTGCCTACCCATGGGGCACCATGGACACCGCGGCGCGCCAGGCAGTGCGGGATGCGGGATACGATCACGCGTGCGCAGTAGAGACCCCGATAGCAGACCTCGGGCTCATGGCGTTGCCCCGGATCATTCCCTTGCAGCATGATGACAGGCGCAGGATGGAGGCCAAAAAGCTGTTTTTTATGAGCTACACAGCTTACCGGGGAACATACCGTCAGCTTTCCTATAACCCGCGCCTGCGTGCCGTCAAGCGGCGCCTTTACGCACTCGCCGGTCACAACCCGAGTCGCGAGGTGACGCCGGGGTCGTCACGGCCGACAACCGACGCCTCGTGGACTGGACGCTGATCGATCTTGAACGCAGTCTGAGCAAGTCCCGACTCGGCGCGCACGCAATTGTCGGCGTCTTGATGGCCCTTGCCCGCGCCGATCGCGGCGGACGGGATCGCGTTCTTCCGGATCGAAAGCGTGACGGTCACCCGCTACGCCTACCGGGGCAACAAAATCCCCTCCCCCTGGCCAACTGCGAACCCCGCCTGACGGCAGCAACCACAGAGAGGCCAGCGCGCACACCCACAACCCTGCAAACCACTAAGAACCAGGCACAGGATCTGCAGAACCTTGACGAGCCGCTTCATATGAGTGTGCAAGCCGGTGTCCGCGGCGCGGCATGAGCACCGTAACGCGGCGTGTGTCAAGTCGGGCGGGTGCTCTGCCGCCTGCTCGTGCTCTGCCTAGCTTTCAATCGGGTTGTTCCCGACAGCGTGAATCGAGCTGATAGAGCAGGCGGGCGGGGCTGCCCATGCTCGTGCGCGAGGTCTTGCTGCCTCGAGGTGCATTCGAGCTCGTCCCGCCCGGGTCTGTGACCGCCGTGGCGGTGCAGTGTCAGCTGGCGTTTACGCGGCTGCGCGCAACGGCGATGTTCCGCCTGCGGCGATGACCGCGTCCCATCTGACCTGCCGGGTGATGACGACGTGGGTCCAGCGCAGCAGTGCGGCGGCGCACGCGGTGCGGGCCTGCTGGCGGGCCAGCCGGTTGTCGTCCCGAGTGGTCAGGTGGGTGAACTTGGCGGCCAGCACCGGGTTGTTCGGCCGCGCCGCCGACACCGCCCGCCACGCGGCTACTCGCAGCGCGGGCCGGCCGCGGCCGGAGATGGATGTCTTGCCCTAGTAGCCGCCGGAGGCGTTGTCGCGCGGGCACAGCCCGGCGTGCTTGACCAGTGACCTGGGGGTGGCGAACCGGTTCGGGTCGCCGGTCTCGGCCAGGATGGTCGCCGCGCCGGCTGGGGGTGAGTCCGGCGATGGTGGTGACCAGTTCGGTCAAGCCGAGCTCGTCGAGCACGGCGACCATGCGGGCCCCGGTGGCGGCTAGCCGTTCCCTGGTGTCGTGCCACTCGGCTATGACCAGGCCGGCGCGTTCCAGGGCGCCCGGTCGCTGCGCCGTCAGCCAGCGCAGCGAACACGGCGCGGACGATCCGCAGGCACGGGCGCGTGGCGTCCCAGCGGGGCAGCTCGCGGCGGACCGCGGCCTCGAACCTGACTCGTGCCACTTGATGCGCGCGATGGTGTCGGCATGCCGCTGACCTGTGGGTTTGCTTCGGGTTCGGCTGTGTTGTGGTCACTAATAACCTCTTCGTGCGAGCCTGCTGGGGTGGTCTCGCGGTTCGTACGCAAGGTCCGCACCGCGTCGGGGGCGGTAGCGGTTCAGGTCGTCACGCGCCGGGGACGGCAGGTCGAGGGGATCGAGCACGTGGGGTCGGCGCATACCGATGCCGAGCTTGCGCTGCTGCTGGCGGCCGCGCGGGACCGGCTGGCTGCGGGCCAGGAGGTCCTGGACCTTGGGCAGGTGGCCGAGGTCTCGCCGCGGATGGCCGAGGTTGCCGACTGGACCGCGCCGCGCGAACTGTCGTTGCACGGGTCGGCCGGCGGGCGGCCGGTGTCGGTGGCCGGCGGCGGCCGCGTCGTGGGGACCTCTGCCGATCTGCTGTGGGGGGTGCTGACCAGCGCTTATACGCGGCTGGGTTTCGACGTGCTGGGCGATGAGGGGTTCCGCGCGATGGCCCTGGCGCGGATCGTGGAGCCGACGTCCAAGGCCGAGGTCGTGCGGGTGCTGGAGGAGATCGGCGCGCAGGGCGTGAGCGTGCGCACGTTGTTCCGGTCGCTGGCCCGCTCGCAGGCCCGTGACTACCGCGGCCAGCTGGCCACCGCCGCCCGCGCCCACTCGGTTGCCACGGCCGGCACTGCCGCGCTCGTGCTCTACGACGTCACGACCTTGCATTTTGAACGTGACGATGAAGACGACCTGCGCAAGATCGGGCTGAGCAAGGAACACCGCATCGACCCGCAAGTTCAGGCCGGCCTGCTGGTCGACACCTCCGGCTTCCCGCTCGAAGTGCACCTGTTCGAAGGCAACAAGGCGGAGACCACGACGCTGATCCCGGTGCTGACCGCGTTCGCGGCCCGGCACGGCGTGGGCGACATCGTTGTGGTCGCCGACGCCGGGATGCTGTCCGCGGGCAACCTGAACGGCCTGGAAGACGCCGGTTTCAACTTCATCGTCGGGTCGCGGATCACCAAGGCGCCCTACGACCTGGCCGAGCATTTCGAACGGCACGGCACCTACTTCACCGACGGGCAGATCCTCGAGTCCTCCCGGCGGATGGGCACCGGCAAGGCCGCCCGCGACCGGCGGGTGATCTACCAGTGGAAGTTCAAGCGCGAGAAGCACGACAACAAGGCCATCAACGCCATGATCGAGCGAGCCGAGAAGATCGCCGACGGCCGCGCCCCGCTGCGCAAGGCACGATTCCTGAAACTCACCGACCTCACCGCCGAACTCGACCAGGCCACCATCGACCGGGCCCGTCAGCTCGCCGGCCTGAAAGGCTATGTCACCAACCTGCCCGTCCGGGTCATGGATGGCGCCTCGGTCATCGCCGCCTATCACGACCTGTGGAAGGTCGAGGAGTCGTTCCGCATGACCAAAAGTGATCTTCGTGCCCGGCCGGTGTTTCATCATCAGCGCGAGGCCATCGAGGCGCACCTGACCGTCGTGTTCGCTGCCCTCGCCGTGGCCCGCCACCTGCAGAACACCACCGGGATCAGCATCAAGAAGATCATCCAGACCCTGCGCACGCAACGCTCGGCGACCATTGAAATCAGCGGCCAGCGGCTGACCCTCAGCCCCGACCTCACCGACGCCGCCCGCAACATCCTCGACGCCCTCACCGAAGTTGGTCACTAAGCCCAGTGGCACGAGTCAGGGGATGCGCACGCCACCCCGGCCGCCAGGGCGCGGGCCGCGATCCAGCCGCGGCCAGAGGGGGCGGCCGGGCCGCCGGCGAGGATCTCGCCGGCGGACGCG
>Ga0335075_10017517_pt1 | contig 10651 bp, 8 predicted proteins | sample Lox_Sample_24_FD_206723 | JGI IMG/M metagenome (GOLD analysis project Ga0335075, IMG submission 206723) | Soil microbial communities from Loxahatchee National Wildlife Refuge, Florida, United States - Lox_Sample_2.4 | ecosystem: Environmental > Terrestrial > Soil > Wetlands | place: USA: Florida... | reverse complement strand
GCCGCAGCGGCACGGTCCGGGCGGTGACCCGCATCAGAACGGCCTCGCTGGACAGCTCCTGCACGCCCCATACCTCGGGTTTCTCGAGGATGACCTCCTGCCAGACCGATTCCTGCCACATCGCGCTGGCCGCCTGCATCATGGTCTGGCGAACCAGCGGGATGTCCTGGTGGTAGGGGACGGGAAAGTCGACCACCGCCCTGGCCCAGCCCTGGGACTCGTTGCCCGCCTTCTGGATGGTGCCATTGCGGACATGCCAGACCACGCCGTTGACGTCGCGGAGCCGGGTGATCCGCAGGCTCACTCCCTCGACCGTTCCGGTCGTGCTGTCGACGCTGATGACGTCGCCCACGCCGTACTGGTCCTCGAGCAGCATGAAGATCCCGGCCAGGAAGTCCTGCACCAGGTTCTGCGCGCCGAACCCGATGGCCACGCCGAGGACCGCGGTGCTGGCCAGCAGCGGCGCCAGGTTCAGCCCCATGTCGCCGATGATGATGACCGCGGCGATGCCGAAGATCGTCACCGAAGCGGCGTTGCTCAGGATCGCGCCGAGCGCGGTCGCCCGCTGCTGGCGCCGCTCGCGGAACAGCAGCGTGCGGGACCGGTCGGAGCCGTCGCTGTCGCTCCTGGCGGCGCGGGTAGTCACCCGGCCGATGGCCCGGTGCGCGAGCAGGCGCAGCACGACGGCGATCAGGACCACGTAGCCGATCCTGATCACCAGCTGAGCCGGGCCGGCGAAGTAGACCGTGGTCAGGTCGGCTGCCTTGACGCTGTGGGTGACGTCCCACACCAGCCGGCAGGCGATTCCTGGGTTTTGCCCGCAGGCCGCGGCGAGCGGGTCCTTCGCGGCCAGGGCGGCAAGTACCTGGGGGTGCGCGACGACCTGGGGGTGCACGACGACCTTCCTTCCTCCGGCAGCGCCTCCCATAGAAGCCGGCCGGGCGGGGTGGGCGAGACGGAAGCGAAGGTCAGGGGACGATCGGTAATCCGCGGCCTAAAGTTTGTCGACGTAAAGCGATAGCCAAGTTACTATGAGTAATACTTAATGGTCACGGCGGCGAGGAACATTACGGTCCGCGGGGCCGTGAAGGTCCGTGAGAAGGCTCAGCCAAGCCCTTGGGTCAACCGGGAGGGAGCCAGCGATGCCAGGAGAGCGGCGCGGCTTAGCAGCCGCTCGCCGTAATGGCCGCCAGCACGCGGTGGGCCGGGCCGGAGCGGTGGTCGCGCTGGCCGCGCACCGGGATCTGGCCGTTGCCCGGCAGGTCAGGGCGCGTGAGCTGGTCGCCGGCACGCCACCCGACGGCATCGCGGCCCGGATCCGCTCCGAGTGCGGCACGACGATGATCAGGGCTTACCGGCTGGCGCTGGGCATCGCGCCCGCCGACGTGGTGGCGCAGGTTAAGGCCTGGTGCCAGGCCGAGGGGCGGACGGCGCCCCGGTTCAGCGAAACCCTGCTGTCCGCCTACGAGAACGGGCAGAAGCGGCCTGGTCCCGAGTACCTGCACTACCTGTGCGCCGTGTACCGGGCCGACCCGCCGGATCTCGGCTACCAGGGCCGGTGCCTGTGCGGCGGCCAGCATGGCGCCGGCCGCCGGTCCGCGCTGGCGGCGACCGAAGCGGCGCCCGGGCCGGGCAGGCCCGGCCCGGGCCGGTCACCCGGGCCCGCGCCCGGCCCGGGCCCGGACGCGCCCGACCTGGAAACCGGCTCCGAGGACGATGACGACGTGCTCCGCCGCACGATGCTGCGGCTGCTGGCCGACGCGGGCGCCGGCGTGGACAGCACGTTCCTCCGGGCTGCTGACCGGATCCGGCGCCGGATGGACGATGCCCTGCTGGCCGGGCGGGTCAGTCCGGCCGTGATCGACCGGTGGGAGGAGATCTCGGCCGGCTACGCCCGGCAGTACATGACCGCGCCGCCGCTGCGGCTGCTCTGTGACGCCCTGCTCGACTTCGGCGACATCCGCCGGATGTGCGCCGAACGCCAGCCGGCCGAATCCGCCGAGCGGCTGTGCGGCCTGGCCGGGCGCCTGGCGGGCCTGGCCGGGATGATCCTGATCAACCTGGGCGACCCGCGGCTGGCCAGGTCGTTTTTCCGCACCGCGCGGACCGCGGTGGACGAGACCGGGGACCGCGGGCTGCGGGCCTGGGTCGCCGCCCGCGAGGCCCTGGTGCCGCTCTACTACGGCGATCCGGGCGAGGCCCTGACGCTGGCCAGTTCCGCGGCCAGCCTGGCCGGCCGCACGGTGTGCGTGGCCGGGGTCATGGCGCCGGTGGTGGCGGCCCGGGCGGCGGCCCGGCTGGGAGGGCGGGGCCGGCGCGACGCGCTTGAGCGGGCCAGGGGGGTACTGGACCGGGCGCACGATGCCCTGGGCGACCTGCCGGCCTGCGACCGCGCCGACACCGCGTTCGGCTACACCGAGCGCCAGCTGTACTTCCATGAGGGCGACACACTGGTCGCGCTGGGTGACTGCCAGGGGGCCAGCCGGGCGTTCGGGCACGCCCTGCGCGGGTACTCGCCGGGTGAGTTCCTCGACCGCACGCTCATCGCTGTTGGCCAGGCCCGGTGCCTGCTCGAGGCGGGTGAGCCCGAGCAGGCTCTCCGGCTAAGCCAGGATGCTCTGCTCGGGCTGCCGCGTGAGCACCGCCCGGAGGTCGTGCTGCGGGCCGCCCGGCTGCTCGGCCGGTCGGCCGCGGCGCGTCATGCCGGGCTTCCCGCGCTGCGGGAGTATCGCGAGGCGCTGCTTACCGGCTGACTACCGGCCGGACTGGGTCTGGGCGGCCAGGAAGGCCAGGGTGTCCGCGGCCAGCGACGCCGAACGGCTGACCGCGCGGGCCCCGTGCCCGACATCGGACTCCCGGCGCAGCAGGATCGGGCGGTCCGGCCACCGGGCCGACGTGGCGTGCTGCAGCGCGGCGCACATCTTGCGCGCGTGCATCGGGTCGACCCGGGTATCCCGGTCAAAGACGGTGAACAGGACGGCCGGGTACCTGGTCTGGTCGCGCACGTGATGGTACGGGGAGTAGGAGAGCAGCCAGCCGAGCTGCTCGGCGTCGTCGGCGGTGCCGTACTCGTCGTTCCAGGTCTGGCCGAGCCCGAATCGCTCATACCGGACCATGTCCAGCAACGGTGCCGAGCACGCCGCCGCCGCATAGAGATCGGGCCGCTGGGTGATCGCCGCGCCCACCAGCAGCCCGCCGTTCGAGCCGCCGGATATGGCCAGCCGCTCCCGGGTCGTCCAGCCGTCGGCGATCAGCTTCTCGGCGGCCGCGTGGAAGTCGTCGAACACGTTCTGCTTGCGGTCACGCATCCCGGCCCGGTGCCATTCCTCGCCCTCGTCGCCGCCGCCGCGAAGCGCGGCGATCGCGTACACACCCCCGCGCTCGGCCCAGGCCAGGATCGACGCGCTGTAGGCGGGCTGCATGCTGACGCCGAACCCGCCGTACCCATACAGGATCGTCGGCCGCGGGCGCTGCCCGTCCGCCCGGGGCTGGCCGGAGACGATCAGCATCCTGACGATGGTGCCGTCCTTGGACGGGTACGCGACCTGGCTGGCCGAGACCTCCGGGACCTCGACCAGTCCGGGGGCGCGCTCCCAGGTTCCCGTCGTCCCGTCCAGGGCGTCGAAGCGGAGCACCATCTGGGGCGTGGTGTAGTCGGTGTAACCGAACCAGGACTCGTGGCCGCCTTCCGGGCGCTCGCCGAGGCCGCCGATCGTGCCCAGGCCAGGCAGCGGCACGGTGCCGGTCCGCTCGCCGGTGGCCAGGTCGTGCAGGCTGACCTCGCTGATCGCGTGCCTGGTCCAGGAGACCAGCAGCACCGGCCGGCTCAGCTCCGGGCCGTCCAGGATGGCGAAGTCGGCCAGCACGGCCTCCGGGTCCTGCGGGACCAGGTCGCGCCAGCGGTCGTAACCGGGCTCGGTGGGGTCGGTCACGGCGAGCCTGCCTCGTGGCGCGTCCCGATCGGTCCACAGGTAAAGCCGGCCATCCCGGCCCACGTGCGCACCGGTCTGCGCGTCGACTCCCTGCTGCACCACGCGCAGCTCGGGAGCCGCCTGCGGGCTGGCGGCCAGGTCCGCGATCCACAGGTCGTTCCGCGGCGCGGTGCCCGCAGCGGCACCGATCATCAGCCACCGGCCGTCCCGGCTGACATTGACCGAGTAGTAGTTGGTCTTGTCCAGCCCCTGGCCGAAGATCATGACGTCATCTCGCGTTGCCCCGCCTACCTGGTGCAGGTAGACCCGGCGGTGATACTGCTCCTCGCCGCCGGGCACTGCCTCCGGGGGAAGCCTGCGGCTGTAGTAGAACGCCTTGCCGCCGGGCAGCCAGGCCACGTCGGAGTAGCGGCAGCGGTCAATCGGGCCGTCGACGTTCTCGCCGGTAGCAACGTCCATGACCGACAGCAGTGACTCCTCGTCGCCGCCCTGCGACAGCTGGTAGGCCAGCAGGCGGCCGTCGCGGTCGGGCTGCCAGGCGTCGAGCGTCGTGGTGCCGGCGCCATCGATCGCCATCGGATCGACCAGGACCCGCTCGCCGCCGGCTGGCGTGGCCGTGTAGAGAACGGCATGCTCCTGCCCGGCCTCGCGGCGCGTGTAGAACTGCCGCTCACCGCGCCACACCGGAGCGCCGGCGTAACCAGCGCCGAGCAGTTCGGTGATCCGGGTGGCCAGCCCCTCCCGGTCCGGAAGCTCGGCCAGGTACCCGGCCAGGAGCGCGTCCTGCGCGGCCAGCCAGGATTGGGTCTCCTCGCTGTCAGCGTCTTCGAGCCAGCGGTAGGGATCGCTGACGATCCGTCCGCCGATCTGTTCGGCGAGATCCTGGCGCCGGGCAGGTGGGTAAGCGGCTGCGGCCATGGCCTGCACTATATGGGCTGCTCCCGGGGCGTTCCGGCCCGGTCCGGCGCGGTTAACCCGCCGATTGCCGCGCCCGGTTACGCTATGGGGGTTGGCGGACGGGCCATCAGGCAATCACACTGGTCACGGGTGCCCCGACACTACGGCGGCGCACCTGCCCGGGAGGTGGGAGTGCGTCGGGTATTGCTGCTCAATATCACGTATGAGCCGCTCACCACGGTCGGCTTGCACCGCGCCATCGGCCTGGTACTCGGCGAGAAGGCAGAAGTCGTGCACGACGACGCCCAGGGCACCATGCTGCACTCGGCGTCGGTCGTGCTCGTCACCCCATCGGTGATCAGGCTCCGCCGCTACATACGGGTGCCGCACCGCAGCCGGGTCCCGCTGACCCGGGCCGCGCTGATGCGCAGGGACAACTACCTGTGCGCATATTGCGGGACCAAGGCCGAGACCATTGATCACGTGGTGCCGCGCAGCCGTGGCGGCACGCACAACTGGGAGAACTGCGTCGCCTCCTGCATGCGCTGCAACCACCGCAAGGCCGACCGGCTGATCGAGGAGATCGGCTGGACCCTGCGCTGCGTGCCTGTGGTGCCCCGCGGGGTGCACTGGCGGCTGATCGGGGCCGCCCACGATGGCGATCCGCAGTGGGCCGCCTACCTGACCGAGCCAAGCGCCGCATAGCGCCCGGCCAAGCCCAGATAAACGCCCTTACCGGGTCAAGCGCCACTAGATGCCGTTACCGCGCGCCTCAGGCGCCGTATAACGGCCCCGAGCCTGCTGCCCGCACCCAGGGACCGGTCATCGGCCGCGCCTGCGTCTGCTCGCTCGGTGGCGCTGCGGCGTGGCGCTGCGGCGTGGCACTGCGGCCAGACCGGAGGCCGGGGGCTCCCCGCACCGGGCCGCCGCTAGGCTGAGACCCGAACATTGCTCACATGTCACGCGAGTGCCGCAGAAAGGACTGTCTCGTTCATGAAGCCACGCTTGCCCCGCAGTAAGACGATGCGCGTCGCCACCGCCCTGACCGGGATGACCGCCTGCGCGGCGGGGTTCCTGCCCACCGCGGCCGCCCATGCGGCCACTGGCAGCGGGCAGCCAGCAAAGACGACCGGGCCAATGGACGAGAAGGGAAAGCTGGTACGGCTGAAGGTGATGCCCGGCCCGGGCGCCGCGGGCCCAGCCACCTCTGCTCCGGCCCAGCCGTATTGGCTCAATATCTATTTCAAGGAAAGCGTTTATACCTATCAGGTCTGCGGCTGGCATCCCACGAATGAGTGGCGATGCACGGCTCACGACACCGACAGCCTGGTCTCGTCGCCAAATCTCATCAAGGACGTAGGCGGCAATAAGTACAGCTGGGACCGGGGCACGATCGACATCTACTGGAACGGCGGGGGCGCCGGCCACTGGGACACCTGCAACACCAACGGCGCCTACAACGGCCAGGCCTATCTCGGCCGAAGCGGTCACGACTCCGTCTCTCTCTGGTCGTCGAAGGACGGAGGGATTGGGAACGGGGCCAAGACCTGCTGATCTCCGGACCGGCCGGCCGCGTTGCTGCGCGTGTCTGTCGGGAGGCTGTCTGGCCGGGTCTTCGCGGAGGCGCGCCGGCGCGCGCCCATTTACCAGGGAGGGATGATGGCGGGCTGGCCTGGCGGCGCGGGGAGCGCGGCCGTGGAGGCGGGTGAGGCGGCGGATGCGGATCCGGCGTTCGTGCTGTGCATGGGGCGGTCCGGATCCACGTTGCTGCGGTTCGTGCTGGACGCGCATCCGGATCTGGCCTGCCCGCCGGAAACGAGCTTGCCCGCACTGTGCGGGCAGCTGGCCGTGGTGTGGTCGCTGATTGAGGGGGCGCCATTGTCGGAGGTGCGGGGGGATGTGCCGCCGGCGATCCCGGACGCGGCGGTGGCGGGAATCCGGCACATGGTGGACTTGATGACCGGCTCGTACCTGGGACGGCGGGGGAAGCAGCGGTTTTGCGACAAGAGCCTGGGCTCGGCGCGGTTCGCGGACCTGCTGGTGCGGGCGTGGCCGCAGGCGCAGTTTTTGTGTTTGTACCGGCATCCGATGGATGTGATCCGGTCGGGCCTGGATGCGTGCCCGTGGGGCCTGAACGGATATGGGTTCGACGCTTATATCGGCAGCTCGCCGGGGAACGCGGTGCTGGCGCTGGCCCGGTATTGGCTGGATAACGCGCAGGCGATCGCGGCGGCGGAGGAACGGTTTGGGGATCGCTGTCACCGGGTGCGGTATGAGGATCTGACCGCGGCGCCGGCGGCGACGGCGGCGGGGATCTTCGACTTCCTCGGCGTCGGCCCGGTCGATGACATTGAGCGGCGGTGGCTGGCTGCCGAGCACGAGCGGTTCGGGCCGGGGGATCACAAGATCTGGCATACCGCGGCGATTACCACCGGTTCGGTGGGCGGTGGTGAGTCGGTGCCGGTCGGGCTGATCCCGCCCCCGGTACTGGAGGGGATCAACGAGCTGGCGGGCCGGCTGGGCTACGTGCCGGTGGATGAGACGTGGGGCACCGCGGACGCGCCGGCTGAACTGCGGGCCGACGTGGCGGTGCGGGCCGCCGGCCGCGCGGGTGACGGCGGCAGTGGCGGGAGTGCGGTGATGCTGCTGGCCGGGCGGTTGCAGGACGGGCTGGCCGGGATCGATGCGGCATTCCGGGCCCGGTGGGCCAGGTGTTTTGACGGTGGGTTCACGGTGACGGTGCGTTCTGCTGGCGGCCGGGTTGAGCAGTACTGGCAGGTGGATCTGGCCGGGCGCCGGCTGGTGGAGGCGGGCCCGGAGGCGGGGGGCGACGACGAGCCGGAGTGGGGCGTGGTGGCGTCCCCGCGGGCGTGGGAGTCGGTGCTGAGCGGCGAGCGGAACCTGAGCGCGGCGCTGCGCGCGTGCGAGTTGCGTTACTGCGATACCGGCGATGCCGAGGTCGCCACGACCGGGGCGCGGATCGCGATGCTGTCGGAACTGCTCGGCCTTACCCCGCGGCAGAACGGGCAGCCGCGCGGCGGCGACGTCGATGCCGTGGCCCAAGCCGCGCGCCGGTGAGCGGGCGGCCTGGTGCCCCGGCCCGCGGGGTGCCCTGGCCCGCGGGGTGGCCGGGCGGCCGGGCGCCGTGGCCGCCGTGAGCGGCCCGGGTCAGGCAGCCCCGGTCATCGTGTTGGGGTACGCGCATTCCGGCGCGGCCCGGGTGCTGTCATCGCTGTCGGACAGTGCCGCGCTGGCGTGCACCACCGGCACCGGCCTGCTGCCGCTGTGCGAGCAGGCGGCCGCGGTCTGGCGGCGCGCGGAGGACAAAGACGCTGAGTCCGGGCCGATCTCCGCGCTGGCTGCCGCGTCGATCCGGGCCATGGTCGGTGCCATCGTCACCCAGATCCTGGCCCGAGCCGGCCGGGACCGCTGGTGCGAGTTTGCTGCGGCGGCCGATGAGACCGCGGCGATCTTTCTGAGGCTGTACCCCGCGGCCAGGTTTGTGTGCGTGCACCGCTGCTTCAGCGATGTCGCGCGAGCCGCTATTCAGGCCAGCCCGTGGGGACTGGCCGGCCCGGGCTACGGGCCGTTCCCGGCTGCCTATCCGGGCAACACGCTGGCCGCGCTGGCCGCCTGGTGGTCCGTCCGCACCTCGGCCCTGCTGGCCTTCGAGCACGACCACCCGCGCGAATGCCTGCGGATCCGCTACGAAGACCTCGCTGCCGACCAGGCCGGGACCGTTTCGGCCATGGCCTCGTTCCTGGGTATCACCGGCACCGCAAACCAGGCGGGAGATCTGCTGGCCGCCGGGACAACGGCGGAACCGCCCGGTGCCGGGCCGGAACTGCCCATCCCGGTGGCCCTGCTCCCGCCCGCGCTGCTGGCCCAGGTCAACGACCTGCTGGAGCGCCTCGGCTATCCACCGCTCGGCTCCTGACGGTTGAGAGCCGCACCATACTCTGTAATGCTGTAATTATGGAGACGATCTACGAACATGCCGGGGGCCACGGCGGCCTGCATCACTTCATCGACGTGTTTTACGGCAGCGTGCTCGCGGACCCCATACTGCAGCCGCTGTTCGGCGCGGGCCGGCCGGAACACGTCGACCACCTGACCGCGTTCGAGGCGGAGTCGTTCGGCGGCCCGGACGACTTTACCGAGCAACTCGGCTTCGCCCATCTCATCGACGTGCACCGCGGCCTGAAGATCACCGAGGAGCAGCGGCAGCGGTTCGTCGCGCTGTACCTGGCCGCCGCCGATACCGCCGGGCTGCCCGGCGACCCGGCGTTCCGTGAGGCGCTGCGGTCCCATGTCGAGTTCGGCTCGCAGGTCGCCAAGCAGAACTCCCACGCCGAGACCGACGATCAGCTGCACCCGCTGCGGGAAGTGCCGAAATGGGAGTGGCCCGGCACCGGTGCCTGAGGGGCTGCCCGGCTCGCTATGACGACCCCGTTATGACGCCCCGCTATGACGACAGAGCGCACGATCGGGCTTAGGCTGTAACAAGAACTGCTGGGTGGGTCTCTAGCTGGCCGGACGAGGTGGCGACATGGCGGATCAAGACGGTGGGCTGACCATCCCAGAGGGCGGCTTCTGGCCCGCGCCCGAGATCCCGCAGCCGAACATTTACCCGATGGAGTGGCGGGTCGAGACCGAGAAGCTGGCCTCGATCTACCAGAAATCCAAGCTCATGGCGTGGAATCCGGCTGACCTTCCGTGGGACGGCCTGCGCGCCGAGGACTTCAGCATCGAGCAGCGGCTCGGGATCATGTACTGGTTCTCGGTGCTCGCGAACTTTGACGCCTCTGGCCCGGCCGTGTTCGCCCGGGCCACCATCCACGCCTTCGAGCAGCATGAAGAGGACCCGGTTCGCAAGTGCTTCTTCTCGATCACGCGCGACGAGATGAACCACGAAGAGTGCTGCCAGCGCTCGATCACGACGTTGTGGCCCGGCGGTCCGCTCTCCTGGACCCCGTCGACCGACCTCGAGCGAGCCGCGCACAACAACATCGGCTGGCTGTACCACAACGGCGGCCGGTATTGGAGCGGCTACAACAAGGCGGTCGGCAAGTACCCACTCGCGGTGCTGTTCACCAGCTTCATGATGGGGGAAATGGCGGCCTCGACGCTGTTTCGTGGCATGGCGTCCGGCACCACGCACCCGGTCTTTTCCGAGATGTTCCACAAGATCGGCCGGGACGAGTCGCGCCACCTGCAGATCTGCATGACAATCCTGGAGAACGAGTGGCCAGGCCTGACCGACGACGTCAAGAGCACAATCACCCGCCAGCTCAGGGCGGGCTTCATCTTCCTGTCGATGATCCTCTGGGAGCCCCCACAGGGATTCTGGGAGCTTCCGCCGTACTTCATGGCCAACCACCGGGTGCTGATGAACCTGGCCCGGGAGGCCGGGCTCGGCGTGCTGTCCTACCAGGAGCAGGCTGAGAACTGGAAGGTCGCGATCGCGAGGGTGCGGGCCATCGTGCAGCGCTGGGGCATCGAGTTCCCTGCCATTCCCGAGCTCGATATCGAGGGAGTGGATGTTTCGGCCGACATCAACCCCGAGGACATCATCCCGGTATTCTGACCTGCGGGTCCGCTGGCGGTCCCGCGCTCCGGCGTGGGTCGTGGCCCCGGTCGGCCCGGACCCGGACTTGCCCCGAAGCCCCGTGTGCGGGACCGTTTGATGTAAGCGGGGGCATAATGGCGCCATCGGAGGCGAGGGAGGGAACTCTTGGCCTGGGCTACCTATGTCGCCATGGGTGACAGCCTCACGGCAGGGCGCGGGGATGAGGGCCGCGACGGGAAGCCGGTCGGCTGGG
>Ga0335075_10017516_pt1 | contig 10652 bp, 9 predicted proteins | sample Lox_Sample_24_FD_206723 | JGI IMG/M metagenome (GOLD analysis project Ga0335075, IMG submission 206723) | Soil microbial communities from Loxahatchee National Wildlife Refuge, Florida, United States - Lox_Sample_2.4 | ecosystem: Environmental > Terrestrial > Soil > Wetlands | place: USA: Florida... | reverse complement strand
GTCCGGGCGCCCCGTCGGCGACGTTCAGCGGGCGCAGCACCCGTTCGTGGTTAAGCACAGCCTCGAACTCCGCCCCTTCGAAGGCATGGTTACCGCCCGTGATCACATCGGCGCCGGCTTGCAGGAGCCGCTCCACCCCGTCGATCGTCATGCTGGCGGCATCCGGCGCGCAGTTCTCGGCGTCGACGATAGTCAGATCGACGCCATGCTCGGCCCGCAACTCGGGCAGACGCCGCGCAAGCCACTCCACGGCGCGCGGCCCCACGACGTCGCCGATGAACAACACACGCATCACGTGCAGTCTGCCGAACATCCGCCCCGAACACCACGCCCGAACACGAGATCGTAACCGGCGCGGCGGCGCGGCGGCGACCGGTACTATCGCACCGATGCGTCGCCGCGGCGGACATACCGGACCCGCTTCCATCGCCGTCGTCCTGATCGCGTTGTGCGCCATGTGCCTGCCTGCGACTGCCGTGGCCACACCTCTAAATGGGGCCATCTCGGGCACGGTGACCGATGCCGGCTCCAGCGCGCATCCAGGGATCGAAGGCGCTCAGATCTGCGCCGCCCCGACGGGCGACAGGTCGAAGGAAAAGTGCGCAAATGCGGGGGCTGGAGGCAAATATACGATTCCGGAATTGGAATCCGGCGAATATACAGTTGAATTCACAGGAAATGTTTGCGGGAACGGTTGTGAATTGGAGTACGTCAAACAGGTTTACTCTCCCTCGGTCAACGTGAAACCGGGCGAAACCGTCGAACGCATCGATGCAGGGTTGCTGGAAATTGCCGGGAAGATCGCCGGGCGGGTGACTTCGGATGGCTCGCCGGTCGAAGATGTCGATGTCTGCGCGTATGGATTTGGGTCCGGGGAATGTGGTGAGACAAACGTCGATGGCGAATACACGATCGAACACATCCTGCCCGGCTCCTACAAGATCCTGTTTCGACCGCACGTTACGTGTGAAATCATCTGCCAGCCCGCCACCGACTACGTCTTCCAGTACTGGAACGACCAGTCGACGCTGGAAGCGGCAGGCGCGGTGGTTGTAAAAGAAAGCCAAGCCACGACCGGCGTCAATGCCGAACTGCAGCTCGGCGGTCGCATATCCGGCCGCGTTACCACTGCCGCGATCGCTCCGCAACCGATCGCCAACCTGATGGTGTGCGCCAGCTCGACGGCGACGAACAAGAAAGGTGAGCGAGTCAGCACGGAACTGGGACAGCAGGAACCGACCTGTGCGCTCACGAACTCCGCCGGCGAATACACGATTTCGGCGCTCGCGAGCGGCGGCTACGAAGTCGAGCTCAAGGGGGAAGTCTGCGTCAAAGAACCGCTCGGCGTCACCTGCACCCACCCCTACATCGCCCAGTTCTACCAATCGATTGTCACAGTCACCGCCCCCGGCACGACCTCGGGCATCGACGCCAGCCTGCTGGAAGTCTCCCCCACCAAACCCGCCCTCATCGCCGCCCCGACGCTCACGGGCACGCCGGCGGTCGGCAAAACCCTGAGCTGCTCGCAGGGCGGTTGGGCGAACAACCCGACGAACCTCGCGTATCGCTGGCTGCGTGACGGCGTCGCGATCGCCGGTCACACATCCGGCACGTACACACTCCAGCACGCCGACGCCGGTAACGGGATCGCCTGTGAAGTGACCGCGAGCAACGCCGCCGGCGCGAGCGCCGCGACGAGCAACACCGTGCAGATCCCGAATCAAACCCAGGGCCTCGCCGTGCTCGAAGGCGTGAGCGTCAGGGGCGCGACGGTGTCGGTCACGCTGCGCTGTACGGGCGCGAACCCCTGCGCGGGCGCGTTGAAGATCCGCGCCCGCGTGAGCACCGGACGCGGGCGGCACAGGCGGACACGCACCGTCACGATCGGCCTCGCCAGTTTCTCGATCGGAGTTGGCAAGCGCGCGACGTTCCGCGTCTACCTGACCGGCCAGGGCCGCAAGCTGCTCAGGCGTGCCGGGCGCAGAGGACTGAGCGTGCAGATCGCCGGTGTCGGTGTCAAGGCGAGCACAGTGGTGCTGAGGCAGCCCCCGCCGAGGCTCACGTAAACAGCCCAGCCTCAGAGATTTCAGCCACTTCGCTGGCAGGCGGCAGCCTGACGATCCAGATCAGGTAATACCGGTACCGCACGCCGCCCGGGTCGCTGAGCGCGATCGTCGTGCTCGCGGTGACCGTCCGCACTGGCGCGACCTGCATCCAGCCGCGCTTCGTCAACGGGGTCGTGTTGCCGTAGGGCAGACCTTCGCGGAACGCGTTCGCCGCATACACGGAGGCCATGAACCCGGGCGTCGGGGTCTGGATCGCCAGCGCCCGCGCGCGCACGCCGGGGCTGGCGTCGAGATACACACCGACCCCGGGCTTGCTGCCGAACGAGTCTTCGAGGTAGTGCTCGGTGCTCCAGCTCGTGTTCGGGTCGCCGTCGACGATGTTCGACACCTGCGTGGGGTGTTCCGGTTCGGTGCCGAACGGGTTGTAGTCGTGCGCTGCGGTCTGACTGAGACGGACCGGCTGTAGCCCCGGGCTGGCCGGGACGTTGGGGGGCACGCCGCCGTGGGTGTGCCCGGCGGCCAGCACCAGCACGACCGCGACGATCGCAGCGAGCAGCGCCAGCGACCCGGCCCAGCGCCAGGGATGGCGCATCCGCCACGGCAGCCGCCTCCGCGAGCGCCGCGGCAGCGTGCGCAGCACGCTCGTGACCTCGCCGGTCGCCTGCCCGGAGCGTGAGGTCTCGATCGCCAGGGCTTCCTCCAGATCGACCACCATGCTCGCGGCGTTTGGGTATCGCTGCTGCAGGTCGGCGGCGGTCGCGCGTTCGACCACCACCGCGGTTGCGGCCGACACTTCGGGCCGGCGCGCCTGCACGTCGGGCACCTGCTCGCGCACATGGCGCATCGCCACGGCAACCGGCGTCTGCGCGCTGAACGGGACCGCTCCGGTCAGCATCTCATACAGCACCACCCCCAGCGAATACAGATCCGACTGCCCGGTGACCGGCTGGCCGAGGGCCTGCTCGGGCGAAACGTAGTCGGTCGTGCCGAGCACCCGCCCGTCCAGCGTCAGCCCCTCCTCGGTGAGCGTCCGCGCGATCCCGAAGTCCGTGATCTTGGCCGAGCCTTCGCTTGAGATCAGCACGTTCTGGGGCTTGACGTCGCGATGCACGATCAGGTGCTCATGCGCGGCGCCGAGCGCGCGCGCGATCTCGACCGTATAGGCGAGCGCCTCGGTGATCTGCAGCGGCCCCTGCCGGCGGATCAGTTGCTTGAGCGTCTCTCCGTCCACGTACTCCAACACGATGTACGGCGTCCCCACCCCGACCACCCCGCCGAGCACCGACCCGGGCTGGCCGATCTCCGATCGGGCGTGCCCGTGCGCGCCGGATGTCGAGCTGCCCTCGCCATGCCCCGAGGGCTCCTCGCCGGCGTCGATCACCGTCACGATGTGCGGGTGATTCAGCTGCGCGACGGCCCGCGCCTCGCGCCGGAACCGCTCGAGCTGGTCGGAATCCGTCGCGATCTCGCGGTGCATCAGCTTGATCGCCACCGGCCGCTCGAGCACGGTGTCGAACGCGCGATACACGGTCGACATCCCCCCGCGCCCGATCTCCGCATCGAGGCGGTAGCGCCCACCGAGCAGGGTTCCGATCGGGTTTCGCGTCACGAGGTCTGGGGGGCCGGGGTGGTGGGCTGGCCGATCGAGGGGGTCTGGCGGACTGAGGTGGTCTGGCGGGCCGGGGTGGTCTGGCGGATCGAGGTGGTATTGCGGGCCGAGGTGGCCTGGATGTACGAGGACGCACTCATCTGCTTCTATTTTGCGCATCCCGGACCCGCACGAGCGCGACGGCCGCGATCGTGCAGCGGTAGAGCGCGTACGGCAGCAGTCCCCGTTCGCGCACCCGCGCGCGACGCAGCAGCCGGGCGCTCGCGGTGGTCGAGACGAACGCGCTGCCCGCCCCCGCGGCTAGGGCCGGCCAGGCGCCGTTCGGAACGTCTCCGCGATCGTTCGGAACGCCTCCGCGATACATACGCCAGCCCTTCAACACGCTCGCGCCTAGGATCACCGGCAGCGCGGCGTGCCAGGACAGCGCCTGCGCATCGGTGCGTCTGAACCCGCGCGCACGCGCCACCGCGAGCGTCGCGCCGTTACGCGACACCCCCGGGATCAGCGCCGCGGCCTGGGCCAGTCCGAGCGCCAGTCCGTCGCGCGGTCCGGCCTGGGACTCGTCTCGCCCGTTCTGCTCGTCTTGCTCCCCCGACCCGGGATGCAGATCGGCCACGGCCATCGCCACCGCCCCGGCGATCAGTCCCGTCGCAATCGAGCATGGCCCGCCGAGACGCCGCTCGATCGGTCGCTCCAGCGCATACCCCGCCAGCGCTGCGGGCAGTAGCGACAGCGCGATCATGGCCGCTCGCCTCCCGTCGAGCGTTCGCATAGCCTCGCTGAGCTCCGCGCGCATGTCGATCGCCAGCGCCACCCCGGCGCCGGTGTGCAGAGCGACCTCGAAGGACTTGCGCACCTCTGGGTCGAGCTCGGCGTAGGACCAGCCGGCCAGCCATGGGATGAGAGCCGTGTGCCCGGAGGATGAGATCGGCAGCAGCTCGGTCGGACCCTGCAGCACGCCCAGGGTCACCGCTTCCCAGAGCGAGGGCACCGTAGACGAGGACCCAGACGGGGGGGACCCGTGGCAGCGGTCGCGGGCGCAGCGCAGCGAGAGTGTTCGCCGCCGAGACCGCATGCTCGGCTCAGCTCGCGTCGGGCACGGGTGGGGCCGGGGTGTCTGTGCTCTCACCCGCTGGACCCCGATCCCGATCCCGCCGCCGCCGGCGCACGATCGCATAGACGATCCCGACGACCGCGAGCACGACGATCGCGTAGTCGATGTACTCGAACACCTTGCGCACGCTCGTCCAGTCGCTGCCGAGCGCGTGACCGGCGAACGCGAGCGCCACCACCCACGGGATCGCGCCGATCAGCGACAGCACCGTAAACCGACCCAGCGGCATCTTCGCCACGCCCGCCGGCAGGGACACGAACGCTCTGACGAGCGGGACGAGCCGTCCGAACAGGACCGTCGGCTCGCCATAGCGCGCAAACCAGCGATCGGCCCGGTCGATCTGACTGGGGCCCATGTGAAACCGTCCGCCATGCCGTTCGAGCAGCTCCAGGCGCCCGCCGCGCCCGACCCCGTAGGCGATCCACGAGCCGACCATCGTCCCGAGCAGTCCGGCAAGGATCACTCCGGTCATCGTCATGTGGTGCTGTGCCGCGCTCTGCCCGGGATCGGCGACGGCGAACCCGGCGAACAGCATCACCACCTCGGAGGGGAGCGGGATGCAGGCGCTGGAGATCGCCATCAGCGCGAATATCCCGACCAACCCTCCGTCGCGCACGAAGTGCGACGTTTCGTTGACGAGCGCTTCCGAGATCGAGGCGAGGACGAGCATCACGAGAAATGGTGGGCTGGGAGGGTCGGCCGGCGCCACGGAACGGCGGCCTCTACCCCGGCAGATTCTGTGATGTTGGCCCTGATCGCGAGCATCGGCAGGCCAACGATACCGGCGAGCCCGGAGCCGGCGCCCCGGCACGTTACCGTCTCGCGTGGGATGCGCGTCTGGATCGACCTCACCAACAGCCCGCACGTGCTCGTCATGCGCCCGGTGATCGAGCGCCTGCAAGCAGACGGCCACGACGTGCGCGTGACCGCACGCGACTTCGCCCAGACGATCGAGCTGTGCCGGCGGCTGGGAATCGAGCACACCCAGATCGGCCGCCACCGTGGCGAGCGGTTGACGGCCAAGGCCGGCGGATTGGCCTCGCGCTCGACCGCGCTCGTCCGCTGGGCGCTGGCCGACACCCGACAGGCCGGCGGCGCACGGTTCGACATCGCCCTCGGGCACGGCTCCAACGACATCTCGCTCGCAGCCGCCACGCTGCGGATTCCCTCGGCGACGATGTTCGACTACGAGTGGGCCGCGGTCCAGCACCACGTCAACTGCCGGCTCGCCCGCGCGGTCGTCGTCCCCGACACGATTCCACCCGAGCGCCTGCGGCCCTACGGCGCCGACGGCAAGATCCGCGCGTATCCCGGCCTGAAGGAGGAGTACTACCTCGCCGACTTCGTGCCCGACCCGGCGGTCCTCGCCGAGCTGGCGCTCGATCCGGAGCGCCCGCTGGCGGTGATCCGCACGCCGCCCGAGGTCTCGCTGTATCACCGCTTCGCCAACGACCTGTTCGCCAACTTAATTACGCGCGCGCGCGTAGCAGCCGAAGCGGACGGCGTCCAGATCGTGCTGCTGCCCCGTACCGCCGAGCAGCGCGCCGAGCTCGGCTCGGTCCCCGGCTTCGTCGTCCCGCCCCACGCGATCGACGCCCAGTCGCTGATCGCCCACGCCGACCTCGTGATCTCCGCCGGGGGCACGATGAACCGCGAGGCGGTCGCGCTGGGCACCCCCGTGTATACGACGTTCGAGGGCCGCCTCGGGGCGGTCGATGAGCGGTTGATCGGCGAACACCGTCTGCATAAGCTCACCGATCCGGCCGAGCTGAGCTTCGCCAAGCGCGACCTCGCAACCGCATCCGCCCGTGTGCGCCGTGATCCGCAACTGCTCGTCGATCTGCTGCTCTCTCCGCTTACGCCCGTAGAATCCCGGTAATGCGCCGAAGGCTCAGATCGGCCGTCCTGCCGCTGCACCGCCGCTCCATCCCCCAGCTAGCCGTGGACGGGGCGCTGGTCGCGATCGCCTACTACCTGGCGTTTCAGCTGCGCTTCGACCACGGCCCGACCGGCCATTACGCCGAGCTGCGCGAGCGCACGATCTGGTGGGTGCTCGGCGGCAGCCTGATCGTGCTCGTGATCTCGCGCGTGTACCAGCGGCGCTGGCGCTACTCCAGCCAGCGCGATTACGAGGCGGTCGCACGCGCGGTCGTTGCGATCGTGCTGCTCACGGTCGTCGGGATCGAGGCGCTGCGTCCGGTCAAGCGTTACACCGTCCGGCCCACCGCTGACGGGGTCAAGGCGATCGCCACGGCGACGGTCGGGCTGCCGAACGGCGTGATCGTGCTGTTCGGGTTGCTGTGCCTGCTGTTTTTGATCGGTGTGCGCGTGTGTGCACGGATGATCTATGAGCGCCGCCCGCTGGCGGCGCTGCGCGGCGTGCGCGAGGGCGAGCGCAGCGTGCTGATCGTCGGCGCGGGCGACGGTGGGCGGCTCGTGCTGCGCGAGATCGCCCGCAACCGCGGACTGGGACTGCAGCCGGTCGGCTTTCTCGACGACGACCCGAGCAAGCGCGGGTTGCGCATCGATGGGGTGCGCGTGCGCGGTGACACGCAGGCCGACCTGCCGCGCATCCTCGACGCGGTTGAGCCCGACGAAGTCCTGATCGCGATCCCCTCCGCGCCGGGTACCACGCGCGCGCGCGTGGTCCGGGAGTGCCGCGCGCGCGGGATCGCGGTGCGCACACTGCCGACCGTGTTCGAGCTGCTCAAGGAGCAGAGCCCGTCCACGCCGATCGCGCGCCAGATGCGCGAGGTGCGCGTCGAGGACGTGCTCGGTCGCGAGCCGGTGCACATGGAGCTAGATAGCGTCGGCTCCTATCTCGCCGAGGAGACGGTCCTCGTGACCGGCGCGGGCGGCTCGATCGGCTCCGAGCTGTGTCGCCAGATCGCGCGGGTCGGCCCGCGCAAGATCGTGCTGCTCGATCACGCCGAGGACAACCTGTTCCAGATCCAGCGCGAGCTGCTCGACGAGCGCCACATTCAGCCCTCGGTGCTCGTGGCCGTGCTGGCCGACTGCAAGGAAGAGGAGCGCGTCCGCGAGGTCTTCTCCGAGCACCGCCCGACGGTCGTGTTCCACGCCGCCGCCTACAAGCATGTCGGCCTGATGGAGGCAAACCCGGTCGAGGCGGTGCGCAACAACGCGATCGCCACCCGGGTCGTCGCGCACATCGCCGGCCAGCTGCACGCGCGGCGGTTCGTGCTCGTCTCCACCGACAAGGCGGTCGCCCCGGCCACCGTGATGGGCGCGTCCAAGGCGCTCGCCGAGTTCGCCCTGGACGCCGCCGCCGCACGTCACCCGGGCACTCGCTACAAAGCCGTTCGCTTCGGCAACGTGCTCGGCTCCTCCGGCAGCGTGGTGCCGATCTTCGAGCGCCAGATCGCGCGCGGCGGACCGGTGACCGTGACCGACGAGCGGATGACCCGCTACTTCATGACGATCCCCGAGGCGGTCCAGTTGATCATCCGCTCCGGCGCGCTGGTCTGTGGCGCCACGGAGGGCGCCGAGGTGTTCGTGCTCGACATGGGCGAGCCCGTGCGCATCGTCGAGCTCGCGCGCGCGATGATCGAGCTCTCGGGCCTGGACCCCGCGCATGACATCGACATCGAGATCGTCGGGCGCCGCGCTGGCGAGAAGCTGAGCGAGGAGCTGTTCAACGACTATGAGCGCTCCAGCCCGACGCCGGCGGAGAAGATCATGCTCGCCGAGCGGCCCCCGCTCAGCGCGGAGGCGGTCGAGTCGATGTTCGCCGAGATCGGCCTGCTCGTGCTCGAGGGCGACGCCGCCGGTCTGGCAGCGAAGGTATCCGCCCTGTCGGCCGCCAGCGCCGGCGGTGTCCCGCGTCCCCGTACGCAGCGCGGGACGCCTGCACCGCTCGTACACTCCCAGGATTCATGACCGCCGTCGCTCTGCCGCTGCCGCTGCCCCTGGCCCTATCGCTGTCGAGCTCGTTCGAGAAGATCGGAGCGATCGCCGCGATCGCTGCGCTCGTGGGGATCGCGGCCATGTCGCTGCTGATGTTCGCCCAGGGGCGTGAGCTCAAGCGCCTGCGCGAGTGGGCCGGACGGGCGCCAGAGCGCGCCGCCGAACAGGAGCAGCGCATCGGTGCGCAGGCGGCGGCACGCCCCCAACAGCCCATCCCCGGCGCGGTCGTGCCCGTGCGTCAGGTCCCGCGCACGACTCCCCTGAATGTGCGCCCCGTGGCCACCCCCGCCCCCGGGCAGCCCGGGGCTCAACCGGCGGGGACCGCTCAGCCGGCCGGGGCCGCTCAACCGGCGGGGGCCGCTCAGCCTGGAACGGCTCAGCCCGGGACCGGTCAGCCGGGAACCGCTCAAACCGCTACCCCCTCCCCGGCGCAGATCGCCGCCGCCGCTGGGGTTGCCGCCGCCGCTGGTGCCACGGCGAGGGCCCCGACCGCGGGCGGGGCGAGTCCAGCGCCCGGCTCGCCCGCGCCGGCCACCGCCGCGGGCGCGGCCAGGGCCGTTCCCCGTGCGCCTGTGCCGCCGCCACCTCCGGGATCGTCCGTCCCCGCCGGGCAGGCGCCCTCAGGGAGCAACGCTCCAGCGGCAGGTGTCGCGACGGCGGCTAGCACAACTGCGGCCGCCGCCACATCCGCCGCGGCCACGACACCCTCGCCAACACCCACACCAGCCCCCACGTCCACACCAGCCCCCACGTCCACACCAGCCCCCACGTCCACACCAGCACCCACATCCACACCAGCACCCACATCCACACCAGCACCCACATCCACACCAGCACCAACACCCGCAGCTCCCCCGGTGCGCACGCCAACGCCGCCGGCGCCGCCGGCCGCGCGACCCCCGGCGCCTCCCGCCCCGGTGTCCGCGCAGGAGCCGCAGGCTCCCCCACGGCGCGGCGCCGCTACCGCCATGACCCCGGCGGCGAGCGCCGCTGTGAGGACGGCATCTGGGAGCTCGGCGGCGGCAGCCGGACCGGACGCAGCGACACGAGGGCCTGCCGCCGTGTCGTCTCAGGCTCGCCGTACAGACGATGGGCCGCCTCTGATATCGGCACGCAAGACATATAAGGCCGGGCCGGACGGTCGCAGATCCCCGGCGCGGGTGACCGCGCTGATCGTGGGAGGCGTGATCGTCGCGGTGGTCGCGATCGTGCTGGTCGTCAGCTCGCTTGGGAGCTCCTCAGGCAAGGGCACGCCCAGCACGTCCGCCTCGACCAGCCAGGCAGGCTCGCATCGCACGCACGCAAGTGCGCCGCCCGGCGAATCCTCGACACCGTCGGTAAGTCCCGCGGAAACGCAGGTCACCGTGCTCAACGGCACGACCGCGGAAGGGCTCGCGCACCGGCTGGCGGCGAGCCTGCAGCAGAGCGGGTACTCGCAGGCGACGGCGCTGGACGGCACCCCGCCGGGCAGTCATCCGACGTCGGTCGTCGAGTACACCGCCGGACACCACGCCGAAGCCACGCAGGTCGCCAAGGCGCTCGATATCTCCCAGGTGCAGCCGATCGAAGGGTCCGTGTCCCCGCTCGCGGGCGGCTCGACCGTGGTCGTGATCGCCGGTCTGGACAAGGCCGGGTCTGCCGGCGAATCAGAATCATCTGCCGGTTCCCCCGGCGCCGGCGAAGCCTCCTCGTCATCCCCCTCCGGCGCCGGCGAAGCCTCCTCCGGTGGGTCCGAAGAACCGGCTCAGTGAGCGTGGAGCGGTCCGATAGCAAGCTTCCTCGATATACCCGAACGCTCGAGTAAGCCGCGCGAGCACGGGATCACGCACGTGATCGATCGTGGACTGTCGCTCGCGGAGGTGGACGGATTGCTCGAAGTCGCGGGCGCGTGCGTGGACGTCGTCAAGCTCGGCTGGGGCACGGCGCTGGTGAGCGAGAA
>Ga0335075_10017514_pt1 | contig 10652 bp, 10 predicted proteins | sample Lox_Sample_24_FD_206723 | JGI IMG/M metagenome (GOLD analysis project Ga0335075, IMG submission 206723) | Soil microbial communities from Loxahatchee National Wildlife Refuge, Florida, United States - Lox_Sample_2.4 | ecosystem: Environmental > Terrestrial > Soil > Wetlands | place: USA... | reverse complement strand
AACGGGATTTGCTGCATGCTGCCATCCCGCGACCAAGCCAGGAACCGCTTCGGATCATGTTCAGAGAGGTCATTTCGGCGACCATCGATGGGCTGACCTCGGGGGCCACCCTGTTCCTGGTTGCCGTCGGCCTCAGCCTCATCTTCGGCGTCCTGAAAATCCTGAACGCGGCGCACGGCAGCTTCTACGCGATCGGTGCCTTCGTGGCCGCTCTGGCCTGGTCGCTGCTCGGCGCCGCCGGCCTCCCCAGCCTTCTCATCTATCCGGGCCTGGTTCTCACCGCGATCGCCGTCGGGGTCGTCCTTGGTCCCGTCATCGAGCGCTTCCTGCTGCACTGGACGTTTGCGATCGAGCCGCTCTCGCGGCGCGAGAACATCCAGCTCCTCGCCACCTATGCCGTATTCCTGATGCTGGAAGACGCGCAGAAGCTCGTCTTCGGCACAGAACCCTATTACTCGGGCGGCGCGCTCGGCCTTCTCGGAGCGACGCGCATCAGCGGCATCTTCCATACCAACTACCAGCTTCTGCTGCTTCCGCTCGCCGGCATCGTTCTTCTCCTTCTCAGGCTGTTTCTGGGGAAAACCAGAACCGGCCGCTGCCTCGTCGCGGTAGCCGAGGACGCCGAGGCGGCCGCGACGATGGGCGTCCGCATCGCCCGCATGCAGACCTTGAGCTTCACCCTCGGCGCCGCACTCGCCGCGCTCGGCGGCGCGCTCGCATCGCCGACAATCGGCGTCGGCGTCGGCATCGGCGCCGACATGATGGTACTCTCGTTCGCGGTCGTTGCCACCGCCGGCCTCGGACAGATCGAAGGCACCGCCGTCGCCGCAATCCTGATCGGCGTCCTCCATTCGCTGGCGGTGTTCTTCCTGCCGGTGCTCGATACCGTGGCGCCGTTCCTCATCATGCTGCTCGTCCTGCTGGCCCGTCCGATCGGACTCTTCGGCACGGAACGCCGCCGGAGTATCTGAGGTGCGCGCCGCCCGTGCCGCTTGCTTCGGCTCGCTCGCAGCGCTGCTCGCAGCCTCGGCGGCATTGCCGTTTCTCAGCCCCGCGAATACGTTCCAGTTCACCATCGTGCTCGCCGTCGGCGCGGCCGGCGTCGGCGTTGCCCTCCTGCTCGAGGCCGGATTGATCTCCTTCGGCCACGCCCTCTTCTACGGCGTCGGCGGCTATACGGTGGCCGTTCTTGCGCCCTCCTTCGGCCGCTTCGGCATTCTGCTGGTGCTGGCCGGCGCCGCCGCGGGCGGCCTCATCGCCGGCATCGCCGGCCTCTTCATTGTGCGCTACCGCGGCGTCTTCTTCGCCATGCTCAACCTCGCGGTATCGATGGTCGCCTACGCGATGCTGCTCAAATCATATGCGATCACCGGCGGCTCGGACGGGCTGCCGGTGCCGGTGCACGGAATGCTCGGATATGCGCTCGGCGCCAGGGAATTCGGGTTCGTGCTGTTCTATGTCGCTCTCGGCGGATCGGCCCTGCTCGGCTTCTCGCTGAACCGGTATCGGCAAAGCCCGGCCGGGTGGGGTCTCCGCGCCGTCGAAGACCGCGAGATCCGCATCGAGTACCTGGGCATCTCCGCGAATCGCCTGCTTCTCCAGGCCTATGTCATTTCCGGCCTGCTCGCAGGATTCGGCGGCGCGGTCGCGGCGAGCGCCGTCGGGCACGTCGCGCCGGATGCCTTCTACTGGACCACCTCCGCCACTTTCGTCGTGATCGCAGTCCTTGGCGGCCGCGGCGTCATCGGGCCCTATCTTGGCGCGGCCCTCTACGAGCTGCTGAGCATCGCCGCGGCCCAGTATCTCAGCAACAGTTGGGAGATTCTCCTCGGCGCTGTCATTCTCCTGATCATCCGCTTCGCCCGCGGCGGCTTCGCCGGCCTGGCGGCAAGCTGGCGCCTGGCATCGCCCGGTCCGCGACAGCAATGACCGCGAGCCCCGTCCTCGAAGTCGAGCACCTCGATGTCAGCTTCGGCGGCATTCGTGCGGTGCACGATGTGAGCCTCAGCGTCGCCCAGGGAGAAATCCTCGCCATCATCGGCCAGAACGGCGCCGGCAAAAGCACCTTTCTCAACATGTGCACGGGCTGGCTCCGGCCGGAGCAGGGCGAGATCCGCCTTGCCGGGCGTTCGATCGTCGGCCTGAAGCCGCGCGCGATCACGCGGCTCGGCGTCGCCCGCGCCTTCCAGCATCCGCAGCTCTTTCCGCAAGCCAGCGTGATCGACCATCTCCGGTTCGCTCTCGCGGCCGCGCGGCCCGGTTTCTGGAACCCGTTCCGTCCCCTCTGCTCGCCGCGGTCCGCCCGGGAAATCCTCGATCTCCTGAGCTTCTTCGCCCTCGAGGCGCTCGCGGATCTGCCCGTGCGCGCCGTTCCCGAAGGCGCCCGCAAGCTGCTCGACGTCGCCATGGCGCTGGCGCTCCGGCCCCGTCTGATCCTGCTCGACGAGCCGACCAGCGGCGTCAGCAGCGCCGAGAAGCTCGGCCTGATGACGAAGCTCATCGCAGCACTGCGCGCACGCGGCGTCAGCGCCGTATTCGTCGAGCACGACATGGACGTGGTCGCCCGCTTCGCCGATCGGGTGGCCGCCTGGGCCGATGGCGAGGTGTTTCGCCTAGGCCACCCCGAGCGGGTGCTGGCCGATCCGGAGGTCAAGGCGCGCGTGCTGTGAGCGGAGCTGCACTCGCGCTCGCGGTCTCGAACCTCGAAGTGACACTCGAAGGCGCGCGCGTGCTCAGGAAACTGAGCTTCGAAGCGAAGCCGGGACAGACGATCGGTTTGGCCGGCCATAACGGCGCCGGCAAGACGACGACGCTCCGCGCCATCATGGGTGTCGTGAAAAGCCGCGGCAGGATCTTCCTGGACGGACGGCCCATCGAACGATTGCCCCCACCCGAACGGGCGCGTCTTGGCATCGGCTACGCACCGGAGGACCGCCGCCTCATTACCGCACTCAGCGTCGCCGAGAACCTGAGGCTCCCGGCGGAGGTCCGCGGCTTGTCTGCAGCCGAGATCGAGCGCCGGCTCGCCGCCGTGCGCAGCCTGCTGCCCGAGCTCACCTCCCTCGAGCAACGCCCCGCCGGACTTTTGAGCGGAGGCCAGCAGAAGATCGCCGCCCTCGGCCGCGCCTTGATGATCGGCGAGCGCCTCCTCCTGCTCGATGAGCCGTTCCAGGGCCTCGCTCCTGCACTCGCACGCCGCTATGGCGAGGCGCTGAAGGCGCTCCGCCGGCAGCGTCCGGAACTGGCCATCCTCATCACCGAATCGAACCCAGCGCTGCTCGCACCGCTGGTTGGTCAGCTTTACACCATCGAGCGCGGCGAGATCGTCCATGGCGGTGGCGAGTGATCGGCAGCACTCTTTGCTGTGATGCCTGTGACGCACTTGTTATTCGCCTTCGCCCGTCCGTTCGGCATATTTCACCGAGAGGCACGGCAATCCCCGCCTGCCTTCGATATTTCAGCGAGCCGCGCCCTGACCACCATACGCCAGGGCGCGGTTATTTTGCAGCGCAATAGACACGAAAGCTCGCCCTTGCGCCCCGTCGGGCACGGCCGGCGCGCTCGTGCCGAGGCCACACGAGCCGTTGCGATTTGCTACGGAGGACGAGAAACAGGGGGCGAGCCGGGTCCCGATGGCGCCAGACTCACGCAATCGCGAGAGACAAGAATGCCTCGCCGCCATGATATGAGGTGGGACGACCGAACCGTCGAGCGCTCCGGCACGCGCGGCAATCGGAGGGGGCAGAGCGAATGAAAGCCGCCGGCAACGCATTCATCGTTTTGGGGATCGTGCTCGTCGCTGCGGGCTTTGTCTTCGCGACCCTTGAGCAAGCCTGGTACGCACCAGCGACGGAGAATCCCTATGGGTTCGGCGTCAAGGAGGTGCTCTGGATCATTGAGAACAGCTATCCCGCCCTGCCGATGATTGCCGGCGGCGTGCTGTTGATCGTTGTCGGCGGCATCCTCGGCCGGCGCTTCCAATAAGAGTGTCAAAGCCCTGGCTGGACAGAGCCGCACGGGTGTAGGCTCGCCCTCAGGCGGGGCGCATGCCGGACCGCCCGCGATCTGGCGATCCGCAAGGTCCGTTGCCGCGACCCGCGAACAATAATTCGGGAGATACGGCCATGGCCAGCCGCAGCCGCAGCCCAATCGAGTGGATCTGGGAGGAACTCAAGTTCGCCGCCGGGACGGTGGAGTCGGCTGCCACGATCGATGCCGGCCGCCGCGCGCGCGCGCCGATGGTGCGGCGCATCGGGCTCTCCGATCTCCGGGCGGCACTGGCCGCGGGTTTCGCGGATTTCACAAGCTGCCGCAGCGATGTCCTGTTCCTCTGCGCCTTCTATCCGGTGGCCGGGCTGGTGCTCGGGCGGCTCGCCTTCGGCTACAACGTGCTGCCGCTGGTGTTTCCGCTGGTCGCCGGCTTCGCGCTCGTCGGCCCGCTCGTCGCGGTCGGCCTCAATGAAATGAGCCGTCGCCGCGAGGCCGGCCGGCATGTCACCTGGGTCGATGCATTCGGGGTCGCCCGTTCCCATGCCTTCGGCAAGATCGTCATGCTCGGCCTTCTGCTGGTGACGATCTACCTGCTCTGGCTGGTCGCCGCCGGGCTGCTCTACAACGTGACCCTCGGGCCGAAGCCGCCGGCTTCGCTCGGCGTCTTTGCCCACGAGCTGCTGCATACCAATGCCGGCCTGGCGCTGATCCTCGCGGGTGTCGGTGTCGGCTTCCTCTTCGCGCTGCTCGTGCTCGCCATCAGCGTGGTCTCCTTCCCGCTGCTGCTCGATCGCGACGTCAGGTTGGAGACGGCGATCACAACCTCCGTGCGCACCATCGCGGAGAACCCGATGACGATGGCTGCCTGGGGCATTGTCGTCGCCGCAGGTCTCGTGATCGGCTCGATCCCGTTGCTGCTCGGCCTCGTCGTCGTGCTGCCGGTGCTCGGGCACGCCACTTGGCATCTCTATCGCCGCGTTGTGTCCTAGAGTGGATCGCGCTTGACTGGAATCGCGGAGCGATCCAGGAGCGCGTGAATCCGCTCGGTCAGACCAAGGAGAGCGTGTTCAGTCAACCTGAACACGCTCTAGAGCGCAATCGCCTGCAGGCGGAACGTCGGAGAGTGCGAATCGCGCTCTCCGACAAGTTCCCGGAACCGAATTGCCCTGATTGCGTTTGGCAAACGGAGAGCCTGCCGCATGCGGAGAGGAGATGCTTGCCGCATGCCGTGAGGTGTGTCCTTGGGTCGGGGCAGAGGCGGGAGTGCGCGCGTGGCAATGCGGATAAAGGGGGCCGGCGGCAAAGAGTACGGCCTCTGGATGATGGTCGTCGGTTCGATTGGCGGAATCGCAAACGGCCTGTTCGGTTACTTCTATCCCGACAATGGCATTCACGGCTCCTGGGGCATGCTTGGCGTCCTCTGCGCATCGGTGCTGATCGCGATCGCCTCGATTCTGCTGGCCGGCTTCGTCGTCAAATGGCTTTGGCTCCGTGTGCTCCTGCTCGTCCTGCTCTTCCCTGCCATCGTTGGTACCGCGTTCTGCTCCTTCATGCTCGAACTGAACTCGCTGGTCGGCCTGATGGCGTTCGCTCTGCTCGGCTGGTGCATCCATATCTTCATTCCATCCGGCCTCTTTGCTCGCCCGGTCGGATCAGGATCCGGAGTCCTCTGATGAAGCTCTGGCCCGGTCTCGCGCTCGCCGCGCTCTTCGCGCTCACGACCAACCAGGCCCTTGCCCAATCCGATCAACCCAACGGCCCGGCCACCTGGTACACATTCAATGGAGATCTCGAGGCGCACAAATTCTCCCCCGCCACTCAAATCACCCCGGCCAACGTCCACAAGCTCAGGGTTGCCTGGCAATTGCACACCGGCGACGTGTCGAACGGCAGCGGCAAGATCCCCGCCACGGTCTGGTCGGCGACTCCGCTCTTCGTCAACAATACGCTCTACGTCAGCACGCCCTTCTATCGCATCTTCGCGGTCGATCCCGGCACCGGCAAAGTGAAGTGGATCTTCAATCCTCACGCGGTCCTGAAGGCCCTGACGCAGCCGGATCTGAAAACGCGCGGGGTCGCCTACTGGCAGTCGGCAAATCCAGCCCCCGGCCAGGCCTGTCAAAAGATCGTCTATCTCGGCACCATGGCCGGAAAGCTCTGGGCCGTCGACGCCGACACCGGCAAGCCTTGCGCCGGCTTCGGCAAGGACGGCGTTCTCGACGTCAATCAATGGAACTCGCGCTCCAAGGTGTTTCCGTTCTCCCTGCTGCAGCCGCCGACAGTTTACAAGAATCTGCTGTTGCTCGGATGGGCCGGAAAGGACTGGGCCGATAAAGTGACGCCACCGGGCCACGTCTTCGCGCTGGATGCGCAAACCGGCGCTCTCAAATGGAAATTCCAGCCGCTCACTCCCGCCATGGAGGCCGAGACCGGCAAGGCGAACGCCTGGACGGGCTTTTCGGTGGATCCCAAAAACGGTCTGGTCTACATCCCGACCAGCCCGCCGAGCCCCGATGAATACGGCCGCAACCGCCTGGAGAAAATAAAGTACGGCAGCGCCATCATCGCCCTCGATGCCGACACCGGCAAGGTGGTCTGGAGCCGGCAGTTCGTGCATCACGGCCTGTGGGACTACGACATCAACGCGGCCCCGACGCTGGTCGACCTCAATCGCGACGGCCAGACCATTCCGGCGCTGGTCCAAACCACCAAAATGGGATTCATCTTCGTGCTCAATCGCCTGACGGGAGACCCGATCTTCCCGATCACGGAAGTCAAGGTACCGCAGACGCACGTCCCCGGCGAAGTGAGTTCCCCGACCCAGCCCGAGGAAACGATACCGGAGCCGACGGTTCCCGCGCGCTGGCCGGGCGTCGATACCCTTGCGAACGTGATCGCCTTCGGCGGATGTGGAGTCCGCGCCAGCAAACTCATCAACGACGGAAGGTTCACGCCTCCGAGCCTGCAAGGAAGTCTTATTTTCCCTCCCTCGACCGGCGGCATAGAATGGGGTGGGGGAGCGGTTGATCCGGCAACCGGAACCTTCGTGGTAAACAGCTCCGAAGTCGCTCAAATTTACCAGCTCATGACACGCAAGGCATTCGACGAGAAGACGAAAGGCTTGACGCTGCCCGGTTATTATCCGCAGAAGGGCTCTCGCTACGCGGTCTATCTCAACACATTCGAAAACTGGATCGGCATGCCGTGCTGGAAGCCGCCTTACGGCACGCTCTCTTCCTACGATCTCGACACCGGCAAGCTCTTGTGGCGCGAACCGTTCGGGGAAGTGCAAAAATACGGCTTCTACATGCCCCTTTCCTGGGGATCGGTGACCATCGGTGCACCGGCGATCACGAAGTCCGGTCTGATCTTCATCGGCGGCTCGATGGATTCGCGCGTGCGCGCCATCGATTTGAAAACCGGCAAAGTGTTGTGGCGGTGGCGCGTCGATGCGCCGGCGGTCTCGATCCCGGCCGTCTACGAATACAAGGGGAGGGAGTACGTCGTGTTCACCGCCGGCGGCAACACCATTCTGGAACCGAAGGTCAGCGACCAGCTCATCGCCTTCGCCCTTCCGCGCTAGCCGGCACCGTCCGCATTCTTCTCCCCTCTTCCTCAGCAAGAGGGGCAGCGGGGTGTGGGCTATTGTCTGCACCGCTCGCCGACACCATCCGATACTCTCGTGCGAAGGGTCATCCATGGACATACGAAGAATCCTCACCGGCGTCAGCGGCGGCACCGCCAGCAACGGCACGGCCGAGCTTGCCTGCCGCGTCGCGGCCCGCTTCGGCGCGCATCTGACGGCGTTGCACGTGCGTCACGACATCGCCGGCTCCGTCATCGCGCACGGCGCCGAGGGCCTCGCCGCCGCGGAACACATGCGCCGCGCCGCCAAGAAATCCGACGCGGTCCAGGCAACCTCGGAGACCGTCAAATCCGCCTTCGCCGCCGCCGCGGCGCGTCACAACCTGCCGTTCGAGGATGCGGAGCCGACCACCCCGGGCGCCCCGCCCGCCGCTCCTCCTGCAGCCGGCGCCTGCTGGCGTGAGGAGACCGGAGACGCACCCGCCCTGCTCTCGCGCCAGGCCCGATTCTTCGACCTCATCGTGCTCGGCCGCTCCGACCGCGTCATCGACGAGCCGCATAGCGACGCGATCGAGCAGACGCTCACCAACTCCGGCCGCCCTGTCCTGCTTGCGCCTGCGGAGCCGCCGGGCGCCTTCGGCGAGACGATCGGCATCGCCTGGGACGGCTCCGACCAGGCCGTGCGCGCCATGGTCGCGGCGCTGCCCTTCCTCCGCGTCGCCACGAACATCGTCCTGGTGGCAATCGGTGCAGAAAGCAAGCAAGACGCCGGCGAACTCCAGGCCTACCTCGGCGCGCACGAGGTCACGGCCAACCTCAAGAGCCTCCCCGCCGTCGAAGGCAAAAGCTCGGGCGGCCAGCTCCTCTCGGCCGCCCGCGACGAAGGTGCCGATCTGCTCGTGCTTGGTGGCTACGGCCAAGCGCCCTGGCGCGAGGTGCTCTTCGGCGGCATCACGAGCGAGCTCGTCGATCGAAGCCAGTTGCCCCTGCTCCTCAGCCGCTGAGGCGGGTCGGATCGCCTCGGGGCCGATCGGCGCACCGATCGATGGATCGTGTCGCCGCCGCCGCGGCCAAGGCTCTCTTCAATGCGATCGATGGCCCGCCCGGCCCGGCCTGATCGGTCGGCAGCGCACGATCCGAACTCTTGCCTCCACGGGCCCGCTTTGCCACCATCCCGGCCCGCTCAGGTCTTTCCTCATGCCGCCAGCCGCTCCGGCCCGATCAGCATCCTGGCGCCGGCCCTTCGGTGCGCGCCCGTGACCGGCACGCTTTCGCCGGCCGCCGCCGAGCCGTCGCATCCCTTCGCGCCGCTCACCACGGAGCGTCTCACCCTCCGCCCGTTCCGTCCCGCCGACGCCGCCCTGCTCCATCGCCTCGTCAACGACTGGCAGGTGGTTCGCGGGCTCGCCCGCCTGCCCTACCCCTATCCACGGCCGCTTGCCGATGAATGGATCGCCTCCACTGCCGTCGAGCTCGCCGCAGGCCGGGCCTTTCACCTCGCCATCACCGGCCATGAGGGCGAGCGCGAGATTCTGGTCGGCGCGGTCGGCCTTCGCCTGGCGCCCGACCGCGTCTCTGCCGATCTCGGCTATTGGGTCGGTCGGCCCTATTGGGGCCATGGCGTTGCCACCGAAGCCGCCGGCCGTCTCGCCCGCTGGGCGCTCGCCAACCTCCCGCTCGCCCGCCTGACCGCCAGCGCCGGCACCGACAACGCGGCCTCGCTCGCGGTCCTCACCCGCATCGGCTTTCGCCGCATCGGCAGCGGCATCGAGCCCTTCCTCTCGCGCGGCGCCGAGCAGGAAGTTCTGCTGTTCGAGGCCACCCGCGAGGATCTGTTCGGCCGCCCGGCCGCCGGCGGCGTTCAGGCCACAGGCGCGCTGCCCGCCGTGGCGCCCGTCCTTCTGGTCGCCGCCGCCGCCCTGATCGACGCCGACGGCCGCGTCCTGCTGGCCCGCCGCCCGGAAGGCAAGCCGATGGCCGGCCTCTGGGAGTTTCCGGGCGGCAAGGTCCTACCCGGCGAAACCCCCGAGGCGGCACTGCTGCGCGAACTCAGGGAGGAACTGGGCATCGACGTCACCGCCGCCTGTCTCGCTCCCTTCACCTTCGCCTCCCACGCCTACGACGGCTTCCATCTCCTGATGCCGCTCTATCTCTGCCGGCGCTGGCGTGGCACGCCTTCACCTCGGGAGCGCCAGCGCCTCGCCTGGGTCCGTCCCGAACGGCTCACCGATTACCAGTGCCCGCCTGCCGACACGCCTCTCTTCCCGATGCTCCGCGACTTCCTCGTCTGACCGCCCGACCAATGTCCGCCTCAGCCCCGACCGCCTGCGTCCTGATCATCGGCAACGAGGTCCTCTCCGGGCGCACGCAGGACGTGAACGTGAAGTTCCTCGGCGCTCGCCTGGGCGAGATCGGCATTCCGCTCCGCGAGGTCCGCATCATCCCCGACCTAGCCGAGATCATCGTCACCACCGTGAACGAGACGCGGGCGCGCTTCACCTACGTCTTCACCACCGGCGGCATAGGCCCGACCCACGACGACATCACCAGCGAATGTGTCGCCGCCGCCTTCGGCGTGCCATGGGAGCCACATCCGGAGGCCTGGGCCCTCCTCTCTGCCCGCTATCCTCCCGGCGGCTTCAATCCCGCCCGCCAGCGCATGGCCACCATGCCGCGCGGCGCCCGCCTGATCGAGAACCCGGTCTCGGTCGCGCCCGGCTTCGAGATCGGCAACGTCTTCGTCATGGCCGGCGTGCCGCAGGTGATGCGGGCGATGTTCGAAAGCCTGGTCCCGCGCCTCGAGGGCGGCGCGCCGGTGCTGTCCCGCGCGATCCACGTCGCCGGTGTCCAGGAAGGCACCCTCGCCGAGGGTCTCGGCGCGATCCAGGCCCGTCACCCCGAGCTCGATATCGGCAGCTATCCCTTCTACCGCCCGGCCGGCAACGGTGTGGCCGTCGTCGCCAAGGGTACCGATGCCGCCGCCGCCGAGGCCGCCATCGTCGAAGTCGCCGCCCTCATGCACGCTCTCGGCGGCGATCCCATCGCAGGCGAGCCGCCGCCGTAGATCAACGCGGTTG
>Ga0335075_10017512_pt1 | contig 10652 bp, 10 predicted proteins | sample Lox_Sample_24_FD_206723 | JGI IMG/M metagenome (GOLD analysis project Ga0335075, IMG submission 206723) | Soil microbial communities from Loxahatchee National Wildlife Refuge, Florida, United States - Lox_Sample_2.4 | ecosystem: Environmental > Terrestrial > Soil > Wetlands | place: USA... | reverse complement strand
TGGGGGCACCTTTCTGCCAGATCTACGCCGATCCGGACAGTCCGCCGTTCAACTACCCTCGCCACGAAACCTAAGCCACACACTTGCCGCGCACCCGCGCCTCTGGTGCCGTACGCCCAAAAAAGGCTCTCGGCTCTGCCTATATGGCAGAGCCGAGAGCCTTAACTACCGCAGCTCGTCGCTGTCGTCTTTATGGGAGGACTTATTCTTGGACTTCCAACTCACGAATACTGCTAAGGCCGCTGCAAGTGCCGTTATCAGGGCGGCCGCAGCTTGCAGCCATGCTGGACCTGTCATCGGTTGCCTCTTTCTTCCCGGCTTGGCGTCGGCGTCTCACGTCAGGCCAGGACGAAGGCAGCCTGGATCAGGCGAGGTGGTCGAAATCGCCCCGCTTCACCCCGTTGAGGAAGGTGGTCCACTCATCACGACTATAAGCAAGAATAGGTCCTTCGGGTGACTTCGAGTCACCGATGAAGAATTCGTTCCCATTTGTCGCGACCGCAACGCAGCTGCCAGCGTTGCACATCTGCGCCACGTGCCAGGACAAATCGCCAAGGCTTGGTGGTCTTGAGGGCTCCATGTACGATCCTTCCTTCTTGCTTATTTCATGTGTTGTGGCGCGCAAGAGCGCCTGTCCGGGTAGCTCAGGTTTTGATGCCGTCCCGGACCCTCGTGATAAGGGCCGTGGAGTCGCGGGGACTCAGGGCCTCATCGCGGAGGTACTCGAGCGCCTCTCGGTATCGCGCGATCTCGACCGGGCGCTCGTAGTATCTATTACTGACGAGCCCCTCGACGAACACCACTGGACGCTTACGACCTTCATCCCCGAACTCGAGGAAATCAAAATTGCTGTCAGTGCTCGCATGGGTGCTTGCGTGGAACGGTATGACCTGGATAGTGGCCTTCTGATCCCGAACATGGGCAAGTGCCTTGTCGAGCTGAGCCTGCATGATGGCAGGGCTCCCGATCTGCCTATGCAAGACAGCCTCGTCGATCAGTGCCAGAACGCGGGGCGGTGTTGCTCGTTCGAGCAACTGCTGTCGGCGCAGCCGGGCTTCCACACGCTGCTGGAGCATGTCTGGGTGCATTCTCCGCTCAACGCCCCTGATGATCGCCCGCGCGTAGGCATCAGTCTGCAGCAACGCAGGCACGTGGAACATCGAGTAGGACGTGATCGTCGCGGCGTCCTGCTCTAACCCAAGCAGAGGTGAGAAGACGTCCTCATACTCAGCCCACCAGGCAGTCTCGTGTGCCTGGCGTACCAACTCCATGAGTTCGTCGGCCTTCGCCTGGTCGCCGATCCCGTAGAGGCGGGAAAGGTCCCGGACGTCCCGGGGATTGGCGCGGCGGGCGCCGGTCTCGAGGCGGCTGATCTTCGTGGCCGAACACATCAGTTCCGCGGCCACGTCTTGAACCGTTAGGCCGAGGCCGGTGCGGAGGTCTCGAAGGCGCTGGCCAAGCTCACGCTGGCTTGCGACCGGGTTTACGTCTTGGGCCGAAGCAGAGCGCTTCGCCGCAGGTCGGCGGCCCGCTGCGGCGGGCTTTCTGCCATCGCCAGGGGCAATTGCCACGGTGTCGCATCGTAACACTGCCGACCGCGTCAGGGCAGTACTGGCGCGAGACTATTAGGTCGAGAGTGCGAGTTTTGGACGGAACACAGTAACAGTTCATGCTGTCTGCAAGCCATTTCGGCTCAGGTGCAGCTCAGCTGAGCCGGCGCCCTTGGCTGGGCAAAAAGGCGAACCCTACCACGGAACGGCATCATCTGTGGCGAAGGCCATTGGCAAATGCCAAAAGGCGTGAGACCGTGATGGTAAGGGCGCGTGCGGCCGCGCCCCCCGGGGGCCGGCCTTAGCCGGAAGGAGGTCTCAAAGCCTGATCGGTGGCGCTGAGACACCACGAGCGAGGGTCTCAAGCAAGCACGGCCGATGTTCGCCCATCGGCCGTGCCTAGTCACCAAGCCAAAGCCCCATGAGAAGGATGGGCCAAGTGATAGGGATCATGCTACCTGTCCCAACAGGGAATGCAAGGTTAGCTTTCCGTGCCGGACCTGCGCCCCGGCCCGGCCGCCTGGCCCTCCTGACCGAATGCCGGAGGGAGGTGAGAACCAATGCAGGCGGCAGTTCAGGAGGTGCAGGGGACACAGATCGCGATAATCCTGGCCGCGATCGCGATCGTGGCCTTCTGGCGCACGATCCTCAAGTGCGTGATCATGCTTGTCGCGATCGCGATTATCGCGGCGGTGGGTTACGGCGCCGTCGTGGTATGGCAGAACACGCACCAGCACATCGCGGGTTAAGTAATCGTCTGCCGGTCGGCTGATCGGCACACACGCGGCCATGACGGCCGATCGGCAGGCAACCGTGCGGAGAGTGCGGGGTCAGCCGCTCGCGCCGGCCAGGACCTGGTCGCCAATGGCGGCGCGGACCCGGAGCCGCGCCTGGTGCAGCCGGCTCTTGAAGGCCGCCTGGCTGACTCCGGCGATCTCGGCTGCCTCCTGCGTGGACAGGCCTTCGACGTCGCGCAAGACAATCGCGGCCCGCAGCGGCGGGGGCAGATCGGCCAGGGCCTGGCTCAGCGCCATGCGCAGCTCATTCGCCTCGGCCTGGCGGGACGGTTCGTCGGCGGCCGGAGCGGGCAGCTGCAGTTCGTCCGGGCCGAGCGATACGCCGGCCGGACGGCGGGCGCGCTTCTCCAGCGCGCGGTTGGCCTCGTTCATCGCGATGCGGTACAGCCAGGTGAAGTAGCTGGACCGGCCGCGGAAATGGCCGATGCCGCGCCAGGCGCGCAGCATGACCTCCTGGGCCACGTCCTCGGCCTCGCCGCGGTCGCCGAGCAGGCGCAGCAACAGCATGTACAGGCGGTCGGCGTAGGCGCCGGAAAGCCGCTCGAAGGCGGCGACGTCCCCGGCCTGGGCACGGGCGATCAGCTCGGCCTCGGTGGCCGGGTCCGCGGCCGCCGGCCCGTGCTCTCCCGGCGAAGGCTGGGTCACCGGGCAAACGGGGCGGCCGAGCCGTCGGCCCCGGCCGGGCCGATCCGGGCGAAGATCGTGGCGGGAGCGCGAACTCCCGACGGCCCGCCGAGACCGCCCAGCGCGTACACCAGGGCGCGCATGGCCCGGATTCCGCGCCCGCACTCCACGCAGTCCCGCGCGTGGCGTTCGAGGCGGCGATGGGCAAACGGGCCCAGGTCACCCTCGACGTAGTGCGAGAGGTGCGCCTGTGACCATCGGTGCTCGCGCTGTCTGCCCATCACGTCTCCCCCCGGCTCAGGACTGGGGCCACCGCCGATGTCACGGTAGTGGCCCCGCCAGTCACTTGTCCGCAGGCTCGAACGCCAGCGAGCAGGAGTTGATGCAGTACCGGTCGCCGGTCTGCGTGGGCCCGTCGTTGAACACGTGACCCAGGTGACCGCCGCAACTGCGGCAGACGACCTCGGTGCGGCGCATGAACAGGCTGTTGTCCGGCCGTAGCTCCACCGCCTCGGCGACCGCGGGCTCGTCGAAGCTCGGCCATCCGGTGCCGGAATCGAACTTGGCGTCGGAGCGGAACAGCTCGGCGCCGCATCCGGCGCACCGGTATGTGCCGTCCTCATGGTTGTGGACGTACTCACCGGTGAACGGCCGCTCGGTGTGAGCCTGCCGCAGGACGCTGTACTGCATCGGGGTCAGCTCCTGGCGCCACTGCTCGTCCTGCTTGGTGACCTCGCGGACGGTGGCGGGCTCGGGGTTGACACGGTTCTTGCGCATCCGACGGTTCCTTTCTCTCGTCCGTCACCTTCTTAGACCCGCACCGGGCCCAAACGATTTTTGCCGGAGCCGGACGGCGGCCGCGTGGTTGGATATGGCGCGGTCCCCGGCCGCGCCTGATCGCAAGCGTGGTGACTGCGCGCGTCCGGAATACCTGCCGCAGTACGAAAAGTCGGCCTATGATCAATTGGAGATTTTCGCTTGGACAGGCGATCCGTCACAGGTTATCGACGCCGCTGCGGCCGTCTTTCCTTGCCGGGCGGCTCCGGCACGGCAGGCAGCGGCCGGGGGCGATACTGACGTCGCCCGGGTACCGAGGGGGTCGGCGCATGGCCATCGCATTGTTCCGGGACTGGCCCCGGTTCCCGCTCCGGCTCAAGGAGCCGGTGCTGATTCCGGCGGAGCGGGCAAACCAGTACCCACTGCTTAAAGCCGACCTGATCACCATTGACACGGTCGTGGGACCGGCATTCCGCGACTACGACCTGGCCGCGCGGCACGCGCAGAACAGCTTCCGGGGCCAGCAGGTGGCGCTGCTCTGCGTCACCGCGCTCACCACCGCCTTCGGCGCGGTGCAGGCGGCCTACAGCCACCAGCTCTGGCCCGGGATCGTCGTAGCCGTGCTGGGTGTTCTCGCCGCCGCCGTGGCCGGCCTTGGCCAGGAGCGCGGCGCCCAGCGCGACTACCTCGATCAGCGGACACGCGCCGAACGGCTGCGGTCGCTGGCCTTCGCTTACCTCGCCGAGCTTTCCCCCTACGACAGTCAAGACCGGAAGGCGAGGCTCATCGCCGCGGTCGCCGACGTCGCGGAAGGGCGGGAACCGCTGAGCTCGCCCGAAGGCCCGCCGCCAGCGAACAGGGGAGCAGCGGGCCCGGAATACCGCCAGAGCGAGGCGGATAACACCGGCGAGCGGGCTAAGCAGTTTGCGGCGCTCTACGCCGAGGACCGCATACTGGATCAGCTCGGCTGGTACCGCAACCGCCGAACCGCGGCGGAACGAGCCCGTGATCAGGCCGTTCATGCTAAGTGGGCGCTATCGACGCTCGCGGCCATAGCCGGATCGGTGGGCGCCGCCGTGTCGGATTGGCGGACCGGGCTGGCCATCGCGGCGGCGTTCCTGGCCGCGGCGGCCACGGCGGTGGCCGCATACCAGTCCCTGTACGGGTACCCGAGGCTGGCCAAGATCTATCAGGACGCGGAACGGTCGCTGTCGGCATTGAACGCGGCTGGGGCCGGGTTCAATGCCGACCTGCCGCCCGACGAAATCCGCGCCCTGGCCGGCCGGGTCGAGTCCATCTTCCGGCAGGAAAACGGGCAGTGGGGCCAGCTCATGCAGCACTCCGGCGAGGCCGGCCCGGATTCCGGCGCCCGGTAAGGCGACAGCGCGAGGGGGGTGAAACGAACATGAGCGGGATCTTCTTCAGCTGGGCGTCCCCGGACCGGGCGACCGCCGATCTGATTCTGGGGCGGATGCGCGACGCGGGCCTCCCGGTGCGGGACTATTCGAACGACATGCTTCCCGGAGATGTCATACCGCAATGGGTGGTCGACGCGATCGAGGAGGCTCGCATCGTCGTCGCGTGCGTGTCCGAGGCCGCTCTCGCGCATAGCGCCTGGGTGAAGACCGAGGTCGATCAGGCGGCCGCCCGACTGGTCCGGACCGACAACCCCCTGGAACGGCTGGTCGTGCTCCGGATCGGCCAGGTAGGCGACGCCTGGCAGTCGGCCCTGCTCAAGAGCAACTCGGTCAGCTACGTTCGCCTGCCCGAGGTTCCGGGCGAGGTCGAGCTGGAGCAGCTGGTCCTCGACCTGCGGAAGGCGCTGCGTCTCAGCGCGCCCTACGTGATCCCGGCCGCCCTGTGTGCGATGACGGCCACCGAGTTCGCCGAGCTCCGCCAGTCGGCCAATCCCGCCCAGGTCGCTGGTCTGGCGGCGCTGTGCCGCCGCGTCGGTATGCCGCCCACACCGGAGCTGTGGGACGAGCTGGCCAAGCGCCACGGCGCCACCTCCGAGGACTTCGCCCCGTACGCCGACAACATGTCGCTCATTGAAATGACGCAGGCCGTTGTTCGCAGCGTCAACAGGCGGCGCCGCGATGTCGGCCGGCCCCCGGTCTACCTGCGCTGGTACTCCCGCGCCGAGTTGCTCGACAAGCACCTCCGTCCCAACTGGACGAACGCCCACACGGTGTTGTTCGTCGACTCGGTGTCGGCGCTGTATCCGGCGGTCACGGCCGGCCTGCCGCCGCCGTCCCAGTTGGAAGACCCGAAGCAGGCCGCCGTGATCTACCTCCCGCCGTACACCCGGCACACGGGAGACCTCGAGCAGCTGATCGAGGCCAGCCTGGAGGGCCAGATGTTCCTCTCGGATACCTTCCAGTTCTGGCGCAGGGAGAACCGCCTGACCGCCCTGGCGTTTGACATCCCGACCGAGACCTCGCTGCGACGCTGGCTGGACCAGCTGCTGCTCGCCCTCGACGCCAAGCAGCAGGATCCGGTGGAGGATAACCGTCGCCGGATGAGCAAGGGGCCGCCGATTTCGTCACCGTCGGTACTCGGTGTGCCAGGGTCGCGGCTGTGATCGTCACCTTCTACTCGTACAAGGGCGGCGTCGGCCGGTCGATGGCGCTGGTCAACGTTGGCGAGATCCTGGCCGACATCGGGTACGACGTCGTCTTGTGCGACTTCGACCTGGAGGCTCCAGGGCTCGAGCAATACGTCACCGACGCCCGCGAGGACGTCGCCGGGTTGCGGGCCCGGCCAGGCGTCGTTGACCTATTGGAGGAGTACAAGGAGCTGCTGGCCGACCCTGCTGGGCCGGACAAGGAGCCGCCCGGCGCGGCGTCGGACTTCAAGGACATCAACGGCCTGCCGCTGCGCCGCCCGGGCAGCTATGCCGTTCCGATCCGCTCGCAGAACCCGAACCGCCTGGGACGGCTGCGGTTGCTCGGCGCGGGTGCGCGGGACGAAGAGCGCGCGATGCGCTACAGCGAATCGGTCCGGGGGTTCGACTGGCCGGACTTCTATGACCGCTGGGCGGGAGCCGCCTACCTCGACTTCTTCCGGGAGGACCTCACCACCGGGCAGTCCATCTTGCTGATCGACAGCCGGACGGGGGTGACCGAGCACGGCGGCGTCTGCACCCACCACCTCGCCGACCTCGTCGTCCTGGTTTCGGCCCCCAATGACCTCAACATCGAGGGCACGAGATGGATGGCCAACCTGCTCGCGACCGCGGATCTCAGCGCGTTGCGCCGGGGCCGTCCGTTGCAGGTGCTGCCCGTGGCCGGCCGCGTGGAGACGTTGTCCGAGGTCGTGGCGCTGGACGCGTTCCGCAAGCGGTTCGTGGCCGAGTTCGCCGCCACCGTGCCGCCGGCGGCGGGCAATGGCCGGGAGTTTGTCGAGGCCACCGAGATCCCGTACGTCGCCTACTTCGCGTTCACCGAGAAGGTGGTGGCCAGAGACACCGACACCACGCACCGCGAGCTGCTCAGCGCCTATCAGTCGCTGAGCCAGGCCATCGTCAACGTCGGCCTGGACGCCGGGCTGCTGGACCCGCCCAAGGCCACGAGCTGGGCCGGCGAAATCCAGCTGCAGCGGGCGGAGCAGGAGCGCAGGTCGATTTTCGAGCGGCACCGGCTCTGGCTGGAATCCGGGCACGAGTCCGGCGAGCGCGCCATGCTGCGCGGTCGCGACTTCAGCCGCCAGGAGCTGACGGACGTCGACCTGAGCGGGGCCGACCTGACCGATGCCAACTTCGAGCGGGCCAACCTGCGCGGTGCCCGGTTTGTCGAGGCCACAATGGCCGGCGCGGTACTGCGCGGAGCACAGCTGGATCGCGCCGACTTGTCCTCAGCGATCCTCAAGGACGCGATCCTGACGGGAGCCATACTTCCGGGGGCCAAGCTCGATGCCAGCGACCTGAAACGGGCCGACCTGGCCGGGGCCGACGCGTCCGGGGCCAGCTTCCGCGGCGCGAATCTGGCCAGCGCGCAGCTGGGCCGGGCCAACCTGCACGCCTGCGACCTGACCGGCGCCGACCTGACCGGGGCCCGGCTCGTCGGCACCGACCTGGGGTCGGCCATCCTGAACGCGACTACGGGCCTGGTCGCCGGCGAACTGGCCCGGGCGACCGTCGATGATGCCACGCAACTGCCGGATGAGGTGAGGCCTGGCGCGCGCAGGTCAGCGCGCCCGGTGCAAGACCACCCGGCCGCGGCTGGCGTCGTGCCGGTGTCCGGGCAGCGCGACTATCCGGCGCTGAGCGAGGACTTCCGCTTTCTCGATCAGCGGCTGGTGCCCGAGCTCACCAGCTTGACCGCCCTCGCCCGGGCCAAAACGCGGTTGCTCCGGTTCTGGGACACGGCCGTGATCGCGTACGCGGCAATCGCCGTGGTCCTCGTGGCGCAGACCGATTACCCGCTTATCGGCGACCACTCGCTCGCGCCCAATGCCATCGGGTGGGCGACGGTGGCAGTGCTCGGCGTCGCCGGCCTGGTGGCCGCGTCGCTGCTGTTGCCCGGCTACCGCGGCCTGCGCGCACGGCGCGCGGCGTTCCAGCGTGGGGCGGATGGGCTGCGGGCCGAGTACTTCCTCTTCCTTGGCCGGATCGGCGGGTACGCGGACCCGGTCCCGATCCGGCGCAGGAACCTCCTCGAGGAACGGATCAAGGCGATCAAGCAGGAAGGCTCCCGGCCATGACCGCCCGGCAAGATGATTTTCTCCGGCTCTACGCGCGTTACCGGATCGGCCACGGCCTGGACGAGAACGACGAGCGGGCCTGGCGCGCCCGCATGCGGCAGGCGTGGCTGGTCGTCTTCGCCGTGGGCCCGTTCGCCGCCGCTGCCGCGGCCGAGAGCCTGGTGGCCGCCAGGATCGCGGTGACGTTCGGCACCGTACTGGCGCTGGCCTGCGCCGCCGCCGGGCTGGCGCTGGTCACGGGCGTCGTCGTGTCCGCCGCTGCCGCTAGCGAGGTCACTAGGCTCCACGGCGAAACCGACGCGACGCTAGAACGGCTGGAGGAGTCCAGGCCCGGTCCCGACGCCGACGACCGGGACGTCGCCGACTGGGTCCGGCGGGTCGAGGATGTGCTCGGCCAGGGCGACCCGGGGCCAGATCCACCCGTGGCTAGTTAGCGGCCGGCGGCCCGGGTGCGGCACCCTGGGAGTGCAAACGCATCGCGAGGAGCCGCTATGACCGTGACCGACCGCCCCGTCGGTTCTGACCCGGCCGAGTTCGACCTCGACGCGAAGTACCGCGTCACCGACGGCGGGATCCTGCTGACCGGCGTTCAGGCGCTGGCCCGCGTGGTGTTCGACCAGATCCGCGCGGACCGCCGCCGCGGCCTGCGCACCGCGGCGTTCGTCAGCGGCTACCCGGGCTCGCCGCTGGGCGGGTTTGACCAGACCCTGGCCCGTACCGGTGCGCTGCTGGCGGAGCACGACGTGCACCTGGTCCCCGGGGTCAACGAGGACCTGGCCGCGACCGCGGTCTGGGGCAGCCAGCAGGACAACCTCGCGCCGCTGACGGCGCACGACGGCGTCATCGGGATGTGGTACGGCAAGGCGCCGGGCGCCGACCGCTCCGGGGACGCGTTCCGCCACGCCAACCTGCACGGGGTCGGAACCAACGGCGGTGTCCTCTGCTCGGTCGGCGACGACCCGCAGTCGAAGTCCTCCACGCTGCCGGGCGCGAGCGAGGTCGCGCTGTACGACGCAGGCATGCCGGTCCTTACCCCCGGCACCCCGCAGGAGGTGCTCGACCTCGGGCGGCACGGCTACGAGCTGTCCCGCTTTAGCGGCTGCTGGGTCGGGTTCAAGATCGTCACGTCGGTAGCCGACGGCTTCGGCTCGGCGCAGGTCGGCGCGGACCGGATCACCCCGGTCCGGCCGGAGCTGTCGTTCGGCGGCACGCCCTGGCGGTTCGTGCAGCGGCCGCAGTTCTTCCTCCCGCACACCGTCGAGCTGGAGACCGAACTTTACGAGCGCCGCCACGAGGCGGTCCGGGCGTACGCGGCGGTCAACGCGATCAACGCGGTGGAGGTCGACCCGCCGGACCCCTGGCTGACCATCATCAGCGCGGGCCGGACCTACCGCGAGGTCCGGCAGGCCCTCGCCGACCTCGGCCTGGCGCGCGACGACGAGGTCCGCGGCGCCGGGATCCGGCTGGTCCGGCTCGGGATGATCTACCCGCTGGAGCCGGGCATCGTCCGGGCCGCCGCGCGGGGCGTCCAGGAGATCCTCGTGGTCGAGGAGAAGCGGCCGTTCGTGGAGCGGTTTGTCCGCGAGCAGCTGTACGACGCGGCCGAGCGGCCCCGGGTCACGGGAAAGCGCGACGAGCGCGATGCGCCGCTGATCCCGGTCGACGGGGAGCTCAACGCCGACCGTCTCCGCCCGCTGCTGGCGCGCCGTCTGGAGACCAGGCTGGGCTCGAAACTGGGCGTAAAAGACACTGATCTTGATGGTCCGGGGCGGTCCCGGCTGACGTTGCTGCCCGTGGCGCCGGCCCGCACGGCCGCGTTCTGCAGCGGCTGCCCGCACAACAGGTCCACCGCGTCCGCGGCCGGGTCGCCGGTCGGCGGGGGCGTGGGCTGCCACGCCATGGTCATGTGGATGGACCGCGGCGCGGTCACCTACAGCCAGATGGGCGGCGAGGGCGCGCAGTGGATCGGCCGCTCCCCGTTCACCGACGTGCCGCACTACGTGCAGAACGTGGGCGACGGAACGTTCTTCCACTCCGGCAGCCTGGCCGTGCGCGCCGCCGTGTCCGCCGGGGCGACGATGACGTTCAAGGTCCTGTACAACGGCGTGGTCGCGATGACCGGCGGGCAGGACCCGGCCGGGCAGCTGACCGTGCCGCGGCTGTGCCAGGCGATGGCGGCCGAGGGCGTGGCCCGGATCATCGT